>Ga0210396_10005165_pt1 | contig 12665 bp, 15 predicted proteins | sample IncBWH17OmetaG_FD_155466 | JGI IMG/M metagenome (GOLD analysis project Ga0210396, IMG submission 155466) | Forest soil microbial communities from Barre Woods Harvard Forest LTER site, Petersham, Massachusetts, United States - Inc-BW-H-17-O ...
AGGAATGGCGGTTCTTAGATCATTGTCTAATTGACCCTGATGCCCCAGATAGTTGAATCGGCAAAATTAGCGCTCGCATTAGTCTTAATGACTCCATTCGTGCTTGTGCTATCCCGGCAACTGATTCGGATATTCCCGGCAGGCGACGTAATAAAGCCCGACAGAGATAGAGTCGTAGCCTCATTGCCTGGGATATAGAATTGATCGCCGGATGAAATGACCGTAGTGCCACCCCATAACTTACAACGGATAGAATCACTCAGAGAACTGTTAAGCGTAACTGTACCGCTCGCGAACCATGTTCCAGCGCTTCCCTGAGCCATGCTCGGCCCATCGAAATAATTGCTTGTATTATTCAGACTAACATCGCTTGAAAGTTTGTTGCTCGCAGTTGGCAGTCCGCACGTAGAGCCGAGCGTACAAGCCGCTCCGGCCACTGTGATCGTCGGGTTAGCGATGTTCGCATTAGCCAGCAACCCAGCGACATTGCCTGGAGCGACTGAGATCACGCCATCGACGGCGCCGTTTCCTGATTGGGTGCAGTTTGAATTGCCAGGAAAGTAGGTGTTCGCCACACCGCCTTGGCTACTAATTAGACCACCGGAATTTGCCTGACACTTGGTGCCAGTGACAGAGTTGCCGTTGAGATTGATGCCGAGGCCGGAAAAGCGCGCCTGTCCTTGCGTATCGGTATAGGCAAATGCAAGGCCGCTGAATGATGGATTTACCCCCGGAAGAAAGTTTATGTTTCCTGCAGAATCGCCCGTGAAAAGACCATTAGATATGACTTGAACCGCCGCGTTTCCCGCACCACTGGCGATTCCAATATCTCCCGCCGTATGAAGTTGGGCGTGAGTGTCGACCTGAATGAGCGCTCCATTAGATGTTCCGTCAAAAACATTTCCTCCGCTGAGCAGAACATAACAACCAGTCGTTGGATTAAAGATCGTCTGGTTTGATTGAAAAAATACATTGGCGACTGTGACGGCGCCCGACGCGACGGTGTCGCTCTCGCCCGTGGTCATTTCCAGCATGCTGTTCGCCGTCAGGGTCTGGCCGAGAAACAGATTGTTGATCTGGGTCGCCTGCAGGCGCGCGAATTTCGCCTTGCCGGCAATCTTGAACTCGCCGCCGCCGGCCGCGACCGGCATATTGTATTGGCCGAGCAAGAACTCGACCTTGCGGTCAAAATCGAGCGAAACCGATTCCAGCGTACCGAGCAGCGCGGGCGGCGTGTTGGCGACGTCGGTGCGCTTGCCGATCAGCGTGCCTGAGCCGAAGGCGTATTGGGTCATGGGTTGGGTCTCCTGGTGAGGGCTTGGGGGATGGGAGAAGTGGCGAATGGCAAATGGCGAATGGAGGACAGCGATAAGGAAGGACAAAACCCCTGCCCTACTCGCTATTCGCCACTCGACATTCGCTATGCGGTTACGGCACCAAAATCTGGAAAGGAATCGCGGCGACGGCTTTGCCGTCGATATCGCCGGTATCGATGAACACCGGGCCGAACGGATAGCAATGCGCGACCAGTCCGCCGAGGGTTTGCTTGTTACCATTCATCGCATCGACACCGCTCGGGACGACCGCGGCATCCACGGCATCGAGCAGCGCATTCATGGCGGTGTCCGGCGTATCTTCCGGATCCATCCCGGCCGAGAGATAGACGAACACATGGGCATTGATGGTCAGCGTCGGCAAACCCTCGTTCTGCCGGCCGCGCACTTCGCCGGTCTTGAGCATGGTCAAAAACGGCATCTGCGTCTCGTTGACCTGATCCCAATGCACGAAGCGCCGGCTCGTCGCCGTGAAACTCGCCGCGCCCTTGATGAGGTTGAAGAAGGCAAGCGAAATCTGTTCGCGGGTGACCGTGGTCATCGCGCTTCCTCACAATCCCGTGTTGAAAGCATGTCCCGATGCCCGCTTGGGCCAGCAATTGGGCGGCACAAGTCGAGACGGGTCAGATCGCTAGCCAAGAAAACGCCTTGGCCTCATATCAAGACTGAGTGGGCCTCGGTATGATCCCAAATGGACCATATGTTCCGTCCCGCCAACGGTCCAGGGTAAACGATGCGGACCCAAACTCGGGATTGGTTTTTGTGGCCTCGACCGCTTCCAGAGTCGCAACCGCCTGTTCGGCGGCGACAGGCAGGGAGTAACCCGCTGCTTCTTGCCGAACAGTAATGATTGGGTGATCGAATAGCGGAACCAACGCTTGAAGCTGGCTGCGTTGATGCAATTCCCTCGCTATCGCCTTCACTTCACTCCTTACTTTGTTATGCGCAGTCATCTCAACGCCGCCGCTTTCCTCATCAGTGAGAAACCTGGTCGTGCCGTAGCACCGCTCGCAGGCATCCACAAAGTGTTCGACCAACTGCGTCGTGGACATTTTCTGCAAATCAGGCTTTTGCGAGGGCCTTTGCAGTATGCGGCGGCGCCAGGCCAACACCTCTTGCGTCGTGAGCCTGTGGAACAATCCAGCAAGTGTCGCCTCCGCCCACTCCGGATCCACCGACAGGAATTGCCCCCCAGCAAAGCCTCGCACGTCAGGATCCTCATCCACGAAAAGCTCGCGTATCTTTTCAATTGGCTTCCTATTTCGCAGCTCCGCGCCGAGCGCCTGTATTTGCTGCCCAAGCATTGCTCGCTGCGGCGTAGGCAGTAATTTTGTCTTGTCCGCAGTAAATATCCAACCGACTTGCTTTGCCGTATCGGCAAATTTCTGCAAAAGATCGTTGGTCGTAAGCTGCGAGTAATCAGCTGCGGTCATTTGAGCACTCCGAATTTACGCATTATCCGCAACCCTTCTTGCCGCTGCTGGTCAAAATCGAGCTTATTCAGGTATTCTCGAACGCGAAGGTTGCCGACTTCGGCGGCTTTGTCATCGTAGTCACCGACATTGACCGCCTTGTCATTATAGTACGTGGTGATCGGTTCATGCTTGAGGCGAGGGACCCAGGCTAAATTGCTCGGATCGTCGATAAGCTCCCGACCAAACTTTACGACGACGTTTTTAGCAAGGTTTGCCGGATTTTGATTCACAATATGATGCTGCTCATAGCCGAGAATGTTTTCCGTAGGCTCCTGCTGCAATTCTTCGAGACTCTTTGCCGGCTGAAGGGCTGCCTTTATTTGGGCAGTTATACGGTCTTCGCCTTGGTTCAGCTCAACCGGGGTAAATGCCAAAAGAAAACCATCAATCCATGGATTCAACTCGAGACCCAAGAGCAGAATACGTCCTTCATTTCTTTCTACGACTGTCAAAGCCGATTGCACAAAAACTCGAACCGCCCGATTCACCTTTGGCAACGGCCAGCTTTTCCTTCCAGGATTGGCTTGCGGCGGCTTCGTCTCCTTCGGCACCGGCGCAAACCACGCGCGGTTCGGCGGCGTGCCAGTGCGCGGATGTTTGGTCGGGTCCCAATCCGCCTTGAGCAGATGGCTGCGCTGAAGCTCCAAGGCGCGCCGCATGATTTCGTCGGCGGATTCCGCGCCCTTCGTCAGCGGCGGCGGATCGGGAAACTGCATCTGCACGGTGGCGATGGCGGCCAGCGCTAGATCGTCGCGGTTGAACGCCTTGACGATCAGCGCCAGCGCACCAGCCTTTGCCGTGACGTCAACCGGAAGCCGGTAGCGCGTTGTCAATTCTTCGTTGATCTCGGCCAACAGACGAACGGTCCAAGATCCCGTTCCGCATTCTCGCCGAAGAAGCGGAACGCCATCGACGAAAACGCCGTGCGCATCGCAAGAAATGCCACCGCTGTCGCTACCTGCCGCAAGCGAAAACACGCGTAATCCCGGCATCGCAAACATATGGTTTGGCTCCGTCAGGCAATTGGAACATAACATGAACATTCGGTCAAGCACCTAAACCTACGAGCAAAATCGAGCTTTACTGCGTAGTTTCAATGACCGCTTCGCCGAGTTCTCCAGTAATCTCCTCCGCCATCTCCGCCAGCGACGAGCGCAGGTAAGACCGCTCCGGCATCGTCACCGCCGCCAGGTTCACCCGCGCCGCGAAGACCTGCTTACCGCCCACCACGAAGGCAAGCGCCTTGGCTTTGTCCGGAACGATCTCGTGCGGCGGGATGGTGCCGCCGAATTCCTGGATCGCGGCATATTTGACGTCGTCCGATGTGCCGATGCGGACCGAGACGTCGGCCGACGATTCGTCGACCGTGGCGATGATCGAACGGGCCAGCGCGCCGCTTCGCATATTGAGCACGCCGCCGGACAATTTCTGCTGGATCTTCGCTTCCAGCGCGACGGCGAGCATGTTGGCCTTGCTCGACAGCGCCTGCCGCACCTGGTCGGGCATCGCAGCGAGGCTCGCACTGAAATCATCGCGCAGATCGATCTCAAACATCACGCCACACTGCGATAGGGATCGAGCGAGGCGCGGATGAAATCGGGAATGTCCTTGAGGCTATAGGACGCCGTCTGCTGACCCTGCACGGTCTGCGCGCTTTGGCCGACGCGGGTGCGGTAGCGATAGCGCTCCGCCACCCATTCGATGCAGGCATTGTTGATCGCCGCCGGTATGAAGCCGTAGGAGATCAGCACGGCGGCGCCGGCGTCGGCGGCAGCGAACGTGTACACGCCGCCCGCGACCGCATATTCGCCCGCGGCAGGATTGGCCGCCACCGCCACAAGCACAGCGCCGTTGGCGTAAGTGACGCCGGCATCGCTGGCCCACGGCCCAAGCGGCGCCGCCGCCGCAACGCTATAAGGCCCAGGCGTTGCCGGCACGCTCGCCGCTTCGCTCTGCACCGCATAGCCGGCCGAATAATCGACCACGATGTTCTGCCGGCCCTTGCGATAGAACGTGCGAAACACGTCGAGCGCCTGCGGCCGGCCGGGCGGCAAGCCGTTCCAGGCTTCCAAGAGATAGCCTTTGGCGGATGGCGTTCCAGGCGGCGCGGCCGCGGGCACGACGGCCGTGTCGATCAACAATGTGATCACTTGCAGCACCGGATAGTGGCGCAGGAACAAACGCGTCTTGTCGTTGCCGTCGAGCCGCTCCATGAACAGCCGCGGCGTCAACGACGGCCGGCCGAGATAGGCGGTGATGGCGCCGCTGACATCGGTGATCAGGCGCGCGATCAGCGCGTCGTCGGACGTGCCGATGCCGCTCGAGCCGGCGAGCCAGGTTTTGACGTCGGCGAGCGTGGCGAGATCGGAAGCGGCCATGTTCAGTCCTCCGCCGCGGTCTTTTTCGCGGCTGCCCGCGGCCGCCGCGGCGCGGCCTTGGCCTTCTGCTCGGCGCCGGCTTCGACAAAGCCAAAACACTCGATCAACAGCGCGCCGATCTCGGCCTCGACCTCGTAGACGCTGTCGCGCGACGTAATAACGACGCCGGCAACGCAAGGGTCGCCGACGCCTTCCGGCGCTTTCAGCTTCATGGCAGACCTCGTGATTTTTGGATGAGACGCGGACGGGGGTCGAATTCAACGCAACCAAATGCAGGGTCGATCGGCCAGCGTCAGGACGACGACATGCGCCTGGAAGATAGAATGTCGAGTAGCGCTAGTTGTGCGAACCGCGCCGAACGCGGTCAGTGAAGGTCGACAAAATAAAAATGACCGATCGCCCGAGGATAACCATAACCAAGCACGCCGTGCCGATCGGCTCGTTCTTGCCAAGCCTTGGATGGATGATCGGATGCGATCTCATCGCTCTCGTCGTAGGCTACCCCGGAACCATGGCTCGCGAAGCCGCCCCATTCCCACACCATGAACCGAGGCTCACCGACAGGCAGCCCTGAAATGTCGGCGCGATATTTGGGATAAATCAAAAAGAGATGGGCGTAGTCACCTGCCGTTTCACCGGCGCGCCAAACAAATTTAACATTTAGTGCCGCGACCACAACGGTCAGCGCCAAGACCAACGTTGATAAAAGCCGACGCCAAGCCCGCGTATACGCCCACTCCAGGCACAGCAAACAAGCGAAAAGGCCGGAGGCTCCCCACAACGTCAGGACCAGGGCTTGAAGCGGGAGAAAGAACAGGGCGAATAGGCCGGCCCAAGTGAAGAGGGAAGCGATGAAGCTAACGAGGACAAAAAGCAGCGGCCAGGCAACGGTAAGGACTACCGGCCAATAGAGAATGCGATCGTTACGCCCGCCTTGCATACCGGAGGCCATTCACTTTCCAGTCCAGATGCGCCCAGACTGATATAACCGATAACCCCTTATTGTGTCTTCGACATCTTGCTTGGCCGAGTGCGTGTAGCGTTCGTCGAGTTTTTCACTAGGACCGAATTTAGATTTAAGTGCGGCGTAAGCATCAACGACCGAGAGGAATTCATCCAGGTCGACACCCGCCGCTGCCGCAAAGATGCCGGTCGCGATACTGGTGTAATGGCGATAATCGCGAACATAGTTTGAGTCGAACCGCTCGGCGTCCAAAGAGCCCCCATGGGTGAATGGGTATAATTCCGAAGCAACCTCCGCTGCCATTTCGATCAAAGCGCTCGGCTTTAGCAGCCCGTTCGCCACCGCCTGCGTCGCTTGAATAAATTGGTGTATTTTCATAGGCAAAGAGTTGGCGGCGAGACCCGCTTGAGCATACAGTTCCGGCGGCCGGTCAGCAGGGCGAAGAATTGGATTGCCCTGAGCGTCGAGTACCGGCTGACCCGAACTGTCCACGAACTGCACCGGATGCTTCGGACTATCGGCCGGAATTTCGTCCGAGCCGATGACGTGGTACTTTGCCGGCGGGGCGGTGACCAAATCCATCGAACCGATTGGGGCATCTTGCGCGTATAGCACGCGAGGTTTCGGCGCCTCCGTCGCATCGATCAGCGTACCGGTTTCGCGAGCGGCATATCGCGTGGGTGCATCCGACAAATCGCGTGCGGCACCGGAGAAATCCGACGACGATCCATTGCCGTCGTCGTCCTTCGTCCACCGCCCACCGGCAGGATTGCCGGCCGGTGCGCGCGGCTGGTCGGGACTGTACTTCTTCAGCGCCGCCTGCAACTCCGCTTTCGCCAACGCGAGGCATTCTTCGCCCGCTTTGCGAATTTCGCCTGGCAGCGCCTCCAGCTCGCGGCGGATCGCCGCGAGCTCCGCGCGCCGCTGCCGCAGCAATTCATCTTGGTCTGGCCCGGCGAGCGTGCGGATCGCCTTGGCGATCTCGAGCCGCGTGTGCAAGGTCTGGGGCACGGCGCTCAGAGTGCGCGGCAGTGGTGGTTTCATGTGCTTGACCTTTGCGATGCGTCATTGCGGGCATGACCCGGCAATCCATGCGGCAGAAGGGCAGCATGGATGCACGGGTCACGCCCGCGTATGACGGAGCGAAGCCGCGCGGTCGGATCGATCGTAGCGGGGCAGACTTACCCCGCGGCGATATTGGCGATCACCGCCATGGACGGCGGGAAGTAGTGCTGCAGCACCTCGTCGGCATAGACGCCGGTCTCGTAACGGCGCGCCCGCGGCGGCCATTCGATCTGGTAGTAGTCCTGCCGGGTGCGCACCTGCATGACGTTGCCGACGTTCGACAGTGGATACGGCAAGGTGCGCGCGGTCATCATCAGCGCGCCCGCCGGCATGTTGGGATGCACGCGGATGTCGAGCACTTTTGGCCCGGCCATGGAGAACTTGTTGAGATAGGTGCGCACCATGACGCCGCCGCCGAGCGCGCCCTGGTCGGCATCGAACACGAAGCGCTGCGCCGCATTGGCATTGCCGGCCAGGATCTTCTTCGACAGATCGTTGGCGACCTGGGAGCCGACCCACATGGTGTCGGGGGAGAGCCGGTAATTGTCCCAGCGGTTCTTCAGCGCCGCATCGATCTCGACGACGCCGCCGGCGCCGTCGCCGGTCAAAGTCGAGCCGGAGCCGGCGGTGCCGGTGGCGAGATATTGCACATAGGCGTTGGAGCCGGACTTGAACGCCTGATAGAGCAGGCCGTCGAACACCAGCGCGTTGGTCGAATTGTCGGAGCTGCCGAGCGAGGCCGCGGTCTGAGTGCCGGCGGCGTTGGCGGCGATCACCAGCGAATTGATGGTGGTGATGGCGCCGAGCACTTCGGAGCCGGCTGCGCCCCAGAACCAGGCATAGCCCATGGCGCCGGTTACCGGCGCGACACTCGCGGCTATCGAGCCGGAAGTGCCGGACGAAATCGACGCCGTGGCATTGGCCGATTTGCCGGCCGCGCCGCCGCCGAACGTATCCGACGAACCGTCGGCATTGCTGCGCGTGATCCCGCCCTGGATGCCGCCGGTGATGGAACCGTTGACGATGGCGTCGAGCGACAGCGCGACGCAGATGACGCTGTAGGGCGACGCCGCGGCAGTGAGGCTGCCGCCGGAGGTCGACGGCGCCAGCGATGGCGTCGGCGTGGTGCCGAGCGGCACCGACGTGTTGCCGCCGAGGATAAGCAGTTCCTCGCCAAGCATGCAGGCTTCCAGCCCGATCTTGGCGCCGATCGCCTTGATGTCGTCAAAACCCATGCCGGCATATTGCGCCTCGAAGTCGACCGAGGTTTCGATGCCGATGCCCTTATAGGCGGCGCTGTAGTCTTGCGTCGCCACGGCACTGACGCCGCCGCGGTTGCCGCCGGAGACGCCGATGCGCAAGCCTGTGGTGTTGATGCCGGTCACCGCGCGCCAATTGGCCTGGATGCCGCCTTTGCCGGAGACGCGCGGGATCTCGTTGCGCAGCGGCGTGAGCATCGGATAGACGAATTTGGCGCCGGTCTCGAGGTCGTAATAGGTCAGGCCCGAGGTCGGCGAATTCGATTCCGAAAACGTAGCTTTGGAAAGCGGATCGCCGGGCAGCGGATTGGCGTGCGCCTTCTCGATCTCGCGCAGGAAGCTGCCGGCATTGGTCAGCGCGGCGCTGTAATCCTGCATGGTGTGCGGCAAGGCCGACTTGGCAAGGAGGTGCGGAAGGTTGGGCTGATACATGGTGTGGTTCCCGTGGTTGGTTGTTTGGTTGGCGAGAAATGCTCAGCCGTCATTGCGGGCTTGCGAGCTGCGCTCGCGCCCCGCAATGACGAGCAAGTGAAAACGAACTTAGTCTCGGCGCGGGCGTAAGCCTGGAATGGCGCGCATCGGCTGGCTTTGCGCCTTGCGGATCGCGGCTTCGGCGAGCGCTTCGAGCGCGCCCGGCTGATCGAGCAGCGCCTCGGGTTTTGGAAAGATCGAGTCGTCGCTCTTCTCGGCGACGCGCACCGAGCTGGTGCCGAGGGGGAGCGGCTGCGCCTCGATTTTCGTTACGCGTGCGGCCAGCTCGTCCACGTGCGAGGTCACGGCCTGGATCGCCTTGGCCAAGGAGCGATCGAAGACCTTTGCGAGCTTTGCCGTCTCATCGTCCTCGGCAGCTTCGGCTGCGCCCTCGCCGGCTTGCGGCGAAAATTTCGGCCGCGGCTCGACTTTGGCGCCGGCGACCGGTCCGGCCGCGGCGCAGCAGTCGGGATCGAGCCCGACCAGGAGATCGTGGGTTTGCTTGATGCGCTCCTTGTCGGCCTTGGAGTGGCGCGCGCCGATTTTGGCGAGCGCCTCGGCCAGCGCGGCGGAAACGTGCGAAGGATTATCCTTAAACTTGCGCAGCTCGGTCGAACCGTCGGCCTTGATCACGGCAAAAGTCGCTTCCGGCAGGCACGGGTGATCGACCAGCGACACCTCCATGGGCTCGGCGGTGTAGCGCATCAGCGCCGGCTCGTCCGGATCCGGCCAGCGCTTGAGATAGCGCCCACCTTGGGAGAAGCCGGTATAGACGCCCTGCTCGACTTTTTCCCATTCGGCGTCATCGACCACCTTGCCGCAGATCTCGATGCGCTTGTGCTCATCGTTGAAGGCAATCTCGACGAGCTTGCCGGCCGCCACGTTGGAATGCATGGCGCGCAGATTGCCGAGACTCTTGCCATCGGTGGCGCTGGCGAAATTGCGCGACCATTTCTGATAATGCGGCTTGGTCGAGGCATAGTCGCAGACTTCGCCGGAGACATCCGGCCTCTCCGCGGTGACGACGCCATAAACCAGGCGCTGCGCCGCATCGATCTTGGTAATGGGGACGAAGATGTTCATGTCGTTCATTCGAAATACTCCCTGTTGTATCGGTACGGCACGTGGGGTTGGCTGGTCGGCGCGAATAAACGCCGGCCACGTGGCAGTTGTCAGATTCGGTTGAAAAGTGCGAAGGCTGCGCTTGGCACGCGCGAGTCATCCAAGACGAGCGGGATGCTGCTAGTGGAGACAAAGAAAAATGACGAATCGTCAGCGTATTGCGCGTGGCTCATTTAATTCAGCGCGCTTGATGCTGGATACAAATTTCTAGCGTGGCGATCCGGAACCAGAATCGAGCGACGTCCGCTACCTTCCAGTCTGCACCGTTCCTGGCGATGCATGCCGATATCGTTAGTCGACGCCGTCTACACAAATCTCGACAAACATCGAATCAATAGGCTTTGCGCCAGAGCGTCCGCGGCGTCATGCCTAGCAGACGCAGCGATGCCTAGTAGAGACCGACAAAATAAAAATGACGAAACACCGGCGGCTCACCGCCGTAATGCACGCCGAGCCGATCGGCTCTTTCCTTCCAGGACCCGGACGGGTGGTCGGACGTTATCTGGTCGCTCTCGTCGTAGACGACACCGTAATCTATCCGATAGCCGGGCCCCCAATCCCACACCATGAACCGCGGCTCATCGGTAGGCAGCTGCGATATTTCGATGCGATAAACGGGATACATGACGAAGAGATGCACGTAGTTTCCCACCATTCCCGGCAAGCCAAGATACACGAGAACGCTCAGCGGCAAGATCATGGTGGATAGCAGTCGCCGCCAAGCCCGCTGAAATATCGATGCGATGCAAACCATTGCAGCGATGCTGGCCGACCAGAGCCAGCCTAAAAGGCCATAGAGTTCTGAAAATTCAAAGCCTGAGAGCGTGACCCAAACGATAACCAAAATTAGCGGCCAATAAAGGAAACGATCCTTAACTTGGACGATTTGAGGATCACTAGCGACCTTCATGTCGGCCTTCATCGCCTGCTCAGCCGAACGCGTCCAGACTCATAAAAATCGTAGCCCCTTAGGTTATCTTCGACATCTTGCTTTGCCAAGTGTGGGTAGAATTCGTCCGTTTCCTCGTGGAAAGTGGAAAATACACTGGCATAGTCATCCGCTATCGCGAGGAAATCTTCCCTGCTGACACCGGCTGCCGCCATAAAGACGCCGGTCGCGATACTCGTATAGTGGCGATAATCGCGAACACAGCTATAGCCGACGCGTTCGGCATCCAAAGAGCCGCCATGGCGAAACGGCTCCAATTCTTGACTGATATTCGCCGTCAATCCGGCCAAAGCTTGTTCGTTCGACTCATTTGGCTCGTTAAGCTCGTTCTGCACCACCAAAGCTAAGATACGGGCGCTGCCAGGGGATTTGAGGCGTAATGTGAACTTACAAAAAGCAACGCCTTCTTTTCGGCGTCAGTTAATTTGAACCGCTCTGGCTCTCGGCCGGGTCGGTATTTCTGATATTTTCGATCCAGTTCCAGGAAGACATCGTGGATTTCCGCGGGAAGGGGAGCCACAGAATCTATCACGCACGGAACGCCTTTATCGTCAGCCACTGTTACGCCGGTCCTTCGGTCAAACTTAAGATTTTCCTGTGTGGTCACGCGTCTGGCTTGAATGGTGGTTTGGTCGACGGACAGTACCAAACAAATCAAGCTCGCCCCGCCAGGGGATTCAGCATGAAAAATATCGCCGATATCAAGCTTGGCCAGCAGCGTTTTGCGATCAAACATGATTTTGTCATCTCCGCAGAAGATAGGGACTCAAAGTCAGAACCTTCTCCTTGGATGGCTCATTCTGTATACCTAACACTTTAACCGCGCAATCCATGCAAAGCGCGTGACCGCTTACGCTATACATTGCTGTCGCGCCATAACTGCCTCCGCTTTGACATCCTCCTGCGAAGCCTTCACAGCGCAAGTCTCCGCCTGCAGCAAGTTGAACATTGGGGATGTTGGATTGACCGGCACCATCGGCAGAGCCGCCCCTATTGGAGGAGTCCCTTACATGATCGATAGAACCGCTTGCGCCTTCGGGCGTCCACTGCCCGCCATCGGGATTGCCGACGGGCACGCGCGGTTCATCGCTTTGGTGGCCCATTGCGGCGGCACCGAAAAGGCAAAGCAGATGATGCGGGTGAGCCACTCGTCGAAATCGTCCTTGTGCTGCGGCTCTTTGGTCTGGACGACTTTGGCCGCGGTCTCGCCGGGCACGAATTTGGCGCGGCGGCGTTTGGCGAGATCGCCGGCGAATTCGGTGTCCCAATAATCCTGGAACTGCTTGATCTGGTCCGGCGTCCAGCCCTGCGGCACGCCGATCAGCGCGTCGGGGATGGAGCCCTCGGTGAAGTAATCGAGCTGCCAGAGCTGGCGGCGCAGCGCGATGTTGACCGTCATTAGCACCTGCTGCACCGGCGAATAGCCGTAGACGCGGTGGGCGCGCACGTTCCGCGGCCGCCAGGCGTGCTGGCCTCGGGCTGTACTTACTTACGCAGTCTGTGAGTACTTCATCACCGTCCCTGATCAGGGCCCAGTTTCAATTTTCGCCGAAGCTGATCGACCAGCGCGCCAACCTTGGGATCAGGCCCTTCGTATTGCACTGCCGCCACCGCATTACGAATCTTGGTCGCTTGATCATTAGACACA
>Ga0210396_10005166_pt1 | contig 12663 bp, 13 predicted proteins | sample IncBWH17OmetaG_FD_155466 | JGI IMG/M metagenome (GOLD analysis project Ga0210396, IMG submission 155466) | Forest soil microbial communities from Barre Woods Harvard Forest LTER site, Petersham, Massachusetts, United States - Inc-BW-H-17-O ...
GAAAGTGTAGGCAAGCTCACGACGCGTTCGGTTGTGGAATCCGTGTTCTTCGTCATCGTTCTCGATGCCGGGTTTTCGATCATGTTCTCGATTTTGGGGATCTGAGCGATGAGCGATCCCGGCACCAATCGCGAAGTGGTCATCAGCGTCCGCGGCATCGTGAACGGTTTCGGCGGACAGATCATCCACGACCATATCGATCTCGATATCGTGCGCGGCGAAGTGATGGGCGTGGTCGGCGGATCGGGCACGGGAAAATCCGTGCTGCTGCGTTCGATCATCGGCCTCAACCATCCGCTCGAAGGCACGATCACGGCATTCGGGAAAAAAATCACCGATGCCGACAATATCGAGATGCGCGCGCTGCAAATGCGCTGGGGCGTGCTGTTCCAGGAAGGCGCGCTGTTCAGCTCGCAAACCGTAGCCGAGAACATCCAGGTTCCCTTGCGCGAATACACAACGATGTCACAGGAACTCATGAACGAAATCGCTTCGATGAAGCTTTCGATGGTCGGCCTGCCCGAAGATACCGCGAAGAAATTTCCGTCCGAGCTTTCCGGCGGTATGAAGAAGCGCGCAGGCCTTGCGCGCGCGCTCGCGCTCGATCCGGAATTGCTGTTCCTCGACGAGCCGACGGCGGGCCTCGATCCCATCTCGGCGGCCAATTTCGACATCCTTGTGCGTGACCTGCAGAAGAGTCTCGGCCTTACCGTGGTGATGGTGACGCACGATATCGACACGTTGCGCGCAACGACGGACCGCATCGCCGTGCTCGTGGACAAGAAAATCCGCGTGGGAACGATGGATGAATTGCGCAAGGATCCGCATCCGTGGATCCATGAATATTTCTCTGGCGTGCGCGGGCGTGCCGCGCTCGCGTCGTAGCCGGGAGGGCAATCGACGATGGAAACGAAGGCCAATTATGTCGCCGTAGGCGCGTTCGTGCTGATGTGTATCATCGGCATCGTCGTCGTGATCCTGTGGCTGACAGGTGCGCAATACAGCCAGGAATTCGCCTATTACCAGACCTATTTCAAAGGTTCGGTGACGGGCCTTGGCGACGGCACGATCGTGCGCTTCAACGGCATCGATGTCGGCCGCGTGAAAGACGTAGCGTTCGATCCCGACGATCCGCAGAAAGTCATTGTGACTCTTCAGATAAAGCCGAGCGTCAAAATCCACAAGGATTCCATGGCTAGCATGGCGAGCGAGGGCCTGACCGGCGGCACCTATGTCGAAATCGACGGCGGCACGAAGAATTCTCCACTTGTGGAGCGCGAGCCGGGACAGAAATATCCGATCATCAAATCGAAGCCCTCCTCCTTCCAGCAGATCGTCGATAGTGCGCCGGAGCTTGTGCACAAGCTGCAGATCATCGCCGACCGCATCACCGATCTTCTGAATGCCCAGAACCGTCAAGCATTCGGCGAAATCCTGGCCAACACACGCGACGTGACGGCGGAGTTGAAGAAGAACACCGCCAATCTCGACACGATCCTCGGCAATTTCGCGCAAGGCACGAAGCTGCTCAATGACGATCTCTCGCAATTGCATCTTACAATGTCCGATGCCGACATGACCGTGAAGGATGCGGACGGCACCGTGCACAACATGACGAAACTCACAGCCGACGCCGACAAGTTCGTCACGGGCGAAGGCCTCGCGCAAATCCCGTCTTTGCTCATGGAAACGCGCAAAATGGTGAGCAGCCTTAATCGTCTTTCCGACAAACTTGACAGACAGCCGACGCAACTTCTGTTCGGCGACCGCCGCGAAGGATACACCCCCAAATGAGCAACACTCTCATTCTCCATCGCCGTCATTTGCTCGCGGGCGCGGGCGCGCTGCTTTTCACGACCGGATGTTCCGGCATTCTCGGCCCGCCGACAGCACCGCAGCTTTATGTGCTGAAGCCGCAAATGGGTGCGCTCGACGACGCGCCTGAAGTGAAATGGGCGCTTGAGGTCGGAGGCCCTGCGGCACCCGACAGTCTCGACAGCGAGCGCATTGCGCTGAGCAATTCGCCGACGACGATGGATTATTACGCGAATGCCGCATGGACGGGGCGCGTGCCCGTCCTGCTGCAAAGCGTGCTCGTGCAGGCGTTCGAAGCGAGCGGCAAGATCGCGAGCGTGGCCCCCGATACATCCGCGCTGCATTCGGACTACACGCTCGAAACCGACATCCGCGATTTCGAGGCGCAATACGCGACGAAGGATGCGCCGCCGAAGGTCGTGGTAAGCGTGGAAGCGAAAATATTCCGCACGCATGCGCGCAGTATCGTTGGGAGTCTCAGCGCGAGACAGGAAGCGCAGGCGGGCACGAACAGCGTCGATAGCGTCGTGATGGCGTTCAACGACGCGACGGGCGCGTTGCTGAAGCAGATTGTCGAATGGGCGCTTCACACACCGGCGCCGAGCGAAAGCTGATCCGATACGCGTTTGGCGGTTTGACCGCCGCCGGACGCGCGTATCGGCGAGACCGCGATGATTTTCAGTTCGTATCCGTATCTCGTCTTTCTCGCGCTTGTCGTCATCATATTCCGGCTCCTTGAAGCAAGGCTCCCGAGCCTCAAGCGCGCATTTCTTCTCCTTGCATCGCTTGTGTTTTACGCATGGTGGCGGGCGGATTTCCTCCTGCTTCTGCTCGGATCGACCATCGTCAATTTCTTCATCGGCCGCGCGATAACAAGCTCCGTGGAAAGCAAGCGCTCGCCCCGCATGCTTCTCATAGGCGGCCTCATATTCAATCTCGGTCTTATTGCCTGGTTCAAATATGCCGGCCTGTTTGCTGCGACGACGAATGGCTTGTTCGGCACCACGCTTCCCATTCCGCATCTGTTCCTGCCGCTTGCGATTTCGTTCTTCACATTCGAGCAGATTTCCTATCTCGTAGACGCGTCGCAGCGGCGCGCGCCGAAATATGCGCTTCTCGATTATTCGCTGTTCGTGAGTTTCTTTCCGCATCTCATCGCAGGCCCGATCATCCGGCATAACGATCTGATCCCGCAATTTGCGAAGGATCGCGGGCGCGACGACCGCGACAATGATCTCGCCCTCGGCGTGACACTGTTCACGATAGGCCTCGCTAAAAAGACGCTCATCGCCGACAACATCGCGCCATTTTCGGATGCTGTCTTCGCGGCTGCGCATCAGGGCACATCGATCGGCCTTGTCGATGCATGGATGGGCACACTGTTTTTCGCATTCCAGATCTATTTCGATTTTTCTGGCTATACGGACATGGCGCTTGGTTCCGCGGCGATGCTCGGCATCCGCCTGCCCTTCAATTTCAATTCGCCCTACAAGGCCACGAGCATCATCGAATTCTGGCGGCTGTGGCATATTTCGCTGTCCACATTCCTGCGCGACTATCTCTATATCCCGCTCGGCGGAAACCGGCATGGCGCGGCGCGGCGCTATCTCAACATCTTCATCACGATGCTGCTCGGCGGGCTATGGCATGGTGCGAGCTGGACATTCATGATTTGGGGCGGGCTGCACGGCGCCTATCTCATCATCAATCATGCATGGCGAAATTTGCTGAAAGCGGCGGGATTATCGACGCCCTCACGCTTGCAGCCTTTGACACATGCTTTATCCGTCCTCCTCACATTTCTCGCCGTCATTTTCGCCTGGACGGTCTTCCGCGCCGATAGTTTCAGCGCCGCGCATCTCATGATCGCCGGACTGGTCGGCATGGGCGGGCACAGCCGATTGCTCACATTCGGATGGCCCGCTGGAGCAGCATTCACGGCACTTTTCACACTTATCTGGTTTGCGCCGAACAGCATGGAAATCACATGGCGCTTGCGGCCGGCGCTTCAGCCGCCGCGCAAGGACGCGGGCGTGCGCGATATCGGACTCTGGAAATGGTCGCCCAGCCCCGTCAGCGCAATCGCGTTCGGACTCCTGTTCGTCGTGTCCGTCATGGCGCTGTCGAATCTAAGTCCGTTCATCTATTTCCAGTTCTGATCCATGGCGGCGCGGCGATATCTGTTTTGGTTTTTCGGTGTTGCCGGAGCGATCGTCCTTGCCATCGTCACGTTCAATATCGCTGCCGATGCCTACATCCTCAACAATCGCGCGGGTGCGAGCGTGGAAACCGTTTCCGGTTTCGAGCGCGTGTTGAAACCTGCCTGGTTCGACACGATCAAGCCTGACATCGTATTTGTCGGCTCAAGCCGCGTGCGCATGGCTTTCGATCCGGCTCTGATCGATCCGACATTTCATATGAAGAGCTTCAACTATGGCGTCTCGAGTGCGACGGCCTATGAAACCCGCCGCTATATACAGGACGCAGCGGCACAGCCAAGCGTGAAGACGATTGTCGTCTCTCTCGATCCGTTCGAGGATGGCGAAGCATCGCAGCCCATCGGTGCCGGTTTCGACGAATTGCGCCTTGCGGTGACGAAAGCCGGTGCGCCGACGCCGCATCGCGATTGGTGGCTCACGACATCGCGTTATCTGAGCGGTGGCGCGCTCGGCATGCATGCGCTTGGCGTCTATCTGCTAGCGCGGCTCGGGCCAAATCAATCGGCGAGCGAGAGGCCCGATATTTTCGAAGCCTATAGTCGTATGACAACGGCCATATTCCGGCATGAAATGGATAGGCGCAACGATCGCGCGATTGCGCCGCGCGCCTGGCAGATGAGCGAGTTGCGTGCTTCATTAGCGGCGCTGTGCAACTATCGCGGCGCCGTCTATTGGTATTTCCCGCCGGACAATTTTGCAGTGATCGCGCGCTATGTCTCCAATGATGCCGATGGCTTCATTGCATTCAAGAAGACCGTGCTTGCAGCCGTACGGGATCATAACGCCAAATGCATGAACAAGGTGCGCCTGTTCGATTTCACGAATCTGAATGCGATCACGCGCGAGCGGCTAACGGCCTCTCATACACAAAGCACGTTCTATGAAGATCCCATACATGTTCGCCCGCCGACAGGCATGATGCTGTTGCGGCGCATGCTGACGTCTGCCAAAGCCGATGCACATTTCGGAATAGAACTCACGCGCGATCCGCACGCGGATGCAGATATCGACGCTATCCGCGCTCAAGCCGCTGCCTGGGCCAAGAGCTAAGCCTTCTTCGAGTCGATATAATTGTCCACGACATCGTCGAGAACGCTCAACGGCGCAGCGCCGCACAGCAGCACGGCATCGTGGAAATCGCGGATGTTGAAGCGCGGGCCAAGCGCCGTCTGTGCATTCTGACGCAGCTTCAGGAATTCGAGTTTGCCCAGCATGTAGGAACACGCCTGCCCCGGCCAGACGCTATAGCGTTCAACCTCCGTCACCGCGACGGCGTCCGGATCGCCCAGCGTGTCCGTGTAATATTTGAGCGCCTGTTCGCGGCTCCAGCGCATCGCATGCATGCCCGTATCGATAACGAGCCGCACGCCGCGGAACATTGCGTCATGCATATAGCCGATGCGACCGAACGGGTCGCCTTCATACATACCCATTTCGTCGGCGAGTTGCTCGGCATAAAGCGCCCAGCCTTCGAGATAAGCAGAGAAGAACGAGACTTTGCGCAGCAGCGGCAAATTCGCTTCGTTCTGGATGCTGCCCTGCAGATGATGACCCGGAATGCTTTCGTGGAATGTGAGGGTCGGCAGCAACCAGCTCGGCACCTCCGCCGTGTTGCGCAGATTGATGTAATAGATGCCGGGCCGCGAACCATCGAGCGGCGGTGTTTCGTAATAGCCGCCGGGCTGCCCCGCCTCGATATAGGCAGGTACGCGCTTGATGACGACATCGGCCTTGGGCAGCACGCCGAAATATTGCGGCAGCTTTGCGCGCACATTGCGGACCTTCACATTGAGGTCCGCGATGAGCTTTTCCTTGCCGTCATCCGTATTGGGATAGATGAATTTCGGATCGGTGAACATCGCATGCAGGCGCTCGCCGACCGTGCCCTGCGTCATGCCCTGCGCCTTCATGATCTCGTCGATGCGCGCGGTATATTCCTCCACGATCTGGAGCCCGGCTTTGTGGATTTCCGTCGGGCCCATCAAAGATGTCGTCCAATAGGTCAGCGAATCCGCGTAATAGGAATCGCCATCCGGCAATTTCCAGACGCCGGCATCATGCGAGGCATTCGGCTGAAGCTGCTTCAAGAATGCGATTTGCCGGTCGAGCGCAGGATAGATTTTCTCGGCGACGATCTTAGCGGCATCCGCATTGTAATCGCCGGGAATATTCTTCTCCTTGGCGCGGCGGCCGACGGATGTTGCGAGCACGGATTTGTCCGGCGCCATGCCGCGCAGATCGTTCAATTGTGCGAGCGCGCCCGCAAGCGCAAAATCGGGCGGGATAACGCCAAGGCCCGAATCGTGCCGCGCGACGTCGGTGTCCTGATCGAGCGCGACGGCAAACGCCTCAAGCCGGGACAGATAGGCATCGGCGTCGTCCTTTGTCGCGATGCTATGCTTGCTGTCCAGAAAATCGGGCACGCTCGCATAGCAGCCCGTCAATTGCGAAAGCACATAAGGCTGGCCGGCCGCCGCGTAAATGACGCCGTCGCCCGAACCGATATGGCCATTGCCATATTCATGCAGCCGGTTTGCGATGTCCGCGGTTTGCAGATTGTAAATGATCACATTGTAATTGATCGCATCCATGCCCGTCAGCGAACCCGGATCTATAAGCTGTATGCGGATCAATTGTTCGCGAACGAGCGCCTTGTGCGCAGCAATCGTATCGAGCGAACGATCATCGAGCTTTGCCTTCCCCGCTGCCCGTGCGCCGGTGTCGAGACCGAGCGTCGTCGCCGTCTCAGGCGAAGCGTCGAGATATTGGTCCATGAATTCGGCGATGAGCTTATTGAACTTGTCCGAAGCCTCATTCGGCGGCGCGTCGGCGGCACGCGCGAGCGGCGCGTTCAGGGCCATCAATGCCGCGGCGGCTGTTCCGGATTTGAGCACGTCTCTTCTGTCGAGCATCTCGGCCCCCTTGCGAACGCCCGAGGCTAAATCCGATGGGCGGGAGCAGCAAGCAGGATCGCTAGTCCAGCGTGCGGCGGAAGCGGGAAAGCGCCAGGGTGCCGGTGGCCAGCATGAACAGGATGAGCGGCCAGATATCGGGCCAGATTTCGGAAGGCCCGTTCGCTTTCAACAGGATGCCGCGGATGATGCGCAGGAAATGCGTGAGCGGCAGGCACTCGCCGAGGGCCCTGGCCCAGCTCGGCATGCCGTCGAACGGGAACATGAAGCCGGACAGCAGAATGGACGGCAGGAAGAAGAAAATCGTCATCTGCATCGCCTGAAGCTGATTCTGCGCAATGGTGGAGAAGCTGTAACCGATGGAAAGGTTGACAATGATAAACAACACAAGCGCCCCAGAGAGGAGCGCAAGCGATCCCAGCATCGGCACATGGAACAGACCCCAGGCCATGAGGAAGATCATCGCCACCTGAAGATAGCCGACAACGATATAGGTGGAGATCTTGCCGAGCATGATCTCGAGCGGCGTCGCGGGCATTGCGAGGAGATTCTCATAGGTGCCGCGCTCGCGTTCGCGCGTCACGGCCATTGCGGTGATGAGCACCATCGTCATCGTGACGATCATGCCCGCGATGCCGGGCACGATATTGTATTGGGAAATCGCTTCCGGATTGTAGAGGCTGTGAACGACGACCTCGAAGCCGGATTGCGCAGGCGGAGCACGCGCAGCAAGCGGACCTTTGAGATCGTCCCGCAATGCGGTTTGCGCCAGTTGGTTGAGCGCGGCAATCGCATAGGAACCGGCGGACGGATCGGTCGCATCGGCTTCGACGAGGATTTGCGGGTCTTCGCCGCGCACGAGTTTGCGCGTGAAATCGACGGGGATTTCGACGACGAAAGCGACCTTGTTTTCGTTCAGCAAGCGGCGCGCTTCGGCGGCCGTGCCGGCCGTTTTCACGATGTTGAAATAATCGGTGTTCTTCAGCGCCACCACGATGGAGCGCGCGAGCACGCCGGGATCTTCCACCGAGATCGCCGTGGGCAGATGCTTCGGATTGAGATTGATCGCATAGCCGAACAGGATCAGTTGCAGCACGGGAATGCCGATGATCATGCCGAAGGTCAGCCGATCCCGCCGCATCTGAATGAATTCCTTGTTCAGAATCGCGTAGAACCGCGCAAGCGAGAAATGCCGCAGCATCGAGATGATGTTCATTTCGCCTGCTCCTGCAGATGGATGAACACATCTTCGAGTGTCGGCGGCGCTTCGCGGATGGAAAGTCTCGGCTGGCCGCGATAAGACGCAAGGGCCGTTTCGAGTGCGGTGCGATCATGCCCGCTCACATGCAAGGCCGCGCCGAAGAACGACGCATATTCCACGCCGGGCGTTTTATGCATCGCGGTGGCGAGCTTGCGCGCGTCTTCGCCCTCCGCGACGAATGTGATCAATCCCGACCCCGCAATCACGTCGGCGACGGTGCCGCGCGCGACGATCCTGCCGTTCAGGATATAGACGATGCGGTCGCAGCGTTCCGCCTCGTCCATATAATGCGTGCTTACGAGAACGGTGATGCCTTCGCTGCTCAGCGCATGAATCTCGTCCCAGAAATCGCGGCGCGCCTTCGGGTCCACGCCTGCCGTCGGCTCATCGAGCAACAACAATTTCGGTTCGTGCAGCATGCAGGCGGCAAGCGCGAGACGCTGCTTCCAGCCGCCCGACAACGAACCCGCCATTTGCATTTGCCGCTGCTCAAGGCCGAGGCGCGAAAGCGTGGCATCGACTTTGCGCTTGCGATCGGAAATCTCATAGACGCGCGCAACGAAATCCAGATTTTCGCGGATCGAAAGATCCTCCCAGAAACTGAATTTCTGGGTCATATAGCCAACCTGCCGCTTGATCGTTTCCGATTGCGTACGGAAATCATAGCCGAGGCACGTGCCCTCGCCCCCATCGGCGCGCAACAAACCGCACAACATGCGGATCGTCGTCGTCTTGCCGGAGCCGTTGGGGCCGAGAAATCCCCAGACCTCGCCTTCGGGCACGGAGATCGCGACATCCTCGACCGCGGTTTTCGGACCGAACCGTTTGGTCAAGCCGCGAACGTCGATGGCATAATCCATGTTACAGCGGCCGCACTTCCACGGGCTCGCCCGGATTGATCTTCAATCCGCCCGGCGCGCGCGCTTCCAGCTTGAACACGAGCTTCTCGCGATTGCCGATGCTGAAGATGACGGGCGGCGTGAATTCTTCCTGCTGCGCCATGAAGGTGATCGTCGCGGTGAGATCGGGCGCGCAACCGTCGCAGGAAATGCGTACGCGCCGGCCGATCTTCACATGACCGAATTGCGATTCCGGTACGAAGAAACGCACATAGATATTCTTTGGCGGCAACACAGATAAAACCGGCGTAGACGGCGGCACATATTCACCGACGCGGAAATAGATGTCTTCCACGCGCCCGCCGACAAGCGAAACGATGCGGCGTTGCGAAAGCTGATATTCCGCATCGGCGAGTGCGGCTTCGGCCTGCGCTTCCTGCGCCCTCATCTGCGAAATACGCGCGACGGCCTGATCGCGATTGGAACGCGAAAGATCGAGCAGCGCTTGTGTACCGGCTTGCGCGCGCACGAGATTGTTCTGACGCGCAAGGTCCTTCTCCGCATAGGTCACGGTCGCCTGGTTTTGCGCAAGTTGCGATTTCATGTTGGCGAGATTTGCCGCGGCCTGATCGCGCGCGGCTTTTTCCTGTGTGTCGTTCAATGTGAAAAGTACGTCGCCGGGCTTCACCTCTTGCCCGCGTTCGACGCCGAGGTTCGCAACCCATCCGGCCGCGGGCGCCGCGATGAACGCATCTTCGCCCTCGGCATAACCGAGCCAGGGCTGGTTCGATTTCTCGCCACACGCCGTGAGCGCGAACAACAGAAGAAAAATGCAGCGTTTCATGGCGGCTCAAACAGGAGATTCGAAAATCACCCCAATATATCGCCCAAAATCGGTTAAGTATAAGGAAAGGATAGGGCCGCCGCCTGCTATCCGATCCTTGCGGCAGACACGGTGCGGCTAATTGACGGTTATCGTGGCTCGCATGCGCGGATGGATCGAGCAGAGATATTTATAAACGCCGGGCTTGTCGAATTTGAACGTGAACGTCTCGTCCTGGTCGATGGCGCCGGAGCGAAACAATCCGTCCACGCTCGTCACGGTATGCGGCTCGCCGTCGAGATTCTTCCATGTCACCGAAGAACCCGCCTTGATCGTGATGTCCATGGGCGAAAAATCGAAATTCTTGATCTGGACGACCGTCGTTTGCGGCTGACGTTGCTGTGCCGATGCACCGCCAAAGCCGAGCAGAAGCAATGCAAGTGCGAGAGCCAATTGCGTCGATTTCATAGCGAACACCTTCAAGCGAGCGTGGAATCTTTGAGGTTCAAAAACCGCGAGAGCGGCGATGTCGAAATGCTTGTCACGCCGAGCATGCGCGGCAATCGATCTGGCGGAACGGTGAGCGGCCCAGGTCCAGCACCCACGCCCGCTTCGGGTTGGGGATAGGCTGTCGAACGCGCCGTATGAAATGTGATATTGCCTTCGACCTTTTGCACGATTTGATGAATGTGTCCGTTCAACACCGTTACCGAACCAAAGCGGCGAACAAGATTCATCACCTGATCCGCATCGCCCGTTCCCCAGCCCCATGGCTCATAAATCGTCCACATCGGCATATGTGCGAACAGAACAAGCGGCGTGCTTGAAGCGCGCGCGCTCAAATCGTCCTTCAGCCATGCCAGTTGCTCATCGCCGAAACCACCCAATCCGTTCGGCTTGAAATTCATCACATTGACCAATGCCACGAAATGAACGCCCGCGTGATCGAAACTGTAATACCCCCTGTTGTTCGAAGCTTTGCCGAAGCGATTGAAATATTCCGTGCCTATGCCATCCGTCACGTCATGTTCGCCGGGCACCGTGTGAAGCTCCGTGACACGCATGGCGGAAAGCAATTGCGCCGCCGTGTCGAACTCCGCAGGTCTCGAAAGATGCGTGACGTCGCCGGTGTGAATGGCAAAAGAGGGCTGCACAGGTAACGCATTTATAAGCGCGATGGACTTGTTCAATGTGCCATTCACATCGGGATTGGCCTGTTTGTTGAATCCGACATGCGTATCGCTGATCTGCACGAACAGCGGCGTGCCGAACGCGGCGCCCTGTGCCGGCGCGCCATGTGTATCGGCAAGACTCGCGGCTTTAACAATGCCGCCGGACAGCGTGAACAATGTTCCGATCCCCGCTCCCATGCATCTGAGGGCGGCGCGGCGCGTAGTGGTGAAGTCCAAGGTCAGAATCTCCCGACATTCGGACTCAATACCGTTCGAGGCGCGGATTTATTCCCGCTCGCTACGAACCAGCGCCGTAAATTTTTTCAGCTCGGCGTTTTCCGTGTCGGACACAGCGGCGAAATCAAGATCGCCTTTTTTCCCGAACATGGCCCGATAGCCATGCCGCAGTGCCGTATCCGGCAAGGCCGCGCCGGAATCCGGCCAGACGAACAAATCCAGTTCATGCGCGCCATGCCGATAGACGACCACGGCCATATCGATATCCTTCACGCGCTGGATACGGCCGCCGGTCAACGCGAATCCGTCATCGGCGAAATCGGCCACTGGCGGAGACAACGCGATTTTACCTGCAAACCATGGTTTGACGGTGTGATGATTGCTGGACGCGACCTGAATTTCGCGGCCGTCCATCATCGCTTGCGTATGCGCAGCCACCAAAGCCTCGGGCAAACTCGCGACGGATGGCGGCAACATCAGAAATAAGGCAAATCCCGCGGCGAGCGCCATCGCAGCCGATCCGCTACCTGCGCCGATCCAGAATGCGCTGCGCCATTCGCGGGATTTTATTCCCGTGTCGGCATCGAGTTGGGCAATCACCTTATGACGCAGACTGTCGGGCGCGGCGTGCGTTGCCGCGTGATGCCGGATCAAATCGCTTGTCGCGGCCGCCGATGCAACAAATGCCCGGCATTCGGCGCAATTCTCGATGTGGCTTTCCGCATCGCGCGATGCCGCCTCATCCAATTCGCCATCGACGAAGGCTTGTGTCCGAAGCAAATCCGCGCAGGTCATTGCTTTTCTCCCGCGATCCATTTCTCCCGCACCAGCGTGCGGGCGCGCGCAAGCCGCGACATGACCGTACCGATGGGCACGTCCAGGATTTGAGCGATCTCCTGATAGGAAAGATCCTCCATTTCCCGCAGAATAAGCGCTTCCCGAAAATCATTCGGCAAAAGCGCCATGATCATATTGAGACGCCGCGCCTCGCTCGATTGTGCGGCGTGCGCCTCCGGCCCGATATCTTCGGATACGAAATCCGCGATCCCGGCATCTTCAGTACTTACGGTTTCGCGGCGCGCGCCGTCCGCCACTCTTGTTCGCCAGCAATTGCGCACGATTGCGAGGAGCCAGGGCCGGATATTCTCGCCGCGAAATCCTTCAAACGCGCGATAGGCGCGCAACATCGCGTCCTGCACGATGTCTTCGGCGTCGGCTTCCGACCGCACGAGCCATCTGGCAAGATTATAGGCCGCATCCAAATGCGGCAGGGCTTGCGCCTCAAATCTCCGGCGCCTCGTATCCATTGAGTGCCAAGACTCCGACAATCCGCATTTTATTCCGAACTATTTGCGATCGTGGTGCTGGAAAAGCCGCCGAAAATT
>Ga0210396_10005167_pt1 | contig 12662 bp, 9 predicted proteins | sample IncBWH17OmetaG_FD_155466 | JGI IMG/M metagenome (GOLD analysis project Ga0210396, IMG submission 155466) | Forest soil microbial communities from Barre Woods Harvard Forest LTER site, Petersham, Massachusetts, United States - Inc-BW-H-17-O ...
TCCGGAAAATCCTCCGGCTGGGGAGTGGGCCTCGAGGATTTCGACAACGATGGATGGAAAGACGCATTTATTGTTCAGGGCCACGTCTTCGACAATGTGGAGAAGTACGATAGTTCATTGCGCTACAAAGATCCTCCATTGTTGGCCATGAATCGCCACGGGCGCTTCGAAAAGGCAGACGCGGGTTCGGACGTGCCGCTCGCCGGACGCGGCGCCGCCTTCGGCGATCTAAACAACGATGGATGGATCGATGCGGTCGCGACTTCGCTTGGAGATCGCCCGCAATTTTTCTGGAACCGCGGCGGGAATTTGCACTGGCTCACCATCACCCTTCGCGGCAAGAGAAGCAACCGCGACGGCTTCGGCGCGCGTGTTCAGGTGAATGGCCAGGTCCGCTTCGCAACAGCCGCAGGCAGTTACCTCTCCTCAAACGACAAGCGGCTGCATTTTGGGCTGGGCAACGCGCAATCGGCGGACATCGAGATCAAATGGCCCTCCGGAATTCGCCAGATGCTCCACGGCGTGAAGGCCGATCAGTTTCTCACCGTCGAGGAGCCCGCGCAGCCTTGATCCGCGCTCAGTGCGCTATTCAAACAGGATCTTCGCCATCATCCCTTTATCTTCGTGATTCAGCAGATGGCAGTGGAACAGCGACATCCCCTTGATAACGGGATTCGTAAAATCCATCACCACGTCGACCGTCCCCGCAACCGGCACATTCACCGTATCCAGCCACACCGGATTCTCCACCGGCTTGTCATTTTCGGCGTACGCCAGAAAATGCACCTGGTGAATATGGATCGGATGCAATTCCGCCGAAGCGTTCACCACGCGCCAATGCTGGTAAGTTCCCACCCGAGCATGGGTCATGGGCGCCGCATCCGGCTCATACTTCTTTCCGTTCACATAAAACCCGTTCTTGTCTTCCGTGAAGGTCACCGTAAAGTCCGGTTTTGAATTTTCATAGGCGTGCAGATCAACGGATTCGTATTCCGGCGGCGGCAACTTACGATTGTTTTCCTTGAGGGGCGGCGCTGCGGTGGATCCACCTTGCAGATCCGCAAGCACCATCGCCGGATTTGGATCGCCGTCGGATCCGGTATCCACGCACAGCGTCCGTAGCTTCGCGTTCGCCCCCGCTTCGGGTCCGGTGACGATCGCTTCCAGGCGCCCCGCCGGCGGCACCAACGTGTGATCCACAATTTTCCTGGGATGGCTTCGATCGTGATAGGCCAGCGGCATTCCGTCCATCGCCACAATTTCCAGTTTCTGCTTGTCCAACTGAATATCCAGATATCGATCCGCGGACGCATTTACAATGCGCCAGAACTGCCGCTCCCCTGGGTTAATCCCTATCGTCGGACGAAGCTCGCCGTTGACCGTAAACACTTCCTCGATTGCCTCCGCTTCGCTCCCGCACGAAGGGGTTTCCGTATCCACCCGGTGCAAAAGCGCGGCCGCATTCGCGGAATGCCCGATGGACTCGCCTCGCACCACCAGCACCTGCTCGCGCAATTTGGCAACTTCCGGAACATATCGCTCCATCCCCTCGATCACAATCGCGCCGGACATTCCGTCCAGGGCCTGACGGTGGCTCTCGCCGTGAGGGTGCGTGTGATACCAGAAAAGTCCGGGCGGATGTTGCGGGGGAATCTTGATGACGTAGTGAAGCGTGTCGCCGGGCATGGCCATCATGTCGATCACATCGTCTTGCGGTGCTTGCGGCGAAACCTCCAGCCCGTGAAAATGCAGATTCGTCATGTTCTTGCAGGGAGAAATGGCGCAGCTCTCGGTGGAGTGGAGGGGAAGATCGTTCTCATAGTCGATCTTCAACGTGTCGCCGGGAAAAACGCGAATCACCGGCGCGATGTTTTTCCCATTGTACGCGAAAGAGTCTTTGCCTTCGGAGTTCACGGCGGCGTGAAGCGTCAGCGAAACAACGTGGCTTTGTTCGCTCGCTTCCGGAGCTGTCGCAGCGGGAATATTGAGGCGTCCGGCCGCCGCCACCGCCAGCAGTAGAAAGCCCGCGGAACTTATGCCTCGGATATGCACTTCAACTGCCTGCTCTTTCTTTCGCCGCTCCGGGAATCGCCCGGCGCGGTGATCACTTTACTTCCTGCGGCGTCTCCCGGTCTGGCGGCGCCATGAATTCCGGCCCCACGGGGTGACGTACGCTTTCTCGCAGGATGGTGTCGATCGTCTCGAAATCTTCTTTTGTTAATTTCCAGCCGCCCACGTCCTTAATTGGATCGAGCTGGTCCGGGCGCCGCGCACCCCACAGCGCCACTCCGACCCCGGGCTGATCCAGCAGCCAGCGGACCGCCAGATGAATCACGCCTTTGGCGAACTTTTCCCGGGCATACGCATCCATCTTCTTCGCTGCGTCCAGATATTCCGTGAAATGCGGCGCCTGGAATTTTGGATCGCTGGACTTGCGCAAATCGTCCTTGGAAAACTGCCGGTCCGCCCTCATCGTGCCGCTCAGCAATCCCCGGCAAATCGCGCCATAGGTAAGCGTTGTGATGTCATGTTTCAGCGCATACGGCAAAACATCGCTCTCAATCTCCCTTTCAAACAGGTTGTAGGGTGGCTGCGCGGTGTGAAGGGGCGTGACCGCCCGGAAGCGGTCCATCTGCGCGGGAGAATAATTGCTGACCCCGATCGCGCGAATCTTCCCCTGCTCGAAAAGTTCCCTCAGCGTCCCGGCCGTCTCCTCGATTGGCGTCACCGTGTCCGGCCAGTGCACCTGGTAAATATCGATGTAATCGGTTTGCAGTCGCCGCAGTGAGTCTTCAAATTCCTTCAAAATCCGTTCGCGGCTGGAGTTCCGTTCAATTCCACCGGTCGTCCAGTCGAGGCCCAATTTGGTGGCGAGAATAATATTGTCCCTGCGTCCGTATTGGTGGACGGCTTCCCCCACGATTTCTTCCGAGCGTCCCTGGCCATAAATAGGTGCCGTGTCCAGAAGGTTGATCCCCTGGTCGAGCGCCGTATGAATCGTACGGATGGACTCTTTCTCGTCCGTTCCGCCCCACATCCAGCCGCCAATCGCCCACGTCCCCAGTCCAATACGCGAACTTTTGAGAGTTGTACCTTTGATGTTGATGTATTCGAGCATTTCTTCTTTTCCTTTGTTTTGGTATTTGGAAATTGCCGCGTTCCTATCCAAGCCACTGAGGGTTGGCAAACGTGCCATCGAAGTGGTGAGAAGTCTTGTACAGCTCAAACTGGCCGGCTTCCGCCGCCTTCGCCGTCTTCGCCAGCAACACGGAAACTTCGGAGGCGTTCATCGGCTGAAAGCTGCGGGCCGCCAGCAGCGCCTGTTGAAGAATGGGCAGCGAATCGCAGCCGGTGATCACCACGCTTGTGGGCAGATTCATTGCATAGTGCAGGCATTCCACGGCCGTGGCCGTTTTGCTCTCCAGGATCACGTGGTCCCCCATCGGCTTCATGCCAAGAACGCCGATGTTGCTCTGGAGAAGTACTGGTAAAACCTTCTTCTCAAAACTGTCAAAATGCGCGTCCATCACGTTCAGCGGCATCTGCACGGCGTCAAACGTGAACTTGTGCTGCGAAGCGGTAGCCAGCATTTTCAGATGAATCTCCGGACTTTTGTGTCCGGTGAAGCCGATGTACCGGATCTTGCCGGCCTTCTGTGCCTCCTGCACCGCTTCCATCGCTCCGCCAACCGCAAAAACCCGGTCGGGATCGGTCTCGCGGATCACTTCGTGAAACTGCAGCAGGTCGATGTGGTCGGTCTGCAGCCGCTTCAGAGACTCGTTGAGCTGGTTGGTCGCGGCGGCTTTCGTCCGACCATCGATCTTGGACATCAGAAACGCCTTTTGGCGATATCCATCGCGCAGCGCGTTTCCCATTCGCACTTCGCTTTCCCCGCCGTTGTAGTCCCAGCAGTTGTCGAGGAAATTCACACCTTCATCCAGTCCCGTGCGAATAATGCGGATGCTCTCCTGAGGGTCCGACTGTTTACCCAGATGATAGCCGCCGAGGCCCACCATCGAGACTTTTTCCCCCGTCCGTCCCAGTGTTCGATAGCGAATGCCATTTCTTGCTTCCGCTCCCGCTGCCTGCCCGCTCAGTTGAGTGAAGAAGAACGAAGCGGCCGCAAAGCTCACGAATTCCCGGCGAGAGACGCTCTTGTCTTGCGTTTCCCCTCGGCCGATCTCCTGCTTAGCTGCTCCGGCGTCGCTCCCGCTCCGGGGTTCCAATCGTTTCTCATCGTCCATGACTTATCGTTTCTCCAATTTCGCGTTCGTCCGATTATCCGAAAAGCCCGCTCGAAGAAAGCGGCAGATTCCGTACTCGTTTGCCGGTCGCGGCGTAAATCGCGTTACAGAATGCAGCCACGAACGGCGGCACGCCCGGCTCCCCAACGCCCGCGGGCGGAGCCGAGCTCTCAACGATGTAAACGTTCGTCTGTCGCGGCGCTTCATTAATCCGCGCCACAGGGTAATCGTTAAAATTAGATTGTTCGATCACGCCGTTTTTCGCCGTGATTTCTCCCGTGCGTACGATGCTCGTGCCGAACACCGCCGCACCCTCAAACTGGGCGATTGTGATTGCCGGATTGGCCACCAACCCGGCGTCCACCGCGGTATCAACCCGCGGGATGTGGATTTCGCCCTGGTCATTCACCTCGACTTCTACAACCGTGGCCACGTACGTTAGAAAACTCTTGTGCGCCGCGATCCCGTAACCATGTCCCTTTACGCTCTTCTTCTTCGCCCAACCCGATTTTTCCGCCACCAATTCGGTGACGTGCCGCAGGCGCCCGGTCTCCCACGGATAATCCGTGAGAGAAGCACCGTAATTCGGGTAGTCCACATTCTTGAAGTCGATCGTCCGCGCCGGGCCGATCAGGTCCAGCAGATATTCGTATGGGTCGCGATTCGCTCGATGCGCCAGCTCATCCGTAAAGCATTGGATTCCAAACCCGTGGTAGATATTTGCCACGGAGCGCAGCCAGCCGATGCGTACGTGTGCTTTCGCCGGTCCGTTCTCGATGCTCAGGTTCGGGAGATCGTAGGGCAAGTCCGTCCAGCCCTGCGCCAGATGCGGTGGATCACCGTACACCGCGTTCACGTCAAATATGGATGTGATCGGCGGAAAAACCGATCTCTGCAGCCAGGCCGTCGGTTTTCCTTTAGCATCGACCGCCGCCTTGAAGTACATTCCCGCCACGGCGTTGTAGTAGTCGAACTTGATATCGTCTTCGCGGGTCCACACCACTTTTACAGGCCGCCCGACTGTCTTGGACAGCACAGCCGCTTCGGCAACATAGTCCGGCTTGGACTTCCTTCCGAATCCGCCGCCAAGCAGCGTCACATGGCAAATCACGCTCTCTTTCGGAATGCCCAATTCCGAGGAAACGATGGCCTGTACAGCCTGCGGATTCTGTGTGGATGTCCAGATCGTTGCCTTTCCATCCTTCACATCCGCCAGTGCGACCAGCGGCTCCATCGGCGCGTGCGCCAGCAGGGGAACGTAATATTCGGCCTCGACGACGTTGGACGCGGGAGCGGCCGCCAGTGCCGCGTTCGCGTCTCCCACGCTTCGAATCACCTTGGCCGGCTTGCGCGCCGTATCCTGCAGTTCCTTCTTGTACTCCACGGAATCGTAAGTTTCGTTCGCTCCGTTGTCCCAGGTAATCTTCAATTTCTTGCGTCCTTGAAACGCGGCCCAGGAATTGTCCGCCAGTACGGCCACGCCGCCGAGCGGCTGGAACGCCGCCGGGGGTTTAAACGGATCGATCTGCACAGTCTGGTGAACGCCCGAAACTTTCAACGCTTCCTGATCGTCGCAGCTCTTCACCTTTCCGCCAAAAACCGGCGGGTGCTCGATCGACGCGTACACCATTCCATCCATTTTCGCGTCCATCCCGTAAATCGCTTTTCCGGTGCAGAGATGTTCCAGGTCGTAACTGGTCTGGCCCTTGCCGATGTAGCGCCACTCTGCCGGCTTCTTGAGAGTGAGCTGGTCTTTTTTCGGCACGTCGAGTTTCGCCGCTGCCGAAGCAAGTTCCCCGTAGCCCAACCTGCGCCCGCTCTTGGCATGAATAACTGTATGCGGGGCCGTCGAACATTCGGAAGCAGGCACGTTCCACTGTTGCGCCGCAGCCCGCACCAGCATCCAGCGTGCTGAGGCGCCGCATTGCCTCATTGTGTCAAAAAAGCTGCGAACCGAATGGGAACCGTCGGTGTTCTGATCCCCATAACGGTGATCACCGATCGCCTGATCGATTTTCACGCGATTCCAGTCCGCGTCCAATTCATCGGCCACAACCATCGGGAGCGTGGTGCGGATAACGGTGCCCATTTCCGAGCGGTGCGCCACAATGTGCACCGTTCCGTCCGTCTCAATCCCCACGAACACGTTGGGATGAAGCGGCGCCCGGTCGGCTTCGGTCTGCCCATCTGGTCCCGGCTCTCCCGCAAAAACCGTCGGAACATATCGAATCGCCAGAACAAATGCTCCCGCTCCAACAACTCCCCTCAGAAACCCGCGGCGGCTCACATTTTCAATTTGTCTCATGCGCTCTTCTCCGCTGCCAGCTTGATCGCCGCTCGAATTCGCTGGTAAGTTCCACACCGGCAGATGTTCCCCGCCATGCCCTCCTCTATATCTTGGTCAGTCGGATGCGGTTTGTTCTTTAGCAGCGAGATCGCCTGCATGATCTGCCCGGACTGGCAATATCCACACTGCGGCGCATTCACCTCAATCCACGCTTTCTGGACAGGATGCAATCCCTTCGCGCCCACATCCTCGATCGTTCGAATCTTGCTGCCCACCGCCGCGCTCAGCGGCGTGATGCACGATCGAACCGCCTCACCATTCTTATGGACGGTACACGCCCCGCAAAGCGCCACCCCGCACCCAAACTTCGTTCCGGTCATCCCCAATACATCGCGCAGGTACCACAGCAACGGCATGTTTGGGTCGCCATCATACGTGTGATCGACGCCATTCACATTCAGTGTGACCATGAAAATAGACCTGCTTTCCATTGCGGAAGTGCACTTTGGATGCCACGGGCCTTCGCCTGGATCTTGCGAATTAAGCCTACGCCCCTTGCCCGATTTTCGGGTATAGCCAATTTCTTTCACAGCCGGCTACCGAAAGTTCGACATCAACGTCCGGATGCTGACACTCCCATCCCACGCCTGGCCGCTTCATCTTGCCGTAAATCGGCTCGAATCCCTCTTGGAAGAGGCCTCCTCCATGTACGCCATCACGGCCGAAAAATCGAGATCTCCATGCGTCTCAAGCGCTTCCGTGTCCACCGGAAATCGGGCTAATGCCGACATAGCCGATTTCGGCGGTGCTCGATGAGAAAAAAAACATTCTGACCTCGCACGGAGAACACGAAGAAAATGATGCCCGGCGCAATTCCAACAATGGTCAGTCAGGCACGCTGATTTCCATTTCCATCAGTGGCTCTGCCCCGCGCAGGGAATTTCCCTCCAGCGACTTAAGTGGCCGCCTGGAATTCTCCCGTTTCCCTCGTGCTTCCCAGCCGACCTGAGTGCCGAATCGCTGTCACCGGTGTCAGGAGCCAAATTGCCTCACCGGTCAGCGTGTGCGCAGGGTTCGGCTTGCAGCCTCTCAATTAATCAGAGAACGCAGGGAATGCTTCTGGTTCAGGACTGTTCCTCATCTTCACGACCATGAGCGTCAGATCATCGTCCAGGGAATCTCGCTGTGTAAAAGCGGTGACATCACGCCAGATTTGGTCGCAAATTTCCCGCGCCGTGCCCTCGGAATGCGATCGGACCGACTCCAGCAATCGCTTCGTGCCGAACTCTTTCGAGTCGCGATTGCTGGCCTCCGTCAGCCCATCCGTGTACCACACCATGACGTCTCCGGGTGCCAGCTTGATCTCTTCGAGCGAACATTCTATCCGTGGCGATATACCGACAGGCATGCAGAAAGCATGCAACCAGACCGCGTCTCCGCCCTCCCGGCGAAGCACGAGTGCCGGATTGTGGCCGCAATTCACATATTTTAACTGGCCGGAGCGAGGCTCGAGTTCCCCCAGAAGTACGGTCACAAATCGCCCGTTGTCCTGCAAAGCGAGCAGTTCATTGTTCAAGTGGTCGGCAACATCGCACAACTTTCTCGGTTCGTTGGTTTCCAGTTGCACGGCCGCGGCGGTCGCGGACATCAACAGCGCTGCCGCCACGCCCTTCCCGGAAACGTCCGCAATCACCAGTCTCATTCTTCCATCCGGTCTCGGAAGGTAATCGTAATAATCGCCTCCCACCACCCGGGCGGGATGCATCGCGCCGGCGATTTCGAATTCCACCGTTTCCGGGTCGCTTTGCGGGAGAAACAGCCGCTGTACTTCTGCCGCCAGTTCCACTTCATTCAGCAGATCGTCCCGTTGGCGCCGGGTCAATTCATTCAGCGCATTCCGCTGTGCCGCAAACCACTGCAGGATCAGCACCACGAATAGAAATCCCACCAGCGCCGCCAGATTGTGCAGTATACGTCCCTGGATGTGGCGGATCGGCGGGCCAAAAAGGTCGTGGAAGAATATGCAAAGAACTAAAATTCCGTACGTCAAACGCCGCGGTAGCAGAATCGCACTGAACGACAGCGGTAAAATATAAAGGTAACCGAGCGAAACTCCTTCCCCCATGTTGTCGGCATAGGCGACGCAGCCGATCGCGAGCGCCACCACAAGAATTGCCCACCAGGTCGAAGTCGTCAGAGTCAGGATCGCGTTGGCGCCTGCACGCGAAATCCAGGCTCCCGCATTGGCTGCCCTGACTGAGTGCACGCCGGCCGGCTCTCCGAGCGCCCCCGATGCCCTGCGAAGCCCAGATTCTGCTTCGACACTTGTTCCCATTTTGTTCCCCGCCACTACATAAGCATCTCTCGTGCCAGCTTCTGCCGTTCCCCGGGGCCCGCTTAACTTTCGTAAAATGAAATGATTAGCCCTGGCAGAATAGGTCTGAGGTGGCATGGCAAAAGTCATGACACGTCAGCGTGCCAACATCTCGCCGATTGGCCGACGCGTTTCGCATGGCATGGCGCTTTAGCTGCAAGGAACTTCCTGGCTTTCTTTCAGTCCCAGAAGCGGGCGCGCGGGTGGCCGGTGTTTCGTCCGCTGTTGTAATCTAATTTGCTGGCCGCGAACTACAATAAATCCGTTGGAGGATAATTTGAACTTCAGGTATCGCTCGTATCTTTTTGTAGCGGCAGTTTGTGCCACCCCTGTTTTTGCTCCGGCACAGGACGCTCATTTTCACAACGCACCCACCTCTACTGCGCACCAGCAGAACCCCTTCGCTGGCCAGCCTGCGGCTGTCGCGGCTGGCGCAAAGCTTTACGCGTCGAGCTGTGCGGGTTGTCATGGAGCTACAGGGCAGGGAAGCGGCAACATCCCCGTTCTTTCTCAGGGTCCCACGCAGTCCGCGCCGGATGGCGAAGTCTTCTGGTTTATCACCACAGGTTCCGTCGCGAACGGCATGCCCGCCTGGGGCAGCCTTCCCGAAGAGCAACGTTGGCAGATTGTCTCCTACCTGAGATCGTTGAAGAACTCCGCAGCGGAGAACAAGTCCGCCGCCCCTCCTTCAAAATTTACCCCCACGGTAACAAATGCGCCGCTCCCTGAGGTTCCCTTCACCGATTTCCGCGTCGAAGCGCCCGGAAAAACCCGCAAGATCTCCCCCCAGGATCTTCCCGCTCCCTACCTGACCGGTTCGGCGAACAATGGTCCTCAACTTGTTGCCCGCCCTGAGGGTGCTTGGCCTAAGGGGCCGGACGGTTTCAACGTTCAACTCTTTGCAACTGGACTCGACAACCCGCGTTTGCTCCGCACCGCGCCCAACGGCGATATTTTCCTGGCGGAAAGCAGCACCGGCAAAATCAAGGTCTTCCGCGGCATCACTACCGATGGCAAACCCGGGGAGACTTCCGTCTTCGTCACGGGACTCAACCACCCCTACGGCATTGCTTTTTACCCGCCGGGCAACGACCCGCAATGGATCTATATCGGCAACACAGACTCCGTCGTCCGCTTCTCTTATAAGAACGGAGACTTGAAAGCCTCCGGCGCCGCACAGCACCTCGCGGATCTCCCCCACGGCGGCGGCCATTGGACCCGCGACATCCAATTTACCCCTGACGGCAAGAAAATGTTTGTCGCCGTTGGTTCCGCATCAAACGTGGATGATACCGATACCACCCCTGCGGAAAAAAATCGCGCCGACATTCTAGAGTTCAACCCTGACGGCACCGACATGCGCGTCTATGCCTACGGCATCCGCAACGCAGGCGGCGGCCTGGCCATCAATCCCATAACCAACGAACTGTGGTGCTCCGTCAACGAGCGCGACGGCTTGGGTGACAATCTTGTTCCCGACTACATCACTCATGTTCAGGAGGGTGGCTTCTACGGCTGGCCCTGGTGGTATATCGGTGCGCATCAGGATCCGCGCCACAGCGGCAAGCATCCCGAATTGAAAGACAAGACCATCGTTCCTGATGTCCTCTTGCAGCCCCACAATGCTTCGCTCGAGATGCTCTTTTACGAAGGCTCTCAGTTTCCCGCCGAATATCGCGGCGATATCTTCTCCTCCCAGCACGGCTCGTGGAACCGCGCCGTTCGCTCCGGATACGAGGTGATTCGCGTGCCAATGCATCAGAGCGGCAAAGCCAGTGGCGAGTACGAAGATTTCATCACCGGTTTTGCGGTCGACAACGGCCACGTGTGGGGACGCCCGGTCGGCATCACCGTTGCCACCGATGGCTCCCTCCTCGTAACCGATGACGGTTCGAACTCCATCTGGCGCGTCACTTACACAGGCGCCAATACGCAAAAGAGCGCCACCGGACAAAACCATGCCAACGACACCACAAAGGGCGCTTCCAGGTAGGAAGCTCCTGTTTGCAGCGGTGTGCCTGCTCGCGGTTCTCGCGCTAGGCGCATTCCAGTTCGGGGATAACAACGGCCTGAACAATATGCCTTTCGCTCAGGTCCGGCGGCTTGTCTCCGATCTGCCCAAAGCCCAAAAAATGGCCGGCGACGGAAACCTCGAACTCCTCGCCGGCCAGTCCGTGCGCGGAGACTCCGTAAGCGTCCGCGGCGAACTCGCCGACGCGAACTGTTTTCTCGGCACCCACACCCACGCCTACGACCACGCTTTCTGCGCAAAATTCTGCGCCGCCGCCGGCAGCCCCCTGCTCTTCGTTTCCGACCAGGGCGGCGTTGTCTATATTGTCCTCACCGCAAAAAACGGCGTGCCGCTTCCGGAAAGCGCCCTCGATCTCATCGGCGTTCCAGGAGTCCTGGCAAATGGCCGCGCATTTGACGTGAACGGCCTGCACGCGCTCGCTGTCGAAACCGTCCAACCTTGATCTTCGCGGCTGCCCATTAAGGGCCCATTAAAGGATTGATATTCAGCACGTTGTGGATAAGCGAAACCCTCTTGCGCATCCACGCCACGCCGTACACTGTGAGGTGGAATTCAGGGAATGGGATTCGACCTCTTCGGTCAGGTCTCACTGGGAACTTTCCGCCTGCTTTTGCGGAATTACTTAAGGTTGAGGCAGAGTCCGTTCCCCCGCCCCACGCGTTGCTTTCGCGTTACTTTGGCCGCCGGGCTTGCGTCTTTATACTAACGAGCAGTTTCACTGAGGAAACCTTCATGACGAATCGTAAGCATCTGTATCTGTTGAGCTTTCTATTTCTTTCGTTCGCAGTCGCCAGCCCGGCACAGTCTCCCGATTCTCAGTCTCCCCCGCAGGATCAAGCGCAAAATCCCGCTTCCGGCGGTGGCCATGGTTCGGGGCGTGGCGGCCAAAGGGATGGTCACGGAACCATCGGGAAGATAACCGCTATTAACGGCAAATCGCTCCAGGTTGCGAAGCCCGATGGCTCCACCATAACCGTCAACCTTACGGACAAAACCGAGTACCGCAAAGATCGCCAACCTGCCCAGCTTTCCGAGTTCAAAGTCGGCGATTTCGTCATGGTGCGCGGCGACGAAAATTCCGACCACTCCATAACCGCTCAGTCCCTCAGCGGTCGCTCAGCGAACGGACCCGGAGGACCGGGAGGCGGTCCGGGTGGTGGCATGGCGTTGGGCGAAATGGGCAAGGACTTTGTCGCGGGCGTAGTGAAATCGGTTGACGCGCCGAAGCTGACCGTCCTGCGTGTGGACAACGTCACGCAAACCCTCGAACTCAACGAAGACACCTCATTGCGCCGGGGCCGCGAAAGCATCACGATGGCGGACATCCAGGCCGGGGATCACGTCATCGTCCGCGGGGGCCTGCAACAGAATGTCTTCGTTCCTAAAGCCGTCATCCTTGTGTCTCCCGAACAGTGGGAGCGCATGCAGCAGTTTGCTCAAGGTCGCGCCGGCCAGTCTGGTCCCGCCAATCCTCCTGCGACCAATTCGCCGCAGCAATAGCTCATCGAGGGAGTTCTAGTTGAAGTTCATGTTTCGCGGCGTATACATGGTTCTCCTGCTCGCGCTGCTCTTCGTCTGGCGTGTGCCCGCACAGGACCCCGCGCCCGCCGCGGCCCAGCCCGGTCCCGTCCCCGTCGTCTCGCCACAATCTGAGTCGCAAAACGCTCCCTCGCCTTCTTATGAAATCAGCGGCACTGCCCGCACCGGCAAAACTCCTCTGCCCGG
>Ga0210396_10005168_pt1 | contig 12662 bp, 10 predicted proteins | sample IncBWH17OmetaG_FD_155466 | JGI IMG/M metagenome (GOLD analysis project Ga0210396, IMG submission 155466) | Forest soil microbial communities from Barre Woods Harvard Forest LTER site, Petersham, Massachusetts, United States - Inc-BW-H-17-O ...
ATTGTCCAAGACAGGTAGAACGCTCGGAATGTCGCGGATAATCAGCGTATTCGACCGGGCATCCGCGAGCACATCACCACGTGATGAAAGGAACTTTTTGAGAGTCGGTACCAGGGACGCGGCCTTTGCATAGCTAAGCACGCGGGTGGTTGTCACCACATCAGCTGCTTCGGCCTGTGCCTTGGCCAAATCGCGGTTCTGCTGGGCCTCTTTTTTCAAGGTCTCTTTCGCCGCGACGCGCAGGACATTGCCGTCGAGCTGTTTGTCGAGATCGTTGTTCTTCAGCACGATATCCAACGCCTGATCCCACGGTACATCGTCCAGCACAATCGTAAGGTTGCCTTTCACGGCCGGGTCAACCACCACGTTCAGGCCGCTGATTTCATGAATGAGGCGGAAGAAATCGCGCAGGTCCACATCCTTCAGGTTTACCGAGATTGGTTCGCCGGAATATTTCCCAGAAGGCGCCGGCACAGGAGCCTGCCCATCCACCATCGGCTTGGGACCGTCGTTGGACGAGGAAGTTGCCGCAGGTGCTGGGGTTGCTTCCGGAGTCGCAGCGGCGGCCGCTGGTGCCGCTAGTGCCGCTGGCTGCGTATAGGAAACCGGGAGAACTGCAGCAGGTGCGGGGATTGCCGCAGGCTGGGTGGCGGTCGTTTCCGCTGGAGCAGGTTCGGACTTCGCGACGGATTTAGTCGTCGTCAGATTCGATGGCTCGCTGGGTGGCGCAGACTTCAACGTGCCGCCTGACGCTCCGGAAGCCGCTGGCGTTGATCCAAAAACCACCACAACCGAATTTCCGCTCGCGTTGATGTTGTACCGGGCCGGTTGGCGTAGGTCGATAACGACGCGCGCCACATCCGGAGTGAACTGCGCCAGGCGCACTTCGCGGATCGGGTCCAGGTTGCTGGCGATCTGCTTGTTGGCAGTCTTCAGATGCGAACCGGCAAAATCAAGCACCAGGCGGTCCGGATTCTGCAGGCGGGTCGCGTGATAGCTTAGATGGCCGGAGCCAATCACACTCACTTCCGTCTGATTGCCGTTTTGTCCGAGCTTCACCTGTTGAATCGACTCGAAGGTGGAACCCGGCGTCTTCGTTTCCGTTGAGCTTGCCGACGCGGGAATGATACCCGGCGCAGCAATCTTCTCGGCAGACTTGCCAGACGACGAATCGCCTGCGCGCGAAACGAACAGCGTCAAGTCTTGCGCGTCCTTGCGTTCGAGGCGTGGTTCGATGCCCTGGCTCAAAAGAATTTCCACGCGAACCACGGGCTTTTGGCCCGAGGCGTAATTAATCACGCGGTAACTCTTCACCAAATCCGAAGCCACCATGCGCGCGCCGGCAGGATCAGCCGCCGCCACTCCGCTCAGGTCGAGCACATAAAGGCTCTCGCTGGGGCGATAGGTGGTGTACTCGAATGGTGCGTTCGCCTGCGCTTCCAGACGCACAGCGCCATCCTTCACCACCGCTTTCACGTGTACCACGGGCGCGTCGTTCGCCGAAAGCGCTCCGCTTGTCACTATCAGGCTCGCTGCAACTAGCGCAGTCAGGCCCCACCCCCGCCGCATGATCCTCATTGCTGCTCTCCTGCACTCTGGTAGATTCGTTTCGTAACCATACGTTCCACCGGTTTCCCGAAGGCGTCCTTCGAATTCTCTTTAAACGTGACGCCGTCCAACCCGATCTTTTCCACGTCCCCGTCGTAGAGCTTGTCGCCCTCGCGAATGAAGTAAACTTTCTGCTCCTCATTCGAGACCACCGCCATCATCCCGCTCGGCGACTTCACCGTTCCGTCCACATGCACTGTCCCGATAATCAATCCCGCTTTCCCAGGCGGTAGCGGGCCATGCGATGGCTTTGTGTTGCTCACCAGCGGCTGGAAGGGATCGCGCTTCGCCGTAACCGCATCAGACTTCATCGCTGGTGCCGGATCATTGGTGCTTGCTTTTGAAGTCTTCGCTTCCGAACTAGCCGCCGGCGCAGGACTTTTCGACGACGACGCCTTTGCTTTTCGAGCGGCGTTCTTCGCCGGAGCACTTTGCGCCCCCGCCGCCGACGAAAGCGTGAATGAAAGCGCTAGCACGGCCCACACGGTCGCGGATGACTTTGCCAGTTTCATCGTTTTTGCCCTGCGGCGGCCTTATTGGCCGGCGCGGCAGCAGGCGCCGCGGAAGCATCTGCCGCTTTCGTAAAGAAAGTAGTAATCGTGAATGTTCCTGTCACAGAAGCTCCGGCGGCCGTGTGGAACTTGACGGTTTGAGTGGTGCCCCCGTTCAACCCCGACATTTTCAGGTCGCCCACGTTGATGATTCGCGAGAGACGCCCGAGCCGCGCGAAGAAATCGAGCACCGAAAAATATGGACCGTCCGCCTCGATGTCGAACGGCATCTCGAAATAGTACGGTTGAGTCGTGACCGGCTTTGCAGTCAGCTTGCGGATCGAGACGCCCGAACTCAAAGCCGCGCTCTGAATCATCAGGATGAACTGGTCGACTTGCTTCTCTTCCGGCACGATCGTTTGCAATGTTTCGAGCTGCTTCTGCAACGCGTCCATCTCGGACTGCAATTCGGCCCGGCGCTGCTTGTACACTCGCAGGCTTTGAACTTCTGTTTCTAGAGGCTTGAGGCTGTTCTGTGCAGCTTCGAGATCGCTTCGTACGGTTCGTACGGGCGAAAACGGGAGGTAAAAGCCGGCGGCCACAATCACCACCGCGAGCGCTACATAGAAGACAGCTTGCAGGGGCCAGGGCCATTCGCGGAATGAAGTCGCCATGTTAGCTCCTCCCCTTCGCTGCAGGCTGCGCAGGAGCTTTGTCACCCGCAGGTTGAGGCTTGGCCTGCCCCTCGGCAGGCGCTGAGGCGTTCGCTATGGCGGCCGTCATCGAGAAACCGAATGTCTGCGCAGACTTCACGAGATCCGTTTCCGTGGCTTCCTTGATCTCGACGTTATCGAAATAGCCGGATCGCTTGAGTTGTGTAATGAAATTCGCCACCGCATTGATGGAACCTGCCTGGCCCTTGATCTCCAGGCTGTTGCCCTTGCGATCCAGATTCGTTAGCCAGAGTGAATCCACCCGAACCACTGTGTTCGCCACCATCTGGAGCAGTTCCTGGCCGCCTGAGCGGTTCTTCTGCAGCGTCTCAATCACGTTGATTCGCTGCTGCAGGACTGCCTTTTGGCTCTCGAATCGGTCCACTTCCGCCTTAATCGTCTGCAGCGTGGCTTTTTCAGCCTTCAGTGCCGCGATCTTCGCGTTCGTCGCATCAAGCTCGCGCTTTTGCTGGTAATACGTGATCCCCAGCACCACCGCCGCTAGCCCCAGCGCCACCAGCAGGAAGACGATCTGAATCGTCGCCTCCAGCGGCACCGTTGTTTTCGTGGCCTTCGGTCGGGCCTGACCAAGTAAGTTAATCCGGATCATGGCGTGTCAAAGCTCCTCAGCGCCAGGCCGACAGCGATTGCCAGGCGCGGCGCCAAATCGCGAAGCTGGCTTTCATCGTGACGCCCAGGATTGATTGCAACCTTCCGGAACGGATAGAGCTCTTCGACCGGCATCGCGAATTCTTCCTTCAACAGGTCGAGAAGGCCGGGAACCCGCGCCGTGCCTCCCGCGACGTAAATCCGGCGGATGTTTTCGCCGCTCGCCGTCGCGCGGAAAAAGTCGAACGTCTTCTGAATCTCGAGAATCAAAATGTCCGAAACTGACCGGAGAATCGCCGTCCGCTGTTCTTCGCTCACCCCAGCCAATGTGCCGCCCATCTTCAGCTTTTCGGCATCCTCGAAGCTCAGGTCGAGTTCTTTCTGCAACGCGTCGGTGTACTGGTTACCGCCCACCGAAACGTCGCGTGTAAACAGCGGCGTCCAGCCCCGGACGATGTTGATGTTCATCACGCTCGCGCCCACGTTCAGCAGTGCAACCACCTGCGAAGGATCCGGCTCGTAGTTCACTTCGAAACAGTTCTGCAGAGCGAAAGCGTCGATGTCTACGACCATCGGGGTCTTTCCGGCCTGCGCGAGCACGTTGGTGTGATTCAGGATCTTGTCTTTCTTCACAGCCACCAGAAGAACGTCCATCTGATTTTCAGTGGCTTCGAGGAGTTGGTAGCTGAGGTTCACGTCGGCGATGTCGAACGGGATGTGCTGGCTGGCTTCAGACTGGATCCGGTCGAAGAGCTCTTCCTCGGTCATCAGCGGCATGCTCACCCGCTTTACGATCACCGAGTGTCCCGACACGGACGTGGCAACATCCTTCGCCTTGATTTTCTGATTATCGAAAATGGAGACGATCTTTTCAGCAACCGAGGGGGCGTCCATGATGGCGCCGTCCACGACGGTATCCTGGGCGAGAGTCTCGATGCCGTGGCTTACCAGCTCGTAACCCTCTTTCGTCTTCTTCAGCTCGATGGCCTTCACAGAACTCGAGCCGATATCCAGGCCAATCAACGATTTCGTTTTCCCCAGATTGAACATCGCGCGGCCCCTCACTCCTCACTCCGTCCCGCTTCGCAGGGCGGCCCCAGCCTTCACCTTTGCTTCACTGCTTTCGTCTTTCGCTTTCGCTAAGAGAGCTTGGAAACTTGCTACTGGTCTCCCAAGCCAAAACCCCATTTGACTCGAGCCAGCGGCGGAGAACCAAAGTACTGTGAATCCCGGTACGCTCCGCTTTCATTCGTTTATTGCATCCGCGTCACGAAGTGTCAACAAACGTTCTTCTCGTGTGTGCTCTTGATAAAAACCTTGTCCGAAAGGACAGGTAGGCGAAAAGGACAGGTAAAGTACAGGTCAACGACGCGCTAGTTGCTGAGAAAAGGCGGGTTGTTTGCTGCGGAGACCTTTGCCGTTTTATTGCTTTTTGTTCGGCGTGTCGATTTTTAGATGCCGCCAAATTTCGTCAACGCGCCGTTTTGTGTCCGAATCCATCTTGATTTCGTCTGGCCATCGCCCCGTGTAACCTTCTTCAGCCCACTTCCGGGTAGCGTCGATGCCCATTTTCGATCCGAAATCCTGGCGTCGAGCGGCGTGATCGAGCGTATCCACAGGCCCCAACACAAATTGAATGTCTCGCTCGGGATCAATGGCGCAAAGCGCCTTCCACACCACCTCTCGCGAGTCTTGAACGTTAACGTCGTGATCCACCACCACTACCACCTTCGTGAACATCGCCTGCCCAAGCGACCAAATTGCACTCATAATCTTTCGCGCATGGCCGGGGTAGCTTTTCTTGATGGCCACAATCATCAGATTCTGAAAGATGCCTTCCGCCGGCATCGCCACGTCCACAATTTCCGGATACTGCATCTTCATCACCGGCAGAAAAACCCGCTCGATAGCGTGCCCGATAAAATAGTCCTCTTGCGGCGGCGGACCCACAATCGTGGTCAGGTAAATCGGATCTTTGCGATGTGTAATGCAGGTCAGGTGGAACACGGGAAATTCGCCTTCGAGTGAGTAGAAGCCAGTGTGATCGCCGAACGGCCCTTCCGTTCGCATCTCCCCTAACTCCACATACCCTTCAAGTACAATCTCCGCATTCGCAGGAACTTCCAGATCAACGGTCTTGCACGCCACAAGTTCCACGGGATCGCGCCGCAAGAACCCGGAAAACAGGAATTCATCCATGTCCGGCGGCACCGGCAGAATCCCCGCCAGGCACGTGGCCGGGTCGGCGCCAATCGCCACCGCGACCTCTAGCTTCCCTTCCCGATTCTTCGCCCGAGCGCTGCGAAAATGTTCCGCCCCGTGCTTCTGCGTCTGCCAATGCATCCCTGTGGTGCGTTCGTCAAACACTTGCATCCGATAGCAGCCTACGTTGCGCTTGCCCGTTTCAGGATTCTTCGTAATCACCATCGGCCACGTAATGTAGCGGCCGCCGTCCTGTGGCCAGCACTGCAAGATTGGAAAGTAATCGAGCGAAAAATCTTTCTCCCGCACCACTTCCTGGCACTCTCCGCTTCGTACCGTCTTCGGAAAAAACGATCCCAGCTCCGCCAGCTTCGGCAACATCTTCATCTTTTCGAAAATCCCCTGTGGCGATTGCATATCAAGAAAGGAATGAATGCGGTCGGCCACTTCGTCGAGTGACTCTACCTCTAAAGCCATATTCATCCGCCGCTCGGTCCCCACCAGGTTCGTCAACACCGGTATCCGGGAGCCGCGCGGCTTTTCGAAAAGCAGCGCCGGCCCTCCGGTTTTCACCGTGCGGTCCGTAATCTCCGTAATTTCGAGGACCGGATCCACCTCCTCGGAAATCCGCTTCAGCTCGCCCTTCTTCTCCAGCGTGCGCAAAAAATCGCGCAAGTCTCGGTACGCCACTTCCCCTCCTGAATCGCTTACGATACGGTCTGCTTGACCCGCAACTCTAACACGGGTCCATACTAACGAAACCTTGCGGCTAGTTGAGGTTGGGCTATTATCGACCCTAGAGGCCGGCGATGCCAAATCTTCGGTCCATGCACGCAGCGTTCATGAAGGTTCAGGCCATTCCTTTGGCGGCCTTTCTCCTCACCCTCTCCACAGCATCTCTTTTCGGAAAAGAAAAGAATCATGTGCCGCTTCCCGCACAAGTGATTACCGCGAAGACCGTTTACATCGACAATCAGAGCGAAGAGGCTGATGTTGGTGAAAAGGCGCGCGACGAACTTAGAAAATGGGGTCGGTTCCAAATCGTTTCTGATCGCGCGGAGGCGGATTTAATTCTCGTGTTTTCGACCAGCGCATACACCAGTTACGCCACAAGCAGCCCACCATACTCAACGGAGGTAGAGGCGAATTATACGTACCTAACCATCATCGATGGCAAATCGGGCCAGCACCTATGGAACGCCGCTCAGAAATGGGGGAACCTTTACAGCGGCTATCACAGCGCGACACGAGGGCTACTAAACGACTTGAAGAAACGAGTCGAGGAACAAGTCGCTAAAAGTCCCATGAAGTAGACCGCCCGTCGATGATGTTTGCAAACCAAAGCTATTGCACCGAAATCAGAAGCAGTTTGAGCCGCTTTCGCAAAGTGATAGAATCACCTCGTCTCACGCGAGCGGGAGTAGTTCAGTGGCAGAACGCGAGCTTCCCAAGCTTGAGGTGAGGGTTCGATTCCCTTCTCCCGCTCCAATTCGAGTGCTCTGTCGACTCCCCTACGCAATCGTCTTTTTTTGAATCCGTATGAACCAAAGCCTTCCTAATGTTCAAAGTGCAGGTGTATTCGGGATTGCTTATCCTGCGATGTCACAGTAACCCCGTCCGCATATCCGCGGACAATATAAGCGCACAAAAGAGGCATGGCGTCGGCCTCCGATGCGATCGCCTCAGGCTTGGGCGGCTGGTCGGGAAATTGAATCGGTGGCCCCGCGTAATCAATGTCAAAGGCTAGGTCAAACTCGTCAAATCGCGCCTCCACATGAACGGGCGAGCCAATCCCTATGTGACCAAAGTAAATCATCAGCTCGTGCAGACAGTTTGCGGCTCGAGTGGCTACTTCTGGCCGCATCCCCCACGTCGCGCCCAGCGCTTCCATGATCCGTCGCACATCGTTGTCACCACCCTGCGCCGCAGCCGGGTCAATCTTAAATGTGTTGCGCTTCGCAGTCCCTAGTTGAAATAGCAAGTTCAGCACAACAACCAGCACAGTGCCCAGCGCCAGCGAAGAGCTGAAAAGCGGACGAATCCACCCAGGCACGGCCGCATACATTCCCGGGACCATTTCCACGCTAAGCCCGAATACCAGCGCTATGCCAATCACGAAAATGCGCCTCGCATCCAGCATCCGCGACATCATCACCTGGAGCCCTCCCAGGATCATGAAGCACGCCACATAAACCACTACCGCGCCCATCACCGGATCCGGCATGATCGAGAAGATCGCCGCGAGCCGTGGAAAGAACGCAAGCGCGACGCAGATCAATCCAGCCGGCCAGGCAATTACCCGGCTCGTCGCCCCTGTTGCCATCGAAAGCCCCACGTTACTCGAGAACGTGGACTGCCCCACGCCGCCCAACGCTCCTGATAAGGCAGTACAAATCCCGCCGGCAAGAATTCCTCCGCTCACCTCCTTCATCTCCGTTCGCTTCCATTCAGAGTCGTTGATTTTTTCACATAGCGTCAGGTCGCCCACGCTCTTGAGCATCGAACAGACACTCGCAATCACGAATGGCAACACCATTCCAAGCCTGAAATGGAGAGCTGACGGCAAACGAGGAAAACCGAGCAACGGGACATCCAAGACCTGCCTTACGTGAACAAACGTGATAGTTCTTATCAGGACAGATGCTATGTATCCAACAAAGAGTCCAATGAGCACCGGATAAAGGCGCAGCTTACTCTTGCTCCACAGAGTGGGCGCGAGCATCGCGGCCAGAGTAATCAGAGCGACTGCACCAGCTCGCATGTCAAGACGCCCAACCGCTGCGTCATAGCCCAGGAATCGAGGAGCACCAATCCCAATCAACTCGATCCCGACAAGCGCCACAACCAGACCTGTCACCTCCGGCGGAAAAACTCTCTGCAAGCGCTTCATCGCCCTCGAGAGCAACGCCTCGAAAACCCCCGAAAAAGTCGTCATGCCCCAAAGCAAAGGGAGTCCACCAACCTGTCCCGCAAGAATGGAAGCAGAAACGTAAGCAGGCCCACAGGAAAAAGGACACAGATAGCCTGACCCGATAGGTCCTCTGGTTTGGGCTTGCAGAATGGTCGCCAGCCCTGAAGCGATCATGGACATTCGAATCAGGGTTTGCGTCTCGAGCGCGGAAGTACCGATGCTCGTCGCCACCACAACTACAAAAATCCATCCTACGGACATCACGAACACATGCTGCAAGCCGAGCACGATCGTTAACGGAAGCGGAGGAACTTCATCCACCGAATAAATTAAATTGGCGGGTTTCACGCGCGAGGAGTGGCTTACCACACCTCGGTGCGAACGGGATTGTGCATTCTCGATATGCTGAGCCGCTTCGCTCATTGCCGCACTGAATGGGACGTTACGGTATCACACGCAGTTGTGAGGATAGAAAAAAGAACAGCTCGGAAGACTCTTGTCAGCTGAAATCGTCCGTCGGCTCAGAATGAAGTGCGCGAGCGTGATTACCACGCCCGCGCGCCCGTAGATAACTCGCCGGCAATAGGAACCGCCGGCTCGGTTTCGAACGGCGAAGCTCCTAGGTCTTGGGTTCCTTCTCCTTGTTCTTCTGCTCGTTGGAGGGCTTCGTCTCCTTCGGCGGCGGATTAGGTTTCTTTGCTTCCGGAGGTGGCTGCTGCCTTGGTGCATTTTCGTGAGGCGGCTGGTTCTCGTGAGCAGGCGGACGATTTTCGTGCGCTGGCGGTTGATTCTCCCGCGGAGGCGGCTGATTTTCGCGCGCTGGCGGATGTGACTCCCGGGCCGGCGGCTGATTCTCTCGAGCGGGTGGACGATTCTCACGCGTCGGCGGTTGATTCTCGCGGGCAGGAGGCTGATTTTCTCGCGCCGGGGGTTGGTTCTCTCGGGCGGGCGGATGCGCAGGTGGCTGATTCTCACGCGTCGGTGGTTGGCTTTCCCGAGTTGGTGGCTGCGTCCTGGCCGGTGGAGGCGCTGGCTTGTTCGCTGGGGGTTCATTGTTTCGAGCGGGCGGCTGATTCTCGCGCGCAGGCGGCTGGTTCTCTCGAGCGGGTGGGTGAGCCGGAGGTTGAGCTTCTCGTGCCGCCGGTTGATTTTCGCGCGCGGGTGGCTGCGTGCGGTTCGGCGGCTGCGCTGGCCGACTTGACGGAGGCTCACTCGCTCGTGCGGGCGGTTGATTCTCGCGAACCGGTGGCGCAGCCCGGTTTGCCGGAGCTGGCTCGTTGGCACGCGCTGGCGGTTGATTGCCGTGTTCCGCTGGTTTCTCAGGTGGCGCAGCGTTCGGCCGATTTGGCTGCCCTGCCGGAGGCTTTTCTGCTGATGGTTGCGGTGGCCGATTGGCTGGCGGTGCTCCGGCTTTGTTCGACGGCTGCGCTGGAGCGGGCTTTGCATTCGACACAGTGTGAAACGCGCTCGGCGTGGGTTTCGTCTGGCCCACGGGAATTGCTCGAGCCGACGGAGCCATCTTCGTTACGACCGGTCTGCTTGCAAGCTTTTCCGGAGGCCGCGCGGAAGGTTTCGCAGAAGGATTAGGTCCCGCGACAGCCCGAGGCGTAGGAGCAACTGCGGCGGTCTCCACTACCCGAGCGTGCTGAATTTGTTGAGGGTTCACTTGAACGTGAGCCCTGGCCACATTCTCACCATTCTGGAACGTGTTCCTCGAAACAGCGGTAACCGCGTGTGGAGAATTCTCGTACATGTAAGTGCGGTTCACCACAGTCGTCCGATTCACGACTGTGGTGTTGTAGACATTCACGATTTCCGTCCGGTTGATCACTCGCGAATTCGTTACGTTGACCCTCGACACGTAAGCTTCGCTCGCACGGTAAGAAGGCACCCAAATGTCCCGCGGGCCCAAAGGAAACCACGCCACTCCAACTCCGGAGGGACCGCCGAGTTCGATCGATGCTGCCACCGCTCCTCCTCCAACGAACGCCACCAGCGCTGGCGCATACACCGGTCGCACATAGACGGCGCCGGCAACTGGCACGGGTCCGGGCACCCAACCCCAACCTCCGCTTGATACCTGCGCCCAGCGCCCATAATGGAATGGTGCAAATCCCCAAGGCTCGTCTTCCACCCACGTCCAACCCCATGGCGCAACATATGCCCAATGTCCATTGCGATACGGCGCCCAATCCGCGGCGACTCCGTTCGGAACCCACACATGGCCGTACTCCCGATCGTCGCGCCACGTACCATGATCATCGAGATCTTCATAGCCAATCACGTCCGGTGAAACATATTGCGCTGAGGCAAATCTATCTTCACGCCGGTCGCGCTCCACGGCCCATTCCTCAAAGTTATCGGGCCGAGGAAGCGGCTGCTCGTCATAGCTCACTTGATCCGTTCCGGAGAAGGTGTATTGCTGCCCGGGTCCGGCGTTATAAGCCTGGCCACCCGCAGTTACTTCGGCCGCGCCTCCTTCGACATACACCGTGCTCGTGTTGCCATCCGCGCTTACATCAACACGGTATTTGCCTGGCCGCAGAATTGAAAAAGCCAGATTCGGAGTATCAATCTCGTAGCTTTCGTTATCTTCCAGATGCCGTACGCGCAGGGACGCCGAGCCTTGCGCCACCTGAATCTGCACCGCTTGATCCGTCAGATTCAGAAAAGAAACAGCCGTCTCTGCTGACAGGCGAAGCACCGCGCCTCCCAAATGCAATTCACCTCGGGAGCCCCGATCTGCCCACAGCTGATCTCCAGTCGTGAGGGGACGATTCGGATTCGCTGCGAGCCACTCCGATTCTCCAGCGGGTTGAAACGAAACTGAGCCCTCAATGAAATTCAATCGCGCCACCCTGCTCGGCGGATCAACGTCCTGTGCCCGAGCTATGCTCGGCAAAAGAACGAACAATGCAAAGACTGGGAACAGAATCGCCGGACGAGAACTTGAAATTGAACGAAACATTTTCGAATGCCTCTCTTCGCGCGTTTCTGTTCGGCAGAATCGAACAAAGGCGCACGCGCAATCTCTCCATTTCGACTTGCGTGATCCCTGAGTTACCGCTCTTGCCGGGAATAGGGCGCGGCAATCAAGCACGGTTGAACTGCAGGTGCTTGCACGGCCGCTGGGAGCGCACTTGTAGAAAATCGTAGCCTTCGAGCCTCGCTCGCGCCATCGGGTCTTTATCCGATATTGTTAGTTGCAAACGCGGTCGAACGTGAAAGAACTCAGCAAGGCCTATTAACCCGGAAATCGCCGTGTGGCAACATCTAGCCCGCAAGCTGATTGCGCGCCCGCCGTTGCCAGATAGGACTTCGATACACACAACACCCGATTTTCAAAGTAATGTAGCTTATGCTACTTTCCACTCGGCGAAGTAAGCAGCCAGGCCACGGTGCCCAACGGTATATTGATCGCTGACGACAGCGGCCTTTTTCGAAAAGCCGTTCGTGCCTACCTTACCCAAAACAATTTTGAAGTTTGCGGCGAGGCAATCGACGGGAATGATGTCCTCGAGAAGGCAAATAACCTTCAGCCCCGTTTGGTCCTTCTGGATCTCCGAATGCCTCATAGGAACGGTGTCGAAGTCGCTTCCCTATTACGGGCAAGGATGCCGGCGGTGAGGATCGTACTGCTGACGATGTACGATGAAGTCCTGAGCTACAGAGCCCTCATGACCGCGATCGGCATTGATGATATCTTGCCAAAACCCGACTGTTTCAAGGGCCTTGCGGAATGCGTTCAGCGCCTGCTCGATTCGCCGCAAGTATTGCCGGAGAACGAATCCTGAACGACCGAATTGCGACCAGGCGAATTCTGAAAAAAAGCGCAACCAGGAAAACTCGCGCCCCAGCGCCTGCAATTTATAGCTTCCTTCTCGGAGCCCTTTTATGCAGCAACGCCGCATTCCAGAATGTACGCTCGCTTGTCGGCGTGCAATCCTCGGTCGAAAAGCCGATCCAGCGAATGGTCGCCATCACGGTCGATGACCTTCCCGGCGCAGAACCCGGCACCGACCACGCCATCGGCAATCTGAAAGAACTCGAGCGCATCAATCGCGCGATTCCCGCCGCTCTACGCGCGCACCACGTTCCCGGAATCGGATTCGTAAATGAATGGAAGCT
>Ga0210396_10005170_pt1 | contig 12660 bp, 22 predicted proteins | sample IncBWH17OmetaG_FD_155466 | JGI IMG/M metagenome (GOLD analysis project Ga0210396, IMG submission 155466) | Forest soil microbial communities from Barre Woods Harvard Forest LTER site, Petersham, Massachusetts, United States - Inc-BW-H-17-O ...
TCGGTCTTTGCACAAGGATGCGCGGATTTCTCGTCCGATTCATCAGGCCGGATTCATTCGTTCACACCCGATTCTCGGCGGGCTTCACCATCACTACGCCCGAGTTTGAGTTTTCGGTACACACAGGAATGCCAAATGTCGGCAGATCAATAACTTAGCGGTCAGTGGGTCACAAGACCGCCCCACACAATCACTATGTTTTCCGGACAATGTGACCCACTTTGGGCGCCACGCGCACGCGGTTGGTTCGAATCCCGAACCGTCCGCCGAACCCAAGTCTGCGGGAACCCCCGCAGAGCCGCCGAAAAAAGCCCCAGCTAGTGGGGCTAGAACACCAATCGTGGTGCATGGGCACGCCAGCCCGCCGCATCACTCGAGTTATTTTGGCTCGACGCCCTCGACTTTGAGGTCGCGAGCCGCTGGAGCGTGCTTATCAATCCACTCCTTGCCGCCGCCATTATAGAATTTGTCGTAGGCGGCTTCATTTTCATAACGGATGATCACGTAGCGATTGCCAACCGGGGGGCCGCCGTGGTCGACCTTGGCCTTGTTAAAACCACCGGCGATGTAAGCGCCGCCGGCTTCCTTGATCATCTTCTGCACGTCCGGTAGCGCTTTCTTGTATGCGTCTTCGTCGGTGACGTTAGTCTCGTACACCGAATAGAACGCCGGTCCAGTAGCGGCGTGCGTGTAGAAGGCCGCCCCTCCGGCCCCAAGCACCAAACATGCCGCGCCGATCGCGGCCGTTGTTAGCCTCTTCATTTCCCTTTCCTCCCAAAGTGCGCGCGCTAGGACCGGGGCGCGCGCTGCCCGGTACGCGAATTTTTCGCGCGCGCCTGGCCGCCGCATTTAGCGGATCAACAAGGTGGCAACGGCACAGCCGAAGCCCAGCAGTAAGATGCACGAAGCTGTTGCGGCGACCAGGTCAATTGACCAAGGGTGGCCGCCCCCGCCGGTCAAATCGAAATGTCTGGAGCGGCTTTCGTCCCGGTATGTCTGAAGGCGCATGGCGGCCTCCTCGTGGTTGGCTATTCAACCGGCTATTGCCAAAACAGTTCCTCGTGCACGCGCGAGACGACGCCCGGACGGACCTTACTTCGGTGGGTGCAAATCGCCTTGAAGCCAGCGTCCAAGGCCCTTGGACTTCATGGGGTCTTCATACGCGGCAAGGGTCTTAAGTACCTGATTGCAGACGGCGCATTCAAACGTATGCAAGTCGACGCCCCGGGCGCGCGCTGGCTCGATGCTGACGAGCATCATCTGGGCCTTGCACCTCGGACAGGCAGGGCGCTCAATTGCAGCGAATGGAATGACGGACGACAGGCGTTGAGATTGGGGCATAATGTATGCCTCCCTCGAACAGGCGGGAGCGCAACACTCTCTGTCACCGGGTAATGCCTGGGGGGCGGGAGCGGTGATCGTCTAGCTATGCGCCTACACGATCTCAAACGCGAGTTAATTCGCGGATATGTGGAAGGAAAGTGGGCATCAGCCGATACTTTGTGCGCTGCGGTCCAACGGGTGGCAGTGTTCTCCGAAATAATGCAGCATCTGCCCTTCACCGATCCCGCGCCGGCTTCCGCTTTCTCCAATGATTACGCAACTGCTTGTGCGTTAGCGGGACATGATGATGGAAGATGTGGATCTGGACTAGCTTAGGCACCGCCTTGTCGAAGAGATCAGACGCAATGCGCTCGACGCTGTCCCGGAGGCTTACAAATTGAGCCTCTCTTTCGGATGGCATCGTGCCTTTGATGCCGGCGAGTTGATCCATCGCGGTACTGCTGATCTTGCAGTTGACGATCTTTGCTTTCCCTTGGGCCATGTCAATCATCGTAAATTCGAACGCCATCCGGTCGACGTCGTAACGTATTATTTGGCCTCGCTCCAACGGCATCAAGGTTGAACTGGCTCGGTTCGACGAATTTCATGGGATGGGGATAGCATGATCGGCGGCAGCGGCAATGTGGTAAGCCCACTAGCTAGCGTAGCCAGCGTACGAGCCGCAAATATTAGGATCGCCCGATGTTTCATAAGAGTCGATGACATCGCCCGCCATAGTGACTCGAATACGGCACGGCCAAAGTGATTGACCCACGTTCCATACGTATGTTTTTTGTCCGGCATTCGTTTCCTGCGATTCTGGCTGGCCAAGTTTGGCAACGACGGCGCTAAGCGGTTGCCCCTTATAATTGGTCGCTCCCAGTCTGAAGTTATTGCTGTTAGAGCAACCGGCCATGGCTATGGCCATGGCCGCCAAGATCGCGAGATTGCGCATTCGACTGATCTCCCAGAAAATCGAAACCTAGACGCGACCAATGTTGGACAGCAAGGGCAAAGACGCGCTGAAGCGCATCGTTATGTTTCGCAATGTTTTTGTCCGATCCCAAAACCCTCACCATCCGCATCACCGTTATTCGGGGGCACCAGAGACCTTCGAGCGCCGGACCTCTTGTTGCCAGTCGAAATTCGGACGGACGTCGGCGCCGCGCCGGCCGCAAGCCTGGGCGCCGCTGCCAATCGCGGATGTGGAAAAGTCGGCCGACCACCCAGCGGGCAGATCAAAAGCGATTGACGGTGCCGGCTCACTTCATTCTGGAAAGCAATACGTGAAGGCGCGAAAACCGCCCGTCTGAGTTTGGCAACACATCAATTCCGCCGCTGCCGGCGACGGAGCGATTAGCTTCCGCCTGATTGATCGGGAAGTATTTGTCTTTCAGATAGACGGCGCCGACCGAGAGGATGATCCCCAGCGCAACTGCTGTCGGAACGACGAATTTCAAAGTGATCGCTTTGTGGGTCATCGCGGATACTCGCGTTGACTTACCCCCACGCGCAAGATGCGATCTTCTGCTGAGTCGGGGAATTAGAAAGCTAAAGCGCGCGAAAGCCGCCTGTGAGGGCTTGGCTAGTCACCGCCAGAATCGAGAGATGCATGCGGGCACGGCCGCCGAAGCAACTGTCACGTACCAAGGCAAGATCGCATCGCCGCCGGGTAGCTCGCTCCAACCGGCGATCAGCAGAACGAGAAAAAGCCCGTAGGGCACAAACGATCGCCAGACTTCGCGAAGATTCACGATTTCGCCTAGCCTCACCACATGAAGCGCCGGCGACGATCGATCAGAAAGCGGAACCGGCAGCGGCTGGCCGCGCACGCGAGGCGGCTGAAGCGATAGCAGCAACGGGGCGCGGGCTCAGGTCCGCGCCTTTCCCGTTAGGTCGCTAATTATTCCTCTTTGCGGGTGCCGACCAAGCAGGCTCTTGCGTCGGTGCCTGCTGAGCACTCGCAAATGAGTCCAAGAGAAATGAAAGCGTATGTTGCACGGCCTGGAGCTGTTCAAATTCTCGTTGCTGGGTCGTTTGTAGATCCCGGATTGCCTGGGCCTCTTCGTCTGGTGGGTTCGACCGTGCCTCATTCAATAAAGTGAACGTGTAGGCTCCCCAAAGCGCCACCAAGCCAAACCCGGCTCCGAACGCCAGCACTAGAAGCCGGGAAAGTCGGGTCATTGGGTGCTCCTTCGGAAACAGATTGATTACTCAGGTCAGGGAAGTCGCCGGAAACCGACAGGGGCAAACACCTCAGCTGGCTGCGACGGTCAGGATGCCGTTGAATTTACGAGGCTTGATATTCCCCCGAATATTCCCCCGACCAATCAATTTTGGGGGCCTTATGTTCACGTCAAGCAACTGGCTCGAGTGCAAAACCGCACGGCAATGTGACTCTACCCGCGGGTGATTATTTTCGGACGGCTTCGCGGCAATCGGAAAATGGTTTCGTCGGACCGCCTCCTAAACAACACCGCAGGCGGGCAGCGCTGGCGAGTGATTCGCTGGCGCCGATCGGCCGGCACATGACAGCCCGCAAATCCCGGACTCACCAGCGGGCTTCCTAGAGTCGGGGAGGGGCAGTTAGGAGCGGGGCTTCGGTCCGATGCTTTTTTCTGGCCCTTCTACTGGAACAAACGGGCGATAGTCCTGCTTTTCGCAATCGTCTATCATGACCGGGATCCTCGATCCCTTGTAATCGTCGTTATCGAAGAACACGGCATAATAACCGACGCGTCGATATTTCTCATCGACCCCGCGTATGCACAATACAAAGCCGCCTGGACCGTGGTCGGTTTGGCGTAAGTCCGACATCTCTACCGGACCAGTGAGTTTATACTCTGCCACAGCCGCCTTGATCCCTTTGCCTGCGGCGTCCGTTGTGGGCATGGAGGGCGGGACATAGGGTTTCCAGAGTGGCAACTCGGGAGAGGAGCATGCAGCGAGCGTGGAACAGAGCAGCAGCGTTGCGGTCGTGCGCATCAGGAACCGTCCGGTTAAATCGGATTGAGTTCCGATGAATTAAGACACTACGGCTTAAATACGGACGAAGCCGACCGGTATGCCATCGATCTGCTCAGCCAGTTCGCGAGCCTGACCCAGCGTCAGCGCCGCGCCTTGCACTGGATCGTCACTGGTTTCGACATCAGGAAGATCAACCCGGCCCAATGTCAGCTTGGCGGTGCGGCCATCGGGCCTGCGCAATCTTATGGCCCATGACTTCCTGCCGCTAGGCTTAGGCTGGATAATCAGGAACAGACCTTGCGCCTTGCTATCAGGGATTTCACGGCGGACCCTTTGTGGCTTGTATGCTGCAACGGTGACCGGGGTAAGGGTCGGCATGGTAGCCTCCTTAGGGTAACTGGCGGGTAACGCCTAGAGCCTGTTAACCCATAGTAACCCGCGTTGCTAACCATACGCTGGCCTAGCGGCGATCGACAATAAATTGACCAGCCTTCACGTTCAAATCGGGAAGTTTGGGAGTGCGCTGGTCGTCGGAGCGGACGATGACGGGACATGAATTGCAGATCATCGTGTGTTGGATACTGACGGCTGCGTTAATCACTGCCGCCGTTGTCATCACCTTTGTTTTTTGAAACCTTGGCTTAGTTTCAGTTGGTTCGGTGTTGGTGGCGATATTCGCAGTGCTATGGCGACACTAGCAGAGGCCCGCGGCACGGGTCTTGAAGTAGTCGAGCACGAACAGGCGGATCGCCGAAGACAAATTGCCCTGCTGGCGCTTAGTGTCGATCTCGCCAACCAATTCGGACAGCGTCATGCCGCGCTCCTCGGAAATCTCCTTCATGCCGTTCCAGAATGCCTCTTCGAGGCTGACGCCAGTCCTGTGGCCGGCGACCACGACCGAATGCTTCACGACAGGTGACTTCATTGTGCTACGCCCCCGTCAATCATTACTCAAAATATGCGCACTCTATATTCCTGCACTCTGCGCGCCGTAATGTTCGCTGACTCGGCAGCGCCACAAGAGCTTAAACCGTTATGATCTATACGCTGCCGATTGCGATGTCTCCTCCGGCGCGTGCAAGTCGAATGAGTGCCGCGAAAAAAATAACCTTCGACAGTCGATGCCGGGGTCCAAGTGGAAACACCTCCCACCCCGGTGAACCGGCAAAACGAAAAGGGGGCGGCAGTCGTCTTGCTGCCGTTCCCTGCTTCAATCGCAAAAGAACTACAGCGATGATTGGATCACCACTGCAAGCGGTCTTGCCAATCGGCCTGCTCTGCTTCCGTGGCTTCGCGGTACTGCCACTGACCGGCTTTCGTTTTTGCTCGCATAATCAGTTGCGCTTTGATCTCACGACCATCGATCAATTGGTACGTGTGGCTAAATATCGTCGCGTGGTATTCCCACGCTAAATCTGTCGTCATCGGTAGTAGCCCTGCCCAGATATTGACCTTAGGTTTAAGGCCTTAGGCAGTCAATTGGGGGCTTAATCGGTATTTGACCTGAGCTACACAAAAGCCAGCAACGTAACCGCGCCGTTGTTTTTCCAACTGGCAACGCGAAGGCCGGTGATGTCGCCCGCGTGCTGGCTGCGATTGAACGGTGTGAGCGGGACTGTCCGCTTTGGTGCGCATAACAGACTCTAGTCAGACATCGCGTCATGTCCGAAAAGTGCCAACAAGAGACTCATGCAACCCGTAGCCGGTCTCAAAGTAACCTAAAGAGGCTTGTCTCGTTTTGCACGATTACATTCCATACATAGCACTTGAATGTTTATTCCGCTCGAAGCGCCCCCACGAGCGTAGGGCAAGATATGATCGTACTCTATCCGCTCCTTTTTCAAGTTAAGCTTGTGTTTGGTTATCCCCAGTTGAGGCACGCCGGGACAAATGCTGCCGCCTTTCTCGAAGTTCTGCAGCGCCAATGTGCGAACCTCGGGAGCAAAATTCCGAGGATGCGAAGGGCTGTCTAGCTCAGGCCCAACTGTTGGTGCTTTCAGCGTCTTGAGGAAATTCACAAGAGTGGAAAGCCCCTCAGCATTAATACGCCAAGTGCGATAAGGTTTGGTCTCCGTGGTGTCTTGAAACGCGCTCGCTTTTGAGTCGGCAACCCGACATCTGGAAGATGCAGAGGCCCATCCGACGAAATATGTTTGGGGGTCGCCAGTGTCGCTGTCGGGTCAAAAACGGTCCTGACGCCCTTGAAGTGGGATGTCTGTATTCCCCCCGAAAGCAGACATCGGTCGGCTTAAGCTGCCGATGGCGTTGGTCAAAGGGCTTCTTGGCTTCCTTGTCCGGCATCTTTTCGGTCCTTTAAAAGTGGGACGTAATCTATTCGACGCGGCCAGTTTCTTAGCGGGAACTCTCGAAAGAGATTTGAGCGCGAGAACTTGACGTTAACATAGCAATGGATCTTCCCACGCGGGTCCGGCTTCCGTTGCCACGCGGATATTTGCCGATCACCGCCAAACGGCCATGGTATCGCATATAGTTCGTCATCGCTAAATTCCATTTCCATATTGTCCCACTCTAGAGCATCGAGTGGCTTTTCCGGTCCTCCGCTGCCAGAGGTTGCCCATGATTTTACGTGCCCTTGCCTAAGGGCATCATGCAACTCGTCCTTTAATCTAGCTCTTAGCCGCGCCTCTATAATACCCTCGTTCGTTAAAAATGGCTCGGCGTACCGAACCGGGATGTTCAGCATCTCCTGCCGTTTACCGACTAGTTCAAACGCCCTGCGGCTCCTAGAGAGGATTGCCTTGTAGGCTTCAACAGCCCCGATGTTGGGTCGATCCTCATTCCCGATTTCAGACTGAGCCTGATGCCAAAACACGTAGGTGAGAAATAGAACTCCTACGGAAATGACCGCGAGTTGTGTGGCATGGCTTGCAGCCCACCAAGGCAGCGGTTGTGCCAGCAAATCCGTGAGCCAAGCTTGATAACTTACACCGCACACGGTCATAGCGGCACCAGCCGCAGTCTGAACGGGCTGGCTCGAAACCGCCCGAAACGTAAATCTGACAAAATCCCGCATGTCTGCCCCGCCCCACACCGACTCTAGGTCTAGTTGTGGCAGACGGAACAATACACCGAAAGCGGATTCTGGAGAAACTGCGAGCTGCGGTTTCGCCGAGTTATGCGCAGGCTTCTAACATCGCATTCTGACAGTGGCTACCTGACTTGCAACGTCGGGTGGTCAAGCTAGGATAGGAGAAAAGAGGAGGGGTGGTTTGGGCAATCTAATTCACAACGAACGGATAAAGTACGCCGCGACGTTTTGGAACAATTTGGCGATTGCATCCTTTGCGGGTGGCTGCATCATTCCATTATTTTCGACCGACGAGAGAATTCAAGACTGGCGATTCGTATTTATGGCTGCTGGTTGTTTCCTAGCGGTCATGTTGAGAGTGATAACACAGTACACTCTCAGGCGTTTGAAAGAGTGAGATACAATAACAGCAGGGATTGGGGGGCACATTGCCCGTTTCAATAATCGTTCGAAGCAACTAGCCAACGGAGGTTCGTGACTTGGCTGGGGCAATCGCCGTTCAACTCGGCGCAATCCGAAAGTAGGGGGAAGAAATGGACAGCGGAGTAGTTGTATCGGTCGCTATAGCCGGGCCATGAAAGACATAAAAGCAAGCGATGCGGGTGACTGAGGGGTATAAAGGGCTATGGCCGGACCTGATGAAAGCAACTTGCCCGTAAAGGTGGAGTTGGGCGCGAAGGCTTCATTGGAAATCAAAGGAGAAGTCCCCAAGGAATCTATGGGGAGAATTGTAGATGCACTGACCGATGCAATAAGACCATGGACTGAACAGCGGGGTCTTCGTGCTGACCAAATCCGTCTTCAACGGGAAGACGTACTGTTAGAGATTGCGCAGAAGGCGCGTGACCGGCTGGCATTGCAGCGTGTGGAGGCGAAGCCACTTTCAACCAAGCTGCTGATTCCATTTTTGGAGAAGGCGTCCTTGGAAGATAAGGATGTGGCTCTGAGAGATGCTTGGGCATCATTGCTTGTTAGCGCCACTAAAATGGAAAAGGCTCGTCATCTGACGTTCGTAGATATCTTGAGCCGAATCAGTTCGGAAGAACTCAGGCTGCTGGAACGCGTCTGTTTTGCATACAAGGGATTTCCGGAGAGGTTTTATCCTGGCGGCCATACTGAAGAAAATCAAAGAAAGGTAGAAAACAATGCGCGTCTGTTGTCCGTCAGGACGGACGATGATGAGGGTCCGAGAAAGGCGAGGGATAGTTTTGTATCGGCCTGCGAGCTGACGTATGGGGAGTTGACGTATCTTTCAGTGCATACCAGACATGGCTCCGTATTTTTCTACTTCAAAGCTGGCGATATGGGAGCAACCGACTTTCAGACTTTGGAGATACTTCAAAGAGAACGATTGATAGAAATCCTTCGAGCAGATCCGTCTGGAACGGGTGCTCAGATCGGTTATTTTAATGTGACGCCAATCGGAATTGATTTTGTGCGGGACTGTTCGCCGCAGGCAGATGAAATGGCGGCTAGGCGGCCACCGCCCGTTCAACCAATTCCGGTGAGCAAGGAGCAGGGCGATAAAATTATTGCAGCTCTGAGAGAAAAGGAACGCAGGGAACAAAAGCCCCCAACATCGCTGTAAGGCGGCTTTTTGAGGCAAGGTGTTTTGCGCAAAACGCCCCTTTGGACGCCTCATTCAGCGACGATCATCACGCTCGTCGCATCTCCAGCGCCCTCGTCGCAGCCCCCTTGGGAACCACTTTCCCAATGTCCCCGTTATCGTCATTGGGCCACGAACTTCCGGTTCACAGTGGCCCGGCACGGTTCTGCCTTGCCCCCAAGAAGAGGCAGGCCGTGCTTTGCGTGTCCCGGATTGGCGCTGCCCCGGAAAAGAAAAAACCCGCCAAGGGTGCGGGTGTTTCTTTGAGTAGGGTATGTGAGAGGTTAGAAGGTTTTCATTTCGCTTCCAGCATCTGCCGTTTTGGCGCACCGTTCGGACCGGGGCCTCCGTTCGGTCCAAACCCTCGCAAAGCCTCGGTGCAGAATTTCGTTGGGTCTTTGTCGTAATGATTGAGGAACGTTAATTCCAGTATATTCATGTCTATGCCCATGTATGGGGCATTTAGCGTCTCTGATGTCACTCCCGCATCTTTAAGCTCGGCAATCATTGCTTCCTCAATCATTCGAACGTTTGGGCAGTGGGTTCCGGCAAAATGAACCAACATCACCATTGCGATTGTGTTTTGAATCCTGTCCTTCGCGAAATCTTCCTGCGTTTGCGTTTCGGCATAGGCAGCTCCGCTGGTCATCAACAGCGCCAGCGCCGCCGCTATCGTTGTTCGTTTCATGATGATCTCCTGCACTTTGCCGCTTCCACAAATCCCGCCATCTCGGTCGCCAGCAGCAGGGTTTGCAAATCCAGCGCGTCTTTAAGTTCGCCGGGATCTCGAGTTTTCAGAACGAACTGAGCGGCCATCAGCCGGGTCATGATCAGGCCGCCGTCGCGGGGACCGATATCCTGCGATTGAAACCAGCTGATCAACGCGCCCATGGCCTGATCGATTTCTTTATCGGTCATGGGTCAGCCCTCCCAAGTCTTGCTGGCTCCAATGTTCATAATGCTCAAGATCAATGTGCCGAAGCACGCGCCAGCCATCACGCCGCAGAGAAAAATGATCAGATACAGCATGGCTTCAGCCCTCCTTGTAACGGAACGGCCGCACCGACTTATCGATTTTCAGTTTGATGCCAGCGGCCTTGGCCTGCTGCTGAAAACTTACGGCTGACCAGCCGGTCTCCTTGAGAACTTCTTCTCTGGTGCAACCGTTGGCACGCCGAAGCATGGCGATAATAACCTTGCCGCCCCCCTTGGCACCTGTCTTTTTCACTTTCTTTTTGGCAGCCATATGAGCCTCCTGCGCTGTGGGTTTTGAACAGCCGCAAGAGTCGCTCTTAGATTGAGTATTTGGAAGTAACTTAGTTTGACGCGTGTATGGCTATTCGCCAGTCTCGCTTACCTATTTTGTTTATTGCGGCAGGGGGTTGAGGCATTGCGGCACCATTGGCGATTCATTATCTGCCGCCATGGAAAGGAAGATGGAACATGGCAGCAAAACAGAAGCACCCATTAGAAATGAAATGCGACGATCGCGGCGACCTGCTCATGCTCCTTGATGGCGTCAAGATCGCCAAGCGCGGCAGGCCGGGCACGCGGCAAGCCGGGCAATGGGTATCACTGAAGCCGGGCTATACAGTCCACATGAACAAGACTGAGACTGTGGTTGAATACAACGGGGTGCGGTGGTTGCTCTGAAACAGGGGCCAGTCCCGCTTATCTATTCAGATAAATCCTCGCCGCCGTACCCTGCGGCGCGGCTGGCTGATCAAAGTTACAGTCTGTACTTTTGATTTTGCCGGTAACGCCGCTGGCCTAAGCCCGTCATCCGGTTCGAATTCGACATCAGGCGGCTCAGGTGGCGGCGCTGGTGGCGGCGTTGGCGCTGGCGGCGGCGTGATGTTGTGGCGGTAAATCAATGGCATTTTGGGCGGCTCCCCAAAGGGCCTTTATACGAACCGGGCGGTTCGCTTGGCTGGGCGACCTTATACCCCAAGATGCTGCCGCCGAGCCGCCTAGCCGTGGCGCTGGGTGCGGAATTTGCCAAGGCAGGAGCGGCTATGGCTAGACCGCGCCAAAAACGCCTGTAAAGGCCCTATCCGCCAGATTGTTACCCGGCCCGATACCCCGAAGCAGGCGATGTGGCCAAAAACCCCGATTTTATTGGCATAACTGGCAGGGCTGGTCGGTTCAGCGAACCGGTGTGATCAGTTCACGCGCCATCCTGGGCGGACTTCATCACCGCTACGCCCGCGTTTAAGTTGTCGGTACACACAGGGGCAGCCCCTGAGAGACTGCGACCTGGCGCTGCGCCACGCTCTGGATCACGCGCTCCGCCGCCGTCTTGAGGTCGAGGTTTTGGGCCACCAGCTTTTCGACAAGCGAGGACAGCTGAGCGTCGCGAAAGCTTTTCCACCATACGATGTCGACCGCGCCCTCGACTGTCCGGCTGGTAACGCCTTCTCCATCCGGTGCCGACAGTCTGGATTCTTCTCTCATTTCGGGGTTCTGGTAGTCCGGCCCAACGGTGCAGCCGATCAGCCCGGTGACCAAGGTCGGGCCGGAAAGGTACTGCACAAGACTCAAAGCGCCCACAAGTCAGTGCCCGGTCACGCGGTCGCTTGATCTGCGTTGTTCGTCCACGACATTCTCCAGTCCCGTATGGATGGTGGTCTCGACAGACAATCCCACGCGCAGGAGCTTAGCCAAAGGTTGCCCGGGCGTCACCACGATCTTGACCGGTAGCCGTTGCACGATTTTCGTAAAATTGCCGGTGGCATTGTTGGGTGCGATGGGTGCAAAGGCGACACCGGAAGCCGCTGGGACGTTGACCACTGTTCCCTTGAGGTCGATATCGTAGGCGTCGACATGGATGGTTACGGGCTGGCCACCGCGAACGTGCAGCAGATCCACTTCGCGATAGTTCGCTTCGATATAGACCTGGTCGAGCGGTACAACGGTCATCAACGTCGTGCCGGGGCCGACATAATTGCCGACCTGCACGGACCGCTCGCCCACCATGCCTTCGATCGGCGCCTCAAGCTGCGTATAGGACAGGTTAAGCCTGGCCTGTTCAAGTTGAGCCTCATCGGCCCTGACGGCTGCCTCCGCCGCAGCTCTCTGGGCCCTGAGCACGTCCAATTGCCGGCGCGCCGCATCAAGCGAAGCTTCAGCGCTATCCAGCGAGGCTTGATCTTGCGCAAGCGTGGTGTCGGCCTGCTGGTATTCCTGCATTGAGCCGGCTCCCGTCGTGACGAGGTTGCCGAAGCGGCGCGCGTTGTCTTGCGCGAAAGCGAGCTTGGCGCGGGCCGACGCAACTGCGGCTTGTTGCTCCGCGATGATCGACGGCTGGCGTGCCACGGTCGCGGAGATTTCATCGAAGCGCGATTTGTCGCGTGCGACCGCCGCCTCGGCGGAAGCCAAGGCCGTCTCATTATCGCGCGGGTCGAGAGTTGCGAGTACTTGTCCAGTCTTGACAATGTCGTTGTCGTCAACCGCCACCGTGGCGACTTGACCGGAGATGCGCGGCGCGATCGTTGCGTAATGCACCATCACATACGCGTCGCTGGTCCGGATGTCCGGGCCCGGCCGGAAGATGATGTATAGGACCACGACGGCGAAGATCGCCCCGACGAGTCCGACCAGAACGAGGGGCCAGCGCGGCAGCGGCGCGGGAAGCTTCTCGGCTTCCTGGGCCTCCCGGTCCTTCGGCTTTTCATCCCTCTGTCGAGGTTGATCCTCGTTCTCGCGCGTCGGGGCC
>Ga0210396_10005171_pt1 | contig 12656 bp, 14 predicted proteins | sample IncBWH17OmetaG_FD_155466 | JGI IMG/M metagenome (GOLD analysis project Ga0210396, IMG submission 155466) | Forest soil microbial communities from Barre Woods Harvard Forest LTER site, Petersham, Massachusetts, United States - Inc-BW-H-17-O ...
GGAGTGATCGCAGAAATCGTCGGAACAGCCGTGAGAACACTCAGCGAGACCGGCGTAGAACCACCGCCTCCCGGCGGAGGGTTCACAACCTGAATTGACACAGGGCCGGGAGTGACGAGGTCCGTGGACTGCAGGTCCACTTGCAACGCCGTGGAACTGAGGAAGGAGGTGGTGCGGCTGGCGTTGTTCACAAAGACAGTGGACTGCGACACAAAGTTCTTCCCGGTCAAATTCAGCACAAGGCCTGCGGCACCCGCGATTGCGGTGCTGGGATTCATTGAAGTGACGACGGGCACAGGGCTGGCAACCGGCGTGATCGTGAATATCGTGCCGGCCGGAGGCGCCTGGTTTTGCGGAGGAAAGGTTCCGCCGCCCGGCTGTGGCGTGGTGACACTGATGAAGAGCGTTTTGGGGTTCTGCAACAGGCTGGCGGGCAGGGTGACAATCATTTCATTCGTGCTGATGAATTGGTTGGTCGCCAGCGCTGAGGGAGCGGAGCTTGCGAAAAGCGCAAATCCCGCTTGCGTTTGCTGAGTCAGGTTAGTGCCTAGAATGGTGAGGAAAGCCTGCGAACTGCCCGCGGGAATCGAGTTTGCACAGTTCGCAGTGCTCGTCTGCGAAGGGCAAATACCGACCAGAGTAATCGTCGGCGCGGGAAAATTGATCTGCTGCGTGCATGCCGACATCGCGATCATCGCAAATAGCAGTAGCCAAAAGGCTGGACAAAATCGTTGCCGCAAGTTGCTCACTCCTGTGCCGGTAGGTCGGGCCCCATACGGTAAGCGCAATCCTAGAGACTACTAAAGATGGCCCCAAGGGGCAATCAGGATGCCTGCCCCAAGAACGATTGTCCAGTGCGGGAAGGACCGCCGAAGGGCTTCGCGCCCGTGAATTTTCGTGATTTCTTTACGGCTTCCTTATGAATCAGCAAGTATTCGCAGAACTCGCTCGCTTTAGGCTTGACAACCTCTTGCATGCAAAATAATTTCATGCAGGAAGCGCGAAAAATAGTTTGCGCGGTTCCTAGGCAGTACAGGGACCCTCGGTAGGCGAGGCTCCCGCGCAACACAGAAGCCACTGCCCGGCAACATCGAGAGATGTTGCGCAATGGGTAGAACAGGAATTCCCGACTCAAGGGTTTTTCTAACGTGGCTGAGATTCGGATGAATCTCTAACGGGGCGCGGTGCTGAAGCTTGGACGAGTGGGGGCCGGCGAGGATCTGATTCTTGGAGTAACCCGCCGGTCCGTTATGGCGCATTATCCCCCTGCGACAAAGTGATTCTCACGTATCCTTCGTTTCAGACCCCTCGTGAAGGCAGATGCGAGAAAACAAAGACCAACCTCCAAGTAGCCTAGCGCTCTTGGCCCGCAAGAGCCGGATATGAAACGGTAGTTCGGAATCCTCGAACGCCTTTTCCTCCGCCGCTTTCGGGAAACCGATGCGGACCGGAAGAGGCGCCGGCCCCCGCGCCGAGAAATAATTGGCGCAAGAGCCGGATCCTTCCTTCTCAGTTCGCGACACGCGACCAAACCAGTGCCGTGTTAGAGGAAGTATGGCGCGCTCGTTCGGCGAGCACGACGAAAATAGCCTGTTAGCTATTTTCACGCTGCGTGCGTGTCTGGGATCTCTGCGCTGAACACAGAAAAAGGAGACGGAACATGCGTAACTTTGCCGATGAGTTGCTCTTCATTGAAACCGCGAGGGCGGAACAACGTATCCAGCGACCGCAGCCTGTAACTTCGAACGACTGCTTGTCGTGCCCTGGCAATTCAACTTCGGGCGGTCGTCCGGTTCTGCGGGCCCGATGGGTGTTGGTGGATGAAACGCTGCAGCTTATTTGGTGTGAGGATCACGAGGAGCCGCTGAGACGTGTTGCATGAGTTGACGGGTGGCGTGCGCTACTAGCTGCACTTCGGCGTGCGATTTATTTTTTGCGACGGATAACGATGAGTCAAATGGAACTCACTGTATTTGTAACCCTCCGTTAATGCAGGTCGTGAGCCTTTCTATGTTCTACTGTGCTTCCCGGGCGAGTACGCTTCTTGAGCGGCTATTCCTCGGGCTGATGCGGCGATTTACCCTCCAAACTGGGGCCGCGATCCTGTCTGTGCTATTGGTGTCTTTAGCCATTCCGTCCCGCGCGGCAGCTCAGGATGGGCAGCCGACCGATTCCCCAACACAAGCCGTCGCTGCGACTGCAGCTGATGCCGACGCGCCTGCCCAGCGAACTAGCGCCGGCACCCCGCCCGCGCCTGCAACAACTGAACCCGAATCCAGCGACGTGCTTACGCTCTTCCCGCATTCGGAAACGAGCCGCTACTGGATCTCCGGGCAGGCAAACATTGTCTTGCAGTGGCACGGAAGATTTCCGGCGGCATACAGCGGTACGAACAGTTTCAAGTCCGTACCGGAGAACACTACCTCCAAGGTATACACGTTGTACTTGGGCTACGAGCTGACACACACCACCGAGGTCTACCTGGACATCGAAAGCGCGGGCGGCCACGGGCTGAGTAACGCGCTGGGACTCGCGGGTTTCACGAACTTGGATGTGGTGCGGAATCCGAGCCTGGGAGATGTCCCTTATCTGGCGCGGCTGATGCTGCGGCAAATTATTCCGCTAAGCAAGGAGCGCGTGACCGTGGAGCGCGGGCCGCTGGCATTGGCCACGTCGCTGCCGGCGCGCCGGCTGGAATTTCGCCTGGGCAAATTCACGATTCCTGATTTTTTCGATGCGAATACGTATGGCACAGACAGCCACCTGCAATTTCTGAACTGGACCGTGGACAACGATGGCGCTTACGACTATGCCGCAAACACTCGCGGGTACACCGACGGCGCGATTCTGGAATATGACGATCACTGGTTCAGCGCGCGGTTTGGCGTAATGCTGATGCCCAAGGTGGCCAATGGAATCAACCTCGACGCGGATATCGCGCGGGCGCGCGGCGAAAATCTGGAACTCGATGCGACGGGCAATTGGCTTTTGCATCGCTCCGGTACGGTGCGGTTCCTCAGCTACCTGAATATCGCCAATATGGGGAATTATGAAGAGGCCAACCTGAATTTTCTGAGTGGGCAGGGCGCAACCCCGAACATTATCTCCACCCGCAGACAAGGCCGCCACAAATACGGCTTCGAACTGAATTTCGAGCAGGAACTGCCGGCGCACTTGGGCGTCTTCGGGCGCGTGGGCTGGAGCGACGGCCGCAACGAGTCGTTTGCCTACACCGAAGTAGACCGCACGGTGCAGGCCGGGATTTTCACGAAAGGCGATAAATGGCGGCGCAAGAACGATCGCGCGGGAGCGGTGTTCGTCGCGAACGAAATCGTGGCGGCGCACGAGCAGTATCTCGGATTTGGCGGGCTGGGATTTTTACTTGGCGACGGCGCGCTCACGCCGGGGCCGGAAAAAATCTTCGAGGGATTTTACACCGCGCACCTGTGGCGCGGCTTGTTCGCGTCCTTCGATTTCCAGCACATCAATAATCCGGGATATAACAAGGCGCGTGGTCCGGTGTTTGTTCCGGGCCTGCGCTTCCACGTCGAGTTTTAATTTGTGGCGCGCAGCGCGACAGCCAGGAACGGTTTGCGAAAATCATCCTAACGGATTAAGCTGCGCCCCGCGGCGCGGGGCGCTCAATTCCAACGGGCGAGCCGCAGGGGGATTTATATGTCACAGTTGAGATTTCTTGTTCTGGTGGTGTTTCTCGTGAGCAGCGCCGCATTTCCACTTCGCGCGCAAGAGGATTCCAAAAAGCCGAGCGCAGCGGCGCCGGCGGAAGCGCAGGCCGCAATGCCGCAACCAGCAGCGAAACCCGCCGATGTGGCGTCGCCGGACGCAATTCTGGCCGCTACCTACGATGTGATCTCCGGCCCCGCCGGGCAACAGCGCGATTGGGATCGTTTCCGCTCGCTTTTTGTGCCTGGCGCGCGTTTGATCCCCGTAGTCCCCAGGAAAGCCGGTAGCGGGTCCGATACTCGTATCATTACGCCGGATGAGTACGCCAAGTTCGCGGACGCCTATTTCCAGAAGAACGGATTTGCTGAGCGGGAAATTTCGCGGAATGCGGAACGCTATGGCAATATCATGCAGATTTTCAGCACCTACGAATCGCGGCACGACGCCAAGGACGCACAGCCCTTCGCGCGCGGCATCAACAGTTTTCAACTCTTCTACGACGGCGCGCGCTGGTGGGTTGTAACGATTTACTGGCTGGAAGAAACGCCGGAAAATCCGCTGCCCAAGGAATTTCTGCCGCCCACGAAATAGCTCGCGGCATCCCCTGACGCGCTATCTCGGCTGCGACGGGCTGGCTGGCGGCGTTACTGGAGCAGGTGTCTGAGCGGGCGTAGCGCCCGGTGCGACCGAGCTCGCGTCCGCTTGTGCCGCGGCAGGCAGCAAGTTTCTGAGAACATCCGGAGGGAGCTTATCGGCACTGGCCATGAGCGCGGAGACTTGCCACATTTGCTGATCGTTCAGCGCCTTCTGAAAGCCGGGCATGCCCGTGAGGCGTATGCCGTTTTTCACTTTCCAGTAGGTGACGCCCACCGGATCGTCCGTAACCGTTTCTTTCGCGGTGAAAAGCTGCGGGGCGTGCGGAAACATTCCTTGCGACGCGGCGGACGGCGCCTGCAGCGGCAACCCGTGGCAGAACGCGCAATGCGTCCGGTAAACTTCGGCGCCGGCGGCCAGATCACCCGCGTTGAACGTGGAAAGCTCGCGGTCCTGCGTCTCCTTCTTGATTCGTGCCTTCAATGCGCCCTTGGCTATGAATTTTTCAAATGGCAATGGAGCGTCAGTCGCAGCCGCGGGCGCTTGCCCGGTCTCTATATAGAAAAAGAGCACGACCGGCAGAATAATTAGTCCCAGAATCAGTCCTACCAGAAAGCCTTTCATCGTGGATCCTTTCTTTCGCGCAAAACAAAGCCGACAATGAAGTCGGTAGAAATGCAGAAGACTGAATAGCATACCAACGCTTCAGTTGCCACGACTTTTGCCGGACGTAAAAATCGCGCTTGCGGCAGCTTCCATGATGCGAGATGAATACTGGCATAGCCGGGAGGCTCTCCATGTTTCAGAGCGATCTGCTAAAGGGCCGTACCATTTTGATTACAGGCGGCGGCACGGGGCTGGGACGTTCGATCGCGCTGCGCTGCGCCGAGCTGGGCGCGAATATTTTTCTGGTGGCGCGGAGGGAAGAACCGCTAAAGGAAACCGCCGAAGCGATTCGCGCTAAGGGAGCGCGCGCGGCTTTCGCTTCCGCGGACATACGCGATTTCAGCGCCGTGGAAAAAGCGGTGGAGGCGGCCGAAAAGGAATTCGGGCGTGTGGACACGCTCGTGAATAACGCCGCTGGAAATTTTATCGCGCGCACGGAAAAGCTTTCGCCGAACGCGTTCAACGCCGTCGTGGGAATTGTGCTGCAAGGCACATTTTTCTGCACGCTGGCGCTGGGAAAGAAATGGATCGCCGCGAAACAGCCCGGCCACGTGCTGAATATCGTCACCACCTACGCGGCGGCGAATTGCGGCTCCGGATTTGTGGTGCCGTCGGCTTGCGCCAAGGCGGGTGTGCTGGCGCTGACGCGCTCGCTGGCCGTCGAGTGGGCGCGCCATCATATCCGGCTGAACGCCATCGCGCCCGGACCATTTCCCACCGAGGGCGCGTGGTCGCGCTTGCTGCCGTCGAAGGAACTGGAGGAGCGCGCCAAGAAACATCACCCCATGGGCCGCTTCGGACGCCACGACGAACTCGCCAATCTTGCCGTGTATTTACTGAGCGAACAGGCCGACTACGTCAACGGCGAATGCGTGGTGATTGATGGCGGCCTGTGGCTGCGCGGCGCCGGGGAATTCAATGACTTCCTCGATTTGCCAGATGCCGCGTGGGAGATGCTCGAATCAGCGCGCAAGAAATAGCGCGTTGCTTCTCGCGCGTGATGTTACGGAGCCGTTTGCGCGGGATGGACGTTGATCGCCGTGGGATCGATCTCGAACCGCAGCAACCATTCGCTGGGAACGGTGCGGCCGTCCATTTTTGCCGGCGCAAATGACCAACGTTTTGAGGCTTCCAGTGCGCGCTCGGCGAAATATTGGCTGGGCCCCGGAGCATCGAACGCTGCCGCTGTCACGTGGCCTGATTCATCCACGTGGACTCTAACGCTGACCCTGACTTTTCCTCGAATCGTGGCGCGCGCTTTTTGTGAGGCGTCAGGTAGGAATTGTTGAACTACTTTTCCGCTCACAACGCCGCTGCTCGGTGCTGTAGCGCTCGGCTGTAGCGGCGCTTCAGCCTTGGGCCGCACTGGCGGGGACAGTGGAACCGGAGCGTTCGCGGCAGCCCTTTTCGGAGTTGGCTGCTCGGCGGAACGCTTGACGGGCTGCGACGCGGGGGGTTGTGCAATCGGAGGCGTCGGTTTCGCGACCGGCGCTGCTGCTTCGGCGAGCACAGGCTTCTTCTCCGGCTTTGGCTGAACTTTTGGCTGGGCCGCCGGTTGCACAACCGATGACGCGGCCGTCACGGCACGCGCGGGATCAGTTTGCGAAGGGTGATGGAAAACTCGCACTGCCGCTAGAATCGCGAGCAATGCCAGTCCGATGGGCGCGGCCGTGCCAACGAAGCGTCGCTGCGCCAAGGAATATTGCACGCCGCGCGGTGGCTGTTTCGGCGGCGTGGGTGCATTCGGCAGCAGCCGCGCGGAGATGTCCGCCACGCTCCAACGCAATTGCGGATCGCGGCGCAGGCTATGGCGCGCCAAATCCAGAAACTCCGCGGGCAAGTTCGATGGCAGCGCCGGTTCCGCCTGGTTGGTTCGCTCCCAAACGGGCAAACGCTGCGTCAACGCTTCGACCAGCGTCATGCCCAGTGACCAGACGTCGCCCGCCGGTGAAATTCTTCCGCCGGCCGCTTCGGGCGGATCGTAGGCTCCCGGCTTTCCCACGCTACCGCTGAATTCGCCGATGCGGCACAGTCCGTCGCTGGAAATTTTCAGCAGGTCATTTTCCGCCATGATGTTCGCGGGCTTGATGCGGCAATGAACGAAACCTTTGGCGTGAACGTAGGCGAGCGCGTCAACCACGGGACCAAGAATCGCGCGAGCTTCGTCTGGCGCGAGCGGTCTTCGCGCGATCACCGAAGCTAGATTTTCTTCAGCGTACTCCATCACGACATAGAGCACCGCCGAACCGTCCAGTTCGCCGCGTCCCATGTCCAGAAGTCGGATCATGTGCGGATGAGAAAGTTTCGCGGCGTGCCGCCAACGCGCCAGCAAGCCTTCTGCTTCAACTGCATCTGCCGGAACCAGTTTGATTGCGGCCTTGCGAACGTCCGGGGAATCGTAGTCCGTCAGAAAGACAGAGCTGCCTTCGTCTCCACCCACGAACTCGCCGAGGCGGAATTTTCCGTCTATGACTTGGCCCACCCGTTTTGTCGCGGCCTCTGCCATCTGAACCCCCTTGCGGATTCAAGAGCGCTAGCCTGTGGCGTGCGGGACGGGCGCTCGTATCCATGTGAATTCGAAAAGTATCGTGCCTGATGTCGGACTCGGGCGCTTCGTCTTCTGGCGAGCTATCGCCTTAAGACTGGGCGCTCGTCCGCAGGGCTGCGGTGAACCAGGCTGGGTAGGTCCCGGTCGCGAAGGGTGGATTTACCAGGTTCGTCACCCTCGTTATGACCCATTTTGCACCATTCCGGCACACGCGGCGTCAGAAAGTGGCGCAATGTTGTTCAATCGCACCCCTGTCGCCTGGTTGGTGGGTTTCCCGCGTTTTCTCCCACCCGATAGTTCTATCGACCAGGTATTGACATACGATATCTGTATCGATACTGTTGTTGCATGTTTACGCTACCTAGGATTCTCAAAACAAAGGTCAAGGTTTCTCCAAAATTTCAAATTGTGATTCCCAAGGCCATCCGGGAAGAAATGAAGCTCGAGCCGGGGCAGGAGCTCTTCATGTACTTATATGAGGGCAAGCTCCATGTGGATATCATTCGTCCAATCACGGAGCTTCGAGGAATCGCGAAGGGCATAGACTGGAAAAAAGATTACCGTGACCGGAACGACCGTTTCTGAGCTCTGGCTGATTGATTCCTCGGCCTGGCTGGAGTATTTGACGCAGGATCAGGACGCCGCGAAATTCGCTCCGTTCATCGAAAGCGGAGTGTCCACTCTCGTTCCGACGATTGTTCTCTACGAAGTCGTAAAAGTATTGATGCGGCAGCGCGGCAAGGTTGTAGCCGACCGCTTCATCTCCGAGGCGCTTCGGCGCGTTGTCGTGCCGCTGGACGAAGAGCTGGCGCTCGCTGCGGCTCACATCAGCAACGAGACGAAACTGGCGATGGCGGACGCAATCATTTATGCGGCTGCGCAAGCCTATCAGGCTCAACTGGTGACAGGTGACGCAGCATTTCGCGGTCTGCCCGGCGTAATTATTCCCTGAATCGAAATAATCCTGGATTCTTCGCGTTAAATCTTGGACGGGATTAACCAGCCATTCGACAACCAGCCGCCTTGACCGCATCTGCGCTGGCCAGTAAGCTAGTCGTTTCCACAGGGGAAAAAGACCACGCATGAGCGCTGAAACCATTCAGATCACTTTACCCGACGGCGCCACTCGCGAGGTGCAGCGCGGCACCACCGCTGCGGAAATTGCGCGCCAGATTTCGCCGCGGCTCGCGAAGGAAGCGCTCGTCGCGCGCTCCGACGGCGAGCTGGTGGATCTTTCGCGCCCGCTTGAGCACGACGCGAAAATTTCCATCCTCACCGCGAAAGATCCAGACTCGCTGCAAGTGTTTCGGCATTCCGCCGCGCATCTGCTCGCAGCCGCTGTGCTCGAACTTTATCCTGACGTGAAGCTCGGCATCGGGCCGCCGATTGACACCGGATTCTTCTACGAATTCGTGCGCAAAGAACCGTTCACTCAGGACGACCTGGAAAAAATCGAAGCCAAGATGCACGAGCTCGCCGCGAAAGATTTTCCTAACGAGCGCAAGCTGATCCCCAAGCCCGAAGCCCTCGAGCTCTATCGCAGGAGCAATCAGGAATTCAAATGCGAGTTGGTGGAAGAAAAAGCCACCGAGCCGATGGTTTCCTTCTACACCACCGGGAAATTCATTGATTTCTGCCGCGGCCCGCACATCCCCTCCACCGGGCGCATCAAGGCCTTCAAATTGATGAGCGTCGCCGGCGCTTACTGGAAGGGCAAGGAAAGCAATCCGCAGATGCAGCGGATTTACGGCGCGTGTTTCATTGACCAAAAAGAGCTGGACGAATATCTGCAAAAGCTCGAAGAAGCCAAGCGCCGCGACCATCGCCGAATCGGAAAAGAGCTTGGACTATTCACCGTGAGCGATCAAGTCGGATCCGGTTTGCCGCTCTGGCTGCCGAAAGGCGCCACGATTCGCCGGCTTCTGGAGGATTACATCCTGGAAAAGGAACGCCGCGCCGGCTACCAGCATGTTTACACTCCGGACCTGGCGAAGGTGGATCTCTATGTCCGCTCAGGGCATTGGGCGCACTACCACGAAGACATGTTTCCGACGATGGACATGGAAACCGAGCAACTCGTGCTGCGGCCGATGAATTGCCCGCACCACATTCTCGTATACGAATCCAAAAAGCACAGCTACCGGGATCTGCCTGTCCGAATTGCGGAGCTCGGTACCATGTACCGTTACGAGCGTTCCGGCGTGCTCAGTGGGCTTAGTCGCGTCCGCGTCATGACCCTGAACGACGCGCACATCTTTTGCACTCCCGAACAGATCAAGGAAGAATTTGCCGGCGTCATGCGGCTGGTCGAACAGGCGTATCGCGACCTCGGCATTACGCAGTACACCTACCGCCTCTCGCTCCGCGACAAAGCGCACAGCGAAAAGTACGTGGACAACGACGCGATGTGGGATCTTGCAGAAGGCATGCTGCACGAAGCCATGGATTCGCTCAATCTTCCCTACACCGAAGCTCCGGGCGAGGCAGCCTTCTACGGACCGAAGCTCGATATTCAACTTGCGGACGTGATGGGCCATCAAGAAACGTACTCCACGATTCAGATCGATTTCCATCTGCCGAATCAATTCGAGCTGGGATACATCGGCGCGGACGGCCAAGTGCATCGCCCGGTGATGATTCACCGCGGCGTTATCAGCACCATGGAGCGCATGACTTCTTATCTCATCGAGCTGTACGCCGGCGCGTTCCCGGTGTGGCTCGCGCCCGTGCAGGCAGTCGTGCTGCCCATCACCGAACGGCAGAACGATTACGCGAAACAGGTCCTCTCGAAACTCCTCGATGCCGGGGCGCGCGTGGAGCTCGACGATCGCAACGAGAAACTGCAGGCGAAAATCCGCGACGCGCAGCTCCAGAAAGTCCCTTACATGCTGGTCATCGGCGGCAAGGAAGCCGAAGCCGGCACCGTTTCCGTGCGGCACCGCGTCAAGGGCGACCTGGGCCCGCGCCCGCTCGAACAATTCAGCGCGGACCTGCGCGCGGAAGTAGATTCGAAAGTAATTTCGTAGTTCGCGCGCCGCTGAATTTACGAATGTCGTTCGCGGGATTTCTTCAATTCGCCGCCCCTGCGTTTCAGAATCACTTCGCCGGGATCATCGCCCGGGTATCGCTGCACCACGTTGCCGTCCTTCCCAGCCTGCGCCGTCGCGGACTCGCATATCCCTATTGAAGAATATGTCTTGACAAGAATATACGTATTGAGGCATATTCCGACTCGTCATGCTGGAAACCCTGCAAGCCCTGGCCGAGCCCAACCGCTTTCAAATCGTCGAGCTGCTGCGCGACGGCCCGCGGCCCGTCGGCGACATGGTTCATCGCCTGGGCCTGCGCCAGCCGCAAGTCTCGAAGCACTTGCGCGTGCTCAGCGACGCAGGACTGGTGGACGTTCGCGTGGACGCGCAGCGCCGGATTTATGCATTGCGCCCCGCTCCACTGAAGGAGCTTGAAGTCTGGATCGAACGGTACCGGCGCATTTGGGAAAGCAATTTCCAGCGCCTCGATGGCGTGTTGGAAGAGCTGAAAGCGAAGGAGAAAAAACGTGGACGCACAAAGCGGTAGAGCACCAATGAAGAACAGCGGAACGCTAAAGGTAACCACGCCCAGCGACCGCGAAGTTGCAATGACGCGCATTTTCAACGCGCCGCGTCACCTCGTCTTCGAGGCCTGGACCAAACCCGAGCTTGTGAAGCGCTGGTTGTATGGACCGGATGACTGGCGCCTGGCGGTGTGCAAGATGAATCTGAAACCCGGCGGCGGCCTGCGCTTTGTCTGGAGGTACCACGACGGACAAGACATGGGGATGAGCGGCGTCTTTCGCGAGATTGCACCACCTGAGCGGCTGGTTTTTACGGAAATATGGGACGAAGACTGGACCGACGGCGAGACGCTGGTGACGATTGTTTTTTCCGAGCATTCCGGCAAGACCACGCTCACGCAGACGGTGTTGTATTCTTCGCGCGAAGCCCGCGACGCCGCGCTGAAAACCGGAATGGAACATGGCGCAGCCGTGAGTTATGATCGGCTCGCGGAGCTGCTGAAATCATGAAAATTCTAGTGTTGATCGCGCGCATTCTTCTGGGATTAGTCTTCTTTGCATTCGGGCTGATCGGCTTCCTGCCGTTCGTTCCGAAGGGGACGATGCCGACCGGGCTGGCGGGCCAGTTCGTCACGGCATTGATTCAGTCGCATTACGGCCTGGTGGTCGACGCGCTGCAAATGGTGGGCGGCGTGTTGCTGCTGGCGAATCGCTACGTTCCTCTCGGGCTCACGATTCTTGGCCCGATCATCGTCAACATTCTGCTGTATCACCTGCTCCTGTACCACATGGGTGTGGGCATCGCGATGATTGTGGCGATTCTGTGGGGGATCATCGCGTTTTATCACCGCCAGGCTTTCTCCGGCCTTTTTGTGCAGAAGTCTCCGTAGCACCCAGGGCGAGCGCCAGAACTGCGACCGCCGCGATTTCTCATTCTTGCTTTTCGACGTGCCAACTTACCGCTATACTCCGCCGTCAAGAGCCGCGCAGCGGCGCGATTCTGCGAGTACACCGAGATGCCTGAAGCGAAAATGCGCACGCAGTTTGGCGGATTCCTGGCAACAGGCGAAGTGGTGATTTACGCCGCCCTGGCCATTTTACTTTTTGCCACGGCGCTCGCGACGATTGGCAACGCCGGAAAAATGCTCTGGGAGTCGCTGAGCCACTGGAGCATCGCCACGGACACGCTCGCGGTGCTGGACCAACTCCTGCTGGTGCTCATGTTGGTCGAAATTCTGCACACCGTGCGCATCTCCATCCACTCCCATGTTCTGGTCACCGAGCCTTTCCTTGTGGTGGGCCTGATTGCCTCGATTCGGCGCATGCTGGTGATTACCTTGGAAGCGGCCAGCCTCACAAAAGGCGGAGTCTGGTCTGCCGACGGTGCGAGCATATTTCGCGGGAGCATGATGGAGCTTGGCTTGTTAGGGCTGGTCATTCTTATTCTGGTATTTTCGATTACGCTCTTGCGACGGTATGCTCCGGAGCAAGAGTGAACGGTCAGCGTATCTGCGTCCGCATCCCTCAACCTTGCCAATCGCTTGCCCTGGAGCCCACCCCAGCATCGTAAATCCGTAGTTGCGGGAGAGCGCCAAACCCGTGCTATACTTT
>Ga0210396_10005174_pt1 | contig 12651 bp, 12 predicted proteins | sample IncBWH17OmetaG_FD_155466 | JGI IMG/M metagenome (GOLD analysis project Ga0210396, IMG submission 155466) | Forest soil microbial communities from Barre Woods Harvard Forest LTER site, Petersham, Massachusetts, United States - Inc-BW-H-17-O ...
ACGAACGTTCGAGAAGGCCTAATGGCTACTTCGCTGCCCACTCCCCGCGATTCTGAGGCTAAGCTGGAGCATATCCTGCGGCATGCCGCTCAGATTTTTGCTGAACAGGGGTTCGAGGGCGCCTCGATTCGGGATATCAGCCGGGCGTCAGGCGTTTCGCTGGCGGGTCTGTACTATTACTTCGACAGCAAGCAAGAACTCCTCTATCTCATACAAAACACAACGTTTTCCCGGGTGCTGGATTCGGTGCGGGTGCGTTTGAACGGAGTCCACGAGCCGATTGCCCGTCTTCGGGTGCTGGTGCAAAATCACGTCGAATACTTCCTGTCGCACCCTTATGAGATGAAAGTGCTCTCGCACGAAGATGAAGCGCTGGAAGAGCCCTACTACGAAAAGGTGGCGGCCATTAAGCGCCGCTACTATGCGCTGGCGCGCGAGATTTTCGATGCTTTGGCGGCTGACGGCCTGGCTCCTGGTGTGAATCCCCGTCTGGCGGTATTGAGTCTCTTCGGGATGATGAATTGGGTCTATAAGTGGCATAACGCCAAGGTCGATCCCGATTCGACGGAACTAACCGAGGCGATTGTCGGCCTGTTTTTGTATGGCGTGCTTCCGCGAGCAAGCGAGGGTAAAGATGCTCTTGACTTGACGGCAACTCCGGTGACCACAGCGGGGACTTGAACTGGAAAAATTCAGCAAAACTTGAATGCATAATTCTGGGAGGGCAGAAATGGCGACAACGACGAGCATCCCCGCGAAGGAATTAGTGAAATATCGAGTTGAGGAGGGCGTTGCGATTTTCGAACTGGATGACGCGCCAGCAAATACCTACACCTACGAAATGATGCTGCAGATTGACGCGGCGATTTTGAAGGCGCGCATGGACGAAGCGGCGCACGTGATTGTAATTCGGGGCGCAGGCGAGAAATTTTTCTCGGCGGGAGCGAGCATCCCGATGCTCACCAAGGCCGACCCACAGTTCAAATATTATTTTTGCCTGCATGCCAACGAAACACTGTCGCGCCTGGAGCAGACGCCGAAACTGGTGATCGCGGCGCTGAACGGTCATACCGTAGGCGGAGGTTTGGAGATCGCATTGGCCTGCGACATTCGCATCGCGAAGAAAGAAGGCGGCAAGATTGGGCTACCTGAAGTTAACCTGGGCGTGTTGCCGGGCACCGGAGGTACACAACGGTTTTCTCGAGCCGTGGGACGCGCTCGCTCGCTGGAATTGATGGCGACGGGGCGGACCTTCAGTTTCGAGGAAGCGTTGGAAATGGGGCTGATCCAGTACATCTATGAGAAGGAGACGTTCTGGGAGGATGTGCTGGCCTACGCCAGGCAATTCTGCCCGCCGAACAAGGCGTCGCGGGCCGTTGGGCGAATCAAGCGGTCGGTAGTTACCGGGTCGGAGATTCCGTTCGCCGAAGCGCTGGGGCTGGAGCGCGAACTGCAACAGTTGCTGTTCACCAGTGAAGATGCCAAGGAAGGGTTGGCGGCTTACGTGGAAAAGCGTGCCGCAAATTTCAAAGGCAAGTAAACTCTCTAGTATTAGGAGAGAATACTGACCGAATGAAAACACTGCCTGATTATCTTCGCAAGGGAATGAAGCTGGTGATCGTCGGATGCAATCCCACGGAATCTTCTGTTCGCGCCGGTCACTATTATGCAGGCCGTGGGAATCAATTTTGGCCAACGTTGCACGAGAGCGGAGTGGTGCCCGAGCCGTTCGATTATCCGGACGACCGGCGGATTATCGAATTTGGAATTGGGCTGACCGATCTGGTGAAGCGGCCGACCAAGCTGGTGGAAGAGTTGACCCGGGAAGACTTTGCAGAAGGGCGTATCGTGTTGTCGCAGAAACTCGAGGAGTATGCGCCGAGGGTTGTGGCGTTTCATGGTAAGCAGACGTATGAAAGTTTTGCGCAACGAAAATGCGCGTATGGATTGCAGAAGGAATTGTTGTATGGGGCGCAGGTGTTCGTGTTGCCATCGACAGGAGCGCAGGCGGCAAAAGGGAAGGCCGAGTTGATGAAACATTTTCGCAAGCTGGCACAGTTGATCGTGCGCACCGAGAGGGAGAGGGATACATCTCGAGCGTAGGTCCAGGATGAAGAAGCTATGAGTCGAGCTAGTCATTCGTCACACAGTTCGCCGGTGCTGATAGAGTCTCGGGAATCGTCCGTTATTACGTTGACGCTGAATCGGCCGGAGAAACTAAACGCGCTGGATAACCGTTTGCCGGTGGCCTTGAACGAGGCGTTGACGCGGGTGGCCGCGGATACCACGGCGAACGTGGTGATTCTTACCGGTGCGGGTCGCGCGTTCTGTGCGGGCGGCGATCTCTCTGTGATCGGCCAGGGTCGCGAGAAAGAGGATGCGGCCGAGTTGGGTCCGATTCTGAGATCTGGGATGCAGGCGGTTTTGAAGATGCGCACGATGCCACAACCGGTGATAGCAGCGGTCAATGGACCGGCGGCTGGCGCGGGAATGAATCTGGCACTCGCCGCGGACATTCGAATATGCACGGAAGATGCGATGTTGGGGCAAAACTTCGCGAAGGTGGGACTTTTCCCTGATTATGGCGGGACGTTCTTTCTGCCGCAACTGGTTGGCCCGGCGATTGCGGCGGAACTTTTTTACACTGGCGAAATGATTGATGCGAAGACGGCCCACCGGCTTGGTCTGGTGAACCATGTCGTGCCTGCTGATCAATTTGCCTCCGCGGTGCGTGATCTAGCACGAAAAATCGCGGATGGGCCGCAGATGGCGATTCGCGCTACCAAGCAGGCGATCTTTGCGTCCGATCAGGAGGCGCTGATCGAGAGTTTGGAGCGGGAAGTCCAACGTCAATTGAATTGTTTCCACTCAGAAGATTGCCGGGAAGGGATTCGCGCGTTTCTGGAAAAGCGCGCGCCGAATTTTAAAGGCCATTGATGGCGAACCTTGTGGCCAACGATCTCAGCTTGTAAGAGTTTGCGAATTTTGAGGGAGGCAAACGCTCATGCCGGCAACACGTCTTTCAACATTTGATGATTGGGTTGATCTTTTTCGAGTGTGGCAAAAAGATATTGGGGTCGACTACCCGGAAGTTACCGAGTACAAATTCGAAGCAAAATTTGGACCGACGCGGTCGAATGAAGTGGAGTTCGGCGCGTATAAGGGGCGTCCTAAGTGGGATCGCGTGGTACAGATCCCTGATCAGCGCATGCGCGACGCCTTGTTGAACCTGATCGTTTACCAGGGCGATACGGAATTCGCGTCGGTAGAACAACAGCGGCGGTTATTTGAAACGGCGCCGAGCGAGCATGATCGTCAATCGCTTTGCCGCGTGGTTACGGAAGAGATGCGTCATGGCTGGCAGATGTGCCATCTGCTGATGAATCATTTCGGGTATAGCGGGCGAGTGGAAGCACAAAAAATGCTGGAGCGGCGCGCCTTCGATCAGAAGCGGCTGCTAGGGGCTTTCAATCAGGATGTAAATAACTGGCTGGACTTTTTTGTGTACACGGATTTCGTGGACCGTGACGGAAAATATCAGCTCACTATGCTGAGTTATTCTGGGTTTTCACCGCTGGCACAATCGATGATTCCGATGTTGAAGGAAGAGTCGTTTCACCTGGGGACTGGACAGGACGGAATCAAGCGGATTGTGAAGGCTGGCGTGATTCCGAACCAGATCATTCAGAAGTATGTCAACAAGTGGATTCCGGTTAGCCTGGATTTGTTTGGCGTCGATCGTTCAAGTTCTGCACACTGGTTTTATGTGTGGGGACTGAAGGGCCGCTATGACGAACCTACCGCTCGGACGGAAGCGAACCTGGAAAAAATTAATGAGCACAGCCGGGAACTCTATCGGCAGGAATGTTTGAAGCTGGTGGAGATGATTAATAAAAATGTGGTTCCCGGGCAGGCGGAATTGTACGTTCCAGACGCGAAATTCTATCGTTTTATTGGGGAAAACGCGCGGCAACCGTACAGTGTGACTGGGGAATTGTTAAGTGAGAAGGCTTATCAGGAGCATCTGCGGGAAATGCTGCCGCAACCCGAAGATGTGGCGCTGGTCAATGAGATTCAGGCTGTTGAGAAGCAGTGGATCTCTCCCAAGGGTTTAATCCAGTAGTCGCTTACAATGTTGTAGCGCGACCGCGGTTGTTGATGTTGCCGCGCTCCATTGTGGCGGAACCGGGTGGATTGCTGCGCTGTGCGACAAAGGATTCGAGAGTGCCGAAACTCAGTGCAGGAAAATTGTTCGGCATTATGTTCGGAGTCATCGTGGTTGCCGTCATGATTTTTATGATGTTCGCGGTCATCAGCGGACTGATTCATCGGGACCAATAATGCTATCGGAGCGTAAATGAACGATCTGGAGATAACTCCACGGGACGTAAAGGATCGGCTGGACCGCGGCGAAAAGCTATTGATTGTGGATGTGCGCGAGCCCTGGGAACATGCGCAGTGCCGCATCGAAGGCGCGACGTTGATTCCCATGGGCAGTATTCCGGCGAATCTGCAGCAACTCGATACTGAGGAAGACGTGATCTGCTATTGTCATCACGGAATGCGTAGCTTGGATGTGGCGAACTGGTTGCGCAGCCAGGGCGTTTCGTCGGCGAAATCGATGGCTGGTGGGATCGACCGCTGGTCCACGGAGATCGACCCAAGGGTTCCGCGCTACTAATTTAGTTGGCGAAGAGGAGAAAATGGCCGCGAGCAAAATCGTGTACTACCAGAAGCCCACTTGAAGCACCTGCCGCAAAGCAAGAGGTCTCTTGCTCGAGCTTGGAGTTGAATTTACATCGCGGGATCTGGATAAGAAACGCTTGTCTGAGAGCGAACTTGAGCAACTCATCGGGAAGCGCGATTACAAAGATTTTCTGAATACACGAAATGAGCTGTATCGGGCGCGGAATATGGCCGAGCATCCTCCTAGCCGCGCTGAAGCGGTGAAGCTAATGGCCAAGGAGCCTAATCTGATCCGGCGGCCGTTGTTGGTAGATGGCACGCAGATAATTATTGGTTTTGATGAAGCTGCTTACCGCAAACTCGCGAAATAAAAGACGATTCCCCTGGAGAAATGAATGGAAGTGAAGACGATCGCGGTGATCGGAGCGGGAACTATGGGCCGGGGCATTGCGTACGCGGCTGCGCTTGGCGGTTTCCAAACGGTTCTTGAGGATGTGTCCTTATCCATTCTGGACAGCGCTATGGCCTGGATACGCGACGCCTTCGAAGAAGGGGTGAAGCGAGGAAAGGTCAATGCTGCGGCGCGCGATGCCGCGCTGGGACGCATCTCAACTTCGCATGTGGTGGATGAGGCGATTCGCGATGCTGAGTTGATTATTGAGGCGGTTCCGGAAGAGTTGGAAATGAAGCTGGAACTGTTCACAATTTTTGATAAATTTGCCAGGCCGAATGCGATTTTTGCCAGTAACACTTCCTCTCTTTCCATTAGCGATTTTAGCGACATTGTTTTACATCGGGATCGTTGCATTGGCCTGCACTTTTTCAATCCGGTGCCAAAGATGCGGCTGGTGGAAATCGTGCGCACTGCGTACACGTCGGACGAGACGCTTGCCACTTGTTGCGCTGTAGCGCAGCGCATGCAGAAGGAATTTGTGGTGGTGCAGGAGGCGCCCGGATTTATCACGTCGCGCATCAACGCGTTGATTGGTAATGAGGCGTTCGCGATGCTGGAGGTGGGGATCGCGTCGGCGGAGGATATCGATAAGGCCATTAAGCTGGGACTGAACCATCCGATGGGCCCGTTTGAGATGGTGGATCTCGTGGGCTTGGATGTGCGGCTGAAAATTCTTGAGTATCTGCATTCGACATTGGGCGAGAAATATCGGCCCAGTTCTTTGTTGCGGCAATACGTGCAAGAAGGGCGTCTGGGGAGAAAGTCAGGACGCGGGGTTTATGACTACAGGAAGCGCGAGAAATAAGTGTTAACTGCGACTACGTGGAGGTTAGGTAGGATTTTCCTGAGTTAAGAGTTTGCTTGTAGTGATGGAAATCCTCAGGCCTGAAGGCCTGAGCTACAGGATATGCATGACTTCTCTTTCGGAACGGATTGTGATTCAGCAGGGCGACATTACGGAAATGGATACGGACGCGATCGTAAATGCTGCGAACAACGACTTGATGCTTGGCGCGGGAGTTGCCGGCGCGATTCATCGTAAGGGTGGAGAGGAGATACAGCGGCAGTGCAATGAGATTGGAAGTATTCCGGTCGGGTACGCGGCGATCACCGGTGCGGGAAAACTGAAAACGCGGCATGTGATTCACGCTGCGAGTATGGGCCTGGGAGGCGTTCGGACGACTGCCAAGTCACTGCGAACTTCGACCGCGCATTCACTTCGTTTGGCTGCAGAACGTGGGCTGAAATCCATTGCGTTTCCTGCGATTGGCACTGGCGTTTCCGGATTCTCCATGGAGGAGTGCGCGCAAATCATGTTGAACGAAGTGCTGCAACACCTGAGAGGGGAAACTTCGCTGGAAACGGTGTACTTCGTTCTGTTCGATCCCGCTGCATTCGAAACCTTTCAACGTACTTGGCATGAACTGCAGAAAGAATTGCCAACAGGAGCAGCATCCGCTTGAATCCTCTGGCGTCGCTCATTGCGGAACGCATTCGCCGGTTTGGTCCGATCACATTTGCCGAATACATGCGGGAGTGTCTGTACCATCCGGTGCATGGCTACTATAGCCAGCCGGAAGCGCGACGTTTTGCGGACTATTACACCAGCGTAGACGTTCACCCGATTTTCGGGCGATTATTGGCGCGGCAATTTGCGGAGATGTGGGAGCAGATGGAGCGCCCCGCGGAATTTGTGCTGGTCGAAGCGGGAGCAGGAACAGGCCGGTTGGCGCGGCAAATCTTGGAGTTTTCACGAACGGCGCTGCCTGAATTTTATGGGTCGGTGCGTTATGTGGTGGTGGAGCGGTCGCCCGGACGGTGCGATCAGATCGCGCCGAATCTTCAGGCATTTGTTCGGGAAGGGAAGTGCCAGCCATCGGTGGAGATTCCGGGGCGCGTGACTGCGGGGTGCGTGTTTTCGAACGAACTGCTCGATGCGCTGCCGGTGCATCGTGTGATTCAGCAAGAAGGCACACTTCAGGAAATCTTCGTGACGGCGGAGGGCAACTCTTTCGGCGAGATGATCGCGCCTCTTTCCACCTGTGCGCTTGGAGAATATTTTGCTGCGCAACAAATCACGCTTCAGGAAGGGCAGCATGCCGAGGCGTGTCTGGAGTGCTGCGATTGGATTATGGAGATCGCTCGGCGTTTGCAGCGAGGATTCGTTGTAAGCATCGATTATGGGCACCTGGCCGGAGATCTCTTCGATGAACATCACATGGTTGGCACCGTGCTTGCATATCGGAATCATCAAACCAACGAAGATTTTTATGCTGCGCCCGGTGAACAAGACCTGACGGCACACGTGAACTTCACGGCTTTGCAGTTGTGGGGCAAACGCAACGACCTGGAAACTTTGGGATTGCTTTCACAAACAGCCTTCTTGTTAGCCTTAGGGCAGAAAAATGAATTCGCCGATTTATATAGTGAGGGAATGAGTGAAGTGGAGCGAGTTCGCGCACGCCTGCAGCTCAAGACGCTGATATACCCGGAAGGAATGGGCGAAAGGTTTCAAGTGCTGGTGCAACAAAAAGGAGTGCCAGACGCAAAGCTCACCGGCTTGGCTGGACTCTAAGCTGCGGCCCCATTCGATTAAATCAATGATAGCTGGTGGGACTTAGCAGCGGTGAAGGCCTCTTCATGGTCGGCTTCTCGCCGGATGAGGGCGCGGCTATGTCGGCTTGTTTGCCCTTCGGGCTGGTAGCGGGAGTCCCTTCCGTCGCGGGACTTACGGCGACGATGGCACCTTCCGTGTAGGGTTTCTTGACCAATGCTTCGACGTACTCTTGCGCGCCACCGGTGTTGTCGTTGGTCTGCCGCGCCTTGCTGTATTCATTCAGGGCGCGCTCACGCTGGCCTAGCAAATCGAAAACCTTGCCCAGATAGATGTGACTCCAAACTTCCGTCCACTTTTCCGACGGCTCCGGCACTGTTTGCAAGGCTTCGCGGAAAGCGTTGGCGGAGGCTTGATAATTTTTCTGGTAGAAGAAGGCTTCGCCCATGCGGAAATTCGCCAGCGAACGGTTTGGTTGAATGCTCAAAGCCTTTTGATATTGCTGCACCGCGTCGAAGTACTTGCCCACTTCGGCAAGTTCCTCGCCGCGAGCGATAGCCGCACGAGCGCGAAGATTCGGCGTGCTCTTCAAAATCATATTATTCGGATCGATTTTGATGCCACCGGGTTTAGGGCGACCAAAAGTTTCTTCCATGAACTCCGAATCGAGTCCCGTGACGTAGATGGTCTTGGTCTCGGGGTTTCCTTCGGTATCGATACGCAACTGCACCGGCATGCTGAAGGTGTCGAGCGGCTGCTTGACCTTGCCGACGATGCGGAAACCTTTTCTGGTGCGATAGGTGACATATTCCACGGTGAACTCGGGAATACCGGTGGAATTCAGCCACTGAGTAAAGTAACCCTGCAAGTTGGGAGCTTCTTCACCGGGCTTTGCGCTGGCGTTCGCCGCGGCAATAGCCATGCCTTCGAAATCTTCAATGCGGGCGGTCTTGCCTTCATATTTTGTGTAGAAGGAATGGAGGAGCGACCTGAAGGCTACGTCGCTCATCTGCACGCGCAACATGTGAAACAGCATTGCGCCTTTGTTCATAACCACGGAGCGATATTCGCTGGAGTAGGGGACTAGCCTAGCGGATTGCGCGACGGGCGCCGAATTGTCGTACATCAGCGCGCCAACGGCGAATTCGTCGATCGCTCGCAGGCCGGCTTCTTTGCCGAAACTCTGTTCGGCGTACAGTTCTTCTGAGTAGCGCGCCAAGCCATCGCTGATCCACACATCGCCCAGCGTTGCGGGCAGAACTTCATTGCCCCACCATTGCGACGCGACGAGGCGGCTGAGGGTTCGATCGCTCGACTTCGGATCCCATGCGCGATGGCTGAGCATCACGACGCCGGGCGCCGCGAAATCGCGCACCGTGCCTTCGGGCAGTTGGACCACAGTGATGTCGGGATCCTGAAGTGGGCCAAACATGTCGGAAAAAATAATTTCTTGGTGTGCGACGATGTTGGCGAACTCTTGCGCCTTGCCGGACTCGGCTCGAGGGGCGTAGACGGAAACGCTGATGCCTTCAGCCTGCTTGGGATTCAATTGCAGCGGACCCGCCACGAAGGAGCCATGCGGCTCCGGCTTGTCGCAATGGAAGGTGTACATAAGGCGATTACCTTCCGCGGCAGCGCGGGCGGACAGTGGCTGCGGAGCCTCCGCTTTGCCGGTTCCAGCGACGGCCATGGAATCGGGAACATTCAGGCGAAATGTGCCGGTGTAGCGATTCGCAGGAAAATTGGTGAGCGGGAACCAGCGCGCAGGCAGCAGCAGATAGGCCCAATCTTTATTGATGGAAGCCAAGCGGACATTAGGAACAGGACTGTTTTCTTCGTTGGCTAAGAGGCCACCATAGGCAAACGTTAGAGTGATGGTTTTTCCCTGTGCCACGGGCTGGGGCAAAGTGACGGTGATGAACAGCGGATTGTCATTATCGCGCTGGAAATTGAGGGCACGGTTATCGGATCCTTTAACTTCGCGTACATCCAAGTTCTGGTGCAGCTCGACACGCACATTGGTGGAAACTTCCTCAGCTCGAAACTCGATTTTGGCGATGGCGTTGATGGATTGCCCGGCGGTGTCCAGGTACGCGGAAACATCGTATTTCTCGGCAAGGAAGCTGGGCGGACGGGGCGCCTGAGCCTGAAGCTGGGGTGCGCACCAAGGGGCTAAGAGAAACAATATGGCAATTGCCGAGAAACCTGGGGTATGGAAACGTCGCGTCATTGAAGCCCTTTCAGAGAACGCACCGTGAGCTACATATAGGATAACAATGCCTTATGAAGCGTTGCCAGCGACTTGGGCGAGCAGGGCGGTTATCTGGTCGGCAGCGCGCTCGACGGCCCCCGGGGGACCAAGCTTTTTGCGAATCTCACGCAGGCCTTTACGCAGGAGTTCGCGTTCGTTGGGGTCATTGAGCAGGAGCAGGGTCTTACCGGCGACTTTATCTGGCGTGAAATTGTCTTGCACCAGCTCTGGAACCACTTCTCTGCCGGCGATTAGGTTGACCATGGCGAAGAACGGTGTACGAACCAAGGGTTTGGCGAGGGTGGCGGTCATCGGGGAGACACGGTAGACCACGACCATGGGTACATCGAGCAAGGCCGCTTCGACGGTTGCGGTGCCGCTGGAAACTATCGCCGCGTCAGCGGCCGCTAGCGCGTTGTAAGTCTCCCCTTCCACGATTCGCAGACTCAGGCGATTTGACCAGCCGTCGCGCAGCGCTGCTACATCGCTACCGTGCGCGGCTGCTACCACGAATTGCACTGGCTTTTTTGCGTGGATGCGGACTGCCGCTTCTTGCAGCACTGGCAAGTGATGCGCGATTTCGCCAGCGCGACTTCCGGGAAGCACGGTGACGATCGGACGGGTTGCATCCAGTCCATGCGTGGCACAAAACTGCTGGCGATCTTGCGTCGCTTGCACTGCTCCCACCAGAGGATGGCCGATGAACGTTGTGGGCACTCCCGCGCTGCGAAAAAAATCTTCCTCAAAGGGAAAGATGCACAAGGCTTTCACAAAGCGACGACGCACCAAATTCGCGCGCCAGGGACGCCAGGCCCAAAACTGCGGGCAAATGTAATACACATTTCGAATTCCGCGTGGCTTCAACTTGCGGGCCAAGCGTAAATGGAAGCCTGGAAAGTCGGTGAGGATTGCCAGTGCGGGTTGGCGCTTTTCGGCTTCGCTCACCATGCGCTCCATGGCGCGACGCAGGGAGGGGAGATGCTTCAAGATTTCGGTGATCCCGACGACGGCGACTTCGGAATAATCTGTGATGATTTCAACGCCGGCGGCGCGCATTTGCGGGCCACCCATGCCAAAGATCTGCACGTCGAGGCGTTCATGCAGCGCCTTGGCGAGGTGCGCGGCATACATGTCGCCAGACGCTTCGCCGGCGGATAGAAGGATCGAGATCGGTGGCATCAGTGATCGAAGATTAATCGCTCGCCGGCAGCGGAGCCGAGAAAGGGGGAGCGCCCGAGGGGCGGTCCGCTGGAAGAGTCTCGCCGAGTTCCTGTTCTTTATATTGCAACTGATACAGACGATAGTAAATTCCGCGCTGCGCCAAGAGTTCCTGATGAGCGCCTTGCTCGCGCAAGCGGCCTTTGTGGAAGACGAGAATGCGGTCGGCGTGTTGCACAGTGCTCAGGCGGTGCGCAATGACCAGGGCCGTTCTGCCGGAGAGGAGGCGTTCCACGGCATCGCGAATGAGAAGTTCGGTCTTGGTGTCCACGCTGGAAGTCGCTTCATCCAGGATCAGGAAACGCGGGTTGTGAGCCAGTGCGCGCGCAAAGCTAATGAGTTGGCGCTGGCCTACGGATAAAGTTGAGCCGCGTTCGTTGACTTCAGTTTGCACGCCTTCTGGAAGCGATTGGATGTAATCGCCCAAGCCGATCTGATCGAGGGCGCGTTCCACTTCTTCGCGGGAGATTCCCGTGGTGCCGAGGCGCACGTTGGATTCGATACTACCGGTGAACAGGAACGGATCTTGCAGCACGATGCCAAACTGCTTGCGAAGGTCCTGGAGATCGAGGAGGCGAATGTCTTTGCCGTCGAGCAGGATTTGTCCGCGCTGGATATCGTAAAAACGCAGCAAGAGGGAGATTAGCGTGGTCTTGCCAGCGCCAGTGTGTCCCACGATTGCAAACGATTGGCCGGGCCGGATGCGGAAGGACACATCGCGTAAAACCCAATCTTCGTCGTTCGGCGCTTCTACATTGCGATAGCTGAACCACACATTTCGGAATTCGATTTCGCCGCGTGGCGAGTCCAGCATAATGGCGTTGGGGCTGCTTTCGATGCTGAAGGGTTCGTCGAGCAGCTTGAAAATGCGTTCGGAGGCAGCCATGGCGGACTGAAGGATGTTAAATTTTTCGCTCAAGTCCTGGATGGGGCGGAAGAAACGCTGCGCGAACATGGTGAAGGCGATCAGAACGCCGAGGGTGATGCTGTTGGAGAGCACACGGTTACCGCCAGCCCAGTAGATAAGGGCGATGGTGGCGAAGCTTAGGAATTCGACCGCGGGATAAAACAATGCGTATGCGAGAATGGCGTCGCGCCATGCCAGCATGTTGTCTTTGTTGCGGCGGGAGAATTCTTCGCGGGCTTTTTGCTCGCGGTTGAAGAGTTGAACGACGGCCATGCCGGAGATGTATTCCTGTAAGAAGGAATTGATACGGGCGATGGCAGTACGAATGCGGCGATTGGCGTCACGCACAAATTTGCGAAACACCATGGTGACCAGAAGAATGAAGGGCAGGACGGCGAGCGCATCCACTGCTAGTTTGCTATCGATTTTAAAGAGCAGGCCAGCCATCACGACGAGGAGGAAAAAATCGTTGATCATGGTGACCACGCCAGCGGCAAACAAATCGTTCAGAGCATCGACGTCAGTGGTCACGCGGGTCATCAGTCGTCCGACCGGATTGCGATCGAAGTAGCTCATCGGAA
>Ga0210396_10005177_pt1 | contig 12645 bp, 9 predicted proteins | sample IncBWH17OmetaG_FD_155466 | JGI IMG/M metagenome (GOLD analysis project Ga0210396, IMG submission 155466) | Forest soil microbial communities from Barre Woods Harvard Forest LTER site, Petersham, Massachusetts, United States - Inc-BW-H-17-O ...
TTGAACGTCGTCTCCTGTGTCTGGCTGTTCACCGTAGAACCTTTCCGGAGATCCTTGACCGCCGCGACGAGTCCTTTCTCGGTGAGCCCCGCGTCTTTCAGCAGCTTGGCTGTATTATCATGCCCCTGCACCAATCCCAGCAACAGATGCTCCACGCTGACGAACTCGTCCCCGAACTGTTTCAGATCCGAACCTGCCCTTAGAACCGCGTTGTTCAATTCCCTGCTGATGGTCTGTGCCGGCTCCCCGCCGTTTACCTTGGGAAGCTTCTGGATGCTCTCGTCCAGTTTGCTTTCGACAAAAGCGACATTGACATTGTTCTTTTTCAACAGGAACCCCACCGGGGAATCTTCTTCGCTCAGCAACGCCTTGAGCAAATGATCCGTATCTATGGCGGGGTTCGAACTGTCGAAAGCCAATTGCTGCGCCTTCGCGATCGCCTCCTGGGCCTTGATAGTGAAATTATTCAGGTTCATATATTTATGGTTTTCCTTTTTAGATGAATAAATGTTAAACTTGTGACACAAAATCCAAACCAGGACCTCAATCCAGTATTTATGTCATATAAAAGAGCCTTAAACTGTCGACGATTCAGTTTGTTCACGTTCAGCCTGCTAATCTGTCTGTCCAGCTTTTCACAGTCCAATTTTGATGCTGTGGATCAGCTCTTTAAGCAAAACCAAAAAGCCATCGGTGGCGGCTATGCCGTAGTTGTCTGGAAGGATGGAAAGATCGTTTATCAGAAACAGCTCAATACCGATTTCACCCCCAAGACCCAGGCGCCCATTGGCCGCGCGGGCGACTGGATGACGGCTGCATTGGTGATGACCTTTGTGGACGAAGGGAAGCTGTCGCTCGACGATAAAGTTACCCAATACGTCCCGCTTTTCGGCAAATACATGAAGGGGTATATCACCATCCGTAATTGTCTCACCAATACCTCCGGCATCAAGACGGACGAAAGTGTCGACAAGCCCCTCGCCAAAGTCCATTACGAAACCCTGGAAGACATGGTGAATACTTACGCCGACAAGCATTCTATCGCTACCAACCCCGGTACCGAAGTCTTCTATAGCGCTCTCGGCCCCAATATTGCCGGCCGCGTATTGGAGGTGATCTCCAAAAAGAGCTTTGGCCGCCTGATGATGGATCGTATCATCCGGCCGCTCAAAATGCACGTCACGAGTTTTGTGAACGAAGATGGCGGCGCCGACAATCCCGCAAACGGAGGCCGCAGCTGCGCCAACGATTATATCAATTTCCTGACGATGCTCCTCAATAAGGGGATGTTCGAGGGTAAACGCGTCCTTAGCGAGAAGGCCGTGGAAGAATTGGAGACGGCCCAGTTCGGCAACCTGCCCGTAAAATACATGGCTAAGGAATTACAGGGGACCAGGGTAGCGCTCGGCAACTACCTGGCGAATGCCAACGGCACGCTGATGGTGTCACCAGATCTGCTGGGCACGGCGGCCTGGCTCGATAAATGCCGTAACTATGCCGCCGTCCTCATCGTCGAAAAACCCGAAGAGGAGAAAAAGCCGATCTATCAAAACCTCATCAACCTGGTAGGCGAAGCCATCGGGGGAGCGTGTCAGTAAACGGTCGCCCCGGCGGCCGGCCGAGGCCGGCTATTCCTTTTTAACCAATACTACCCGCTGGTTGTCGCTCTGGTAGAGCTGTTCGTAGAACTTCACCAGCGCCGCATATTCGGCGGGCGGATAACGGGCCGCCGACTGTTGCAGATAGCGGTAGTAGACCAGCTTGTCGTTCTGAAAGCTCAAACTGGTCCGGAAGGTGCCGAATTCGCCCTGGATGGCAACATCTTTGGGCCGGGCTTCGACCTCGTAACCCACGGGCACCGCGATCACCACGCTGTCGATATCCGTATAGGCCTCGTCGTTGATGTAGTCGTATTTGCGGATACTGTCCGCCGGCAGGCGGGTCCGCGAGCGGTCGAAGACATTGGGCGCAATAAAAAGTCGTTTGCCCGATACGCTGGCATAGTTGGTCGCCACCACATGCAGGTCCTCTTTGACTAACGGATGCGGCCCCTGCTGTTCTTCATAGTGGCTCTTGTCGACCGAGTACGTCGGCAGATAAAACAGTTCGTTCAGATATTTCCTCCGGTCTTCGCCCGAGATATCGTCCACCATATGCTGCGGCCATTCCTGTCGTACACAATGGTACATCGTGCTGACATCGGCGTCCAGGTTGCCATCTATGCCCACCTGCGCACGGACCACCCGGCACCGGGTGTTATCGCTGGCGGAATAGGATGGCGTCGTTACCACATGTCCGCCATCCTCGTCGATCAGCACCGCCTTGCGTCCACCCGTGAATGTTCCCATATAATTGGGCGACTCGGTTTGACTTGTGCACTCCAGCCAGATCGTATCTTTTTCCAAGGGCACACAAGAGATCACGTGATTGGATTGGAAACAGGGAAAAGCCTCGACCATCGGCTGGGCATCGGCGCCCGCTCTAATCTCCACGTACTTGCCCTTGATGCCGGCTTCTTTTAACAAAGCGACCATATAATTGGCCAGGGCCTTGCAATCCCCATATCGTTTCGTGGCTACATAATCGGCCGGGAATGGCTGCCAGCCCCCGATACCTAATTGGATACTGATGTAATGGGTGTTCTGTTGCAGATAACGATACAAGGCAAAGACCTTTCGGTGCACATCGGGGATGGTATCCACCAGCGCATGTATCTGCTGTTTTATATTGTCGGGCAGCATGTCGCGCCCGGCCCGCAGCTGGGCGATGAATTTCCCATAGTCGGTCCACGAGGACATATTCCCTTTGTATCCCTGCGCCTCGAAATCGGATGGTGCGATCATGACGAAAGGCGCCATTTCCCGCCACCGCGGGCCATGCGATTCGGTTTTGCGGGCGGGCAGGTTCCATGCCTCCCAGGTATAGATCTTTTTGTCCTTTTCCTCGGTGATCACGGGCGCCGGTGCCCCGTTTAGCAAAAGATAACGTACCAAATAATCCTTGGGAGCGATGATGACATATTTGCTATGCTGTGTGGAAATGCCCGAATTAACCAACGGCAGCCAATCGTCGAAATCCAGGATGCCATTCTTATCGTCCTCTTCCTGGTAATCGACGGTATAAGGGTAGACCTGGCAATAAAAATTATGTTCAAGATAGCGGGCGTCCGTAGCCAGACTGAACCCGTCGTCATAGCTCCGGTCCTGCATGTCCTTGCGTTTAGCCTTACGGACCACCTTTCCCAGGCTGTCGTATAATACGCCCGATATGTCGCCGATGGAAGTGAACTTATCATACCACGAGGCATACCCACCCAGATTGTCGCCATTAGCATTCAGCACCGTATAAACTTCGCGTTCCCGCAGGACGGCCTTCCCCGGCGACTTGATCTCCAATACCAGCTCCCGTTCCCGGAGCACCGCCCGCGCATCTTTCCGCAACGAATCGGGGATCAGCGCCGTGCTGTAGTTCTGTGCCCGGAGGCCGCAGGGCGTCAACAATAGGATATAGAAAATCTTCCTCATACTGTCTTTTTCTTTTTGAACACGATCTGTTCGCTTTGTTTTTTAACGACAAAACCAAAGAAATCGCGTAAAGGTGCATAATCTTCCGGTTTGAAATTGGCCTTCATGAGCCTGATCCGCGACCGGAACTGGATAACTCCATCGCCTTTGACGATCAGGTATTCAAAAAAACCTTCGTCTTCGTTGAAAAGGACCTTGGCGGATTTAGGCAGCTCGTCGACCTCATAGCCATCCGGAATATCCATATTCATAGTATACGTCTCGTCCATGGCGTAGGGCATCTCCACCGGGTATTTCCGTTCCGCCGATACAAAGGGATTCTCCTTATACCCTTCGTTCAGCATCGGGTTGAAATAGAACAGGGCACTACCGGAGTCGGGATGAATGTCCACGTCATATCCAACCTGCAACGGATCATCGGGCCGGTTCAGCGAATCGATCTCGAGGTTGCTGACCGCGAATTCGGAGGTATAGGCCGTCTTGATCGTTTTGAAGAAATCGCCCTGGCTGGTGGTCTTTAATTTTTCCCGTAACCCGCAGGCATCGTTAAAACCGGGGATACTCGTCAAGTGGCCGACGAGTCCGCTGCCCTTATCCGCCTTGCCGATAAAGACCATGGTGACCTTGGCCTCCCGGACGGAATCTGCATCCAGCAAAACATAGGCCGGCTGCTCTTTGTTCAGTATCCGCGCATAGCCATTGTAACAACGCCCGGGTAACCGGCCAAAACCCAGCCAGGGTTCGCTGGCATCCAGGTAGTTCCAACCGGAATCGACGGTAGCGCGGCAGACCACATAGTTGAACCGGCTGAGCAACGGATAGATCTCGTTAGCGAAGCCGTTGGAGCGGGTACTCAGGATCACGGGGTCGGCGGTGATCTTCTCGTGACGCAATATAGCGACCAGCAGGAGATTGAGTTCAGCCTCGTTGCCGTGCTTATTTTTAAAGACCGTTTTCAGGGGATCGCTCATGTAGAGGTTGCCGTGCGAAGTACAGTTGAATTTGTCGCGGACAAAGGCAAAGATGCGTCGCGCCTTTTCCTTTTCGGTGGCGGCGCCCTGCAGCACCGGTTTGAGCTCCTCGTCCATCCAGCCGTTACCCTTATCCAGATCGGCGCCGAAGTCTTCTTGCTGAAGCAGCCCTTCGCTTACGCTGACCCAGTTGCCCATGATGTCTTTCCTGATGTTGAAGGTCGGGAACTCTTCCCTGGCCAGCTGAAATTCCAGCCTGGCCAGATAGTTCTCTACCGAGGTCGTATAGGATTCTTCTTTGAGGGCGGGGACATTCTTCATCACCCAGCGATGCGTGACCACGTCGTCATCCAGCGTTTCATGATCGTCCCTATCCGCGCCGCCCGGGAACGTGAGCCGGAACTGTTCGGAGCGGGAATTGGTGGTATTGATGTCGTAATTGGCATACCCATGACCCAGCGTCACGTATTGAAAGAAATGGGGCATTGCCACCTGGTACTCGCTCCACAACCGGGGATAGGCCCCCTGGAAGGACCAGGGTTGCAGGTTGAAGATAAAGGGTGAGCTTTGGGTATAGCTGTATTCGATGATCGCCCCTTCTTTTAAGGCCGGGAAGGTGAACTTCTTTTGGACCACGTGACGGTTGAGCTGATCGGTGAAAATGTTCTTCTCATCGAGCCGGGTTTCGACGACCTTCCCGTTCTCCAGGGTATAAGTCGATGCATGCAGGTTTAGCACCTTTTCGGCATTGCTTCCATCGACATAAAGAGGGATCGTGACTGTAGCGATATCGAAAGCAGTTTGTTTGATGATCTTGATCCTGCAGGAATGTTTAAAAACCAGATCGAACCACCCTTTGGGGGTGGGCTCGAAGGTGCTGATCCCATAGTCCGCGATCACCACGGCGCCGGCCGCGCTATCGGGGCCTGTAACGGTGACATTGAAATCTTCCGGGGTCACTTTCCCGAATTTTACGGGCAGCTTATCCTGCGCATGCAGAAAGGCAACGCATAAGCAAAAGGCCGTCGTGAGCAATTGTTTTTGAATGGTCATGGTTTAGGTATAGAGGGTTAAGTTTCTGCTACTGTTTCTTGAGTACGATCTGCTCGTTCTCCTTCTTGACGACATAGGCGAAAAAATCCCGCAGGCTGGCGTAATCCTCGGGCCCGAACCAGGCCTTGTTGAGCCTGAGGCGGCAACGCAGCTGGATCTGGCCGTCCCGGCTGACGGTCAGATACTCGAAATAACCCTGGTCGCCATTGAAGGCCACCTTCGTCGATTTGGGCAGTTCGTCGACCACATAGCCATCGGGGATCATCAGGGAGAAAACATACGTTTGGTCGATCGCATAATTCATTTCCACCGGGTATTTCCGCTCGGCCGCCGCAAAGGGATTCTCCCGCCAGTCGTTACCCATAATGGGATAGAAATAAAGCAGGGAAGTATTAGGCGATTCTTTTAATAGAAAATCATAATGCACCTTCACGGGCTCCTCCAGCCGGTCCACGGAATCGAGGCCTCCGTTGCTGATCTCTGCATCCTCCCCCCAGCTCGTCTGGATATTCTTGAAGAATTGCTCCTGTCCATGTTCCACAATCCGCCGGCGCACGTCATACGACTCCTGTTCTCCCAGGGTAGATTGCCAGCTTCCGGCCAATCCCTTGTCGGTTCCGGTCATCAGCACCATCGTGACCTTGCTTTCCCTGAGCGAATCGGCCCAGAAATACACGGAACCCGAATCCGTGTTGCTGATGATGCGGGCATGACCATTGTAACAGTTGGCGGAAAGGGTGCCGAAACCAAGCTGACGGTGTGCGGCATCCAGGTAATAGATCTTTTCTCCCACGTGCAGGCGGACGATCACATAATTCAGCTTGTCGAGGATCGGGTAGCTGGCCATATTGAATCCGTAATCACGGGTGCTGAGCAGCACGGGATCGGCCTCAAAACCTTTTCTGCGGAGCAGCCCGGTCAGGAGCAGATTGACGTCTCCCACGGTCCCGCTGTTGTTGCGGATAACATCCCTGAGATTCGTGCGGACATATTTGTCGGAAAAGCTGGTACAGGTGAAATGCTGACTCACATAGTAGTATACCGCCTTGGCCGTCGCCAGCCCATCGGCCTGCTCGGGGATCTTGGCGGCTACCTGGGCGATCGCATCCTCATCGGCGCCCAACGACCCGCCGAAATGATCTTCGGTGAGCAGCTCCTCGGTCGCCTTGGCCCAGGTGTTCGTACGGGCAATGCTTTCCTCCCCATTGTAGATACCGGATTCCTGAAAACTGATCTTGTCGATATAATTCTCGGGCGTTGTCAGGTACCGTTCCGTGCCGAAAGCCGGGATATCTTTCATCACCCAGTCGTGTTTGACTGTATTGGCATGCACGATCAGTTCCTCATTCTGTGTTACAAGCGCGGCACTCTGCTCAGCCTTCTTCGTCACTGCATAGGACGAGTTGCCTACCGAACCCTTATCGACAGCATAGGGATGAACGCCCTGCCTAACGAGCACATAGTTCAGGGTCTGCGGGATCTCGACATGGTATTCGCTGGACAGGCAGGGATAACGTTCATATTGAAACTCCCAGGCCGGCAGATCGAAATCATAACGCGAAGTGATGGTATACGTATATTCCAGGATCGTCCCCTCCTTGACACCGGGCACCGAAAACTTCGCCTCCGTCCAGTACTTATTGGTCCTGGTGGAATAGACGTCCCTGGCGTCGAGCTTTGTGCCAAGCAGCTGCCCGTTCTCGAGGGTATAGGCCGTGGCCTCGACATTGGTCAGCTTATCCATGTCTTCGATCGTCGGACCGTATAGATTTATATTCACCTTCGCCAGGTCGAACGCCTTATTATTGAGAATTTTGATCCGCGTCTGGCGGACATAGACATACGAAAACCAACCATCTCTGTTCCCGACGAAATGGACATCCCCCAGATCGGCCAGGATCACGGCGTTGGCATTACTATCGATAATCGGAGTGGTGGGGAGCGTAAAATCTGCGGGGATCAGTTTTCCAAGCGTATGCTTAGCTTTGCCCTGGGCAAAGGATTGGAGGGCAGAGAGGCATAAACATAGGATGGTCAACGGGGCAATCGAACTACGGCTTATCATAAGTAGGTATTAGGGTAAACGATTACAATATAGAGAAAACAACGATATTATTCCGCTCCTGAGGGGCAAAAAATAACACTTGGCAAAAAACGATCATACATACTGGATCAAACGCTGGAGCCAGGAGCTCGGTTTCGACCACTGCGGTATCGCCGAAGCCGTCCGGCTGGACGAAGATGCGCGCAGATTGGAACAGTGGCTGAACAAGGGTATGCAGGGCACCATGCGGTATATGGAGAATCATTTCGATCTGCGGATAGACCCTTCCAGGCTGGTGCCCGGCGCCAGGTCCGTGATCACCCTGCTGATGAACTATTTCCCGGGGGCGCAGCAGGAGCCGGATGCGCCGCGGGTAGCCAAATATGCGTTCGGGGAGGATTACCACGAGGTCATCCGGGCTCGGTTGAATCAATTGCTGGACAAGATGCGGGAGGCTTTCGGAGATATCGAAGGCCGGGGTTTCGTGGACAGCGCCCCCGTGCTGGAACGTAGCTGGGCAGTCCGCAGCGGTTTAGGCTGGATCGGCAAGAACGGCAACCTGTTGCACAAACAGGCCGGTTCGTTCTTCTTTATCGCCACCCTGATCGTCGATCTCGAACTCGACTACGACGCGCCTTTTGCGGGCGATTTTTGCGGGACCTGCCGCCGGTGTATCGACGCCTGTCCTACGGACGCTATCGGAGCGGATAAGGTCGTGGACGGCAGCCAATGCATCGCTTATTATACCATCGAGCTCAAGGACCTCCTGATTCCCGAATCACAAAAAGGGCGTTTTGACAACTGGCTTTTCGGCTGCGATACCTGTCAGGACGTCTGTCCCTGGAACCGTTTTGCGCAGCCCACGCGCGAGATCGCCTTCACCCCTATCCCCGCGATCCTGAATTTCCGGACCAGGGACTGGGAAGAGTTGACGGAAGAATCCTTTCGGGAATTATTTCGGCATTCGGCCATCAAACGAACCAAATACAGCGGTATCCGCCGCAACCTGCACTTTCTCGAGGGCTTATTTCCTGCCGGGGATGACGACCAGCCGGATGCCGGTGTATAACAAATGCTGGTCTCCTGCACCCTGCGTGTTCACCAGCGGTGTCAGGCCATATAGTATCTGCGGGCCTACCTGGATGTTGACACCATGGAACGGAAGGCCGACAAGCAAGGCAGACGAGATGTTGAACTGGGTCTTGTTGACGATATCGCCGTCTTTGGAATAGAAGCCGGTTTTCGCATCATAGAACAAGGCGCTGGCCCCCATGAGCCGCGAGAGCGAAACGCCGCCTTCCACAAAAATGGGCAGGAGATGACTCTTATTGACCTTCCACTGCAGGCCCACGGGTAATTCCAGGAAATAGTATTTGTTGGTGAACGACCGGGTGTTGCCGGCGGAATACATCGACTGGTTCACGGCCGAGGGCGTGGTGGTGGGGATAAAATAAGAAGCCGAGGCCGCCACATAGGTCGTAACCTGTTGACCGACGCTGATGCGGTTGGAATAATAATGCAGGTCCATCCCCGTGTTGAAGATCCACCGATCGCTCAGCGCCCTTTGCAGATAGATGCCGCCGTCGAACGAGGCTCCGGGCCGGAGATAAGAGATATATTGCTTACTGGAAGAAGAGCCTGCGATGGTATACAACGAAGTGGCCGATGCATTTACGGCGGCCTGCGCCTGGTCACTGTTCAGCCGGTTCAGTCTCGACAAACCTCCCCCGGCAACAAAACCCGCTTCCCAGTACCGCTGGGGATGCGATAGACCCGCCAGGGCGACCGCGTTGCTTTTCCTCGTATTGAGCGTCGATGCGTGTACCTGTGGGGTCAGCCGCTGATCGGCCAGGCCCGGCTGATAAAACCAGGCAGGCAAACCTTTTTGCCCGGCTGTCGACATTTTATCCGCCATTGCCGTGCTCCCGGCTGTCGTCGGATCTGGGTATTGTGCGCTTCCGGCATCGTCCCTGCCTTCCGATTTATTCGTCCCGGTGGTGACATCCGTACTGATGATGGGGTCCGTACTGATGATAGCGTCGGTTTGTGGTGCGGCGCTCCCTGGTGCCATTATCCGGCGGCGGGTCGTGCTGCCGGTCGTGCTGCGGGTCGTGCTTCCGTTGCCGGTAAGGGTCCGGCGCGCCAGGCTGCCATTCGACGAACCACCTTTTAGCGAACCTCCGTTAAGCAAACGGCCGTTGAGCGAGCTCCTGTCGATAGCGCTCCCATCGGCCGGGCGGCCGGTGGTGGGATGGCCGGTGATCGGATGGCTGGCGGTAGGATGGCTGGCGGTCGGGTGTTCGTAATGCCCAAAGATGCCGGCGGCTGCAGCCACGATTACCGCGGGCAGCAGATACCTCCAGATAAACCCCGCCCGTCTCCGCCGTTTGACCACAACGGCTTTCTCTATGTTTACCCATATCGACTCCGGTGGACGGAACTCGAGTTCCTCCATTTTTTGTTGTATCGCCTTTTCAAATTTAGGGTCGTACATAGGTCGATTCATTTTTGTTAGCAGCCGTATATTTTCGAATCCAGCTGATCAGTAAGGACCGGGCCCTCGCGTACTGGCTTCGGCTCGTCCCTTCTTTGATACCTAATATTTTTCCGATCTCCACATGACTATACCCTTCGATGGCATGCAGGTTGAAGATCGCCTGATAGCCCGGTGGCAGCTGCCGGATCAACTCGGCCAGTTCCTTGGTGTTCAGCGTTACTTCCGGATCTTCGTCCGACACCGGATGCAGGACGCTATCGGTGAACAGCAACTCCGTTTGGTACCGGCTATGTTTTTTCAGGTAATTGATCGCCGTATTCACCATGATCCTCCGGATCCATCCGCCCAGCTCCCCGGAAAAGGTAAACTGATGCAAATTCTTGAAAACCATGATAAACCCTTCCTGTAACACATCCTCCGCATCCACCATCGATTTGGTATAACGATAACAAACGCCCAGCATCGCGCCCGCAAAATGCTCATAGAGCTGCTTTTGCGCAACCCCATCGCCCTTCAGACAGTCTTTGACGAGCTGGTGATGATCCATTTTCTCTTATTGTGATGGTTGACAATGAAACCGGCTGCTTCGTTGCATTCCCTACCTTTATAGTTATGAATTCATTGACACAAAGGGACCGGCAGGTGATCTGGCATCCCTATACACAACACAAAGGCTCCCTACCCCCCATCCCGGTGGTTCAAGGCAAAGGTAGCCTGTTGTTCGATGATAAAGGCAATACGTACATCGACGCGATCAGCAGCTGGTGGGTCAATATCCATGGACATGCGCATCCATATATAGCGGAAAAACTATATCAACAGGCCCTCCTGCTGGAACACGTGATCTTTACGGGGTTTACCCATGAGCCCGCGGTGACCCTGGCGGAGCGCCTCCTGCCGATCCTCCCAGGGAATTTCAGCCGGGTCTTTTATTCCGACAACGGCTCCACCGCCGTAGAGGTCGCCATCAAGATGGCCATCCAATATTGGAGCAACCGCCCTTCGCAAGGCGCCGGGACGGCCGGACGGCGAAACAAAGTCCTCGCCTTTCGTCACAGCTATCACGGGGATACTTTTGGCGCGATGAGCGTGAGCGAACGCAGCGTATTTACAGACGCCTTCCGCGATTATCTTTTCGACGTGCTGTTCATCGATACGCCATCCCCCGAAAATATCTATGACCTGTTGCACCTGGTCCGGGAACAGGGGCCGGAGATCGCCTGTATCATCTATGAACCGCTGCTGCAGGCGGCGGGCGGAATGCGGATGTACGACGCCGCCTCCCTGGACCTGCTGCTCACCGAGATCGCCCACCAGGGTATCCTTACGATCGCCGACGAAGTCCTCACCGGCTTTGGCCGCACCGGAAAACTCTTTGCGGGCGAATACCTCCGGCACAAGGCCGATATCATTTGTCTGAGCAAGGGACTCACCGGCGGCACCATGGCCCTTGGCGTCACCGCTACTACGACATCCGTCTTCGAAGCTTTTCTCAGCGACGACAAACGCAAGACGCTTTTCCACGGACATTCCTTTACTGCCAATCCCCTCGCCTGCTCCGCCGCCCTGGCCAGCCTGGACCTGCTGCTCGGGGAAGACTGTCTGCGCCGCATCCACCACATCGCCCGGCGTCAGGAAGCCTTCCTGGAGACGCTTCGCTCCTATCCCATCGTCCGCAACGCCCGCGCGCTGGGCACCGTCGTCGCGTTCGAGCTGAATGCCGGCCGCGACGAATACATCAACGCCATCGGCCCCCGGCTGACACAGGAAGCATTGGCCAATGGCATCTATCTGCGGCCGCTCGGCAATACGGTCTATTTTATGCCGCCTTATTGCATCACGGAAAAAGAAATGGACCAGGTCTATGATTTCCTGGTCCATTGCCTGATGCAGTATTCGGAACAACCGGTTACATCGTAACGGGAACATCGACCTCTACCGTGTCCCAGGCCAGCGTTACCTTGCCATGGCCAGCGGTCATCGTCAGCTGCTCTACCGGCGCGCTGAGATTCTTGACGGGCACGTCGACATGTACGACATCCTGGTCTTTGTACTTGTCGTAATCGAACGCCCCCCACTGACCCAATTTGGAGTTCAGGATCACCGTCCATTGGTCCTTGTTCGGGATAGCGCAGAAGGTGTAGGTCCCGGCTTTGACGGCCTTGCCGCCGAACGTCACGTCCTTGGCGAACGTGATCTGGGTAGCTTCATCTGCGCCACACCGGTAGACCTTGCCATACGGCTCCAGCTTACCGAAGATCTCTCTTCCTTTCTTGTAAGGGCGGCCATAGGTGATCGTGATCTCTTTGGTCTTGACAGTGTCATGCGGACTCTTGGGATGACTGGGTTGTGCATAGGCTGCCGTTCCGGCCAGCAAGATGGCAAACAAGCATAGAATCGCGTGTCTAACTCGCATATGGTGGTTTTTTAAGTGACTAGCGGGGTGGTTTAAGGGCCGGCGGGGTCTTAAAGTTAATGCGAATTTTCCACATACTGTTTCAGGCCGGTCAAAGATTCTTCCATGGCAGGCCCTAGTTTCCGGTCGTACACGAAAAC
>Ga0210396_10005178_pt1 | contig 12643 bp, 9 predicted proteins | sample IncBWH17OmetaG_FD_155466 | JGI IMG/M metagenome (GOLD analysis project Ga0210396, IMG submission 155466) | Forest soil microbial communities from Barre Woods Harvard Forest LTER site, Petersham, Massachusetts, United States - Inc-BW-H-17-O ...
AATCGATGGTATCGGTTGCCCCCGCTTGTTTAAGCGGTCGGCCAGCTCGATTCCCGATAATTCCGGCATTTGAATGTCGAGCAAAAGAACGTCATAGGGCTTCTTTTGTAGTAATTCCAGGGCGTCAACAGCATCGTTCGCGCAATCGAGGACTTGAATGTCGTTTCTCGCTCTCAAGGCATTCTCGAGGGAGCTTCGCGAAAGTGGTTCGTCGTCGACAATCAATACCCGCACAATCTTTTCCTCCGCTAAGCGTGTACATTCGAGGCCAACACTTCTTTCGTCGCCTCCTTCTGTTGACCGATTGCTGGCAACACAAGACTCGCGATCGCAACGCCATCGCTGCCTTGGTCGAAGCAGAGAGTGGCCTCCTCCTCATAAAGATGCTTCAATCGTGCTCTGACATTCTGGAGCCCTAGCCCCATCCCTGCTTGCCGCTTTCCTCCAACGCTATTGCGTATTGCGATCTCCAGCATACCTCCCGCGCGCCGGGACGAAATTTCGATCCATCCTCCTCCGCGGCAGCAAGCGACGCCGTGGAAAATCGCATTTTCGACGAGAGGTTGCATGATCAGTTGCGGCACGAGCAATTGCCTCGTGGCAGGGTCAATTTGCCAACGCACTTCAAGTCGGTCTTCCAAGCGCATTTTCTCGATGCTGAGGTAATCGCCGACAAACTTCAATTCTTCATCGAGGCTAATGACATTGGAGCTCGCACACTGCAAAGCAGTCCGCAGCAAATGAGAAACCTTGAGAACCATCGCTTTGGCGCGCTCTTTCTCGGTATCAATCAGAGCTGAGATTCCCTGGAGAGTATTGAATAAGAAATGCGGATGAAGCTGACTCTTCAGCGCTTGGAGTTCGCTGGTGGCCAGCGCCTGCTGCAACTGAAGTTCCTGGTCCCTAGCCCGCTTAAAATACTCGTATGCATGCGCGGCTGCCAGAACAATGATGAAGTTCCAGATTATCTCGGCAAAAGCGTAAAAACCCGTAAACAACGTGTGCAACGAGCGTTGTTCAAACTTCTGAGCAGGAATATTCCAAGGCGCCACTATAACCCAACGGAGGCCCACGCAGGCGATGATGTAAAGGGCGATGCCAAGAACATACCCAACTACGCGACCAATCCGAATCGGTTTGGTGATCGGATAGCGGTGAACTATCGCGAAAATGGGAGGCGTCAACAGCGCCGCGCACAGTAGAAATCCGCCTTCGATAAGGAGTGCGGTCCAGTAAGATGTGCGGAGCCCCCTCTCCAAGAAGCGGACCTTATCCTCCGCTGCGGCCAGAACGGCAAGACCCATCCAAAACAAGATGGACCACAGATAGGCAAAGGCGACCCGCGAGACCTTTTGCGAATTGGGTTCCATGCAATCGATTGTATCTGGAATTACAAGAAGCGGAGATAGAAGGTACGAATCGACAGAGATATGCTCTGACCATACGCTTAACCGGGTTGAAGTTTAACAATCTCCTTTCCACTTGCCCTTAGGCATAGACGTGGCCGTATGGAATTATTCAGGCCTCAGATGCCCGGCAAGTCTACTTGGACAAGACCCCGAGGACAGTTGGGACTACTTGATTAGTCTCGTTCTTCGCAAGAGGAAGCCTTAGGGATTGGCTACAGTGATTACTGGCGTTGCCTGGCCTTTAACCATCACGTAACATCGCGTTAATGGGTAATTCGACTCAGGATGGCGGACGACAACCTGGGGCGCAGGGCGCGGATCGCCGTGTGCATCAGAGACGGGCGGTTTCACCGCGGCTGTATGTGCTATTGGGCGGCTCGGGCAGCGACGGAATATTGAACGACGTGAGCGAAGGCGGCGTCGCGCTGGATCTTGTCGGCTCGGAGCCTCCGGGCGAATACGTGGACGTCGACTTTGAAATGCCGGAACTGGGGCGCCACTTTGAAGCCAAAGGGCGGGTTACGTGGCGAGACGAGTCCGCGAAAAAAGTTGGAGTGACGTTCGTAGATCTTCCCGAGGTGTCGCGCGACCACATCAGACAATGGATCGCGATGAAAACTGCTTCCACGGAGGCCGCGCAACCTGCAATCGAATTAGAGGCGTTGGAGGCAGAACGAGAAGGAGCTAAAAGCATTGCGCCTGCGCGTGAGCGAGAGATACCCGTAGAAGCGCCGGTCCAATCTGCTGCGGCCAAGGCCACTGTCGAACAGCCAAGTGGAATGAAACCTGGCGCAGTAAGCCGAACCGAGATTGAGACGCCCGATAAACCGAAAGAAGACCTGGTCCAGAATTTAGTCGACTCTTTCAAGACTCCAGCGAAAAAGCCGGATAACAACTACGCGGACGTAATCGCCACCTGGAACGAGCACAGCTCCGGTTGGAATGTAAGCAGGGACTTTTTTCCCGCGTGGGGATATTGGCGCTGGGTAGTGGTGGGGGTGGTGGCTGGTGCGCTGGTACTGCTGGCTATTGGCGTGACCGCGCACCGTTTGCCGTGGCGCAAGGCCACGCCGATCAGCGTTTCAAAAGCGGGCCAGTCGCCAAGTGCGGCTGCGCAGAATTCGCAAAACGAGGCGACAGAAAATACCGGCAGCGCTGGCGATGCGGGAAGCGCCACCGGAAATGCGATTGGCAGCGACCAGGGCGACAATGCGAATAGTGCGAACAATTCGGGGGGGGCCGGTCCCGTGAGCAGCGCTCCGAGCCTTCCGCCCGGACTGTTTTCCGCGTTATCGAGCGCGGGCAAATCGCCTTGCATCAACCTAGGTCCCCGCAGCGGCAAGATCCGCATTTATTTTTGGACCGAAAAAAACACCCCTGAATCAATCGTGGCAACCTACGCGAAGAATCTAAAAGCGGTGCAAGACGTCCAGCTGGTGGACAGGGTGCCGTACGATCTGGTGCTGTACGTCAACGGCGCGCGGGTGAACGGCAGCGGCGCGGACGGGGGATTTATGTGGAGCTCGCGCGTTTTTCGCCCCTGGTATTGCGGGCAAGCCGCGGGCCTCTTGGAACAACCGGAGGTCAATGAAAGCTTGCATTACGCCCAAGGCGCAAACCTGGATCAACGTATTCAAGCCGAAGTGGCCTACTTGATTCTTCACACCTTTGAAAGCGTCCGCAACGAGCACCAGAAGCAACCCTGAGCCAAACGGTTCACCAACCTAAGAATGCGCGCGGACGACCCCGTCGGGCGGGCTCACCATCTGTGTTATGCCACGGTAAACATAATCGTCATATAATCGAAATAGTACTGGGCGGTCACAATGGGCTTCCATTAGGATTCCATTGGTAAGTGTGACCGAGCGACAAGCGATATTTGATTTTGATGGTTGTGTCCATGCGGAGCCGGCCTTGGCCTCTGGCTTAACGTTTGCTATTTTCTCTGCGGCGTTGTTAGTCGGTTCCTTATTTCTATCCCCGTTGTTGAGCGCTACCCCACAAAGTTCAAGCCAGCCCGCAGCGTCAAACCAGAACACTCAGCCGTCGCAGATAATTCGCACCGCGACGCGGCTTGTACAAGTGAATGTAGTGGTGCAAGACAAAGATGGCATACCGATTAAGGGCTTGAAGGAAGCGGATTTCTCACTGCTGGACAATGGCCGACCTCAAAAGATTGCTTTCTTTTCCGCAAATACTCCCGCTCCAGTGTCTGCTCTCCCCTTGCCGCCGCACGTCTTTACCAACCGCGCCGACCTGAAGGGGCAGGATCCGGGAGCGACCATTGTCATTCTTTTCGACACGCTCAACACTGATTTCGAAGATCAGTCTTTCGCACGCCGGCAGGTGCTTCGATTTCTGCGCTCGTTTAAGCCGCAGGATCACGTGGCCATCTTCGCGCTCACGACTGATCTGCTTTTGCTGCACGGGTTCACGGAGGACGCGACAGCTCTAAGCAGCGCCGTTGACCGATTCAGCCCGCAGTTGTTGGCGATCTTCGACGCATCTCATCCGATCGACTTACACGTTCCTGGGCTTGAGAACGATCCGTTTTTCAACAGTTTTGAAAGTCATGTCAACAATGCAAACGGCGAAATCGCGGATTTAGGAATCGCCGATCGTTTCCGGATAACGTACTCGGCGCTGGTGGCCATCGCCAATTACGTTGGCACAATACCGGGCCACAAGAGCCTGGTTTGGATTTCCGGCGGGCTTCCCATTCAAATTGGCTTGGAGCGAATTGGTGTTGCGGACCGCGAGAACTTTAGCCTGGCGAATCCGGGAGTGCCTGGCGCACTCGGGGACATGAGGGGCCTTGCGCGTGAACTGAACCGCGCGAATATGGCGATTTACCCGGTGGATGTTCATGGAATAGACGTTAAAGACTCGCCTACGGCGTTCTTCATGCGTCAGAATCTGCGCGATACTTTCCGTTTGTTGGCGGACAAAACCGGGGGCAAGGCATTTTACGGCACCAACGATGTAGCCGGTGCCATTGGTTCCGCGTTTGAAGATGGACGCTACACCTACACCTTGGGTTTTTACCCCGATCATGGGCAGTGGGACGGAAAATTTCGCGACATCAGCATTCACCTGGCGGTGCAAGGAGCGGATCTACGTTACCGGCGGGGCTATTTCGCCCTGCCTGAAAAAAGCGAACGCGAAACGGTGGTGAACGCGGATTTACACGACGCAGCTATCAGCGCGCTGGACGCCACCGATTTGGGCATAACGGTGTTCTGTAAAACTTTGCCGCCTGTGTCGGCACACGTGTTGCAGGTGCGAATGGGGGTAAATCCAAGACAGTTTCTTTTGCAAGAAAAAGACAACCATTTCGCGGGTGGTCTGGATCTGGTTTTTCTGCAAAAGGATGCCAACGGGAAGATCCTGGCGGCCGAGAAACAGCACGTCGACGTAAAATTCAGTCAACAGGAATACGAATCACTCTTCAAGACCGGGTTGGTATTGCAACGCCGGCTCACGATCGATCCCAGTTCGACGGAGATTCGCGTGCTGATGCGTGACGAAGGCTCGGGGTCGGTGGGCTCGGTGACCGTGCCATTGAGCCAAGCACTTTGATATGGAGGTTGCGAGACTGTTTCTAGAGTCTCGCGACAATTAGCTGGGATACTCGTCGGAATCTTGCACCTACAAGAGAGATTGAATCAGCTACCGGTGCTCCTCCTGGCCCAGTAGTTCCTGCCGGTGTTGGTGCGCCGTCTATTTATAGGCGCGTTCCCCGATATATTTCTGATCAGCGAAACCCTGTGGAAAATAGCATAGAAACTTGTGGCGGCACCGTTTCGGGGCATTCGCGACTGGCGCGCGAAGCGGACGGCTATCAAGACTTCCAACATATTGCGTTTGGATAAGACACCCTGTGGTTCTGAGTTCATGCGTTGCCCGTAGTCCGGGGACCAATATTCACTTTAAATTTGAAATAGCGGCAGCCCAATCCGGTGAATTCCTTATTTGTTTCGCCTCCTACAGGTAGGAACAGATTCGGATGGTCGCTTCCGTTGGCACAAAGTGCCAGTCTGAAGAGGTGTTCGCGTGTCAGGGGGGCGCCAACATTTTTTATCCAGAACACATATAATTTGAAGGTACGACTACAAGGAAACGAAGCAAGACCCACACAATTGCAGCCTCCGGAGGCCTGGTAAACATGGCAATCGCGTCTATTAATCCCGCAACGGGAGAAGTCCTAAAAACATTTGAGCCGCTCACGGCTTCGCAGTTGGAGGCGAAACTGGCATTGGCAGCGAAAACTTTTGAGACATTTCGCAAGACCAGCTTTGCCGAACGCGCGCGCATGATGACAAAGGCCGCGGACATTCTGGAGAACGAAAAAGAATCGCTCGGTAAGCTGATGACGCTGGAAATGGGCAAGACATATCGCTCCGCGGTGGACGAAGCGGTGAAATCGGCGTGGGGTTGCCGCTATTACGCGGAAAACGCGGAACGATTTATGGCTGACGAGGTGATCGAGACCACCGCCAGCCGCAGCTACGTGCATTACCAGCCGCTTGGACCGATTTTGGTGGTGATGCCCTGGAATTATCCTTTCTGGCAGGTGTTTCGTTTTATCGCCCCGGGTTTGATGGCCGGAAATGTTGGAGTGCTGAAGCATGCTTCGAATGTTCCGCAATGCGCTCTGAAAATCGAAGAGATCATGTTGCGCGCTGGATTTCCGGAGGGCGCTTTTCAGACCTTGCTGATCGGCGTAAAAGAAGTGGACGGAATTTTAAACGATCCGCGCATTCAGGCCGCCACACTTACGGGCAGCGAAGAAGCGGGCAAGCAAGTAGGGGTGTCCGCCGCCAAGCGCATCAAGAAAGTTGTGCTGGAGCTGGGTGGCAGCGATCCTTTTATCGTAATGCCCAGCGCGAATCTGGATGACGCGGTGGCTACCGCGGTGAAAGCCCGAGTGGGAAATAACGGGCAATCCTGTATAGCGGCGAAACGCTTCATCATCGCGGAGGAAATTGCCGAAAAGTTTGAGCGGGCGTTCGTCAGCAAAATGGAATCGTTGAAAGTTGGTGATCCGATGGATGCCAAGACCGATGTCGGCCCGCTGGCGACTGCCGGCGCCGTAGAATCGCTGCAAGCAGATGTGCAGAAATCCGTCGATGCGGGCGCGAAAGTTTTAACCGGGGGAAAACCAAACGGGGGGCCGGGATATTTCTATCCGCCGACGGTGCTCACTAATGTGCCCAAGGATTCGCCGGCGGCCAGCGAAGAATTGTTTGGGCCGGTCGCTTCTTTATTTCGGGTGAAAAACGCTCAAGACGCCGTGCGCGTGGCCAACGACCACCGCTACGGACTGGGAGCCAGCGCCTGGACCAATGATGACCGCGAGCGCGATTTGTTCATCAAAGAGTTGGAAGCTGGAATGGTTTTTATCAACCAGATGGTGGCATCCGATCCACGGGTGCCGTTTGGCGGAGTGAAGCGTTCGGGCCATGGCCGTGAATTGAGCGTCAACGGCATTCGCGAATTTACAAATATAAAGACGGTGTGGATCAAGTAGCTAAGTCGCTTCAGTAGAAGGTTCGCCCTCTCGGCCAGCGCGCGCAATTTACTCTACGAAACGCGTGTACTTGTAAATCTTTGTAAAATCGCGACGCGGGAACACTAGCCAGCGCGCCTTACGGCTTACGATTTTGCCCCCTGCGCGTCTATGCCAATCAAGTGGACAGCGGCATTTCTGCGCGTCCTTCCGAGCCTTTAATTGAAGATCACTAACAGGGTGTGTAGGAATTTTCGACCGAAAAGGAGCTTGTATGCGGAACTTCTGCGGGCTGGTCGTTGCTGTTTTGTTTACTGTTGTGGCGGGAACGGAACCGGCGTATGCGCAATTTAAAAATGGCAGCCAGGCTACGGAACTGAATCTGCCCAGGCTCAGCCAACGAGCGCAGATCACCCAACGGGTCGGCCTCACGGATATCACCATCATTTATCACGCGCCATTGGCTGGCGGGCGCGAACTTTTCGGAAAAACTGTGCCTTACGGACAGGTGTGGCGCGCCGGCGCGAACGAAAATTCGACAATTTCTTTTAACGATGATGTCAGCGTCGAAGGCCATCCACTTGCCGCAGGACTTACGGGCTGCACATGATCCCCAACGCCGATCAGTGGACCATTATATTTTCGAAGAACTCCACTTCATGGGGCAGCTTCAGTTATGACGTAAAAGAAGATGCTTTGCGCGTCGATGTAAAACCTGCTGCCGAAGAGAACCGTGATTCGCTGGCCTACACTTTTGATGACCTGAAACTCGACTCGGCGACGGTGACGCTGCGCTGGGGCAAAGTGGCCGTCCCGTTCCACGTTAAAGTGGACACCAACGCCATCGTCGAGCGCAGCATCGCGAACCAGTTGCGCAATACCGGCGGGTTTACCTGGGCGGGTTACGACGAAGCCGCGAACTGGAATCTGGACAACAACTACAAACTGGATGAAGCACTGAAGTGGGAAGACACTTCCATCCAGAATGAAGAGCGATTCGAAAATCTGGAAACGAAGTCGCGCATCCTTGACGCTATGGGTAAAAAGCAGGAAGCTGCAGCGACCCTCACGTTAGCGCTCGACAAAGCAAACGCCGTCCAGTTGTACGTTTACGCGCGTGGACTACAGAGGCAGAAACAGCAAGACAAGGCGTTTGAACTTTATCGTCGCGACGTCAAGCAGTTTCCCGATCATTGGATCGCACACCTCGCGGCGGCCCGCATCGCATCCAATTCCGGCAACTTCGATGAAGCCGTGAAGCAGATGAAGTTGTCGATTGCGGCCGCCCCCGATCAGAACAAGACATTCTTGCAGCCGCTGCTAAAGCGCCTGGAAGCCAAAGACGACATCAACAAATAGTCGTCAGTCGCAGCAGACTTAGTTCACGAGATAGTTTTTTGTGCGGCGACACTCGACACATCGTGGCCCGTGATTGCGGCTAGGCGTGTGACCGCAGGGGCGCGATCCGAAACGGCGGCCAATGCCGCTTCCATCACCCACAGACCTTCATTTAGCTGCTCGTCGGTAATGGCCAGCGGCACCAGGATGCGCAGGACGTTGTTGTAGGTGCCTGCCGTGATGGTAATGAGGCCGTGTTCGTAGCAATAATGCGCGATGTCTTTGGTTTCGGTATCCGCGGGCTCGCGCGTTTCGCGGTTGCGCACCAGTTCGATAGCACACATTCCACCAATACCGCGAATTTCGCCGACGAGCGGCCATTTTTTTTGCCACTCACGTGCGCGGGCTTCGAATGTTTTGCCGATCGCGGCAGAACGCTGCAAGAATTCGCTGCTGTTCATCATTTCGATAGCTGCCAACGCGGCGGCGCATGACGCCGGATTGCCTGCAAAGGTGCTGCCCAGGCCTCCGACACCGGGGGCATCCATAATTTCCGCGCGGCCGGTAACCGCCGCGATAGGCAAACCTCCGCCCAGCGATTTCGCGGTGACAATCAGGTCGGGCTCGACGCCGTAATGTTCGATGGCGAAAAACTTTCCGGTGCGCCCGATGCCCGACTGCACTTCATCGGCGATGAAGACGATGCCGTGCTTGCGGCAGATCTCCTGAATGATGCCGAAAAATTCTTTGGGCGGAGTGACGAAGCCGCCTTCGCCAAGAATCGGCTCGACGATTACCGCTGCCACCGAATCCGCGGGCACCAGCCGTTTGAAAGCGTCTTCAAGCGCGTGTGCGCAGGTCATTTTGCATGACGGATAAGTCAGATTGTACGAACAGCGGTAGCAGTAGGCGTATGGAATGCGGTAGATATCGTTGACGAACGGAGCGAACCCTGCTTTGTAGGGATTCGTTTTGCTGGTCAGCGACATGGCCAGCAAGGTGCGGCCGTGAAAGGCATCGTTGAAACAAATTACCGCGGGCCGCTTGGTGTAGGCACGGGCAATCTTGATGGAATTTTCCACCGCTTCCGCGCCAGTGTTGACGATGAAGGTTTTCTTCGCGAATTTGCCGGGCGCCAGCGCGTTTAGTTTTTCGGCCACCGCGACGTAAGGCTCATAAGGTGTCACGCTGAAACACAAATGCAAATATTTTTCGATCTGCTCGCGAATCGCGGCCATCACCGGAGCGCTGCGATGTCCCATATTTGCGCAGCCAATGCCGCCGGCGAAGTCGATGAAGCGATTGCCGTCCACATCTTCCAGAATGGCGCCTTCCGCTTTGGCTGCAAAAATAGGCGTGGAATGATAAGGCCCGCGCGGTATCGCCGCTTCGCGCCGCGCCATTAAAGCGCGGGAACGTGGGCCGGGAATTTCGGTTCTAACTTGAATGGAACTCATGTTCTTTTTCCTTTAAAGCTAATACCAGGCGATGGGCGTTTCGTCGAGATTCACGAACACCTGCTTGGTTTCGAGATATTCTTCCAGACCCCAGGGTCCCAACTCGCGGCCGAATCCGGACTGTTTGTAGCCTCCCCAGGGGGCTTCCACGTAGGTGGGCTGCATATGATTGACCCAGACAATTCCTGCGCGCACCGCTTTCACGATACGGAAGGCTTTGTAAATGTCGCGAGTCCAAACCGCGGCAGCCAATCCATACGGCGTATCGTTGGCGATGCGGATCGCTCCGGCTTCGTCGTCGAAAGGAATTACCGAAGCCACGGGACCAAAAATTTCTTCGCGGGAAATTCGCGCATTGTTGTCGACATCGTAAAAAATGGTGGGCTCGAGGTAGTAGCCTTTACCAAATTGCTTTGGGCGGCCGCCGCCGATGGCCACCTTGGCTTCTTTTTTGCCGATTTCCAGATAAGAACTGACGCGATCGTATTGTTCCTTGCTGACCAGCGGACCCATTTTTGTGCCGCGTTCGAGTGGTGCGCCCAGCTGGATGCGTTTGGCTTTTTCGGTCATGGCTTCGACAAACTTTGAATAGATTTTCTTTTCTACCAGGATGCGGCTGCCCGCCGAACACACTTCACCTTGATTGATGAACACGCCGAAGAGCGCACCGTCGACGGCGGCTTCCCAATCGGCGCCCTCGAAGAAAATATTTGGCGATTTGCCGCCCAGCTCCAGGGTTACCCGCTTCAAGGTGTCCGCAGCGCTCTTGACGATTAGTTTGCCGACGGCCGCGCTGCCGGTGAAAGCGATTTTGTCTACGTCGGGATGCGCAACGAGCGCAGCGCCGCAGGTCTCGCCAAAGCCATTCACGATATTGACGGCACCCGGTGGCAAGCCAACCTCTTCGAACCAGTTGGCAAATTCGAGGGCAGTCAGCGGAGTTTGCTCGGCGGGCTTGAGCACGCAGGTACAGCCTGCGGCGAGCGCGGGCGCTAGCTTCCATGCGGCCATCAACAACGGAAAATTCCAGGGAATGATCTGGCCTGCGACACCGACGGGTTCGCGCAGTGTGAAGCTGAGCGCATTGGCAGGCACGGGATTTACATGGCCCATAACTTTGTTCGCCAGACCGCCGTAATATTCGAAGCAGGTGGCTACATCCGCGATGTCGAATTCGGCTTCGACAATGGGCTTGCCGGAGTTGCGGGATTCCAGTTCCGCAAGCATGGCGGTGTTCTGGCGGATTTTTTCGGCGAGCTTGAATAAAATGCGGCCACGCTCGGCGGCGTTGGTCTGACCCCATGGGCCGGAATCAAACGCGGCGCGAGCAGCTTTTACCGCGCGGTCGACGTCGGCAGCGTTCGATGAAGGCACCTGGGCGATGACTTCTTCCGTGGAGGGGTCGTAAACGGGGAAAGTTTCGCCGGAACTGCTGGCGACCCATTCACCATTTACGAAATTCTTGTATGTCCGGACTTCCGCCTTCACCGTGCCTGGCATAACTGCCTCCAAATGCGTTTTCTGGCTACAAATATCAAATATAAATTACCGATGTTTCGCGACGTTAAATACCTGGAGCCAAGGCGGCAAGTTTTCGCGCCGTTTTGCGCCGGCCGTATATGAAAAAGAAAAACGCCGCAAGGCCGATAAAAAAGAGCGTGCCGCCGAACATCCACAATTCATAGGAACGCAGCGAGGTAATCTGCTGCGCCGGAAAAAACGCCAGAGCAATACCAAGAATCGTAGTCAGGAATCCGCTGGCTCCAGCGAGCAGCAGCGTCGTCTGACTGTAGCGTCCGCGCACGAATGGAGTTTGCAACGCCATTTTGAGCAGTGCCCCAAACATATAAAGAAAAGGGACAAGTTGCAGCACTACCGCTAACGACAAAAGCTTTTGAAAGGTTTCTTGTACGCCCGCGCCAGTGAAACTGAAATTTATGATCACCAGAATCATGGATACCGAAGCATGCACGATCAGCGCGGCGTACGGAGTCGCATACTTGGGATGAATCTTCCCCAGCCAGGCGGGCATGTAGGAATCGAGCCCGGCCACAAAAGGGATTCTTGCGGAGCCGCCCAGCCACGCCGACCCGATACCGGCAATCGAAATGCTCAACATAAACGCGAAGGGCGCGACGATCCAGGGCACGCCAACACGCCCGGCCATGTGTCGCACGGCCTGCACAATTCCCTGCAGCACACTGATGTTGTCCTTGCTCACGGCGATCAGCAGCGTGAGTGTCGCGCCGATATACAGAAGGCCGGACAGAATTCCGCCCCAAGCGACGGCGCCGGGTAAAGTTTTCTGCGGGTCTTCGATTTCGTCGCCCATGACGGAAGCCAGCTCAAGTCCCACGAGGCCGAAACAAATTACCCCAAAGGAATTCAGCACGAATCGCGGATTTGCGGGAATGGCAAAATCGGCGGAGGTCACCGCGGTGCCAAAACGCAGACAAACAACGACGCCCAATCCAATCAATACTGCCGCGGCGATTCCTGTGCCAATCGCGCCGAGATTATTAATCCATTTGCCCACGCCCAGCCCCATGATGTTCATCACCACCAGAATAATGAGCAACAGCAACGAAGCGGTCAGCGCGAATATTTTATTGTCCGCCAGCGATTCGTGGCCGGCACCCAGCGCGTACACCGAAACGCCCACGAAATACAGCATCACCGTGGGCACGTACATCATGTTGTTGGTCCAGTAGCACCAGCCGGACAAAAATCCGTGGAAGTCGCCGAAAACTTCCTTGGCCCATAAATAAACGCCGCCTTCGCCGGGAAAGCGGTGCGCCAGCTCGATCACCGCGATGCCCTGGGGCCAGAAAAAAAGCAGCAGCGAAATCAGCCATAACCAAACGGTGACTCCGCCGTTGGCGGCGATGGAAGGGACGACGTTCAGGTTGAAGACCGCGACGACGAAAAGA
>Ga0210396_10005179_pt1 | contig 12643 bp, 11 predicted proteins | sample IncBWH17OmetaG_FD_155466 | JGI IMG/M metagenome (GOLD analysis project Ga0210396, IMG submission 155466) | Forest soil microbial communities from Barre Woods Harvard Forest LTER site, Petersham, Massachusetts, United States - Inc-BW-H-17-O ...
TCGGCAAGCAGGCCCGGCGCGGCGTCCTGGGTCACGCCCCCGCCGGTCGTTGGCGTCGCCCCATCCCGCGTGAAGCTGACCCCGTGCGCGCGATAGGCGCTTACCCGGCCCTGGGCGTCCAGGCCCGCTTCGAACGCCATCCACAAGGCTGGGCGGTAGTAGTCGTGGGCGACGTCGTCCTCGCGCGCCCACACCAGCTTGACCGGCGTCTTTGCCTTCATGGCGATGACAGCCGATTCGACCGCCGCGTCGGCCATGAGCCGCCGCCCGAAGCCTCCGCCGCTGCGGCGCATATGCACTGTGACCTTCTCCAGCGGCAGGCCCAGCGTCTTGGCGGTCAACTCTCGCGCGTCGGTGGCGACCTGTGTCGGGGCGAAGAGTTCCACTCCGCCGTCGGCGGTCGGTCGCGCGGTGCAGTTCTGCGGCTCGAGGCTCAGATGCGCCAGGAACGGGGCGTGATAAACGGCCGAAACGCGCTTTGATGCGCCCGCGAGCGCCGCGTCCACGTCGCCGTGCTGGGAGGCAACCTTGCCAGCGCCTTTGAGGACCTCGCGCGCCTGCGCATCGTAGCGGTCGGTGGAATGTCCCACGCCGGCGGTCTCGTCCCACTGGGCGTTCAGGACCTTGCGCGCCTGGTTCGCCAGCCACCAGTTGCGGGCGATGATGGCGACGCCGGGAGCGTAGCCGGGCGCGAGCCCGACCTGCTTGCCCGGCGGCGGCGCCAGGCCCTCCAGGGCGAAGACCTGCGTCACGCCCGGCTGCCGGCGGGCGGCGTCCAGGTCGGCCGAGACCAGCTTCGCCCCTGGGACGGGCGATTTGACGTAGACGGCGTATTCGAGGCCCGGAACCTCAGTGTCGATGCCGAAAATGGGCTCGCCGCGGACCACCGCGGGAGTGTCCACGCCGATTTGGTCCCGGCCCAGCAGGACGAAGTCCTTGGGCGACTTGAGGACCAGCTGCGCCGGATCGGGAGGTGGAAGCTTCGCGGCAGCGCCGGCCAGCTCGCCGTAGCCGAGACGCCGGCCGCTCGCCGGATCGATCACCTCGCCGCGCGCCGTCTTCAGGCTCGCGGCGGGAAGGCGCCAACGCTCGGCCGCCGCCTGAACCAGCAGCGAGCGAGCCGCAGCGCCCACCTTGCGCATCGGTTCGTAGTTTTCCGGCGTCGTCGTGCTGCCGCCCACCGACTGGTCGCCGTATCTCTGCTCGACCGGCGCAAACTCGATCCGCACGCGCGACCAGTCCGCGTCCATCTCCTCGGCGATGATCATCGGCAGAACCGTCTTGGCGCCCTGGCCGACATCCGGCGCCTTGGCGAGAAGGGTCACCGCGCCGTCCGGGGCGACGATAACGTAGTCGCCGATCGCGCCGGCCGCCGCCGCAGCGGCCTCGGCTGACGTGGTGAAGCCGAAGCCGAGCGCGAGCCCGCCGCCTGCTGCCGCGCCGATGGAGAAGATCAGGTGTCGACGATCGATGATCATGGTCACGCCTCGACGCCGGCCGCTTCGTTGATCGCCGCGTGGATGCGATCGTAGCAGCCGCAACGGCAGAGGTTCCCCGTCATCGCCCCCTCGATCTCGTCGCGCGAAGGACGCGCCTTGTCCTTCAGCAGTGCTGCCGCGGTCATCATCTGGCCTGCCTGGCAATAGCCGCACTGCGGCACGTCGTGCGCGATCCATGCCGCCTGCAGGGCCGGGCCGTTCGGGTGCGCATGCAGGCCTTCGATCGTGGTGATCTCACGGGAGCCGACAGTTCCTACGGGCGTCAGGCAGCCGCGCGTCGCTACCCCGTCGAGGTGAATCGTGCAGGCGCCGCAGGCGCCGATGCCGCAGCCAAATTTGGTCCCCTTGAGCCCAAGTTCGTCGCGGAGGACCCACAGAAGGGGCATCTCGGGCGGAACCTCCGCCGTCAGGAGTCGACCGTTAACCCTGAGCGAAATCGCCACGATAAGCCTCCCTGCCTTTTTATTCCTGATCTACACCCCCTGCGGCCTTGGCCAAAGCTTCGCGATCGGTCAGCGACGGAGATGTGCGTCCTGTTGGCTCATGCGGGCGCGGATGGTGAAGACCCCGTCGCCGCTCAGAACGCCGCCGCGGGCGAACAGGCGACCCGACTGCCAGTTCGAGAGCCCGAGTTCCGGCCGCTCAAGCGCGTACTGCCCATCGACCCAGCGGGTGAACCCGTCGCCCACGAATGCCGCGTCGAGGGCGTCGAAGGCCGCCACCTTGGCGCTCTCGTCATTCGAGATGACGGAAGCGATGAAGCGCGGGCTGTGACGGTTGAAGAGGGTGATCGCCTCGTCGAGCGACTCGACGATCGCAAGACTGACTTCGGGGCTCTCCTCCCACTCCCACTCCAGGCCGAGGTTCTCGATCGCGAGGGATTCGGCCTTGGGCTCGTCGTGGTCTCCGTCGGCGCGCCGCACGAGGCTCCGGTCGGTCAGCCATGACTGCGGGAGCCATGCCTCGCTTCCTGCCGTGAAGTGAAGCTTCACGCCGTGGCCCCGCCGAGCGCCGGCCGCCTCGAGCGCGGTCAGAAAGCGCGGTGTCAGCTCCTGTGCGCGCGAACGCACGATGCAGCAGACGTTCAACGTGTTGCAGACCTTGCGGTCCAGCGAAGCGAGCACGGCGGCGTCGAAGCGTTCCGCATCCGCTCCGACGTCTGCAATCAACCAGGCGCCGCCGGTCCCATGGAGACTGACCGGCGTGCCCGCCTGGCGCGCGATCGCGCCCAGTTGGGCCACGGCGCGGCCGGAGCCGCGGGCTACGGCCAGAGAGAGGCGGGGATCGGCGAACATCGCCCAGCCGGCTGCGTGCTCGGCGCTGTCGATCAGCACGGCGGCGCCTTCCGGCAGGCCGACTTCCCGAAGGGCCGGCGCGAGAGCGCGTTCGGAGAGGGCGCGGGCGGTGCCCAACGCGTCGGAGCCAATCCGGAAGACGACGGTGTTGCCGCCCCGAAGCACGCCCGCTGCGTCGGCAAAGACGTTAGGCCGGCCTTCGAACACGAAGCCGACGACGCCGAGCGGGGCCGTGGCCAGCTCCACCGACCAGCCTTCGTGTTCACGCCGCTCGACGAGGCGCCCCCGGCCCGCCGGCGCGTCGCGCCAGGCGCGCAAACCGGCGATCATGTCCTGACGCATGGCTTCGGATGCGACGAGGCGGGTCACGCTCGCCCCGCGCGCGCGGGCGCGTTCCACGTCCGCGTCGTTCGCCCGCGAGATTTCACCCCATGCCTCGGGCGATGCGAGGCGCGCCGCGAAGGCCTCGAAGAAGGCGCTGATCCGATCGTCGGCTACCCCCGCCATCGCGCCGAACGCTACGACAGCGCGGTCCACGGCGCTGGCGGCTGTCTGATGCGCAGCTTGCGGCACGTGAAGCAGGTCACCCGTCGTCTGCAGGACGATCAATCGGTCACCGGGCCGGAAGGCCTCGGCGAGGCCAGGTGACACGTACGCGACCCTGTCGCCGGCGAACGGGATCGGCGTTCCGGCTTCGAGCCGCTCGAGTTTTCCACTTCCAGTCATGGCGTCGTCTTTAGGTCAGGGCTGGCCTTGGCGCATAGCCGCGCCAGCGGTTAAACCCCGCACGCCATCATGAAGTAGGAGGGCCTCATGAAGACCCGCGCCGCCGTGGCCTGGAAGGCCGGTGAGAAACTCTCGATCGAGGAGGTCGATCTGGAGGGCCCTCGCGCCGGCGAGGTGCTGGTGGAGATCAAGGCGACCGGCATCTGCCACACCGACGAATTCACCCGATCCGGTGGCGATCCGGAGGGCATCTTCCCCGCGATTCTCGGCCACGAGGGCGCGGGCGTGGTTCTCGAAGTCGGGGCGGGGGTGACCTCGGTCAAGCCGGGCGACCATGTCATCCCGCTCTACACACCCGAGTGTCGGCAGTGCAAAAGCTGCCTGTCTCGCCGCACGAACCTTTGTACGTCGATCCGCGCCACCCAGGGTCGAGGCCTGATGCCGGACGAGAGCAGCCGGTTCTCGATCAATGGCGAGAAAATCTACCACTACATGGGCTGCTCGACCTTCTCGAACCATACGGTCCTGCCCGAAATTGCGGTCGCGAAGGTCCGCGAGGACGCTCCGTTCGACAAGATCTGCTACATCGGCTGCGGCGTGACGACCGGCGTGGGCGCGGTGATCTGGACCGCGAAGGTGTGGCCAGGCGCCAATGTCGTGGTCTTCGGGCTCGGCGGCATCGGCCTCAACGTCATTCAGGGCGCGAAGATGGCCGGCGCCGACAAGATCATCGGCGTAGATCTCAACCCTGGACGCCAGGCCATGGCCCGCGCCTTCGGCATGACCCACTTCGTCAATCCCGATGAGGTGGGACGCGACAAGGTCGTGCAGGCTCTGGTCGATCTCACTGGTGGGGGAGCCGACTTCTCCTTTGAGTGCATCGGCAACGTCCACACCATGCGCCAGGCGCTGGAGTGCTGCCATCGCGGTTGGGGTGAGAGCATAATCATCGGCGTCGCGGGCGCGGGGCAGGAGATCTCGACCCGGCCCTTCCAGCTCGTCACCGGACGCGTCTGGCGGGGCACAGCCTTCGGCGGCGCGCGGGGCCGGACCGACGTGCCGACGATCGTCGACTGGTACATGGAAGGTAAGATCCAGATCGACCCTCTGATCACGCACCTCTTGCCTCTGGAGCGGATCAACGAGGGGTTCGACCTGATGCACGCCGGCGAGAGCATCCGATCGGTCGTGGTCTACTAAGCCAGGGTGGCCACGGGGGGCATCCCGATTAGCCATGTCGCCCTGCTGCGGGGCGTCAATGTCGGCGGGCGCAACCGGATCGCGATGGACGCGCTGCGTCAGATCGCGACCGCGCTCGGGTTTGTCGGCGCTCGCACCCACCTCCAGAGCGGGAACCTGGTTTTCCTGGCGCCCGACGGCGAAGGCGCGGCGATTGAAGAGGCGCTTCGCCTTTCAATCGCCCAGCAGCGCGGGATCGACGTTCCGGTGTTCGTGCGGACCCAGCCCGCCATGGCGGCCGCGATCGGCGCCAATCCCTTCGCCGAGGCCGCATCCGGCGATCCGTCCCATCTGCTCGTGACGTTCTCAAGCGGCGCGCCCAGACGAGACCGCCTTGCTGCGATCGCGGCGGCGGCGAGGCTCGGCGAACGGGTGGAGCTCGTCGGGCGTGAACTCTTCATCCACTACGCGGGCGGCGTGGCGGGCTCGCGCCTGACCACCGCTCTGATCGACCGCGAACTTGGCGTCACCGGCACGGCGCGAAACTGGACGACGGTGCTCGCGCTGGAGGCGCTCGCCCGCAGTGTGGCGGACACGCCTGCAAATTGACGAGCCCGCGGGCGCGCGGGCCGTATCGCGTTTTGAAGCGCGCAAGAAGGCGGCGTAGATAACGGACCATGCTTTCCGGCGCCCCGACTCGCCCGACGGCCCGACTTCGCCGGGTGCGGGCATGACCGCGCCGGTCGAGATCCAGGTTCGGCATACAGGCGGGACCGCCTATCTGAGACGCGTGGGCCGCAGGGCGCTTGCGTTCGTCAGGGCCAGGATCCGCGCCAGCGAGCTGTGGCTTGTGGTCATCGCGGCGGGTGTCGGCGCGCTCGCGGGCTTGTCGACGGTGACGATCAACGCCGCGGCGCGCGCGCTTCAGGTCATTCTTTACGGCATCTCGCCTGACATACGGCTGTCGACCATCCCGTACCTGCCGGTGGAGCGGCTCCCGGTCCTGGCGCTGGGCGGCCTGGCCCTGGGCCTCGTCACCCTCTGGTGGTCCCGTCGGCGGCCGGGCTCGCCGGTCGACCCGGTGGAAGCCAACGCCCTGCGCGGGGGACGGATGTCGATCCGCGACAGCGTCTTCGTGGTGATCCAGAGCCTGTGCTCCAACGGTTTCGGAGCTTCGGTGGGACTCGAGGCCGCCTACGTCCAGATGGGCGGGGCGCTCGCATCCCTCACGGGGGGCGTGCTCAACCTGCGGCGCAGCGATCTTCGGACATTCGTCGGCGTCGGCGCGGGGGCCGGGATCGCAGCCGCTTTCAACGCGCCGCTCACCGGCGCCTTTTACGCCTTCGAGATCATCATCGGGTCGTACACGACGGCCAACATCGCACCCGTGGTCGCCGCCGCCCTGGCGGCGGCGCTGGTGAGCCGGCTCCTGCACGTCGACAACCTCGTGATGCGGACGACGGTCACGGACGCCCTTTCGGTCTCCCACTACCTCCTGTTCGCCACCCTGGGGCTGGTCTGCGCCCTCGCCGGCATCGCGATCATGCGCCTGGTGGCGCTGTGCGAGAGCCTCGCCTCACGCATGCCGAGCCCGCGCTGGGCGAGACCGGCGCTCGGCGGAGTGCTCCTGGCGGCGATCGCCTTCTACCAGCCCGAGACCTTGTCGGCCGGTCATGGAGCCATGCACCTGGACATGCGCTCGGACCTTGGCCTGCAGGCGCTCGCCGTGCTGTTCCTCGCCAAGGCGGCGGCGAGTGTGATCGCGCTCGGGTTCGGGTTTCGCGGCGGCCTGTTCTTCGCTTCTCTCTACCTGGGATCCCTCCTGGGGCGGCTCTATGTCGTCGGGCTCTACGCCATGGGCGCGCACATTGGGATCGATCCCCTGACGGCCTCACTGGTGGGCATGGGGGCATTGGCGGTGGCGATCATCGGCGGTCCCTTCACCATGTCGTTCCTGGTGCTCGAGACCACGGGGGACTTCGGCCTCACCGCAGTCACCCTGACCGCTTCCATCGTGGCCAGCCTCGTGGTCCGGGAGACGTTCGGCTACTCCTTCTCGACCTGGCGCCTTCACTTGCGCGGCGAGACGATCCGAAGCGCCCACGACGTCGGATGGCTGCGCACCCTGACTGCGGGGCGGATGATGCGCCGCGACGCCGCCGTCACGCCCGCCTCGATGCAACTGGAAGAGTTCCGCCGCCGGTTCCCGCTCGGATCGACACGTCGCGTCATCGCCTTGGACTCTGACGGCCGGTACGCTGGCATCATTCCCGTGGCGGCGGCCTACGCCGAACCCGAGGCAGATGGCCTTGTCGGACGATTCACCACCCTCAGCGACCGGACGCTGCGCCCGGATATGAGCATAAAGGCGTGCATGGCGATGTTCGACGCCACGGAGAGTGACGAACTGGCCGTTCTCGACGACCAGGCGCGGCCGATGGGGATATTGTCGGAAGCCTACGCGACTCGCCGGTACGCTGAAGAGCTCGAAAAAGCTCGACGTGATCTTGTCGGTGGTGAAGCGGAAGAGCGAAGCTGAGCCGAAGCATCGAATTTCTGCTGGGAAGCGGCCTAAATCGGGCGACGATGCGCATCGTTGCGCATTTTTTGGGCTTAATCTGACCAAAGTCTTGAAGTTCGGGCCAACGAAGGGCTATTTCCGGACTCTCGAACACGACGCGCGAGGAGGCGTGGAATGTCCAATGCCCGACTTGCTGGTCTCGTGGGCGCGCTCGTCGCCTACGCCGGCGGGTCAGTGGGCTGGGCTGCGACCACCCTCGACAACCATCTGCCTGTGGCGGCGGCGCCCGGCGCGACGAGCGGGCAAGAGGGTCCCTTCGATCTCGATTTCGCCACACTGAGACAGGCGCAGGAGCATCCGGCCAAGTCGCAGGCCCGCCCCGGTCTTGTTGCAGGGGCTCAGTCCGATAGCTCGGACGTGGACACGGTTGTCGAGCCTCGCAATGTCCAGACCATCGGACGCCCAAGCCCGACCAGCTGGCTTCTCCTGGTGATTGGGGTCGGGATGATCGGGGGCGCCTTGCGCGGCTTCATGTTGGCGAACCGGGCGCTTGCGCGGCTGCAGCCCGAAGAACGCGAATAGGCCGACCTGGCTGGCGTCGCTGGAAGATTACGCGACCCTCACAACCTCCTTATCCCCTCCCGCCCGTGCCGCCAGGCGCTCCAGAGTTTCGGCGTGGCTTGCGCGCGTGATGCGATAGCCTCGCATGAGAAGCAGCCCGGCGGCGTACAGTCCCAGCACGATCGGCGCGTAGACCAGGGCCAGGTCGCGGATCACCCCCGCAGGGACATGTCCGGGCTTCGCGCCGGCCGGAAAGTGGATCGCCGAAAGGATCAGGCTCGCCGCGAATATCCCCACACCTGAGACGGCCTTGGCCACCAGGCTCGAGGCGGAGAAGAACAGCCCCTCGGACCTTCGCCCCGTCTTCAGCTCTCCGTCCTCGACGACATCCGCGATCATGGCCGAGATCAGGGTCGTTCCGGCGATCCCCAGCGCCACCGATACGATGGCCTGACCGAAGATGATCACGAACAGCGCGGGCGAGTGGTTCGGCGGCATCAGGCCCGCCAGCCGCAGCAGCATCGGACAGATTCCGATGAGAACGGACGCGACGATGAGGGAGATGGCGGCGGCGCGCTTGCCCAACCATCGCGAGAGTGGAGCTGCGGCGAACAGGGCGAGGAACGCCGAGACGAACACTCCGGCGACAAGCGTAGCGATCTGACGGGAAGAGAACTCCCAGAAGTAGGTGTTGAAATAGATGTTCATCGACGCGCCCAGACCAGCCGCCATCGAAGTGGCGAGGCCCGAGAGGGTGAGGAACAGGAAGGAACGGTTCGACCAGGTGGCGATCATCTCCTTCAGCGTTTCGAGCAGGCTAAGCCGCCGCCGGGGAGGTGGAGGGAACGCCGCGGCGCGTTTCTGCGTGCCGACCGACGAGATCAGGATGGCGGTGAACATGATCACCGAGGCCAACATGCCATATCGGCTGAAGCCTACCGGGTTTGTCTGTCCGACCTTGTGATGCGCATCGGGCACCAGCAGAAAACTGAAGGTGATCAGGTAAAGCAGCAGCCCTCCGACCCAGCCGAAGAAATAGCGATAGCTGAGGAGGACAGTCCGTTCGTCGTAGCCCTGGGTAAGCTCCGCCGACAGCGCCGAACTTGGCACCTCGTAGAAGGTGATGAAGGTGCGAATGACGATGGCGACGACGACGAGGTAGAAGAACAGCGCCGGAGTCGACCAGCCGTGGGGCGGGTTCCAGAGCGCCAGATAGGAGAGCGCGACCGGGGCGGCGGCCGTATACATGAAGGGGTGGCGCCTGCCCCAGCGCGAGCGCCAGTTGTCCGAGATCTGCCCCACTATCGGGTCGAGGAAGGCGTCGAAGATCATGGCGATCATGATCGCCAGGCCTACGAGTGGCGCCGATAGACCTACGACCTGATTGTAGAAGAGTAGCAGCAGATAGCTGAAGCCGTTGTCCTTGACGCCGAACGCAACGGACCCGAGGCCGTAGAAGAGCTTGTCCGTGAGCCGCAGGGGAGGGGAGGCGACGCTCGCCGCAGCCTTCGCCTCGACCATCTGCGCGGAGGGAGCGCTCGACTCTGCGACAGTCATGGCGTCACCTCCTTTGTCCGCAGACGGAACCGGCCTGCGATGTGTCTTGGGGCACACGCCCGCACGCAGGATTGTCGCCAACGTCAATGAGGGCAACCTTTATGCGTTCGAACATGTTAGCGTCGGCCCCGGCGGAATGAGATCTGCCTGGCGGGAGATCCCGTAGTGTTCGGGGAGCGCACGCCGTCGGTCGCCCAGACGGGGCGAGCGTCGGAGGTCCGGGAGACCCCCGAGGGTCATCTGCTCGATCGTGTGCTGGGCTGGGGCGCGCTGGCGCCATTGATCTGTTGCGCCCTAGGGGCGTGGCTGACCGCGGGATCCGTCCGGTCTGTCGTGATGAGCCTCGCCATCATCTGGGGAGGTGCGGTGCTGGCCTTCCTTGCCGGCGTGAGGCGTGGTCTCGGCGTCCGCACCCCCGCTGGCGCGCGCTCGGGCCAGATCGCCTTCATGCTCTGGACCTTTGCTCTCGCCTTCGGCTCCATGATCGCCCTGCAGCCCCTGACCTCTCTGGGCCTGCTCATCCTCGGCTACGCCGGCATGGCGCTTGCGGCCCGCAGCGCGGCCCTGCGCGAGGAGATCCCGGTCTTCCTCGTTGGCGCACGGCCCGGACAGATGAGCGTGGCCATGTTGAGCCTGTGCGCGGTGGCCGCTCGCCTCATGTGGAGGTCATGACCTCCGACCCTGCGGCGATTTGGGGTTGAATTCGGCGTCGGAGCGTCGAGATAGGCCCCATGGTGCGGCTCACGATCAATGGCGAGGCGCGGATGGTGCAGGATGCGCGAGACATCGCGGGTCTCATCGCCGCTCTCGAACTGGACGCGCGCAAGGTTGCGGTGGAACGCAATCTCGAGATCGTTCCCCGCTCGGCCTATGCGGCGACGCGGATCGAGGACGGAGACCGGATCGAAATCGTTCACTTCATCGGAGGCGGTTGATGGATGGCTCCACACAGGTGGGCGAGGACACCTGGACCGTCGCCGGGCGGACCTTCCGCTCCCGCCTGATCATCGGGACAGGCAAGTACAAGGACTACGCCCTCAACGCGGCGGCGGCCGAGGCTGCAGGCGCGGAGATCGTCACGGTGGCGCTGAGGCGGGTGAATCTCTCTGACCCGACCCAACCCATGCTGGCCGATTTCGTGCGGCCCGACCGCTTCACCTACCTGCCCAACACCGCCGGCTGCTTCACCGGCGAGGAGGCCGTGCGCACGCTTCGGCTCGCGCGTGAAGCCGGCGGATGGGACCTGGTCAAGCTGGAGGTTCTGAGCCGTACGGCTCACCTCTATCCCGACATGGAAGAGACGCTTCGCGCCCTGAAGCTGCTGGTCGCCGAAGGCTTTCAGGTGATGGTCTACTGCACCGACGACCCCGTCTATGCGCTCAGACTGGAGGATGCCGGCGCTGCGGCGATCATGCCGGCGGCCGCACCGATCGGCTCGGGCCTCGGCATCCAGAACCGCCTCAACATCCATTTCATCGTCGAGCAGGCGAAGGTTCCGGTCCTGGTCGACGCGGGCGTCGGCACGGCCTCGGACGCGACCGCGGCCATGGAGCTGGGCTGCGACGCGGTGTTGATGAACACCGCGATCGCCGAGGCGCGCGATCCGGTCCGCATGGCCCGCGCGATGAAGCACGCGGTCATCGCCGGGCGCGAAGCCTGGCTCGCCGGTCGCATGCCGCGGCGGATGTACGCCGAGGCGTCCTCGCCCATGAGCGGCCTGATCTGATCTGAGCCCCTGCGCTTGCCCTGAAAGCTGAGGGGCCGCATCCTCCTGCAAACACAAGCAAGAGGGGCGGCAATGGCAAGGCTCGACGGACGGGCGGCGATCGTCACGGGAGCAGCGTCGGGGATCGGGCGCGCCAGCGCCGAACTCCTGGCGCAGGAGGGCGCGCGCGTCCTCGCCGTCGATCGCCCCGGCTCGGATCTCGCCTTCGAGACCCAGGGCGTGAGCCCTCTCGAGGCCGACGTCACCCATGACACCAGCCCCGGACTTGTCGTGAGTTCGGCTATGGAGCGCTTCGGGCGGCTGGACGTACTCTTCAACAATGCCGGAATCGGCGCGAACGCCCTGGCCGCCCAGATGACCGACGAAGCCTGGGACGCCGTCCAGGCCGTCAACCTGCGGGCCGTCTTCCGCCTCTGCCGCTCGGCGATCCCGCACCTGATCCAGTCCCCGGCCGGCCGGATCATCAACACCGCCAGCGTGATGGCGGAGGGGACGGACTATGGCCTGGCCGCCTATTGCGCTTCCAAGGCCGGCGTCGTGGGCCTGACGCGAACGCTCGCTCTGGAGCTGGGCAGGCATGGCGTCACCGCCAATGCGATCATGCCCGGCGCCATCCAGACCGGGATGACCGCCGCCAGCTTCGCCCGCGCCGAGGTGGCGGAGGTCTGGGCGAAGAAGTCGGTCCTGCGCCGCCTCGGACAGCCCATCGACATCGCGCGCGTCGCCCTGTTCCTCGCCTCCGACGATGCGGGTTTCGTCACCGGCCAGGCCATCGCCGCTGACGGCGGCCTGATGCTCCGCATCTGATGCGCCGCAACTCCTGGGCCGCCACCGCGGCCAGCGTGTGCCTGCTGGCGACCTTCGGTGCGAGGGCCGACCCCACGCCGCCGCTTGCGGAGCTGCTCGCCCACGCTCCGGCGAGCGACTGGCGTCGGATCGAGCCCGACAACATGCTCGTCATGCTGCTGCCCCAGGGCCGCGTCGTCATCGAGCTGGCGCCGGCGTTCGCGCCCAACCATGTCGCAAACATCAAGCGCCTCGCACGCGCCCACTTCTTCGACGGCCTCTATGTCGTGCGGGTCCAGGACAACTACGTCGTTCAGTGGGGCGACGCCCAGGCGCAGCGACCGTTGGGCGAGGCGCAGCGGAACCTACCCGCCGAGTTCGACCGCGCAGTGGGCCCCGACCTTCCCTTCGATACTCTCCCCGACCGCGACACCTACGCGCCGATCACCGGATTCTCGGCTGGATTCCCCGCAGCCCGCGACCCGCTCAGCGGCCGCGCCTGGCTGACCCACTGCTACGGCATGGTGGGGGCGGGCAGGGACAACGATGAGAACTCGGGCGGCGGGCCTGAGCTTTACGCAGTAATTGGCCAGGCCCCGCGCCAACTCGACCGCAACGTCACCCTCGTCGGGCGGGTGATTGAGGGGATGGACATCCTCTCGGCCATGCCCCGCGGTCACGGCGACATCGGCTTCTATGAACGGCCGGAGCAGAGGACCCCCATCGTCTCGATCCGCGTGGCCGCCGACCTCCCGCCGGAGGATCAGCCGCGGCTGGAGACCCTGCGGACCGA
>Ga0210396_10005182_pt1 | contig 12639 bp, 12 predicted proteins | sample IncBWH17OmetaG_FD_155466 | JGI IMG/M metagenome (GOLD analysis project Ga0210396, IMG submission 155466) | Forest soil microbial communities from Barre Woods Harvard Forest LTER site, Petersham, Massachusetts, United States - Inc-BW-H-17-O ...
CCCTCGCCGATTTGGTGAGGATCGCGACTAGACTCGAGACTATACCAATTGGAGAAAGCTCGGAGTCGTACCACCAATTTCTCTTTTCATCCCCGGATTATCCCTAAGGTTTCGGCCATGTGGACGAGCTCGGCCAGCGAGCCGGCGCGCATTTTCTGCATGACTTTGCCTCGCTGAATCTTGACCGTGATTTCACTAGTTCCCAATTCACTGGCAACCTGCTTGTTCAAAAGTCCCCGTACTACCAAGCTCATCACTTCCCGTTCGCGTTGAGTGAGTGTCTCGTAACGATTCCGAAGCTCGGCCGTTCTGGCATATCTTGCCTTGGATTCGGCGTCTTTCTTGATGGCCTCATGGATGGCATCAAGCAATTCCTGGTCGTCAAAAGGTTTGGTGAGAAATTCCACCGCTCCGGCTTTCATGGCGCGTACACTCATCGGGATATCGCCGTGGCCGGTGATAAAGATGATCGGTATTTGATTATCCCCGGCGGTTAATTCCCTCTGCACGGCCAAGCCGCTTTGGTCCGGTAGCCGCACATCTAGGACAAGGCACGAGGGTGCGTCTGTTGGGTTCTGCCCTAGAAACTCCCGGGCGGATGAAAATGTCTCCACCCGTAAGCCGGCCGACCGGATCAAGCTACTAAGCGCCTCGCGGACCGAAATATCGTCGTCAACGACGTAGACCACCGGATGAAGGGGCTTTTCGTTTGGTTGGACGCTCGGTTTCAAATTGGTACTCGATCAGGACAACAGAATAAGATTCAGGAAGCGGCGTTGCAAACCAAGTCGCTCGTGGAGCGCTGCCTCGCTTGCGAGGCCGTAGGGATCGCCACACATGGAGGCCCTGCCTTTATCTACGCTCTGTTTCTCGGGATCGAGCAGACGGTCTGGAATAGTGTGTGATCTTGTAAGCGCGATTTCCGCCAATCTTGGACTGGATCTTGATTACCGAATGATAGAGCGCCGCCCGCGTGATTGCGTTTTGTAAGACTGTCTCCCCGTCCACCACGGCCTCGCGAGCGAGGCAGCGCTCCACGTTCCCCGCCGCGACTCAACCGCGTGTACTTAACGCTATTTCCACCGCGTCCAGCAGCGCGTCGTCGTTAAACGGTTTTAACAAGCAATCGATGGCGCCGTCCGCCATCATTCGTTCGCGCAGAGCCTCAGTTTCATGCGCGGTAACAAAGACAATCGGTATCGAGCGGCCGCCTGCTTTCAATTCGCGCTGAAGATCTGGGCCGCTCATGCCATCGAGTCTAACATCGAGAACTAGACAATCGGCAGCCTCAAGTCGAGGTGAGCCCATAAACTCTTCTGCAGAAGAATAGGTGTTAACCTGGAAACCAACCGACTTTAGCAGGCTCTCCACGGATTCCCGAACTGAAATATCATCGTCGATAACGGCGATTAAAGATGAACGGCTACTCCGTGGAAGCATTCCCCAAGCATGCCGAATCTAACCCGGGGTTGCTATCATACCTTGGTATGATGGTCTGGGAATGGTCTCCGGCTCTGCCAGGGAATTCTTTGGGAATCAGCGCGCTTTTTTACCGAGTCTGAAAGGCGACCCGGACTGAGAGCCGATTCTCGGCCGGGGACCCGTTGATCGGTTGGTTTCCTCATACCAAGGTATGATAGATCCTTCGGGTCGGATCGAGTACCCTTCTAGCCGTTCTGGTACTCACTTATTTCTGGCGATTGGTGAGCACCCCCAGACAGCTCAGAAACCGCAAACCTCCAAGCATTTAGTAGATGATAGAAAAGATGTTGCAACCAGTGAGCTAACCAGGTGGCCGTGTGACTTTCCGTCGTCGTTTTGCGGATGGCGGTACAAGCTGCAAGAAGCCGCTTGCCAGGCTAAAGAAAAGGATGACTCATGAATCATGAACCTGTTCCTCAAGTTTACGTCGTCGATGATGACGTCTCGGTGCGCGAGGCTCTAAGTAGTTTGATTCGCTCCGCCGGCCTCACCGTTAAAACCTTTGCTTCGGCGAGCGAGTCGTTGCGGGGTTTAGAGAGGGAACAACCTGGTTGCCTGGTACTGGATATACAGCTGCCGGATATCAACGGATTCGAGCTGCAGCAGCGATTGGCAACGGACCACATTCAGATTCCGATCATCTTTCTTACGGGGCACGGGGACATCCCTATGTCCGTGCGGGCGATTAAGGCCGGAGCAATCGAGTTTCTGACTAAACCTTTCGACGATGAATATCTGTTAGAGACGATCCGGACGGCGATCGCCAGGGGCAGCAAGCGCGAAGGGTTCGGAGGAAGTGCGCCCGAGGCGAGTGATGCGATCGACTACCAGACAAGCACGATCTCAAGAACGATTCCGGACCAGGCTGAAATTGTGATGTCCTCGCTACGCAAACCCGGGAGAACTGCGAATGCCGACAGCGAAATAATCGGTCAAAGCCCGGTTTGGCGTCAGACTATGAAGCAGATCGAGATGGTGGCGCCCACGGATGCCACCGTCTTGATTTTGGGTGAGACTGGGACCGGCAAAGAGCTGATTGCACGCGAACTCCATCGCCGCGGCCGCCGGAAGGACAAGCCACTAGTTCGAGTCAATTGCGCTTCTATCCCGAAAGAATTGTATGAAAGCGAATTCTTTGGTCACGCGCGAGGAGCGTTCACTAGCGCCATAAGAGATCGGGTTGGCCGGTTTGAGGCGGCGGCGGGCGGGACGTTGTTCTTGGACGAGATTGGTGAGATCCCTTTGGAGCTGCAGGGTAAACTTCTTCGCGTCCTTCAGGAAAAATGTTACGAACGAGTGGGAGAGGACAAAACGCGGCGCGCGGATGTGCGGATCGTTGTCGCCACCAACCGGGACTTGAAAAAAGAGGTCGCTGCCGGCCGTTTTCGCGAAGATCTATATTATCGTTTGAATGTCTTTCCAATTAATGTCGCTCCTCTTCGCGAGCGGAAGGAGGACATTCCGCTGCTGGCAACCCACTTCGTTGAGTTAGCAGTGAAAGAGCTTGAATGCGTGCGACCAAGGTTAACCCGGGCGGGTATCGAAACTCTGCAAAACCACGATTGGCCAGGCAATGTTCGAGAGCTAAGAAACGTGATTGAGCGAGCCGCGATCTTCGCCCAAGGCGGTGCTTTGGACTTTGACTTGCCCACTACCGGCTCCGACCCAATGCCTTTTGAACCGGTTGACCGTGAGGGAGTCGAACAAGAATTTCTCACCGAAGCAGAAATGAGGCGGCGCGAGCGAGAAAACCTTTTCGCGGTGCTACGTAAAACCGGATGGAAAATCAAAGGGGTAGATGGGGCCGCTGAGCTTCTTGGGGTCAAGCCGACCACGCTAATTTCCCGCATCGAAAAGATGGGACTGAAAAGGTCTCTTTTGAAAGAAGATGTGGAAGATTTGTGCGCATGAAGCTAGCCGGCATCCACCATGTAACCGCCATCGCTTCCGACCCGGCTGCCAACGCCGCATTCTACACAGACGTGCTCGGAATGCGGTTAGTGAAAAAGACGGTTAATTTTGATGATCCGAATACGTATCATCTTTATTACGGAGACGATGCCGGAACACCGGGCACGATCTTAACGTTTTTCCCTTGGCCCAAGGCTAGGCGGGGGACGCCGGGTGTGGGACAAGTGACGGCTTTTGCTTTCCAGGTGCCAATGGGCAGCCTGTCGTTTTGGTGTAAGCATCTTGAAAATGCCGGCCTGGCGATCGCAAACGAGGGTACCCGTTTCGGGGAGAAATTTATCGCGACTCAGGACCCAGATGAGTTTGTGTTGGAGTTTATTGAAACGGCGGACGCCGCTTTGGTAGCGCCGGCGCGAGGAGCGAAGATCCCGCCCGAGCACGCGTTGCGCGGCTTCCATGGCACGACCCTTTCTTTGGAGGCGCAGGAGCAAAGCGGCGCCATCTTGAAGGAATTGATGGGCGCCGTCCTGGACACGAGTGAAGGTAACCGGTTTCGTTACATTTTGGGAGACGGGTCAGGTCGGGCGCGAATTGATCTACTCTGTTTACCTGCGGGCCGAATTGGGACTGGCGGCACCGGAATCGTTCACCATATTGCCTGGCGGGTAGCGGATGATACTGCTCAGATCAGCGCGAGAACCGAGTTGGTCTCCGCCGGGTTAAATGTTTCGCCGGTGATCGATCGCAACTATTTCCACTCTATCTATTATCGCGAGCCTGGTGGCGTTTTGTTCGAAATCGCCACCGATCCACCTGGCTTCGCGGTTGATGAATCGGCCGACACACTCGGCACAAAGCTCATGTTACCGGAATGGTTAGAACCTCACCGGGCAGTGCTGGAAGCGGCGTTGCCTCCGCTTAAGTAGATGTGAAGGGCTAATCGTCCTCGTGCTCGTCGTCGTCCTCGTCCTCGTCCTCGAGAAAATGCTTTTCTCCCATCAACTATGAGCTGCAGGAATTCGATGGTTAGAGCGATCGTGCCACCTTCCAAAATGTCACAACGAGGACGAGTACGAGGACGATTTTCGTGAGAGCCCGTTCGTTCCAATATGTCTATCGCCCTGCTACCGGAGCGGCGCCTTATAGTCTACTCCTGTTGCACGGTACCGGCGGGGACGAACACGACCTGGTGCCCTTGGCTGAAGCGATCCTTCCCGGCGCCGGTATTGTCAGTCCTCGAGGTCAGGTAGTAGAGAATGGAGCACCGAGATTCTTTCGGCGTTTTGCCGAGGGTGTTCTCGACGTCGAAGATTGGCGGGGACGCTCGCAGGCTTTAGCGGATTTTGTGGCGAGCATTTGCGCCGAACATGGGATTTCTCCAAAGACTCTGCTCGCGGTCGGCTATTCGAACGGAGCAAATATCGCCCAGGGCCTGCTGTTGCTTCGACCGGAAGTTCTAGGTGGCGCTGTCCTATTGCGGCCGATGTTTATCACGGATGATATTCCGGCGAAGGATCTCGGCGGACGACCAGTTTTGCTGCTCGGCGGCAGCCATGATCCCATCATCCCGGCGGACGACCTGCCGCAGGTTGCCCAGCAACTGGGCAAGCACGGTGCGCAGGTAACCGTTAAAACGGTTCAGGGTTCTCACGGATTGGTAGAAAACGACATTATTCTGGTCCGACAATGGCTGGCTAATAACGATGGAAGATGATCTCGGACGCAGGCCAACAGGGAGGGCGCGTCCGCCGGACGAGGTTCCGACATCGCCAACGTGAAAAAGCAGCACGCACTCGTAAAAAGTGCTAGGTCGGACAGGCAGCGATCCCTCCCACAAAACATACTGAAAATCAGTTCTTTAGGTGATTGGACAAGCAACTAGTTCGGCTTTATTTGCCTCGGTGGATTTGAGTCTCATTTTTGTCGGCGCGGTCATCTCCGAGGTGCTCGTGCTGAAATTGATCCCGCATGGGAAACGAGTGACCCGGTTTGTGGTCATGTCGCTCTTTTTCGCGGTGGATACCGTCTTAATCGTGGCCCTTATCGGTACACCGCTATCGCCCGTGTTCCGGCCGCGAGATTTACCGCGCGAGTTCTGGCTGCAGATCCTGGCGTGTGTCTGGTGGGGTTTGGCCGCCCGGGAACTGATCGCGTTCTTAAAGCTGCTAACTCGATTCCAAAAGGCAGCCGCCGAAAACAAGCTGTTGTTCGACGTGATCTCGGGCGCCGTTTATGTCTGCTCGGCATTAGCCATGATGGGTTTTGTATTTGGGTTGCCGCTCCAGGGTCTGCTGGCCACCTCTGGCATTATCGCCATCGTGCTCGGTTTAGCTCTGCAAAGCACCTTAAGCGATCTGTTCTCCGGCATTTCATTGACGATCGAAAAACCTTATCAACTCGGCGACGATATCCTGCTTGAGGGCGGCATCGAAGGTCAGGTAATTGAAGTAAATTGGCGTTCTACCCATCTGCGAAATGGATCGAACGATCGCGTGGTCATTCCAAATAGCGCGATCGCTAAGATGCGGATTCAAAACCACAGTGCCGGCACGAAACGGTATAACGGGACCTTGAGTGTGATAGTCGACAGCAGGAACGAAGTGGATGTTACCATGGAGCTGCTCAAGCAGGCGGCGATGACCTGCCCAAAAATTCTTAAGCAACCACCAACCGCGGTCAGTGCGACCGATATCAAAGGTGATCGAGTTACTTATGACGTCTCATTTAATATTGCGAGCTTCAATGATGCAGGAGAAGCGAAGTCGCAGTTAATCTCTCAAATCTACAAACGGGCTCGTCCCGTTGCCGCAAAACAACCACAAGTAGAATTGCCCTCGCCAGCACAGGCGTTTACCGCTTCCCCGCTTCTTTTCTTTCCCGAGGCCGAGGTGCTCGACCATCTCCGATTTTTCGATCCTTTAAGTCCGCCCGAGAGGGCTGGATTAGCCGCAAAAATGGAACGACACCATTTTAAAGCGGGTGAGAAAATTTTGACCCAGGGAGAAAAAAACGATGCGATCAACTTCGTTTTTCTAGGGGTTATTCAAGTTACCCACCAGGTAACCGATGGAAGAACCTTGGAGGTACACCAAGTTGGTCCTGGTGATACGTTCGGTCAGATTTCGCTTCTAACCGGCATGCCTTCAACCGTCACTTTTAATGCGATGACTTCGGGGCTCTTGTTACAATTAAAAGCTGAAGACCTGAAGCCGATCATCGATGCCAGACCCGAGTTGGCGGAAGAGCTCTGTCACTACGTTTCGCAGATGCAGGAATTCCTGGCTAGCTTTGAGCAAAGCGCGCTTCGGCCAGCGGCAGCCCAACAACATGACCTGATCTGGCGCGTGAAAAGTTTCTTTCGACTGGGCGACCATACTTTTAGCCCATAGCAGCCTAGGGCTTGGAAAACCAATCGTTGCCGGAACAAAGCCATGCTATCTATGGGACAGGACACCAGTACCGGATTGAGTTCCACATGAAGGCAAGTCCAACCGACAATTACCACGGATGGACCACGAGCGAAGAGCGGCTGATCATCGATACTGCTCCAACGTTGATCCACACGGCCCGACCGGACGGCTTCCTGGATTTCTTTAACAAACGCTGGCTCGAATATTTAGGGGTGGGGCTGAACAAAGTGCAGGGTTGGCATTGGACAGATGTGGTACATCCTGACGACGTTGATGAACTCCTTGCTCAGTGGCGAAGTTCCCTCAAAACCGGCGTACCTCTGGAAGCGGAAGCGCGGGTTCGTAGAGCTGACGGACAATATCGCTGGTTCCTACATCGAAAATGGCCGCTACGCGACGATAAAGGGGCTACTATCAAATGGTATGGATCGAGCGTGGACATCGATGATCGAAAGCGGGCAGAAGACGCCTTACAACGAAGCGAATTTTACCTAAGTGAGGGCCAACGCCTTTGCGATTCGGGGACCTGGTCGTTTACCCCGGACCGAGTCTGCGATTACTGGTCGCCGCATCTCTACGGGATTCTTGGATTCGATTCGGCAAAAGGGATTCCCACGATTGCTGATTACCTCGCTATTGTGCATCCGGGAGATCGCGGAATAGTCGAGAGAAACATACACCGGATGATCGCTGAGGGAGTCGGTCACGATGTTAAACACCGCGTGGTTCGACCAGACGGGCAGCTTCGAGCAATTCGGTGTGTCGGTGTCCCGATATTCGAAAACGGAAAAGCGACGCGGTTTATCGGCACTCTCATCGATGTTACTGAGCAAGAACACCTGACTCGGGAGCTGCGGCGACGGGAAACCTACCTGACGGAAGCTCAGCGGTTGAGCCATACCGGTAGTTTTGGATGGAATGTCTCCACCGGAGAAATTGTCTGGTCGGAAGAAAATTTCCGTATTCTTGAGTACGACCGAAGCGTTAAACCGACCTTGGAACTTGTTCGGCAGCGGGTTCATCCTGAAGACAGAGCTCTCCACCAGGAATTAGTGGAGCGGGTTACCCGGAACAAACAGGATTTTGCTGTTGCTCATCGGCTATTAATGCCGAGCGGAGCTGTTAAGTACGTGGAGGTCGTAGGCCACGCGGTGAGGAATGACTGTGATGAGCTAGAATTTATTGGCTCGGTCATGGATGTAACCGCGGCTAAGCGTGCACAACAAGCGCTGGAACAAGCCGTCCAGGAAATCAAAGCATTAAAAGATCAACTCCAGCGTGAAAATATAGCGCTCCGCGAAGAGATCGGTGAAACCTCGATGTTCGAGGAAATCGTGGGTGCGTCGCCTTTGCTGAAAACCGTTCTCGCCCGGGTCACGAAGGTAGCTCCAACCGATTCTACGGCGCTGATAACGGGCGAGACTGGAACCGGAAAAGAGCTAATTGCGCGCGCAATTCATAGAGGATCGCTGCGGGCCGAGCGGCCTTTTGTAAAAGTGAGTTGTGCGGCGATTCCGCAATCGCTGATCGCCTCCGAATTATTTGGGCATGAGAAAGGCGCATTTACCGGCGCGCTCCATCAACGGATTGGCCGGTTTGAGCTGGCCGAAGGTGGCACGATTTTCTTGGACGAAATCGGGGAACTTCCGTCCGAGACTCAGATTGCGCTTTTGCGCGTCCTGCAAGAGCGCGAAATCGAACGTGTCGGAGGCGCTCGGCCCATCCCGATTGATGTTCGGGTCATCGTCGCTACCAACCGCGATTTAAAGGCCGCGATCGCGGCTAATGAATTCCGCAGTGACCTGTTTTATCGAATCAACGTGTTTCCAATTGAAATACCGCCACTGCGCGACCGGAAAGAAGACATTCCGATGCTGGTCAAATACTTCATCGATCGCTATGCGCGCAAAGCGGGCAAGCACATTGTGAGTGTGAGCAACAAAACCCTGGAGGCGCTCCAATCTTATCCTTGGACAGGCAATATTCGGGAGCTCCAGAATGTCATTGAACGATCGGTGATTGTCTGTGATAGCGAAAACTTCTCCGTCGACGAAAGTTGGCTTTCTGCAGAAACGGCTCCCCTTCAATCCGCGAATTCGGCCCTCCCCGAGAGAGTGTCCGCTCAAGAAACGGCGATGATTGAGGAAGCCTTGTCCCAAACGCGAGGTCTAGTCTCTGGTCCGAATGGCGCAGCCGCCAAGCTCGGCGTTCCGCCCTCGACTTTGGAGTCCCGCATTAAAGCACTCAAGATCGATAAGCAGAAGTTTAAGTAACGCTGGATTTTACCACAGAGACACAGAGGACACAGAGAAACAAACCAGCCGCATCCCCGAAATTCTCCGGGGTGAAGTGGACGCAGATTGACGCAGATAAGACGGGTCGCTTCGTTCGACTCAGGGAAATTCCGCCCACGCAATTTACCCAGGGGACCATTGCGCAGCTCGGGAACTCTCCTTCGGCGAAGGATTACCACTACCCGGCCACCTCCCAACTAGTGCTTGGCGAAGGCGAGTCGAGGAAAATTTCGCTAGCTTTGTCGCTTGACTAGTTAGACGATTTAAGTCAAGATAGTCCACGATGGAAGCGGGTGCCAAAAGAAGAGACCTTATCCTCGACGCCGCCGTTCGGGTTTTCGGGCGCTTTGGATTCAAGAAGACCTCAGTCGATGATTTGGCCGCGGCCGCCGATATTTCAAAGCAAGGGCTTTATCTCCATTTTGCGAGCAAGGAAGAGGTCTTTCTGAGTGCTCTACAGAAGTATTTAGATGACTGCCTCAGTTCGGTCGCACACGAGCTCACCAAACCTGATACCTCACTTTTCGATCGGTTGCTGGGAGCTATGGACGCCTGGTTCGGTCGTCATCTGGATACGTTCACCCCGGAATCATTTGATGTGATCGAAGCAAGCAAACTGTTGGCCGGGGATCGGATCAAAGAATATGAATCTGCCCTTCAGGCCAAGCTGACCAAAGCGCTGGCAGATTCGGCGGAGTTCAAGAGATCCAAGAACATTTGTACACCGAGAGAGGTTAGCCAAGTGCTCTTTCGGTGCGGACTGACCTGGAGAAATGGCAAGCCGAGAGCCGAATTTATGAAACAGATCCGAGTGTGTATCCGAGTGTGTTGCCAGCTCGAAGCTTAAGGGAGCCAGAAGGACAATTCTCGATACAACAGGAACAAGAAATGACAAACGTATTTGGCGCGACTTCAACCAGCGACGAGGTGCTGTCCGGCGTGAATCTCCAAGGCAAACGAATCTTGGTTACAGGCGTTTCGGCTGGGCTCGGTGTGGAAACGGCGCGTTCTCTGGCGGCGCATGGCGCCTCCGTCGTAGGGTGCGGCCCGGGATTTGGCCAAGGCGAAAGCGGTAACGACTCAAATCCAGAGGGATGCGAAGGAGAACGGCGGAAGCTTCAAACTTGTTGAGCTGGATCTCGCAGATTTGAAGAGCGTGCGCGCCTGTGCTGACGCACTCGTTGCTAAGGGCAAACCCTTCGATATGGTCATTGCCAACGCGGGTGTGAAGGCTATACCCTTTGGACATACCGCGGACGGCTTTTGAAACCCAGTTTGGTACCAATCACCTGGGGCAGTTTGTTCTGGTCACCCGGATTGTGTCCTTGATGAGAGCTGGGTCACGCTTAATTAACCTCGCCTCCGCCGGTCACCGCTTCTCCAATGTTGACCTGGACGATCCGAACTTTGAGCGAACGCCCTGGTGACATCGCGCGAGCATGATGAGAATAGCAGGATCGGACGGAGCTATGGAGAAATTAACGTTAAGAAAGTTTCTTCTATTGATTGATATGGCATTTCTTGCGTCGAACTGGTTCCATCTGCGTAAATCTGCGTTTCGTTTGTTTCTCTGTGCCCTCTGTGTCTTGTGGTGAATGTTTCTTTTTCGAATTCGCGAGTTCTCGTGAACGCACGCGAATTTTCGCGAGAAGACTGCGCACGAGATTTCGTTCGACGGTGGCCGATTTTTCATTCGGCTGTGGGCTTAGCTTTCGGATCCTCACTACTACAGGAGGGTTCTCGCGGGGCTACCCCTTCGGACTGTGCCGGATCAATCCCTTTAGAGCGGGTGGCACGTATCCAGCTTAGACAGCCCGCGACAACATGTATGCTAGTTAGTCCGTCCAAAGTCACGTTTGCAGGCGAAGGAAAGCCACGTAAAAACGGCAGTCAAAAGACGAATCCTTCGGGTAACATTCCCTTGGAACAGATCCGGGTCGTTATCGCTGACGATCATCCGGTTGCCCGGCAAGGATTGTCGGCAATACTGGGATCGCTGGACGATGTCAAAATCGTGGCGGAAGCCGCAGATGGCGAGGAGGCCTGCAAACTCTATCATCAGTATTCTCCGGACATTTTGATCGTAGATCTCCGGATGCCGAAAAAGGATGGGCTACAGGTGGTTGACGAATTGATGTCGGGTCGCCCGCCAAAACCTCAGATCATCGTAATCACAACTTATGAAGATGAGGAGGATATCCGGCGGGCGGTGAAAGCGGGAGCAAAAGGGTACTTAGTAAAAGCCGCAGATATTGAACAGATCGAAGCCGCGGTACGCGCGGTTGCCGCTGGCGGCAGCCTGTTCCCGACGGCGATAAGTTTGAAGCTGGTGGAGGCAGTGTCGCGTCCGGAGCTGAGCAAGCGTGAGCACGACGTTCTCCATTTTATCGCGACCGGCAAAAGCAATAAGGAGATAGGCACGGCGCTTTATATCAGTGAGCTAACCGTTAAAGGGCACGTTAGGTCGATTCTGGAAAAGCTCGGCGCCAAGGGTCGTTCTGAGGCCATCGCGATAGCGGTTAGGCGCGGGCTGATTCAGACGCTGGGGTAGGGGGCTTGGTTCTCCCGACTTCGCACGTTGCGGTGATAGCCGGCAGGGATGAGCTCCTGTTCATCCGGGGTTGTCGGTTGGTCAAGTTTAGCACTCGGCCGAACCGACATGGCGCCAGGCAAACAAACACGGATGAGCGGGAGCTCATCCCTACCGAGTATCCCGCTTCGCGGCTAATGACCGGCAACCTAGCGGTCAACGGACGGCATGGTACGGATCATCCGGCGCAAGCTGCTTTCATAGTCGCGTCGCCAACGCACGTTTCGGACGACGTCGAGCGCGACTAATAGAAAACAGCTGAGTAACCAGATCGCGTCTAGAAAAATTCCAATATGCGGAACGAGCAAAAGCAAGACGCTGATCGTGATAGTGAGAATATAACCAACGGCGCCCTCGCCCATGATTGGATCCGGTCTCCGCTTCCACATCCATTCCGCACGTACGCGCTCAGAGTGGTCGATGATCGGATGTCCGAGCGCTCTCTGAATTTGCCAAGGAGCGATTTCCGGGAATCGCCATTCGTGCTCACTATGAAAATCGTTCCAAAAATTCGACGACATGTTGACGGTCTGCAGCCTAACCTGCCGAAATAGCTCCGCCATTGATCGAAAGGACCTTTAGATGCTACTCCATAGGGCTATAACCTTCCTAAAGCCAAGGATCTTCCCGCAAGACGGGGTTAGGGGCGATTCGAAAGAGGGATGGTCAGGTTTCGCTTTTGTTGGGTAGGATAGGTCCGTCAGTTGTGTCGATACACAATCACAAATGACAGATAACAAATAGAAATTGCCGCCGGCTGCAGTATTCTCGGGTGAAGTTTGTATTTGTCATCTGGCATTTGTTCCGGCGGCCGCCGGAACTTCTCAATGGTTGAGATTTCAAAATATCTATTCGAGAGCCTGCTGACCGACGGGGAGTTCAACTTATATCGCGGACGCGGAGCGGAGGACCTTCGGTCGATTCTTGTAGTGGCACCGGTTCTGAGGCGACC
>Ga0210396_10005183_pt1 | contig 12639 bp, 9 predicted proteins | sample IncBWH17OmetaG_FD_155466 | JGI IMG/M metagenome (GOLD analysis project Ga0210396, IMG submission 155466) | Forest soil microbial communities from Barre Woods Harvard Forest LTER site, Petersham, Massachusetts, United States - Inc-BW-H-17-O ...
GGACGCCCAGGCTGCCGATCTCCTGGCCGGCAAGTACTACATCAACGTCCACACCGCGGCCAATCCGGGCGGCGAAATCCGCGGACAGGTGAAGAAGTAAACCGCCGGCGAGAACGAACAACGAAGAGCAAACAAAAAGGCGGACCCAATCGGAGGTCCGCCTTTTTTCTCTGATCAGCCCGGATCTAACTGTTCTTCACACGGTAGGTCTCGTGACAACCGCCGCATTGCTTGCCGATGACGGGCAAGGTGGCCTTCAGCGAGTCCAGATCCGTGATCTTGCCCTTGGCGTCCGCCACGGCCTTGGCGAAGCTTGCGATGTGCTCGTTGAAGCCGGTCCTGTCTTCCCAGACTTTTGGAGATGCGAAATAATCCCCCTCCGGCTTCAATCCCTTGATGCTGTCGGGAAAAAGGGTTGGAAACTTCTTGATGGTGTCCTCGAACTGGGCCATCGCGGCATTGACGGTGGCTTGATCATAGGGTTTTTCACCCTTGACCATCGCCGCCAGAGCGCCCGCGTTCTTTCCGTTGCCCTTCATCATGGCCTGGGTCTGCTTGACCTGATCCTGCTGCGCTGCCACCGCGGCTATGCCGAGCACCAACGTTCCCACCACTATTACCGTTCGCATCATGAGCCTGATCTCCTTGTTCTGAATTATATGTGACGGGCGTTCGTCAGATATCACGGACTTGAATATCACAGGTATCACGGACTTGAATATCACAGGCTGTGCCGGCGCTGGTGCTCGCGGATCGCGATCCAGACCCGCTCGGGCGTGGCCGGCATGTCGATGTGATCGATCCTGTACTCGCGCCACAGCCCTTCGATGATCGCATTGACGACCGCCGGACAGGAGCCGATCGCTCCGGCCTCGCCCGCGCCCTTGACGCCGAGCGGATTGGTCTTGCAGGGGATGTTATGCGTCTCGAACACGAAGGACGGGCCGTCGGCCGCCCGCGGCAGCGCATAATCCATGAACGTTCCGGTAACGAGCTGGCCGTCCTTCGGATCGTAGACCGCCTGCTCCATCAAGGCCTGGCCGATCCCCTGCATGGCGCCGCCGTGCACCTGGCCGGCGAGCAGCAGCGGATTGAGCGTCACCCCGAAATCGTCGACGATGACGTAGTTGACGACCTTGATGATGCCGGTGGCAGGATCGATCTCGACTTCGGCGAGGTGAGTGCCGTTCGGAAAGGTGCCGTCCGCGGCGGTGAATGTCGCGCTCGCGTTGAGCTTCGAAGGATCGACGCCCGGCCGCTTGGCGAGATCGGCAAAGCTGATCGAGCGGTCGGTGCCCGCGACCCGTATCGTTCCCTCATTGATCTCGAGATCGCCGGGGCTCGTTTCCAGCGCTTCGGCCGCGATCTCGCGCAAATTCCTGCCGAGCTCGCGGGTTGCGCGTTCGACACTGACGCCGCCGGTCGGAATCGCAGACGATCCGCCGGTGCCGAGGCCGGTCGCGATCCGGTCGGTGTCGCCCTGCAGGACGTGGACGCGCTCCGGCGGCAGCCCGAACTGCTCGGCGACGAGCTGCGCATAGGCGGTCTGGTGCCCCTGCCCGGTCGACTGCGTGCCGATCAGGACCGTGACGTCGCCATTGGGATCGAGCTGCACCCTGGCGGTCTCCTCGCCCATGGTGCCGCAAACCTCGACATAGGTCGCAAGGCCGATGCCGCGCACGAGAGCCTGCTTCTTCGCGGCCTTGGCGCGCTTTGGAAATTCCTTCCAGTTGGCGATCTCCATCGCGCGCTTCATATGCGCGGCAAAGTCGCCGGAATCGTAGATCTTGCCTGTTGCCGTCCTGTACGGCATCGCCCGCGGCGCGATAAAATTCTTGCGCCGGATCGCATCCGGCGTCAGCCCAAGTTTGCGCGCGGACGCATCGACCAGCCGCTCCAGAACGTAAGCCGCCTCGGGCCGCCCCGCGCCGCGATAGGCATCGACCGGCACGGTGTTGGTAAAGACCGTGCGGACGCGGCAATGGAAGGCCTGGATGTCGTAAAGGCCGGGCAACATGCCGGCGCCGCCATGCGGAATGTAGGGCCCGAAGGTCGATAGATATCCGCCCATGTCGCCGAGCAGATCGACGTCCATGCCGAGGAACCTGCCGTCCTCCGCAAGCGCCATCCGCGCCGTGGTGACATTGTCGCGCCCCTGCGCATCGCCGACGAAATGATCGGCGCGGTCGGCGGTCCACTTCACGGTCTTGCGCAGCTTGCGTGCGGCGACCGCGGCCAGCGCATATTCGCGATAGGGAAACAGCTTGGTGCCGAACCCGCCGCCGACATCCGGACAGATCACGCGCATCTTCTCGGGCGGCAGCTTCAGCACCATGCCGCCGATAATTTCGCGCAAGCGATGGCTGCCCTGGCTGCCGATCGTCAGCGTCAGACGATCGCGCCTGGCATCATATTCGCAAACCACAGCGCGCGTTTCCATGAAATTGGTGACGACGCGCGGATTGACGATCGATATTTCGGCGACCGCATGCGCCTTCGCGAACGCGGCCTCGGTCGCCTTCCTGTCGCCGAGCGACACATCGAACAGCACGTTGCCGGCATGCTGGGGCCAGACCTGCGGCGCGCCGTTCTTCACCGCGTTGACGACCCCGACCACGGCCGGCAACGGCGTCCAGTCGACCTTAATCGCCTCGATCGCATCGCGCGCGGAATCGACGCTCTCGGCGACGACAAAGGCGACGGCGTCTCCGACATGGCGCACCTCGTCCCTTGCAAGGATCGGATAGGGCGGCCCGGTGAACGGATCGACCTCGAGATTGAACAGGCACGGCAGGTCGCCGAGATCGCCGACGTCCTCCGCCGTGAGGATCGTGGCGACCCCGGGCAAGCCGCGGGCGCGGGAGGCGTCGATGGTGAACTTCGCGTGCGCGTGCGGCGAGCGCAGCACCAGCGCGTGGAGCGCCGGCTGTGGTGCAAAATCGTCGGTGTAATGGCCCTTGCCGCGGATGAGCGCGTCGTCTTCCTTGCGAAGCACGCTTTGACCGACGCCGAATTTGATGGGAGCCATCGTATCTCCGTCTGCTGGTTATTGCCGCCATATTGCAGCGGATCGCGAAACAGCGCAAATCTCTTTAGGTTCGCACCAGCGTCCGCAGCCAACCCCGGCCGAATAGCAGCACGATCGAAAACGCATAAACGACGGCGCCGACCAAGGTCAGCAGCAGCAACGCGGTCTCTTCGCGAAACGTGCTCATTGGCGCAAGATACACCGCCGCGAATTTCGCGGTGAACCAGAGCGCAGCCGCCAGTACGGCGCCGCAAACGACAAACTTCGCCAGCGATTTCGTCAGCGCGGAATCGAGCTCGAGATAGCCGGCGCGCGCCGCAAAGCCGACCACCAGCAAAAGATTAATCCAGGCGCCGACCGCAGTTGCAAGGGCGAGACCTACCTGCGCAAGCGAGCCCACCAGCGCAATCTTCAATCCGACATTGACCGCAACGCCGGTCAAGGCCGCCTTCACCGGTGTCGCGGTATCCTTGCGGGCGTAGAAAGTCGCAACCGCGCTGCGGATCAGGACAAACGGAATCAGTCCGATCGCATAGGCCGCAAGCGTAGCACCGGCGGCCGCGGCGTCGCCCCTTGAGAACGCTCCGCGGGCAAACAACGCCCGCATGATGACATCGGGAACGGTCAGGAACGCGATGACGAACGGCACCGAAAACAACAGCGTAAAGTCGAAAGCCCGCCGCTGTGCGGCAAGCGCGCCAGCGTGATCGTCCGACGTCAGGCGTCGCGACATTTCCGGCAGCAATACCGTGCCGATCGCGATGCCGATCACGCCGATCGGGAGCTGATTGAGCCGGTCGGCATAGTACAGCGCCGAGAGCGCGCCTGCCGGCAGGAAGGTCGCGATGATGGTGTCGGCAAACAGCGCGACCTGCGTGCCCATCGAGCCGACGGTCGCCGGTCCGAGCGCCCGGAAGAAGGCGCGGACATCCTTGTCAAGCCTCGGGGTCGCGAACCGGGGCACGCGGCCGTGCGTGGCCAGATCGCCGGCAACCAGCAAATATTGCAGGAAGCCGGAGATCAATACGCCCCAGGCTGCGGCATGACCGGGTGTCGGGAAGAACACCGCGAGCGCCAGCGTCGCCATCATCGAGATGTTGAGGAGGATCGACGCCGCCGCGGCGCTGGCGAAGCGTTGCATCACGTTGAGCATGCCGCCATAGAGCGTCACCAGCGTAATCAGCAGCAGATAGGGAAAGGTGATCCGCGTCAGTTCGATGGCAAGCCGCCGCTGCTCGGCGTCGTCGGTGAAGCCCGGCGCAAGAATGCTCATGGCCTGCGGCATGAACAGCCAGGCGACCGCGAGCAGCACGAGCTGGGAGAAAAACAACAGCGTGAAGATGCGATCGGCGAACAACGCCGCCGAGGTCTTGCCGCCCTCGCCATCAACGTGGGCATAGGCGGGCACGAACGCCGCGTTGAAGGCCCCTTCGGCGAAGATCGCCCGGAAGTGATTAGGCAGGCGCAGCGCGACGAAGAACGCATCGGCAAGCGGTCCGGCACCGAGGATCGCCGCGAGCATGATGTCGCGCGCAAACCCGGTCAGCCGCGAAAGGAGCGTATAGCCGCCGACGGTGAAAATACGACCAAGCATGCGCCGCTTCTAGCGCATATTCGGTCCTGATTGAATCAGAACCGAATACGCTGATCTTTTATTTTGACGCATTTTTTTCACGCGAACCGCCAGCCACCTCGGATCAAGTCCGAGGGCATGCCTCGCTCGAAAACGCCATGTCAGGCGGCGGTGCTGCAAAACGGCGAAATCAGGTTGAAACAGCGTCACGCACAGCCTTGATGATCCGCTCCTGCGTCGGCTCGTCGAGATAGGCATGCATCGGCAGGCTGATGACGTCGGAAGAAAGCCGTTCGCACACCGGCAAGCCACCATCGGCGACCGGGAAATCCCGGTAAGCGGCCTGCTGATGCATCGACTTCGGATAGTAGACCGTGGTCGGAATGCCCTGCGCTTTCAGGGAAGCTGCGAATTCATTGCGGTCGATCCGCTGCGGCACCCGGATGGTGTATTGCGCCCAGACCGAGGTGCTCCAGCTGGCGAGACGCGGAATGGTCACGACATTGCCGAGGCCCTGCGCGTAGCGCTCCGCAGCCTTGTTGCGCGCCGCTATCTCATCTTCGAAGATTTTCAGTTTTTCGATCAGCACCGCCGCCTGGATGGTATCGAGCCGTGCAGTCATCCCGAGACGGACATTGTCGTATTTGTCGGAGCCCTGACCGTGAACGCGGACGCTGCGCAGCGTTTCGGCAAATTCGGCGTCATCGGTGAAAATCGCCCCGCCGTCGCCATAGCAGCCGAGCGGCTTTGCCGGAAAGAAACTGGTCGCGGTGATGACGCCGAAGCCGCCGAGACGGCGGCCCTTGTAGCTTGCGCCAAACGACTGCGCCGCGTCATCCAGCACGAACAGGCCCTCGGCCTTCGCGACCGCGCCGATCGCGTCATAGTCGGCGCTTTGGCCGAACAGATCGACCGGAATAACGCCGCGTGGCTTGAGGCCAAGCCGCCTGGCGGTCGCGATGCCGCGCTTGAGCGAAGCCACGTCGATGTTGAAGGTCGCTTCATCGACATCGACGAACACCGGCGTCGCACCGGTGAGCGCCACGGCTTCGCCGGTCGCACAAAATGTAAACGAGGGACACAGCACCGCATCGCCACGGCCGACGCCTTTGGCCATCAGCACCATGATCAGCGCGTCCGTGCCGCTGGCGCAGGTCACGACATGCTTTGCCCCGCTGAATGCGGCGAGCGCTGCCTCGAGCTCCCTCACTTCCGGACCGTTGATGAACTGGCAGTGGGTGAGCACGCGGGCGACCGCTTCATCGACGCAATGGCCGAGCCGGCGGCGCTGCGCGGTGATGTCGATGAAGGGAACGGGATCAGGACGAAGATGCTGGTTCATGGAGCCTTGCATGGATTGAGAGAGGATATAAGCCGCGGAAGCGGCCTAGCCGACGACGCGCCGCGGTCCCTTGCGGGCGGGAGCTGTTGCGGCGGGCTTGGCGGGACTTTCAAGGCAACGGATCGCAATTTCGAGACTGGCCACGCCTTCGTCGCCGGTCACCGCGGGCACGCCGCCGCTGCGCACGGCGCGGAGGAACGCGATCAACTCGGCGCGCAACGGTTCATCATGGCCGACCGGAAGATGGCGCATCGAATAGCTGCCGTCCGGCTTGAAGCCGAAACATTCGGTCACCTGACGGGTCAGAAGGTCGCCCATCACATATTTGCCGCGGGTCGCAACCGTGACGTTGCGCGCCTTGAACGGCGTCAGCCAGTTGGTGTTGATGTGGGCGAGCACGCCGGAGGCCGTTCTGAACTGCAGCAGCGCGATATCCTCGCGCTCGGCTACCGCGCTGGAGAGCTGCGGCTGCACTTCCACAATGTCCGATTCCGTGAACCAGCGGATCAGATCGATGTCGTGCACGGCAAGATCGATCACCACGCCGACGTTCGACATGCGCGGCGGAAACGGTCCGACGCGCGTGATCGCGATCGAAAGAATGTCTTCGCTCGAGATCGCCTGCTTGATGGCGGCGACCGCCGGATTGAAGCGCTCAACATGACCGACCATCAACGTCACACCGGCGCGGCGGGCAGCGGCGACGATGTCCCGCCCCTCCTCCACCGAGGACGCGATCGGCTTTTCAACGAGGATGTGGACGTTACGCGCGATGCAGGCGAGCGCGATCTCGTGATGAAGATGCGTCGGTGCTGCGACGGTCACGGCATCGACGCCTTCGGCGAGCAGCTCTTCGAGGCTCGCAAAGGCACGGCAGCCCGCAAACTCGGTGGCACGCGAGCGATGTTCCGGCAACGGATCGACGATCCCGACCAGCGTGGTATCGGGCAGGCCGGCCAGCACGCGGGCGTGATTGCTGCCCATGATGCCTGCTCCGATCACGCCGATGCGAAGCGCGCGTTTTGCCTCCGTCAGACCGGACGCCGACTCTTTGAAAACCATATTTTTCAACCCCAATATCCCCCGGCGCGGGAATTTCGACGCCTGCGCCGTGGGTTCTCTAGCACGTCGCCTCAGGTGTGGCGAATGGCTGGCTAACCTATCCAAACACGTTTTGATTCAAAGAATTACACCTTCGGCGGGCAACAGGGAATAGCACAGCCTGGCCAAATCGGGCGGGAAGCCCTGCGCGAAGGCGAGCCGCCATCCCGGCGCTCGTGGAGGATTCACGAGCGCTGGTAGTCATCCTCGATGCGGATGATATCGTCCTCGCCGAAATAGCTCCCGGTCTGGACCTCGATCAGTTCCAGCGAGATCTTGCCGGGATTCTCCAGCCGGTGGACGGCGCCGATCGGAATGTAGATCGATTCGTTCTCGTGCACGATCTTGACGGCTTCGTTGACCGTCACGCGCGCCGTGCCGCGCACCACGATCCAGTGCTCGGAACGATGGTGATGTTTTTGCAGCGAGAGCCGGCCGCCGGGTTTTACGACGATACGCTTGACCTGGTGACGGTCTCCCATGTCCACCGATTGATACGAACCCCAGGGACGATGCACCTTGAGGTGATCCTCGGTCACCTGCGGCGCGACCGTCTTCAGCCTCGCCACCAGCCGCTTCAGTCCGTTGGCATCCTTTTGACGCGACACCAGCACCGCGTCCTGCGTTGCCACCACGACCAGGTCGTCGACGCCTTCCAGCGCCACCAGCGCCTTGTCGGTCGAAACGTTGCAGTTGCGGGAATCCTCGAACACGGCTGTGCCCTGCGCGGCGTTGCCCTGGCTGTCCTTGCCCGACAGCTCCCAGACCGCGTGCCATGACCCGACATCGGACCATCCGCAGGCAACCGGCACGACCGCGGCGTGCGACGTCTTTTCCATCACCGCGTAGTCGATCGAGATCGCCTTTGCCGATCCGAATGCGCCCGCATCGAGCGTCACGAATCCGAGATCGCGCCCGGCCTTGGTGACGGCGTCGCAGACGGCCTGCACGCTCCCGGCGTCGACGTTGCGGTATTCATCCAGCAGAACCGCGGCGCGAAACATGAAGTTGCCGCTGTTCCAGAGATATCCAGCCTTGATGTAGCCGGCGGCTGTTGCCGGATCCGGCTTCTCGACGAATTTCTTGACCGCATTGACCTTGCCGGACACCGCTTCGCCCGGGCTGATGTAGCCGTATTCGGTGGCGGCGCGCTCCGGCTGAACGCCGAATGTCACGATGCGGCCCAAATCCGCCGCGACAAGGCCCTCGCGACAGGCCGCGACGAAAGCCTTGGTGTCGCTGACGACGTGATCGGCGGCGAGCGCCAGAACCACCGCATCCTTGGCCCGCATCTGTGCAAATGCCGCGCCCGCCGCAATCGCAGGCCCCGAATCTCGCCGCATCGGCTCCAGCAGGATATCGGCGTCAAACCCGATCTCGACCAGTTGCTCCAGCACCATGAAGCGATACGCGGTGTTGGTGATGACGATGGGCCGTTCGAACAGCGCAGCGTCCGACACCCGCAGGACCGTGTCCTGAAACGTCGAACGCGTGCCGAACAAGGGCAGGAACTGCTTTGGACGAACCTCGCGCGAGGCCGGCCATAACCGCGTCCCGGCGCCGCCGCACATGATCAGTGGAATGATTCTTCTGTCCATCAGCGCCTCACACGCCTCCGTAGCCACGATACCGCGCGAAAATCGGGCATAGCATCCTCAATGCGTCAACTCTTTCGGTTGGCGATTACCGACCCCTTAAGACCGCGCCTGCGCGGCCTGTCCATCATCTGCCATGGGTAATAAATCTGACTAGCGGCGCCCGAACCGCCTCTTTAGCCGCCCGGTTGCGGGGGCCGCAATACCCTGTTAGGCGGCTATTGCCAGATTGGCTTTAAAACCATACCAAGGCGCCGAAGTTCGCCGCGCGGCGCCGGGTTGCGCTGTCTTTGGCTTTCTCCACATTTGGCAAGCGCGGGCGAGATGCGCCGGATCCTGCTTTCAACGATCAAGATATTCGTTTCAGCGGCGCTGCTTTATCTCGCGCTCCGCAAGGCGAATTTTGCCGACCTCGCCTCGCGCATCGATGTTGCAAGCCTGGGCTGGATCGGCCTGGCGATCGCCGTGACATTCTTTCAGGTCTTCGTCGGCGTTTTGCGGTGGCGCGTGGTCAGCGCGGCGTGCGGGGCGCCGCTTCCAACCCGACAAGCGATGCGCTTCAATCTGATCGGGACGTTCTTCAACCAGACGCTGCCATCCTCGATCGGCGGCGACGCGGTGCGGCTCTGGCTGGTCGCGCGCGGCGGCGCCGGATGGCGCGCGGCGACGTATTCCATCTTTGTCGACCGCGCCATCGGCCTGATCGCGCTTGCGGTCATCATCGTGGCGAGCCTGCCCTGGAGCTACAAGCTGATCAGCGATCCCTACGGCCGCTCGGCGCTGCTGCTGGTCGACCTCGCCGCACTCGCCGGCGGCGCCGGATTTCTCCTGCTTGGCGTGCTGCCCTGGCCCTGGCTGAAGCGCTGGTGGGGAACGCATCATCTTCACGCCTGCGCGGTGATTGCGAACCGGGTGATTTTCAGTAGCCGAAGCGGGCCCATGATCGCGGTGCTGTCGTTGCTGGTTCACGTCCTTGCCGTGGTCATCGCCTGGTGCGTGGTTCAATCGATCGCGGCACCGGTAGCCTTCGGTCAGATTTTCCAGCTGGTTCCCCCGGTGATGCTGATCACCATGCTGCCGATCTCGATTGCAGGCTGGGGCGTCCGCGAGGCGACGATGGGACTTGCGTTCGGCTATGCCGGGCTGATGACGAACGAAGGCATCAATATTTCCCTGCTGTATGGCGCGGTGTCGTTCATCGTCGGCGCGTTCGGCGGACTGGTGTGGATTTTCTCCGCCGAAAAGGCCGCCCAAGGCGCGGCGCCGATCCAGGTGCCGGAGTAACGGCGACGTTGGATAGCATGACCATTTCCGAATTGTGGCTTACGCTTTTGGCGGCCGCTGCCGCGGCGATGCTGTCGGCGGGCCTGACCTGGGCCCTCCGGCCGTTGCTCTTGAAACACGCGCTTGCAAAGCCGAATGCGCGGTCTTCCCATCATGTCCCAACGCCGCAAGGAGCAGGCATCGCGGTGGTTGCGGCGACGCTGGTGATAGCCGGCGCCATCCTGGCCGGTCCCGATGGGTTGAGTTCGAGTTTCCCCATCGTGGTTTTCGGAGCGACCCTGTTCATTGCGGTGGTCGGCTTTGCCGATGATCTCAAATCGATCCCGGTAGCGACACGATTGGTGCTGCAGGCCATCGCCGTCGGCGCGATCCTGCTCGCTGCCCCCGCCGAGCTTCGGATCGTGCCTGCGGTTCCGCTCTGGATCGAACGCGGCCTGCTTCTGCTCGCAGGGCTCTGGTTCGTCAATCTCGTCAATTTCATGGACGGGCTGGATTGGATGACGGTAGCCGAAGTCGTGCCGATCACCGCGGCGATGATCGTGCTGGGTTCGCTCGGCGAATTCCCGGTGTCGGCGGCCATCCTCGCCGCAGCGCTCTGCGGCGCGATGATCGGCTTCGCACCGTTCAATCGCCCGGTGGCGACGATCTTCCTCGGCGACGTCGGCAGCCTGCCGATCGGCCTGTTGCTGGGCTGGTGCTTGTTGCAGCTGGCATGGCACCAGCACATCGCCGCCGCGTTGCTGTTGCCGCTGTATTACCTGTGCGATGCCACCGTGACGCTGTTGCGCCGGATGGTGCGGGGCGAGCCGTTCTGGTCCGCGCACCGTTCGCATTTTTATCAGCGCGCGACCGATAACGGCTTTACGGTATCGCGCATTGTGAGCGAAGTACTCGCTCTCAACCTCGGTCTCGCGGCGCTGGCGATCGCGTCGACCAAAATTCAGTCGGTTGCGATCGAAGCCCTGCTTATCGCCGCCGGTGGCGCCGCGGTGGCATTTTCGATGGTCCGGTTTTCGCGGCGGCGTTCCGGCAAGCCTGCAGGGTCAGCGCCGCTCTAGCAGCTCTTTCGCCAGCGCGGAGTAACCCGCCATGGCGTCCGCGAAATTGAAGCGCCGGGCGATGGCGGCGGCGCGTTCGGCCCGCGCCGGATCATTGGACAAGGCGGCCCTGCGAATGGTGCTTGCAAGTTCGCTCGTCTCGCCGGGAGCGACGACCCAGCCGATATCATGTTCGGTGACGGTCAAGGCCGCCTCGGCATCACGCTCGGAAACGATGAGCACGGGCCGCCCCATGGCGAGCAGATTGTAGAACCGGCTGGGCACCGATATCCCTGCGACGTTCTTGCGATAGGGAATGAGCCAGAGGTCCGCGGCCGAAAGGAACGCCTCAAGTTTTTCGTCCGGCACGCGATCGACCAGAGTGACATTCGCAAGACCCGCTTCGGATTGCATTTCTTTCAAGCGCTGGAAGCCGATGCCCCAACCCGACAGCAGGAAATGGATATCTCGATCGTCCCGCAGCAATCGAGCCGCCTCGAACACGATGACGGGATCGTGGGTAAAGCCGAGATTGCCGGAAAGGCCGACCATGAAGCGGGCGGCATGCGGGCGGCGGTAGGGATTATCAGGCTCAATCGGCCTGACGCGAGGCGCGAGCGTCGCCCAGTTCGGGATAAACCGGATCTTGTCGCGCGTCACACCCCGGTAGCGCAGCAGAAGTTGCTCGGTGTCGCGGCCGATGGTGATGACGGCGTCCAGCCCGCGGAACATCAGCGCGTTCAGGCTGCGTATCGCCTTGGTCAGAATGGAAGCCGGCTTCAGCAGACCAGCCATCACGAGCACGTCCGGAAAGAGGTCGTGCATGACCAGCGCCGATCGGGCGCGTTTCAATCTGGCGGCGGCGACCACCGCATGAGGCAACAGGAACGGAGCGGTTACGGTGAGCGCCACGTCTCCGCGCTGCAATCTCTTCAGCAGCGCCATAAATACGCGGAGCACAAAGAGGAGCTCGGCCGTCGCGCGCCGCATCAGCGCCGCCTTTGCCGGCACCCAGTTCCTGACTTCGATGACGGCCGGCCCGCCTGCATGATCAGACCTGTCCGACGCCGAGCCCGCGGTACCCGAAAGCACCAATACCGACGCGTCCAGTGCCAGATGGTTCGCGATCGCCGACATGATGGCCGCGGTCGTGTTTTGATCGGGAGGATAATGCTGGCTGACGACGACGATTTTTCCGGGCTTCTGCATCAATAGCTTCCGAAAGTGCCGCATGGCCAGCGTCGAGGGCGACAGGAAATTCTAGGCGGCGTTCGACCCGAATTCCGGGACGGCATCCTTCAGCACGGCCTTGATGGTGGCGCGGTCATCCCTGGCAATCGCCTGCTCAAGCGCTGCGATCCACTTGCGCAGCGACAGCATCGGCGGTTGGTTTGGCTTGGCCGCCATGATGCCGGCGACGCCGATCTCGACGGCCGGCTCCTCGTTCGCGAACAGGATTTCGTTCAACCGCTCTCCCGGCCGCATTCCCGTGAAAACGACGTCGATATCGTGGCCGGGCTCAAGGCCGGAAAGCCGGATCATGCGCTCGGCAAGATCGACAATCTTGACCGCCTGACCCATGTTGAGCACGTAGACCGAAACGTCCGGCCGCTGCGGCGCCAGCGCGTGCGCGGCGGCGGTTATAACCAGGTCGCAGGCCTCGCGGATTGTCATGAAAT
>Ga0210396_10005185_pt1 | contig 12636 bp, 12 predicted proteins | sample IncBWH17OmetaG_FD_155466 | JGI IMG/M metagenome (GOLD analysis project Ga0210396, IMG submission 155466) | Forest soil microbial communities from Barre Woods Harvard Forest LTER site, Petersham, Massachusetts, United States - Inc-BW-H-17-O ...
GCATCACAATCGCATCGCGCTGCACAGGTTCGAGACCGTTCCACAGCTCAACTGGCACGAGAAGTCGTGCCGATTGGCCCAGCGCCCAGAGCATGGGGCAGAGCGTGCCGCGGATAAGCCAGAGCGTCGGAGCACCATTTACGTTCAGCTGCTGGGCAAGCTGATTGACCCGCCGCTGCGCGTCCGCTGGACCGAAGGTTGCGTGGCGCAGCATTCGCAAGAACCGCGCCATTCGAATGGAAGCGATTCCAAGACAAATTAGCGACCCAGAAATCCATATCACTTCGATCGTCGGCAATAACACATCTCCAGATTGCCACCACAAGGGCTGGAGCGCTTGAACCTTCGGCAAGTGCGTTAATTCCGAGTGTGGCGGGGCCAGGAGTCCGTCTTGGAATTCATGCGGAGTAGAGAGGGTTGGCGAGCGCGACTCCGGCGCGCTGGCAGCTAGTGGGCCAACACGCTCGGTCGGCATCGGGACGTCTTTACGCGACTGCAGCAGATGCACGGGAATCAGGAATAGTGGAGGTGTCAGAAGCTTCAAGAGCACAATGACCCAAAGCACGTGAGTAAATGCGGGCTGTTTGACCACCCTAGCCAAGCCCCACACAACTGGCGCCGCCGCAGTCACCAAGACGGCGTTACTCAGCGCAATTTGGAGGATGTCGAACATCCTTCACCTCTTGCGAGACCGGCGTGTCTTTTCCTGCCGGAGCTGGGCCGGCGCGTCGATCAGGTCGCGAAGGGCAGTTCGCTCTTTCTCTGTCAGCGACTGATGTCGGACCAGATTCGAGACGATCGGAGCGAGAGATCCTCTGCACAGTTTGTCCGCCAATGCCCAGAGTCGCCTGCTGATGAGCTCGTCCCGGTCGGCGGCGGCGACAAACGTATGCACAAAAAGCGAACGGTCGCGCGTGACCAGGCGCTTCTCCTCCAACCGCTCGAGCAGCTTTTGCACGGTCGCGTACTGGGGTGTGCCACCGGAGGGATACAGCACTTCCGTGAGCTGCCGCGTGCTGCAACGCCCCCGGTCCCACAGCACCTGAAGAAGTCCCAGTTCCGAGTCTGTCACGTCTTGTGCCTGGCGTGCCATAAAGTAATCGCGTCTGTACTCTAAGTAATTCTGTCTTACATTGCAAGTGGATTTGGCTAAAATTCTACGATGCGGCTTCATTACGTTCTTCTCGACAAACGCCGCAAGCCAAAGCGAACCGTCTGTCCCGAACTTTGCCCTCTCGATAACGTCACAACCACGAAATCAAGAGGTCACAGACGAGAGGGCGCGTCCGTTTTCCCTCGGGGGGCCGGGCGTGGTGAAGGCGGGGTCTATGGAAGGCTCACGACAATCCCGCCGGGAGACGCGACCAGCTGGGGGCCAGACGGTGAAGAGAACTGCCAGAACTTCCATGCGGGACAACACGAGGTTGATTCGATTCGCAAATCGATTACTTGGCGGGACATCTCCTTCGAAGCTGATCATTTCAGCGAAACCGGCGGGATTTTGCCCGCGTTCGATTCGACAAACCAGACTTCGACTGATCGTCGCTCGCTATGAAACTGCAGCCCCAGTTGCCCGGATAGATTGTTCAATAACAATACGCTTGCTGTAGAGTTGCCTCGGACGTCCTGTTCGCGAATAAAATTACGCCAAAAAAACTGCTTGTCGCCAGGAGTGGTCTCGTCGACAAATTTGATCGCCAGGAGTTCTCCGACGTCGCCTAGAAAATTATCGATCTTGCCAGCAGCCATGGAAAGTGGCTGATCCGTGCGTTTTTTGAGATAGATGTCCACCACGTTTGGGAATGGCGGGTGTGGAAGCGTGTGAATTTGAAGCCGACCGGTAGCGACGATTACCTCGCGCTCGACAGTCCGCGGCACGAATCGGATGTTCTTCCCGAATTCGTCACCGAGTAGCACCTCAATCGCTGCCATTCGCTGCTGGGGCGTTGAGGAATTCCGCACGACCCAATCGCCCGGCATACGAAGTGAGGCGAGCTGGCCCATTCCCTCAAAATCGTATGACCGTAGCCCGGCCAGTGCCTTGGTGAGGCCAAGGACCTTGAAGGGCTCGAAAGTTACTGATTGCCATTCAGGCTGCGAGTCGAATCCAAATATCGCTGCGGAATCATTTGACGTGGCAGCATCCATGATGCTTGAGTCAGCTGACCCGTGCATGGCGCTGTGATAGAAAGAAGCACGCTCCGGGATGAACGGCGGAGCGACGCGCCTAAGAATTTGACCGGCCTGCAGTGCATAAGCACGATCAAAGCCTTGTCGCCAGGTCTCGTTAATGCGATCGGTCACACGGGAGTCGGAACCTGAAGGAGCGATGGTGACGACTCGCGTCGATGGCCGTGTAGCGTGGTAGACCACGGTTGCCGTCCCGCCGAATGTCAACAGGAGAATCGCGGCCGCCGTTACGATTTTTACCTTTGACGATACCAAGACCATGGTTGCTCCCTTTGTCAGAATCCCCGCCCCCGCATGGAAGGCGTCGGCGGACTTGATAATGGACGCCGCTAGCCCAGCCGGTGTCGGATGAGTGGCGTAGGTGAGCATCAGCGAGCCGAGTGCGACCGAATCCACCGCGACGCCCCTTTGCTGAAGATAAGCCCGGAGGCGGCCGACCGCCCGGTGCAGGCGCTGCGCAGCCGTGTTGGGGCTCACCCCCAGTGCGCACGCCACTTGCTCAAGGTTCTGGGCCTGATGGTAGCGCAGCGTCACCGCGTACAAATCGGTTGCGCTTAGGCTGCACAGCGCTTCATCGAGCAGCGGTTCGACTTCGGTCCACGCATCATGTTCCGGCAGATTCGCGGAGTTCGTTCGCATCTCGGCAGCCTTCTGTTCTCTTGCGGCGCGACGTTTCTCGGCACGCTGCATGTCGGTCGCGAGATATCGGGTGGTCACCAACAGCCAAGCCGCTGGGATCACGCCGCTGCGCAGGCCCCCAGCCTTTTGTGCCAGCGCCATGAATGCCTGTTGGGTGATATCCTCGGCGATCTGGTGGTCCCGGAGCTGCCGAAACGCAGCCGAGTAAACCAAACCCACATTGGCCTCGACTAAACGTGCAAATGACTCCTGCGAGCCGGTCTGGACGTACTCACGAAGCCATCGGGAGTCCTGATTCATCTCTGCCACTGAACTTAGACCGTCGCCGCCGCGGAATTATGACGCCGTTCGTGGAATTCCCTTGGAGTTCTTGGATCGCATGGGGACGGGCAAATGGGTCGTATACTCGATTTCTTGCGGCTGAATTGCGGCGGAGATTCCCTCGCAAAATCATCGGGAAAATAGCGGCGAAATGAGTTTCCCGACGGAGACTAGCTATGTTCCTCGCAGTAAACCTGAGCACCTTCCGGAGTCGATCGCGTCCTTGAGGCGCATCTGCATTGGGCACTCGCCCATTGCCTGCCGCGCCTATAACCCCTGACGTCAAGATCGACGCGGTGGCAGCAGCACTTAGCAAGACGATGCCCGTTCAGTGTGCCGCCAAATTTTCGGTTGCGCAAGTGGCTGCTGTAGGCATGGCATTCCCACATGCATAAGCTGACGCCGAAGCCTTTTTGTGACAAGCCAATTCAGCGATTGACGGAGAGACTTGGGGAGCCACACTGACCGGAAGATTTTCTTGACGTGCTTGGTTATGCGACGCGCCTCGGCTATGCTCGCCAACACCCAAGCAGCCCCCGGCCCCGCCGGAGGTTGTGCGTTTCTCGCTCAACCCCACCGTCCGGAAGCAAAGTGATCGGCCCCACCACGTCCGCAATCTGCCGATTCAACTGCGTCGGCGCAGGCACCTCTCGTACCGCTCCTTGGCCTCTCCGAAGCCCGCCGCCGCCAAGACCAGACCCTCGGCCCGCCGCAACCGCTCCGCGAGGCCCTCGAAAGTCGCAAGAAGGACAACACGTTTGGCGTCTGCCTCTTCCGCCTACCGGATGAACAGCCGTCGGGCGTTCGCGTCCTCTGCGATGTCCGGATCCAGCAGCAGCCGGTTGAACTGCTCGATCTGCTTCTCCACCCCCGGCAATTCGTTCCTGCGAGCCGTCACTGCCTTTCCTGCAGGTCCTTATCGATAAACGAATACAGAAGTTGATCGCGCACCTTCCCCTCCTTCATAGCGCTTCGGCGCATCCGGGCTTCTAGCTGATAACCGGCCTTTTCGAGCACGCGAGCTGACGCCGCATTCTCCGCGAATGGGACCGCACAAACGCGCGTTAGCTTGTATTGTGGGATTGCAAAACACGTGAAAGCGCGTACGACCGCGGTCGCAATCCCGCGTCCCCAATATGCTCTCCCGATCCAATACCCGATCTCGGCGGTACAGCGCTCGATGTCCTCACGCGGCTTGAGGCCAACGCCGCCGATCGGTTGATCCGCCAAGCAAATTGCAAAACTCATAGACGGCGTCCGAGTCGCGGCGTACTCGATCCAGTTCTCGGCGTCCACGCGCGTGTAGGGGTATGGAAAGGCATCGCGCAGTTCGATGGAAACATCACGGTCATTGGCGTGGAGGATTAGCGAGTTCTCGTCGCCGCCGCGCCAGGTACGGATGCTCGCGACGCCGCAATTTAGCTGCATGAACGGAAGTATACTGCGCTATTTGCCCGCGCCCACGAACGGTTGAGCCAAATCTTGGCTTGATTCATCGGGCCGCGTTTCGGCAGCTTCGGAACTATCCCCTGACTGAGGACGTAACCGGTCTTCATGGTGCTGGCGCACAAAAAAGGGCCAAGAGCCTGCGCAGCACATGTCTGCTGGTGACCACCCGGTATCTCGCAACCGACATGCGGCGTCCCGTCAAACGTCCGGCCGCAAGAGAACAGACGGCTGCCCGGCTATGCGAGCAACCCCTATGGAGTCTTTCGCGGGCCCGCAGCGAATGAGATTTCGCTCACCCCACGAACGTGCGCCGTGCCGTGGCGATGAAGGACTTTGCCGTGGCGGAATCTTCAGCCGGCCGGGCGGCGAGGGCGAGAGCGGTGCCAGCGGTGGAGTCCGCCAGGTTTCGGTACACGACCCCCTGCCACCGGAGCTCGCGCACCGACTCCGGGAGCAGCGCGAGGCCTACGGTCAGCTCCACGCGGCGCTTGGTCCGGCGGAACAGTTCGGCCCCGACCTGCTTCTCCAGCTTCTTGATCTGCTGACTGAGCGGCGGCTGTGCGATCAAGAGCCGCTCTGCCGCCCGGCCGAAATGCAATTCCTCGGCGACCGCGATCACATACCGCATGTGGCGAATTTCAATACTCATATCGCGGCGGCCAGTCAGACCGGCTGTCGGGCTCCAGCATTGCAGCGCGCCAACCCCCGCTGCGTTTTGCCGGCGGATTGCAGAGCGGGCTGATGGCCGGTGTCACAAAACGGCTTTGGCGGCGGTTTGGATTATGTGGCAGTGATGAGCCAGTGCGATGAGCCGGGCAAGGCGCTATTCGGCGCTCGGGAGTGTCTTTTGGCGAACTTGTCGGACCATATCCTTCTTCTTGCGGATTCCGTTCTCTCAAAGACGCTCAGTTTGAGTTAGCTTAGCAGCGCACGACGGCACGTCGCTCGACCTTCTCGGCCGGAGCGACCTGCGGAGCGGAGTTTTCAAGCCGCGGCCAAGGACGTGTCATGCCGACTGAGCAAACTGGAGCGCCGGTCCCGCCGAAACGCGATGAGAAATCCCACTGGATCCTGGGAATGGCGTACATCAACGCCGATGACCCACGGCTGCTGGTACCGTTGCCGTCGAAGCTGGGATGGGCCGTCAACTTCGGGAATCCCCGTGCCACATCTTTTCTCTTTTGGCTGTGGGTGGTCTGGCTTGCCGTGTTTCTTGTGGCGCCCCTCATCGTTCATCCGTCGCGATTTTCGGCGGACCCGACGCCGGTGCTCTGGGTTGCGATGTCGAACCTTTTGGCCCTCGGGCTGGTGCGTGCCAGTTGGAGCTTTCGCTGGTCCGACCTCAAGCAGATTCGAGTGGCCTCGCACGGACTTGTCGCGATGAGCATTGGCTTCTTCATGCAAACGGTGGTCAACGGGCCGCTCGTGCTTTGGTGGGGGGCGCACGATTCCTCGCGGATTCACCAGTTGATCCTCGCAACGGTCGCGGGCATCGCTCAGACGGCGGGCAAGCTCCTCGGGATCCTTCTGCTATTCAAAACCAGACTCCCATCGGACGTGCGGGACTCCGCACGATACGGACTTCTCGTGGGCCTTGGTTTTGCGATTTCTGAGATCACATTGATCTACTTCTCGTGGGCCTGGGGATATACGCCCGAGAAGCACATTCAGTGGGGGTTCCTGATCGGCGTCTGGGAGAGAGGGAGCGCCGCGTTGTTTCACATCAATTCAGCCGGGCTGGTGGCCCTGGCGCTTTGGACCAGGCGTTATTGGCTCATCGGCTGGGTCGTCGCCGTCCACGCGCTGACGGATTTCCTGGCCGGTGCCGGAATGCTGTCCTCGGCCTACGCGCTCGAAGGCGCCATTTCGATCTGCGCAGCGTCAGTCTGGGTCACCTTTCCGCTTGCGTACGAGCTGTCACGTCGAGTTGAAGATTATCGAGCATGAGCCCACCCACTGCCCGACAATCACCGGCTGGGCGTCCATCATCGCGAACTCCCAGCCGATGCATTGATGAGGCCCGGCGCCGAACGGGGAATACGCGTAACGATGTCGCATCTTATGTATCTCAGGTCGAACCGTCCTGGGTCGAACTCCTCGTGATTGTCCCAGAACTGAACGTGACGGAGAGTGAGAAAGGGAGAGAGAAGGACGATCGATTTCGCCGGGATCTCGGATAAGCGAGAGCCTCTTTCACGTTGCCGGCTTGCTGGAAGACTGAGCCGGTTTTGGCTTTCGCGGCCGCATAGCATCGAGGGACTTGAGGGCAAGCGTTCCGGCGTCTATGTCCGCGGGGACGGCGCCGTCGGACGCCGGCGGAACGGTCACGCGGGTCTCGACGAGCCAGACCTTGCTGGAGCCTATCAGGTTGAGATTCAGGCGGTAGTTCCCCGGCGGGATGTGATCAAAGCGGACCTTGGGACTTTCGCCACTTTGAGCCATCAAATTCTGCTGGTACGCGGAAAGCTCAAAGCGGCCTTCGCCGGAGGATGGCGGCGGGGAGGGATCGAGCCAGAGCACCGCGTTGATCTCGCCCGGATCGGGAAGCGGGGCCAGGCGGGCAACGACGGAGCGGCCCGCGCGGGAGATGAAATCGATCGTGCAAGTCCCGCCGGAGGGAACACCGATGTACCCGTTGAACGAACGCTGTCCGACCGGGATGCAGGCCATGTAGAGCCGACCGGACGGGGCCTGCGGGATGAGGTAATGCCCCGAGTTATCAGCCGCGATGTTAATCTGCAACCGCGGCTCATCCTGCGTGTACGCAAGCATGATCTGTGCGCCAGTGGCGGGCACACCATCAAACGTGACGTTGCCTTCAATTCGACCCCATGGCACCAGTGTCAGGCGTAAATTTTGGGCCAGTTGTCTGGTGGTGGCGCGGGCGAAGCCCTCGGGGCAGGAGACGACCACGCCCCTGGGCTTGGCGGCAGAGTTGAGGTGAAACTCGCCGATTGCATCAGTCAACGTCGAGATCTGGGGCGGGAATGAGAATTGCGGGTCGTGGTTTAGCACCACCGGCCTCGGGTCGGTGGCGGCGATGACTTGTGCCCCGGCTACCGGCCGCCCGTCGGCAAATACCACCTGCCCGTGTAGCTCGAAACCAGCGACCGGGGCGACAGCCGTGATGACCGGCGGTTTGCCCTCCGGCAAGACCACCACCTGTGCGCGCCGTGCCGACAACACCTTGTGAACGAGGACACCCGTTCCTCCCGCCACGAGGGCTCCGGCTACGCAGAAGGCAACGACTTTGGCTTTTGACCAGGCCATGACCGTAACCACTCCTTTCGCAAGCGTCAGATGATTGATTGCGGCCGCGGCGGCCGCGTGGACCACCGCTGGCGGTGCGGGGCACACGCCATAGGCCAGAAGCACCTGGCCAAGAACTTCGCTGGGCACGGTGATTCCGAGGGAGGCGAAGATGCCGCGGAGTTTTTCCAGCGCCCGCTCGACGCGCTTTCGAGCGGCTTGCTCGGTAATTCCCAACACCCGCGCCACCGTGGCAAAATCGCGGCCCTCAAAATAGCGCAGCGTCAATGCGTCGCGCAGGGCATCGGGCAGTCTGCTCAGAGCAGCATCCAGGAGCGGTGAAATGCTGTTCCAAGTCTGTGCATGAGGGTCCGGAGCTGGGACAGGATCATTCTGGGACCGTGACATGTCGTGGGTCCTCTGCTGGGCAGCGTGGAGTTCGTGGATCTGCCGCCGCGACTCGGTGCGGTGGAGATTTTTGGCGGCCAGGTGCGTCGCCTTCATCAGCCATCCCCCGATCACCACCTGTCCCCCCAATATCGGCGCCTTGCGGGACAAGGCGATGAAGACTGCCTGGGTGATGTCGTCGGCCTGATGCGGCTTGCCCACCTGCCGCAGCGCCGCCGAGTAAACCTTGTCCACATGGCGGCGAACCAGCCGGGCAAAGGCGTCCTGTGAACCGCTCGCAGCGTATTCCCGCAAAAGCTGCCTGTCGCTGGCGTCGTCCATTGGGTTGATCACTTCAGCCATCCCATACAGATGTACGACCAATCGCGCAAATGGACAGCGGTTTGTGGGCGCGGGCGATGAATGGCAATTCGCTAGGATTTTGGCATCTCTTGGCCAAGGCTCTGACGCGCGTGTTTCGCTGGATTTAAACTCTGACGGGTTCCGAAGCTTCGGCGTAATTGAATCGTTGCTCGCGGTTTGCGCCTGGGGCACAGCGTCAGTCGGGGGTCGAGGTCGTCTTTATCTGCACGGCGCCAGAATTGTTCCGTGAGAACGTCAGGGCGAGGCTCTACGGGGTCGGAGTCGACATCCGAACTCAGTGGCGCTTCTCGTTCATAATCACGGAAAGGAATGTTCTTGCATTACTGTGAACTTCAAGGTATAAGCAATCGCTCCGCCGGTGAAGAAACTGGCGTTTAGAATTGAGAGGTGACCCATGTCATGCCGGCGGCCTGGCTTTTCCTTGGTGGAACTGGTTGTTGTGATGGCGATCGTCGCGCTGCTATTGACGATTCTTCTGCCGGCGCTTGTGACGGTTCGCCACATGGCGCGATCGGCCGTCTGCCTTTCGCACCTTCAGCAGATCGGTGATTCCTTCCTGATGTACCTGAACGCCAACCACGGGCATGCGCCTCAGGGCCGCCAGGATCTCACGCAGCTCGGCTGGTGGGAGCAGCTCCAGCCGTACAACGGAAGCATCCAGTCCGTCATGCTCTGCCCCGAAGCCATCGAGCCGGGCAACGTGCTCGGTTCCGCCATCACCGCGTGGGGCCCGGATAGGACCTTCTGGGTTGCTGCCCCTCAATGGATCATGCGCAGCGCTTATACCGGCAGCTACGGCATCAACGCGTGGCTTCAGGAACCGCCGGGCGGTGATACGGCCGCCACATCTCCGTACTGGCGCCTCCACGCGATCCACCTGCCGGCCAAACAAGCGGCCGCAATTCCGGTCTTTGCCGACTGCATCATGTCATTCGGTGCGCCGCTGGACACGGACACTGTGCCGATAAACTTGATTAATCCGCTGCCTTTCTACTCCGGCGTCGGCCCCAAACCCGCAGGCCCGCACGGGATGATGGCTTACTTTTGCCTCGACCGGCATCGGCTTGCCGTCAACGCGGCCTTTTTGGACGGGCACGCCCAGCGCGTGCCGTTAGCGGATTTGTGGAAGTTGCAGTGGAACAGTGCTTTCAAACCCACGGACGTACAGGTTCCGCGATAGAACGGCCGAAGAGCCCCTCAGGAGCCCTTAATGAAGACTACGAATAAAGAGCTGGTTGGCGCCTCGACTGCCGTCCTGATCCTCGGCGTGCTGAAACGCGGCCCGAGCTGGGGCTACGACATCGTCCGCCAGATCAATGAAGAGGCGGCGGGCGCATTCACGTGGCAGGAAGGGACGGTTTATCCGCTCCTGCGCAAGCTGGAGAAACAGGGCCTCGTCCGCTGCCGCTGGCAGGATTCGCCGACCGGTCGACAGCGCAAGTATTACATCCTCACCCCGGCTGGCCGCACATCGCTCGATGCCGGCGCCCGGCAGTGGGAGATGTTCCACGAGTTGGTTCTTCGACTGGCTGGGGTGAATCATGCCTGAACAACCCGATGCCTTTGCGGTTGCCAAAATTCACGAGCTATGCGAGCAGCTCGCCACCCGTCACGGCTTGGACCAGCAGACGAAGGAAGAACTGTGCGGTCACCTTGAAGACAAGCTCCACGGGTATCTGACCGGCGAAATTCGCATCGGTGAAGAGGATGCACTGCTTCTGGTCCGGGCACACTTCGGCGACGCCGACCGGGTCTGTGCGATGCTGGGTACGGGAGGAGATCTCCATGAGCTGCGATTCAGTGGACGCCGACGTGCCATGCTCTGGATTGCCGCCGTCACCGCGGCGCTCACGCTTCTGGCGTTACCGACTTGCGCACTGGGATTGGGTGTGAGCGTGGGGTCAACCTTGGCGATTGCCGGATGGATGGCGGTCTTCGAAACTGGCGTCCTGCTCGCCGCCCGCGCCGATTCGGACAGCCTATGGCAACGCGCCGTCGCGGTGTTTTTGCTGCTTCCGACCACCGGCTTGCTCTATCTGCTATTAACCGAGGGAACCGGCCCCCTGACGATGCATATTCCAGCGCATTACGCCGAAGCGCGATTGGCGATGTCGGCCACTGTGGCGCTAAGCTTGCTCGGCCACCTCGCTTTGCTGACGCTTTTGGTGCGGCCACGAAGCGAACTTGCAGGCCTCTAAGTAAATCAGGACCCCCCTCTACCGATCAATTTGCGCATGACCAAGCTCCGGTTGAACCCGCTGACCTGCAACGACATCGGTTTGGGGACGCTAACCCGCCCACGAGATGGACGCGGCGCATGCCGCCAGTTTCCAGCGCGGCGACCACGCTGCTCATGCTCATTCCACCACAATCTCGAGAGTGAAACAGAATGAGGACGCGACCCAGACCACTGCCAAGCAACTGCGTCGACAAGGTCAACCAACCGGGAACGCAGGCGGAACTCGAAGCTTTACCCCTGCCGGCAAGGCGTGGAACCCCGGGCTGGTTGAGACGGCACACGCCCTGCGGCGTAAGCGGAAGCGATGGCCGCCAAGCCCGGCCCCCGGTCGTTCGCAACGCAACGGAGGTGCGTCCAGCCCTTTAGTAAGACCTGTCACGACTGCTTCAAATGCTCGGCAATCCATTTCCGCAATTGATCCATTGCATCGTCTGCCACCGGCCCCTTGAACCCCGGATCATCGGCGTTCGGCGGGACCTTCAAGTTGTGGCTCGCCTTCGGAATGACTGCCAGCGTATGAACGTCATCCTTGCGGCTAGCGAACGCCGCGTCCAGCGCCTTGGCGTCGCGCTCGGGGGAGACTTGAATGTCGGCTGCCCCCTGAACGATCAGCATCGGCCCGGAAAAGTCGGCGGCGAGCTTGCCGGGGTCCCACGCCAGCTCGCTATGATAGAACTTCCCCAGATAGGCCGGATACAGCGCCGCCAGGCCCGCCGGCACGTCCGGCGGCACCTTGCCGGTCTCCCTGATTGTCTTGGTGATGCGGGCGTTCTCGCCGAGGAAATAATCGGTCTGCGCCGGCGTGGCGTGCTGCCGGGCGAGCGTGCTCTTCAACTGATCGGTAATCACCGCATCCATCGTTCGGCCCGGCGTACTGACCAGGATCAGGGCCGCAGGCGCGTGACCTTCGGCCTTGAGCACGGCGGCGGCTTCCAGGGCCAGCATCCCGCCTTCGCTGTGACCGAGGATACCGACGCGCTTCGGATCGATGTGCGGCTGTTTGGCGAGGAACCGCCACCCCGCCGCGGCGTCGCCGACGAAGTTCTCCCACGAGAAAAACTCGCCGTACGCGGCGATGTCTTTGGGCAGATCGGCCTTGTTGGCGTACATGCCGCGCTTGTCGAACCGGAGCGTGGCAATCCCCTCATCGGCCAGCCCCGCGGCGATCTGCTTGAGCAGATCGGTAACCAAAGCCGGCGGCTGGTTGCCGTCGCGGTCGGTCGGGCCGCTGCCGGCCAAAAGCACCAAGGCCGGACCTGCCCGCTCGCAGGCGGGAAGCTCCAGAGTCCCGGCAAGCGTCACGCCGCCTGCCCCCGGAAAGCTGACCTGTTGCTCGACGGCCTTCGCGATGGCGGGCAACCAGGAGAAAACCGCGGAGACCAATAGCGTGTGAACTGTCGCGCGGAGCATGTTGTTCCTAGCAGGGCCGGCGCAGAAAAGCAGTTGAGGATTCTCAGCCAAAGACATTCCCGCCACCAGCTGCGTCAGTAGCTGGGACGGCGGGAATGTCGGAATGTCGCTGACTGATTTCGGAACCTGGAGAATCTATGGCGGCGACACCGCTATTGGACCGTGTTCGGGGGTTGGGGCCCGCCGCTCCAGGCTTCCAACTGGGGCACGTCGAGGCTGGTGCCGCCTTGCGTGCCCAGGTAGGACAAACTGCTGGTGCGCGGGTCGACGTACTGCCAGAACAGGGCATGTCCGTCGGCAAACGAGATCGTCGTGCCGCCCTTGTGGAAGTCCGCCGGGCTGTCGCCGAACGTCGTGCCGGGATAGAT
>Ga0210396_10005186_pt1 | contig 12633 bp, 13 predicted proteins | sample IncBWH17OmetaG_FD_155466 | JGI IMG/M metagenome (GOLD analysis project Ga0210396, IMG submission 155466) | Forest soil microbial communities from Barre Woods Harvard Forest LTER site, Petersham, Massachusetts, United States - Inc-BW-H-17-O ...
GTCCTGCAGGTTCTGCCCCCCCGTCTGCCCCGTGAGCGGGAATACCCCCGGTGAACCATTCGCGAAGGCGGCCCCAGGAGCTAGCCTGCCTATGCAATGAGCGCATTTGTCCCCGACGTTCCGCACGCCCCCGTCGACGCCGTTTTGACGTTGACCGGTGAACGCACCATCCCAGGCCTCGACGTGGAAAATTACTGGTTTCGCCGCCACGAGGTGGTCTACCAGCGGTTGGTGCAACGCTGCGCGGGCCGCGAAGTGCTCGAGGCGGGCTGCGGGGAAGGCTACGGCGCCGACCTGATCGCCGGGGTCGCGCGGCGGGTGATCGCGCTGGACTACGACGAAGCCACCGTTGCCCACGTACGAGCCCACTACCCGCGGGTGGAGGTCGTCCACGGCAACCTGGCCGAGCTACCGCTGGCCGACGCCTCGGTCGATGTGGTGGTCAACTTTCAAGTCATCGAGCACCTGTGGAATCAGGCCCAGTTCGTCCGCGAGTGCGCCAGGGTGCTGCGGTCATCGGGGCTGTTGATGGTGTCCACTCCCAACCGGATCACGTTCTCGCCGGGTCGCGACACCCCGATCAATCCGTTCCACACCAGAGAGCTCAATGCCGAAGAGCTGACCCAGCTGCTGGTCGACGCCGGTTTTGCCGCGGTGGCATTGAGTGGCGTGTTTCACGGGGCGCGGCTGGCCGAGATGGACGCCCGGCACGGCGGCTCGATCATCGACGCCCAGATCGCACGGGCGGTCGCCGACGCGCCCTGGCCGGCGAAGCTGCTGGCCGATGTCGCCGCGGTCACCAGCGCGGACTTCGATGTGGTCGAGGCCGGAACCGATCAGGCGCACTACATCGATGACAGCCTGGATCTGGTCGCGATCGCGGTGCGCCCGTGAACCAGCCGACCGGTAGCCAGGTGCCCGGTCTGTTCACCCTGGTGCTGCACACTCATCTGCCGTGGCTGGCCCACCACGGCCGCTGGCCCGTGGGTGAGGAATGGCTCTACCAGTCCTGGTCGGCGTCCTATCTACCGCTGTTGCGGGTGCTGCGGAAGCTGGCCGGCGAGGACCGCCGTCGGCTGATCACGCTGGGCATGACGCCGGTGGTGACGGCGCAGCTCGACGATCCGTACTGCCTGGACGGGATGCATCACTGGTTGGCCAACTGGCAACTGCGCGCCGCCGAGGCGGCCAGCGTCCGCCCCGGAGACCTGTCCGATACCGTGACGTCTAGCACACCAGAAGCATTGCGGTCCTTCGGGATTCGTGACTTCGCCGAGACCGAGCAGGCGCTCGACGATTTCACCACCGGGTGGCGGCATGGCGGAAGCCCGTTGCTCCGCGGGTTGATTGACGCCGGCACGGTTGAGTTGTTGGGCGGTCCGCTGGCGCATCCGTTTCAGCCGTTGCTGACACCACGGTTGCGGGAGTTCGCGCTGCGCGAGGGCCTGGCCGATGCGCGGCAGCGGTTGTCGCACACGCCGATTGGCATCTGGGCGCCCGAATGCGCCTACGCACCGGGAATGGAACACGACTATGCGGCCGCCGGGATCGGCCATTTCATGGTCGACGGGCCATCGCTGCACGGTGACACCGCGCTGGGCCGGCCGGTCGGCGACTCCGACGTCGTCGCGTTCGGGCGCGACCTGCAGGTCAGCTACCGGGTGTGGTCGCCGAAATCCGGCTATCCTGGCCACGCCGCCTATCGCGATTTCCACACCTACGACCACCGCACCGGCCTGAAGCCCGCCCGGGTCACCGGCCGCAACGTGCCGTCGGACGCCAAGGCGCCCTACGATCCCGAGCGTGCCGATCGCGCAATCGACGGCCACGTAGCTGATTTCGTTGACGTAGTCCGCCGCAGACTGGAGGCCGAATCCGAGCGCATCGGGCGACCCGCGCACGTGGTGGCCGCGTTCGACACCGAGTTGTTCGGCCACTGGTGGTACGAGGGACCGGTGTGGCTGGAGCGGGTGCTGCGGGCATTGCCGGAGGCCGGGGTGCGCATCGGCACGCTGAGCGACGCCGTCGCCGCGGGTTTCGTCGGCGATGCTGTCGAATTACCGCCCAGCTCTTGGGGTTCGGGCAAAGACTGGCAGGTATGGGCCGGCGACAAGGTGGCCGACCTGGTGCAGCTCAACAACGAAGTCGTCGACACCGCGCTGAGCACCGTGGACAAGGCGCTGGCCCAGACCGCGTCCCTGGACGGGCCGATACCGCGCGACCACATCGCCGATCAGATCCTGCGCGAGACACTGCTTACCGTTTCCAGCGATTGGCCGTTCATGGTGAGCAAGGACTCGGCCGCCGACTATGCCCGCTACCGGGCACATCTGCACGCACATGCCGCCCGTGAGATCGCCGATGCGCTGGCGTCCGGCCGCCGGGAGGTCGCGCAGCGCCTCGCAGATGGCTGGAACCGGGCCGACGGGCTCTTCGGCGCGCTGGACGCACGCAGGCTGCCGCGATGAAAGTTCTCATGGTGTCGTGGGAATACCCACCGGTCGTGATCGGTGGGCTCGGCCGCCACGTCCATCACCTTTCAACCGCGCTGGCGGCCGCCGGGCACGAGGTTGTCGTGCTGTCCCGCCGCCCGTCGGGAACCGATCCGAGCACCCACCCGTCGTCGGATGAAATGAACGAAGACGTCCGAGTTGTCGCGGCCGCGCAAGACCCGCACGAGTTCACCTTCGGCAAGGACATGATGGCCTGGACGCTGGCCATGGGCCATGCCATGGTCCGCACCGGATTGTCGCTGAAGAAAAAGCGCAGCGGCCGCCCGTGGCGCCCCGATGTGGTGCACGCGCATGACTGGCTGGTGGCACATCCCGCCGTCGCACTGTCTGAGTTTTACGACGTGCCAATGGTTTCCACGATTCACGCCACCGAGGCCGGTCGGCATTCCGGATGGGTTTCCGGATCGCTGAGCAGGCAGGTACATGCCGTGGAGTCGTGGCTGGTACGCGAATCCGATTCGCTGATCACTTGTTCGGCGTCAATGCGCGACGAGATCACCGAGCTGTTCGGGCCCGGCCTGGCCGAGGTCACCGTGATCCGCAATGGCATCGACGCGGCCCGCTGGCCGTTCGCGGAACGCCGGCACCACGGTGTGGCCGGCCGGCCGCCGGAGCTGCTTTTCGTGGGCCGGCTGGAATACGAGAAGGGTGTGCACGACGCGATCGCGGCACTGCCGCGGATCAGGCGCGCCCACCCCGATACCACGCTGACGATTGCCGGTGACGGCACCCAGCAGGACTGGCTGGTCGAGCAGGCTCGTAAACACCGGGTGCTCAAGGCAACCCGGTTCGTCGGACGGCTCGATCACGCCGAGCTCCTGGCGGCGCTGCATCGCGCCGACGCCGCGGTGCTGCCCAGTCACTATGAGCCGTTCGGGCTGGTGGCGCTGGAGGCCGCCGCGGCGGGAACGCCGTTGGTGACGTCGAACATCGGCGGGCTGGGCGAGGCGGTGATCAACGGCGAAACCGGGATGTCTTGTCCGCCCCGCAATGTCGCGCGGCTGGCCGAAGCGGTCGGCGCCGTGCTTGACGATCCGGCCGCCGCCCAGCGCCGGGCCCGGGCGGCTCGTGAACGCCTTACCTCGGACTTCGACTGGCACACGGTGGCTGACGAGACCGCGCAGGTGTACCTGGCGTCCAAACGCCGCGAACGCCAGCCGCTTCCGCGGCTGCCGATTGTCGAGCACGCGCTGCCGGACCGCTAGTCGATGGGCCCGCCGAATTCGCCGGTACCGTCGGGTAGATGGGACTTGTGTATTCCAGCGTGGTCGACGCACCAATCTACGAAGTGTTCGACTGGCACACCCGGCCCGGGGCGATCACCCGGCTGACACCGCCCTGGCAGCCGGTGCGGGTCGTCGCCGAAGCGGATTCGCTGCGCAACGGGCGCGCTGAACTCGGCCTTCCCGGCGGTCTGCGCTGGGTGGCCGACCATCAACCGGATGCCTACGATCCGCCGCGGCGCTTCGTCGACTCGATCGGCGCCGAAGGACTGGCGTCGTTGCCGGTTCGGCTGGCGGTCCGCTGGCGGCACACTCACGACTTCGACGAGGTCGGCAATGACCGCACCCGGGTGACCGACCGCGTTGTCACACCGGTCCCCGCCAGTGCGCTTCGCGCGATGTTCGCTTACCGGCATCGCCAGTTGGCCGATGACCTCGCCGCCCACCGGCATGCCGCCACGCAAGGTTTCGCGCCGATCACGGTTGCGGTCACCGGATCGTCCGGGCTGGTCGGGTCGGCGTTGACCGCCTTCCTGACCACCGGCGGTCATCGGGTGATCCACCTGGTGCGTCACGCTGCGACCAAACGTGATGAACGGCAATGGAATCCGGACGATCCAGATCCGGATCTGCTGAATGGCGCCGACGCGGTGATTCACCTGGCGGGCGCATCGATCGCCGGCCGCTTCACCGAGTCGCACCGAGCCGCGATCCGCGACAGCCGGATCGGTCCCACTCGCCGCCTGGCTGAACTGATCGCGAAATCAGCCGACGGGCCGAAGGTGCTGATCTGCGCGTCGGCGATCGGTTACTACGGCTATGACCGCGGCGACCAGACACTGACCGAGGAAACCGACCGCGGGGATGGGTTCCTCGCCGACGTGGTCGACGAGTGGGAGCTCGCCGCGACGGCGGCCGAGGACGGCGGAGTGCGGGTGGTACGAGTGCGCACCGGGATCGTGCAATCCCCTCGCGGCGGCACCCTTCGCCTGTTACTTCCGCTGTTCCGCACCGGGCTCGGCGGTCGCGTCGGCGACGGGCAACAGTGGTTCTCCTACATCGGGATCGACGATCTTGTCGACGTGTATCACCGCGGGCTGTGGGACACCACGCTGTCTGGACCGGTCAACGCGGTGGCCGCAGATCCGGTGCGCAACATCGACTACACCCGAACACTGGCCAAGGTGCTGCGCCGGCCCGCGGTGTTGCCGGTGCCGACGTTTGGACCGCGGTTGCTGCTCGGCGAGCAGGGCGCGCGGGAACTCGCCTGCGCTAATCAACGTGTGCTGCCGGCCCGACTGCAACAAGCCGCTCACCGGTTTCGCCGTCCCGGCCTCGACCAGACGCTGCGGCATCTGCTCGGCCGCTGATCACAGGCCGCGGCGCGCCGCCCTTACGGCCGCGACGGCCTGCGGGTCACCGTCGAATTCGACCTGTACGGCGTCGCGGCCCGCGACGAACAACACCAACTCCTGCGGTTCGCCGGTTACTGTCACGGCATCTCCACGGCCGACGCGGGCAATCTGTCGACCGTCGGTCGTCCGCAGAACGATCGGGGCGGGCTGCTTCGTTAGCGTCATGCGGCTCAGCAAACCGAGCTGCCGACCCAGCGCGGTGACGGTCGATTCGTCGAGTACCCGGGGCTGCCAACCGTCGACGGCGCGGCGCACGTCCTCGTGATGGATGAACATCTCGCCGAGATTGGCCACCGAGTCGAGCAGCTTGAACGGCGAGTACACCGGCGGCCCCGAGGCGACCATCTCGACCAGGTCCTCCCAGCTGGTTGATTGCGCTGTCTGGTTCTGGACCTTGGCGGTGTAACCGGCAAGAAAGGGAATCGTGATCCCGGGCGTCGCGTCCAGTCGCCGTTCCCGCACGACGAGGTGGGCTGCCAGGTCCCGGGTCGTCCAGCCCGCGCAGAGGGTGGGCGCGTCGGGCCCGACTGTGCGCAGGGTCTCGACAAGGGCGCTTCGTTCACGCTGGGCGGCGGTCATGGCCACACGATAAGCGAAATAGCGCGTCGTACGGTGCCGCCATGACACACTTTTCGACGTTAGCAACGTATCGCCGCTGATCCAGCGGGTTTCCTATACGCTTGTTGAACAATCGCTAAAAAGGATGCGGTTAGGTGACTAAGCGGGGCACAGACAGTTCACCAAATCGAGCAGACCTGGAGAAGCTGATGTCCGCAGATATGCGGGCGGTTACAGCGCAGTCTGATCGGATGGGTCGATATTTCGCGCGCCAGAACGACGTGAGCGGCAACGACTTCCACGCCTTGCTGCACGTGATGGTTGCCGAAACTGCCGGAACACCGTTGACCATGGCTCAACTACGGCAGCGCATGGACGTCTCACCGGCCGCGATCACCTACCTCGTCGATCGGATGATCGACGCCGGCCACGTTCGGCGTGAAGCGGATCCAACGGATCGACGCAAAGCCCTTCTTCGGTACGAAGATAGCGGTATGGAACTGGTGCACGCGTTTTTTGCCCCGATGGGCGTTCATCTCCGCTCGGCGCTTGCCGAGCTGCCCGACACGGACCTGATGGCGGCTCATCGGGTGTTCACCGCAATGATCGCCGCGATGTCAACGTTTGAAAGCGAACTGGTTGCACAGCAAGCTAAGTCGACAACTGCGCGAGCCACCGTAAACAGCAAACCCACGAAACAGACTGAGCCCGCCTGATTTACGCGCAGCAGCTGTGGGCGCCAATCACCCGTACTTACGGCATCGGTGCCACGCCGATATCGCGCAGGGCCCGAAGATCGGCCGCCCCGGCACCGTGCAGGCAGATTCCCAGCTCGTCGATGAACCGCTGCAGCCAATCGATTACGGCGCCAGAAGAGTCGATCGCCGCAGCGAGCAGCGGACGCGCGATCGCGACCACGTCGGCGCCCAACGCCAGCGCTTTAGCCGCGTCCATGCCGGTGCGAATACCTCCGGAGGCGACCAGCGGGATAGTGGGCAGCGCCCCCCGCACCTCCACGATCGCCTGTGCTGTGGGTATCCCCCAGTCGGCTAAGTCGGGATAACGCAGCTCGCCGTACCCTAACAAGTTGCTCCACGCGTGACCACGAGGTGCCGCCGGCCCCTGCGACGTCGATAGCCGCGACCGGTGGCTCGCCCGATGGCCCCGTCAACTCCGCGACGGCCGATGCACCGATTCCGTGGCCAACCTCTTTGAGAAGCACCGGATATTCCAGCGCGCCGGCGACTTCGCGCAGCCTGTCGATCGATCCGGCAAAGTCGCTGTCGCCGTTGCGCTGTACCGCCTCCTGCAGCGGATTGGCGTGCACCGCAAGCACATCTGCTCCGACCCGTTTCAGCGCATTCGAAATATCGTCGACGGCAGCCACTGTCAGCTGTGAGAGCCCAATATTGCCGAATAACAATACATCCGGCGCAACGCCCCGGACGGTAAAGCTACTGGCCGCCTCCTCCCCCAGTGCACTGTCCAAAATGATCCGCTGCGAACCGAGCATCATTCCGACACCCAGCCGCTGGGCGGCGGCGGCCAGGTTCCTGTTGATCGTCCCGGACAGTTCGGCGCCGCCGGTCATTGCGCCGATCAATATCGGTGCTCGCAAGGACGCGCCGAGGAACTCGGTGGACAAATCGATATGGGCGAGGCTTGTCTGCGTAAGCGGGTTGTATGGCAGGCAATAGCGTTCCAGCCCGGTGGTGACTCCGGAATACGCGACCCGGTCGTCAAGGCACACGTCGATGCGACGTCGCTTGCGGGTTGTCATCCCGCCGGGGTCTGTTGGCACGGCCATTCGCCCCTTCTCCGCTTGGCGCGGATCGGCCGTCGGCAGTCTCATCAGAGCCCATGACGCCTTGAAGTTTATCCGCATTCGACCATTACTTCAGTTGATTAATACTTAAATCACTGAAACACTCGTCTGTGATGGCGCCATCGTGCCGCGATGCGGTTCGGGGCGTCTGCCGAAGTTGAAGGGAGACAACGTGAATAAGCCGACGCTGGCTGCCACGACACTCGCGGTCGCGGCAGCGGCGGGTATCGGAAGCATCGCCAGCCGGCCGCGTTCAATGTCCTGGTATTCCCGGCTGAAGAAACCCTCCTATGTGCCGCCGAACGAGCTGTTCCCGGTCGCCTGGACCGCGCTCTACACCGATATCGCGGCCACGTCCGCGGCGGCCATCGACCGATTGCGCGCAGCGGGGCGCCACGGACCCGACAGGGAAGCCCGCAACTACGTCTTCGCGCTGGCCGTCAACCTGATCCTCAATGCCGGCTGGAGCTGGCTGTTTTTCTCCTATCACCGACTCGGCGCATCGGCGGTCGGTGCGGCGGTGCTGGCGGCCAGCAGCGCGGACCTGACCCGCCGGACCGCCCGGGCAGATCCCCGCGCCGGAGCCGCGCTGCTGCCGTATCCGCTCTGGTCCGCCTTCGCCACCGCGATGTCCAGCCACATCTGGGTACTCAACCGGTCATGAGGCAGGTAGCCCGGTAATGCGGGCGTTGTTGTGGTTTCGCCGTGACCTGAGACTGCGTGACCTCCCTCCGCTGCTCAATGCCGTCGCCAACAGCGACGAGGTACTTGCCTGCTTTGTGCTCGATCCGCGCCTGGAGGCGTCCTCGGGTGGGCGCAGGATGCAGTTTCTGTGCGACTCGCTACGCGAGCTGCGCGACGACCTGGATGGCCGCCTACTGGTGACACGCGGGCGGCCCGAGGAGCGGATTCCCGCCATCGCCAAGGAAGTCGACGCGCGGTCGGTGCATGTCTCGGAGGACTTCGCGCCGTTCGGACGGCGCCGCGACGGTCGGGTGCGAGAAGCGCTGGGCGACGTGCCGTTGGTCGCCACCGGATCGCCGTATCTGGTGTCGCCCGGCCGCGTCACCAAGGACGACGGCGAGCCGTACAAGGTGTTCACCCCGTTCTTCGGCCGATGGCGCGAATTGGGGTGGCGGAAACCTGCTCGAACCGGCCCCAAATCAGCGCGCTGGGTCGATCCCGCGCAGCTGGGAAAACGGGCGAAATCAGTCGAGATACCCGATCCGTGCGTCGAGCTTGACCTGCCCGCAGGCGAGGCGGACGCGCAGCGGCAATGGAAAGCATTTGTTCACGACGGCTTGGACCGCTACTCCGACGACCGAGACCGGCCCGACCGAGAGGCCACCAGCCGGATGTCGGCGCACTTGAAGTTCGGCACGATCCACCCGCGAACGATGGTGGCCGACTTGGACCAGCGTCGCGCCGGCGCGCGAGCATACGTGCGGCAGTTGGCATTTCGCGACTTCTACGCTGCGGTTCTGCATCACTGGCCGGATAGCGCCTGGTGGAACTGGAACCGCGACTTCGACGCCATCCAGACCGACACCGGCGCGGACGCCAAGCGGCGCTTCCAGGCGTGGAAAGCCGGCGAAACCGGTTTCCCGATCGTCGACGCCGGCATGCGCCAGCTACACGAGACCGGTTTCATGCACAACCGGGTGCGGATGGTCGTTGCGTCGTTTCTGGTCAAAGACCTACACCTGCCCTGGCAGTGGGGGGCCCGCTGGTTCCTCGATCAGCTGGTTGACGGCGACATGGCCAACAACCAGCACGGCTGGCAGTGGTGCGCGGGCTGCGGCACCGACGCGGCGCCGTACTTCCGGGTGTTCAACCCGGCTACACAGGCCGAGAAGTTCGATCCCTCAGGCGATTACATTCGTCGCTGGGTGCCCGAGCTTGCCCAGGTCGACGATGTCCGTCTGACCAAGGGCGACCCGCCTCCTGGGTATCCCGAGCCGATCGTCGATCATGGCGCGGAACGCAGCGAGGCGCTGCGCCGCTACCAAGAGATCAGCTGAGAAGCCTCAGTGGTTGGCCTTTTTGCGTTCGATGTCGGCTAGGGCCGCAGCCAATTCGGCGCGCTGCGCTGCCGACGTCTCCCAGGACAGCTTCCGGTTTTTGACCACCTTGGCCGGTGCCCCGACCGCGATCGAATAGTCCGGGATAACCCCGCGGACCACTGCGTGCGATCCCAGCACGCAGCCCCGCCCGATGGTGGTGCCCCGCAGCACCGTCGCCTTGACGCCGACCCAGGTGTCCGGCCCGATCCGAACCGGGGACTTGATGATGCCCTGATCCTTGATCGGCAAATTGATGTCGTCCATCCGGTGGTCGAAATCACAGACGTAGCACCAGTCGGCCATCAGCGCCGAATCCCCGAGCTCGATGTCGAGATAGCAGTTGATCACGTTGTCCCGGCCCAGCACCACCTTGTCGCCGAACCGCAGCGAGCCCTCGTGTGCGCGGATGGTGTTCTTGTCCCCGATGTGCACCCAGCGGCCGATCTCCAGCTGCGCCAGTTCGGGTGTGCAGTGGATCTCGACGCCCTTGCCGAGAAACACCATCCCGCGGGTGATGATGTGCGGGTTGGCCAGCTTGAACTTCAGCAGCCGCCAGTAGCGCACCAAATACCAGGGGGTCCACGCGCGGTTGGCCAGCACCCATTTCAGCGATGCCAGGGTGAGGAACTTGGCCTGGCGTGGGTCACGGAGCATCGATCCCCGCCAGCGGCGATGCAGAGGTGCCCCCCACATTGTCGTCATGGCCGGAAAGGATACGCGAGGCGGCGCAAGTTACCCTCGGCTGTACTCGATCGCAGCTCATGCTCCGCAGATAACAGGCCGGCACCCGCTGTGCCATCCGCGTTCCGGGAAGGATGTGGAACCCGCACCGTGTTCTGGCCAGGCCCTCGACGTGTACTACGGCGTTGGTCATGCACGGTGTCGGCCGTCGTTCTGGCGGCCATCCTGGCCGGCTGCGGCAACACCGACTCGTGGGTCGACACCGTGCCCGCCGAGGGCTGGCCCGCGCAATACGGTGACGCCGCCAATAGCAGCTACACGGCGACCTCCGGGGCTACCAGCCTGACCCTGCGCTGGACCCGCTCGGTCAAGGGCTCGCTGGCGTCCGCACCGGCGCTGAGCTCCCGCAACTGGATGGCACTGAACGCTCAAACCCCGGGCGGCTGCTCGCTGATGGAGTGGGAGAACGACGATAACGGCAGGCAACGCTGGTGCACTCGGCTCTTCCAGGGCGGCGGAATCTCCGGCCCATTGTTCGACGGCTTCGACAACCTCTACGTCGGCCAGCCCGGGGCGATAGTGTCCTTTCCCATCACCCAGTGGATCCGTTGGCGCCGACCGGTAATCGGAATGCCTTCCACCCCAAGGTTTCTCGGACACAGTCAACTGCTCGTCGTCACACACCTTGGGCAGGTGCAGGTTTTCGACGCGCACCGCGGCACCGTGGTCGGCAATTCCGTGGATCTGGTGGACAGCGTCGACCCGGCCGATTTCACCCGCGGGCTCTCCGATTGCGGACCGGCCCGGGCAGGCTGCCCGGTCGCCGCGGCGCCGGCATTCGCGGCGGCGAACGGGATGGTGGTCGTGGGCCTGTGGCAGCCGGGTGCCCCTGCGGCCGCGCTGACCGCGTTGAAGTATCACCCCGGTCAGAGCCCGCTGCTCACCCGGGAATGGACCAGCGACGCGGTCAGCGCCGGTGTGCTGGCCAGCCCGGTGCTGTCCAAGGACGGCTCCACGATTTACGTCAACGGCCGCGACGAGCGGTTGTGGGCGCTGCACGCCGCCGACGGCAAGCCGAAATGGTCGGTGCCGCTGGCGTTCCTCGCGCAGACGCCGCCGTCGGTGACGCCGAATGGGTTGATCGTGTCGGGCGGCGGCCCGGACACCCGACTGGTCGCCTTCAAGGACGCCGGCGACCACGCCCAGCAGGTCTGGCGCCGCAACGACGTCAGCCCGCTGTCGACGTCGAGCCTGGCCGGTCCGGGCGTCGGCTATGTGGTGGTGACCGGCGGGCCGGGCAGGGGGGCACGGGGGATGTCGCTGCTGGTCTTCGATCCGGGCAGCGGCCGCACGCTTAGCAACTATTCGCTGCCCGAGGCGACGGGATACCCGGTCGGGGTCTCGATCGGCCACGACCGCCGGGTGGTCACAGCCACCAGCGACGGCCAGGTATACAGCTTCGCGCCGAACTGACTGGTCCTATGGCCGGCGGCGCCATCTTGTTTGCCGACGCGCTCGTCACGCTGTTTCGACTCGTCCGCCAGCGGGTCGCGTGGATCGTGCCGCTCATCGGCTGCATCGCTCAGCTGGCAGTGGCCTTCGGCGCTGCGGCGATGGAATCGCTGGCCGGCCCGGTCTAGGGCGTTGTCGTTGGACGCAACGCTACTGTCACAACAGTCACACAAGTCTCTGCGGGTTGCGGTGCTCCTTGTGCCCGCCTCTGAGCGAAAAGTTCCCTGCGCGCCTTAATTTGTCGCTACAAGGCGGGCAAACTGCCCACCGGCTCCGCGCAGAGATCGGCGTGACAGATGTGATTGCCGTACGGCCTAGGGCGTCGCGGGTGCCGTAACGACGCCGAGAGTGCCTCAGCCCTTGACCGTCAGCGGCGGGATGGCGTTGCGCGGCACGTGAACCTGGCTGGCGGCGGCGATTGACGGCGGCAGCAGCTCTCCGGGCGCGAAGTAGAAAATCACCTCGTCATCGGTGATGGCGAAGTTCTGATAGTGAGACGAATCGAGGCCGGAGCCGGGCAGGATCGCCGCACCGAACCCGGTCTGCCGTCCCAAGTCGCGCTGCACGATCGGAAAAATGGAATCAAGCGGTTTGCTGTTAGGCACGAAGAGTGTGTCGAAGGTGATCGCCTGCTGTGATCCGAGGTCGTAGTTGAAACTCTTGTAGGAGGTGGACGGGCGCGGACCGCCGAGGTCCTCGAAGACCTTCAGCACCACGCTTCGGGTGCCCCCCGGTGGCTGGCCGGAATGGTACTGCTCGGAGGTCACCTCCATTTGGTACGGCACTTCGCGCGTTCCCGATGTCTGCGACGACGTCTGCGCGACGCTGACGAATCCATCGCGG
>Ga0210396_10005187_pt1 | contig 12632 bp, 8 predicted proteins | sample IncBWH17OmetaG_FD_155466 | JGI IMG/M metagenome (GOLD analysis project Ga0210396, IMG submission 155466) | Forest soil microbial communities from Barre Woods Harvard Forest LTER site, Petersham, Massachusetts, United States - Inc-BW-H-17-O ...
CGAGCTCTCCGCGAAGCGCGTACCGGGCAATGAGTTTCAGGAGTGAATTAGAACATTTTGCACGACCCGACTGATGGCGCCGCTAGGGCTGGGATTGTCGGGCTTGAGATTCCAGCGCATCGAGAAGAACAGGCCTAGCAATTGCCCAAAGATCACATCTAAGGGCGGTCTGTAATCGTCGGGCAATCCTGAAGTATTGTGAGCAAGAACCTGATCTGCATTAGCGCGAATCGCTGTGCTCGGACTATGGCAAACGACGACCCGCGATTTCACCAGCCGTTTTCTACCGATTTCTTCCAACAGAGAGATTTCATATTTCTGAATGGTCCGTTCTCCAGAGAGGAACGCCACGAACAAGGTTTCTTCATTCAAAGCTGCCATCGGTCCGTGACGCAATCCGAGTGCCGACTCGGACATGGCCTGTGTCTTGCCCGAGGTTAACTCCAGCAGCTTCAAAGCTGATTCTTTGGCGACAGCTTTGAGCGGGCCGGAACCCACGAAGCACGCTTTCTTGAAGGGCCCGCGGGCAAGCTCCGCCGCGCTTTCTGCAGCCATCTCCAGGAAACTTTTTCCCGACTCCACCAACTTGTCGAGGATACTTTGAAAGGCACTCGGATTCGCGATGTTCGCCAGGCATTGGCCGAAGATCACCATGTTGGAAAAGGAACTGGTCATAGCCAGCCCGCGGTCTTGGACGGCGTCGGGCAGTGGAATCCCGAGCACCTGTTTACAACCCGCAGTCTCACGAAGCATCCGGCCTTGAGCATTACAACAAACGATCAGATGATGAATCTCAGGATGTGTTTCCAAGGCTCGCTGTAACACCGCGATGCCTTCGGGACTTTCACCAGACCGGGAAAACGAAATCCACAGATAGCGGCTACCGGGCACCAACCAATCTTGCAGATTAGTGAGGAGGTCGGTGCTGGGAACCGCGATTACCTCGCACTGCCAAAGGCGCCGCAACAATTGGGTCAGCGACCGTCCAATGTAGTCGGAGGTGCCGGCGCCAACGAGGAATACCGTCGGGCGCAAGTCTGCTTCTCGCCGGATTCCTGCGATGCGCAGGAAGTCCCCGATCTCGGCTTGGCGCTCCTGAAAGAGATCAAATGTGGACGGCCAGGTCAATGGTTGTTGCGCAATTTCCGCAGGAGTGTATAGCAGTCCCCGGGAGGATTTTTCTTCCTCGGGCAGCGCCAACAGATGAGACAAGGGATTCATAATCGATTCTTGGTCACGTGGACCGGTTTAAGGTTTCACCGCTGCTCCTGGTAACGCTGGTAAAGCTCGGGACGGAAGATGGTGTCGACTGTTCCCGTAACCGCTACGGCGAAATCCTTCTCAAAGGGCACGCCTTCGATTCCTTCTACGTTCAGGTGCACTTTGTAGCTGGCGGCGTGGGTGAAAGTGTGCGTCACCGAGGTCGCTTCGGCGCCTGTACCATCACCGAAATCCCAGTGATACGCGACTGCGGGCACGTGATCCGAGGAGCTTTGAGCAGACAACGTGATGGGCTTGCCGGCTTGGATTTTTTCCGGGATGGCCACGGTCACGACCGGAGCGGAGGCGGGAATTGAACTGTCGACAATCTTCACCACTTGCACCGACTGCGGAGCCAGGGTGAGCGAAAACGCATTGACGTTTTCCGCGATGGACGAGTTCGCAGCGAAAACGTCTAGAACCTGGTTTTGCCCAGCGTTCAGGCCGAGATCGGACAGCGAGAACTCGTGTTTCCGTTCCTTCTGCGTCCAGTTGAATACCGCCAGAATCGACTGGCGCTTGCTCTCCCTAAGCAGGAAGATGCTGGGCATTTCGTCCTCAGGCGCGTAGGTCATCAGATCCAATGGCGTGGCGGCGTGCGCATAACGGGCCATGTTCAGGAGGTCGCGATTCTTGACCAACGCCATCCGGTCCGCGTCGGGAAACAAAGTTGGGAGGTCGTCGCCAATCTCATACATTCCGCCGGAGACCGCGGACAGCGCAATCGAAACCTTTGCCTCCTCTAGCGTCAGCGGCCGGATGATTCCGTGATTCTGGCTTTCGGCAACGATCTGCCGAGACACCGTGAAAGCGTCAGGATCGCTGACAAAGAAGTTCCGGTTCATGTAATAGCGGGCGGCGATGCCGGGAGCCGAGTTGCGACTGGCTTCGAAGGAATGCCCGGTATCGCACGAAATGCGCCCGGCATCAACGATGCCCACAGGATTCAGCATGGGACTGCCGTCCTTGTCCAGAAGCACTCCATCTCCAACCGCTTCACGAATAGTTTGCAGTCCGATCCGTTGCGCTTCGAGGGCGGTGGTGTTGGGACGGTAGTAGTACCCCTCTACAGCGGAGTCGTCCATAAAATCCAACTTGATGTAGCGAATTCCCCAATCGTTGGTTAGGGTTCTATAGATGTCCCGCAAGTACTGCTGTGCTGCGGGACTTGTGGTGTCGAGCACGTACAACGGATCCAAATCGGCCGGTATCGGGATGCTCAGTAACAAAGCCGGCGTGAATGGGCTGTCCTTTGGCGTTGTGCACCAGCCAATCCTTGTGATTGGCGTATACGGATGAACGCTGGGAGACCTCGAATGGAGCAGTCCAGATTCCCGGAGTCAAGCCCAGTCCACGTATCTGATCTTCCAGCTTCTTAATGCCATGGGGAAATTTGTAAGCGACCGGCGAAGTATAGTCGGAACGCGCATACTGATAACCCTCGTCGATATGAAAGAAGTTGTAACCGAAATCTCTGAGCTGCGCGGTCAGGAACTCCGCATTGGTGAGAGCCGCACCTTCCGTGATCCCGAAGTAGTACGCCGTCCAACTCCACCAACCGACGGGCGTAGGCGCGCTCACTCTCGCGTGATGAATAGTGCGGATGACCTCGCCGTAACTTTCCAGCTGGGAATGATAGTCCGACGACAGGCTGGCCATGACCCGCTCAGAAGCCAGACTTTCACCTGGGTTCAGAGGCAGGCTGAGCTCGATCTGGTCTTCCTTCGGCGAGTTCCTGATCGAATTCTGGATGGCGAGCTCGGTAGTCCCAGTAGAATCCACTTCGTACCCTGTGATTCTCGCCCGCTTTTCATCCACGTGGAGATGCAGCACCGTGAGCCATCGCTCGGTAGTCAGAGCTCCGAGGAACCAGCTCTGGCGGCTTTGCCGGTTGTAGATGAGCTGGCTGCCCACTGCCAGATGCACCCCGCCAGTGGCCGGCGCGAGATCGTGAATCTCCATGTTCGGCCGGTCTTCGCTGAAGCTGTCGGATAGTATGCGATCCGAAGACGGCGGGCCGTCGAGATCGATCAAGGGTTGCATAGCGTCGACAATGCGAATGCTCTGAACTGTGACCGGCGACTCGGTTGTGTTCTCAACCTCCACTTCGATCTCTGCGAACGCAGGTTGTGAGCGTAGCCGGATGAGGCATATCAGGTTCGGCTCGCCCGGGCTTCCACTATGCGTGATGGTAAGCTGTTGCCCTGTGCCCAGGTTGTCAGTCAAGGATGATTCTCGTACGGTGTGACGGGGATAGCTCCCGGAAGAAAACCAGCGATGATTGAGCTGGGCCGCCACTCCAGCCTTGATTGCTACGCGTGGGTTTTCCTTCGACCGTATCGTATATGCGCCACTTTGCTGATCCACTTCCAGCGCAAGTTGCGCATTCTCGATCTTTGTTGTGTCTGCAGCGTTTGCATGCAGGCTTTCGACTGCGACGAGCACAAGAAACATTCCAACGACGAATCCGTAACGCAGCCCGGCATTTGTGCACTGGCGTCGCTTTCTTACCCGTCGGGGAAGAGCTTTGGCCAAAACGAAAGCAAACATAACCATTCGTAATATACCTAAACACGAGCGATGTCAAAGGCGCCAACGGTTTCCCAAACCTAATCTGCAAATTTTTCTGTTGACTTTGCGGCGAGACCGCAACTAATAATAGCAAATCGAAATAATACGAAAGACGCCTCCGGTCGCCATCTTACTTTAACCCAGGAGCCCGAGATGAATCGATTCTTGCTCTGCTCTTCTTCGCGACGGCCCGCACATTCCATCTCTTTTCGATTCTGGCTCGGGGTGCTTGGGATTGTGATCCTTATATGTCATGGTGCGCTGGCGCAGAAAGACACTGGTAGCCTCGCCGGCGTAGTAAAAGACCCAAGCGGAGCAGTCGTCGCTGGAGCAAAGATCACGGTTGCGGACACCGAGCGCGGAACGGCATCGTCCGCCACTTCCGACACCCAAGGCGAATTCGTTTTCAGTCCGCTCAAAATTGGCCGCTATCAAATAACCGCGGAAAAATCTGGATTCAAGAAGACCGTCGCCGGGCCGATTGTCGTGAACGTCGACGAACGGCCGGCGGTAAATATTATTCTTTCGGTCGGCAGTATTCATGAAGTTGTGAACGTCACCACCGAGGCCCCGCTGCTGCAAACCGAAACCTCCGACCTCGGTCAACTAGTGGATAGCCGGCAAGCAGAAACGCTCCCCCTCAACGGACGCAACTACGCGCAGCTTGCGCTGCTCGGCGCTGGAATCGCACCCAGTGAACCAGGGTCTCGCGTCGAGACGAGTTACGGTTTCAGCTCAAACGGCTCCCGCTCTCTGCAAAACAATTATCTGCTCGACGGCATCGATAACAATTCGAATCTGGGGGACGTGCTGACCGGTCAGGCCTACGTGATTCAGCCGTCGATTGATGCTATTCAGGAATTCAAGGTCCAAACCAATGCTTACAGCGCAGAATTCGGCCGCGGCAATGGCGCTATTCTCAACGCAGTACTCAAATCCGGCACCAACAGTTTCCATGGGGATTTGTACGAATTCTTCCGTAATGATGATCTGGACGCCCGCAATGCCTTCGACGCATTCGGCAGGCAGCCTTACCATCAGAATCAATTTGGCGCGACCTTCGGCGGTCCCATCATTAAGGACCGGACGTTTTTCTTCGTCGATTACGAGGGTTTGCGCGTAGTGCAAGCGCTGCCCCAGCTCTCATTCATTCCGACTCCAGCCGAGATTGGCGGCGATTTCTCTTCTTTTCTCACTACCACAGTGGCGCCACAAGTCGATATGAACGGAAACGTTCTGTCGGGCACGACCGCGCTTGATTGCAGCGGCCACCCAACCTATTTGGGAGAGATTTTCAATTCACGATTAACTCAAGCGTCCAATGTGAACCCCAGCGGGTATTGCGGCGTGCCCATCGGCGTCGATGGGGCGGGAAACCCTACCAACATTTTCCCTAAAGGCCTCATCGATCCGCTGGCCGCTCGTCTCTCCGCCCTTTTTCCCGCACCGAACGTGAACATCAACGGCGCGAACTATCTCGCGGAGCCCAAGAAAACCTACAGCCGGAACAACGCAGATGTTCGCATCGACCAGACAATCTCCGATCACGACAACCTTTTCGGGACCTTCAGCTACGAGGATCAGCCTAGCTTTACGCCGTCGCCGTTTCAGAATGCGCTCGACGGGGGTGCGTTTTCCGATGGCTCTGAAGACGATTCTTTTCGCAGCGTCGCGTTGAGCGAGACGCACGTCTTCTCAGCCAACCTTATCAACGAGTTTCGTCTCGGCTACAACCGTATCAATACTCATCGGTTTCAACTGAATGCAAACACGAACGTGTCCGCGCAGCTGGGATTTCCAGGGGTTCCGTTCGCCCCGAATATTGGCGGCTTACCGCAGATCAGCATCAACGATGGCACGACGACTTTGGGAAGCTCGGGCTTCCTGCCCGCGATTGAGAAGCAAAACACCTACGTCCTGACAGATAATTTCACTGTGGTCCATGGGCGGCATTCGGCCAAGTTTGGCGCGGAAATCCGCCGGCAAGAGTTCACCTTGTTTGAGCCTGCCGCTCCCCGCGGAACCCTCACATTTGGAAGCGACTTTACCGACAATCCGGCGTCTCCAACTTCAGGCGGCGAGGCTTACGCGACTTTCTTGCTGGGTGTTACCGACGCCGGCGAGATTACCAGCCTGCACACCGTCGATTATCACCGCCCCGTCTATGGTTTCTACGCGCAGGACGATATCAGAGCAACTCCACGCCTGACGCTGAATCTGGGATTGCGCTATGACTTATTCACTACCGTGAAAGCGCGGAACAATGAGCAGGCGAACTTTGATTTCTCTACCGCTTCGCTGATTGTTCCTGCGGGGCAGAACGCCCAGCTTACCCCGTTTCTCGCGGCCAACATACCGATCGAAAGAAACGCGAGCGCAGGCTTGATCCCCCCGGACCTGAATAATTTCGGGCCGCGCCTCGGCATGGCTTACCAGATCACCAATAAGCTGGTGATGCGGGCGGGCTATGGCATTTTCTATGGGGGCGACGAAAATGGACCGTACTCGAATCCCAGCCCCGGATTTAATCCCCCGTTTTTTGTAACTCAGTCCTACTCCGTTCCATGTTTTCTGTCGTCGGCGAATCCCGCGCTAGGGCCGAATGATTGTTCGATTCCTGGCCTCAATATGCTCTCGCAAGGCTTCCCGTCGAACGCTCTGAGTGATCCCAACACTCCATTGCTTTTTGCCGTCAGTCCGAATTTGCGTACGCCATACACGCAGCAGTGGCATTTCGGATTCCAGTATCAATTGCCGGGGCAGAGCGTGCTCGAGGTTTCCTACGCCGGATCGCACGGCAACGATCTCTATAACTATTACAACGGCAATCAGGCTGTGCCGGATTCTGTTTTTTGCACCACTTCGCCGAACACACCGGGCAATTGCCCGACGGCTCCCCGGCGGCCGGCCAAGGTTTGCGACAACACGGTGTTTCCGCCTAACTGCAACGGAGTGTTCGATACCGCTGTCAATCAATTACGTTCGGACGGCTACTCGAACTACAGCTCATTGCAAGTGCGATGGGAAAAGAACTTTTCTCATGGTCTGCAGTTTCAGGCTTCCTACACTTACGCGCACGCTGAAGATGACGCTTCCAGCGCGAACCTCGGATCACTGAACAATGGCGACTTTCGCGATCAGAGGTATCCCTATCTCGAATATGGAAACTCTGACTTCGATGTACGCCATCGCTTCGTGTTCAGCTACATTTACCAGCTTCCTTTTGGCAATGGCAAAAAGTTCGGAGGAGGCGCGACTGGCGCACTTAATCAGATCATCGGCAACTGGCAAGTGGCTGGCATCGTGACCGCGCAGAGCGGCAATTGGTTCACCATCACCGATGCACTGACCAACGTCTCCAGCAGCGACGGAGGCGGGGGCGTCGGATTCTATGAGGTGCGGCCGAATCTCGTCGGCAATCCCAATAGCAAACCGTGCATCCCAGGAACGCTGTTTAACACTTGCGCTTTCGTGGACAACACAATCCCATTTACCTTCGGCGATGCGGGACGCAACATTGTTCGTGGTCCCGGACTGCAAAACTGGGATCTGTCCATTTTTAAAATGTTCCCGATCCGCGAGCAGATGCACCTGGAGTTTCGCTCAGAGTTCTTCAACATCTGGAATCATGTGAATCCGGTATTCGAGCCGGTGGGACTGATCGGAGAAGAACCGCAGCCGCTGGAATTCGGAACTCCGCAATTTGGCTTTGCGCAAGGCGCGCGTGATCCGCGCTTCATCCAATTTGCGCTTAAGCTTTACTTCTGAATCAGGTTTTCGAATCGAATAATTGCTGCGGCGCTTTCCTAGCCGGTGAGTGACTATTTCTTGACCAGGCTGGTGTGGCTGGCTACGCACTCCCATTTGCCCTCTTGAAAAATCCAGGTATCGGTAAAGCGGCCGACATGGTCATAGGGCTTGCCGCTATAGGAACCCTTAGTGTGATAGACACCGGTCACCACCGCCGCGTTCTGGTACAGGTTCACTTTCAGGTCCTGGATGGCAACCAGGTCAGACTTGAACTTCGGGTCCTTGATGTCGGCCAGAAATTTGCCTCGCTCGCTGACCTCGCCGTCCCACTCAGTGTTTACGAAAGAGTCGGCGATCATGCCCTCCAACGCGCGCTCGTCACGATTCACCTGGGCTTCGTTCCAAAGCCGCTCGAGCACGATCAGCTTAGCCGCCTGCGAATCATCCTTATCGCGAAGCGTCTGCGCAAACGCTCCCCCGGTGAGCAGACAAAAGCACAAGACGGACCCGATAAAGTTCGCTTTAATCAAGTTCGATTTGACCATTCTTGATTTGAGTACGCGGTTATAGCCCCGTGCGTGGTCAAGCGGATGTGCGCGCACATTGCAAGAACATAACAGACGGCAAAGGTCCCGCCATGCAAAAACATCCCCGTAAGATTACGAATGTCACCAGCGCTTAGGCACTTCCTTTTAGGACAATATCTTTTTTCCGAGGGCTGATTCTCATGTTGAAAGCCAGGTTAAAGACTAAGAATTCATTGGCACGAGACAGTGAACCGGCCCACATAATTGCTGGGCCAGCCCCCACTTCCCCCGTATGTGTAGAAGAGATAAAACTGTTTGCCCAGGATGCGCGGATCGTCTCCCAAACCCACGGGCATCACGTAGGTGTTGGGCTGACCGCTGAACTGGTGGATGAGCACAGGGGTAGTCCATCGCAGACCGTCAGGCGATTCGGCATAGGCGAAGAGCACGCCTTCGCCAATGATCATTTGGTAGCGTTTCAGATCGGCGTTGTAAGCGACCTGCGATTCACCGGCGTAGGGCGCGTTCGGATTCAAGTCGCTCGAGTAACCGCCGATGCCGGGCTCAAGCCGCCAATCGCCGGCATAGTATTTCTGGAAGAGCGCCGCGTGCGGTTTCGAGCCGAAGGCCGCCGATAGAACTTCCGCAATCGGCGCACGGGCGACAGAAACCAGCGTGACTGTGTGTTCCCAATGCGTAGTTCCATTGGCCAGCCAATCTCGAAAATAAATGTAGAAGTATTTGCCATCGGGCGAGGTCACCAACGGCGGATCGCCGATGTCGTAGCCGTCCAGATCTTTGCGGTATGCCTGATTAACGCGAATGATCTCGCCCAGGTCGGTCCAACTCATACCATTGTCGGTCGATGTGGCTAAGGCCAGAACGGCATAGAAACTTTGCGTGGTCACCGTGTTGATTTCAGCGTGGTAGACCATCAGTAGATTGCCCGCTCCCGGCATCCCATTGGGAACTTTGTAGACTGGTCCACCGCCCATGTAGTCATAGCTCGAATAGTAAGGATTCACTGCTGGATCGGGATTGGGAAGGATGGTCACGTCGACCGGAGAGGCTGAACCGAGAGGATTATCTAACGTGCCAATCGTGCGCGTGGCCGATCCGTACTTATTGTTGCCATACCAATGTCCCTGCCAGAACTGGCGGGAGTGCAGTCCTCCATCGCTGGCGAAAAACTCGTAGCCGTCCTCGGTTTTGATCACGCCGATGGGCGTGTCAGGCCAGGCAAAACCATCGGTTTGGTCCGTGAGTGGAGGCTCTGCCTTCTGCCCAGCTTCGTAGCGTTGCTTGGCAGAAGCGACTGTCTTGCTGGCAATCACTTTGGGCGTACACAACGGGGTGAGAGTGGACGCTGCGCTTTGGGCAGCAATCTGAGTCGGACCGAGCAGCAGGACATTACACAAAATGAGAAACGGAGCAGCAAGGTGCAGCTTTCTCGGCATGCAGGTTTACCTCCGGTAGAAAAAAACACAGACTTTGCACCAAAGTCGCGAAGGCAAAGGGATTTTCATCTTAGCGAAACATTGGCCGATTGTCCCGTCAATTGAATCACCGAACTGCATCACCGGATCGCCGTAGTCCGATTGGGCTTCGTGCTTCGCTCTGTCGTCGGTTGGGACAAAACACGAAAACCTGAGCCCGATTGCGCCAAGAGTCGGCTTGGGAGAAGTCATAGTGGCGAAGCCCGTCTCGGGATAACTTCCGGCGCGAGATTAACCGAGCTAATCAACACGCAACGTGCTCAGATTAGAGACTCAGCAAGGGCAGAGTGCGGTACCGCTTGTTGGTCAGGCGAAACAATGCATTCACTACGGCGGGTGATATGACCGGAACCGGTGGTTCGCCGCATCCCGAGGGTTTTTCCGCGCTCGGAACGATGTGAACGTCGACCGCAACCGGTGCATCGATCATGTACGGTGGAGTATAGCCGTCGAAGTTGTTCTGCTCCGCGCGGCCGTTCTTGAAAGTTATCGCGCCTTTCGCCATCAACTGGGATACGCCGAAACTCACACCAGCCTGAAACTGGCTCTCGATCGTCAGCGGATTCACTGCGATGCCGCAGTCCAGCGCCACAGTTACGCGATGGATCTTCGGCCGCTTGTTCTCAATCGAGACATCCACGGCACAGGCAACATTCGTCCCGAACGACTCATGACAGGCAATTCCCGCGGCGTGGCCCTCCGGCAAGTGATTCCGCCAGGCAGCACTTTTTTCATCCATCAGATCGAGCACTCCGCGAATTCTTTTTTCATCCGGCTTCAGCAGTTTACGGCGATAGGCGATCGGGTCCGCTCCCGCGCGGCTCGCCAACTCATCAACCAGCGTTTCCATCACGAAGGCAGTGTGGGTGTGGCCGACAGACCGCCACCACAGTACCGGCACGTTCGGCGTCGGGTGATGCGCAGTGAGTGTGAAGTTCGGGATTTCGTAAGGATTGTCGGCGGCGCCCTCGACCGCAGTTTCGTCGACTCCATTCTTGATGAGCATGGCAGCAAACGGCGTACCCGCCACGAGCGATTGTCCCACGATCACATGTTTCCACGCCAAAGGCATGCCGTTGGCTCCGATCCCAATCTCAATCCGGTGCGCAAACATGGGACGATAGTAGCCGCCTTGCACGTCATCTTCGCGGGTCCAGATGAGTTTTACAGGAATGCCTTTGCAACGCTTGGCGATGGCAGCCGCCTCGCGCTGCACATGGGAATCAGGCGTGGCTCTTCTCCCGAATCCACCGCCGGCCATTTCGGTGTGAAAGGTAACCTGCTCCGGCTTCAGGCCGAGGGTTTCTGCGATAGCCATTTGATCGACGGTTTGAAATTGAGAACCAGCCCAAACTTCAGCGCGATCGCCATCAAACCGGATGGTAGTGTTCAATGGCTCCATGGGAGTGTGAGCGAGGTAGGGGAATTCATATTCCGCCTCAAACCGGTTGGCGGCGCTGATGCCATCCAGCACGCTGAGGTCGCCGCGAGTCACGGAAACATTGCCCGGAGTAGCAGCCAGCTCTTTATATTTTGCCCGCAGTTGCTCAGAGTCTGCCGGTTCGACTCGAGAGAAATCCCAATCGATGGAAAGCCGATCGCGTGCCTGCTTGGCGGTCCAGAATCTATCCGCTACAACGACTACTGCGGTTCCCTTGCTGATGGTAGGGATTTCGAACACATCGGTCACACCAGGAATGCCTCGCGCCGCCTTGTCATCGATTGACTTGGGTGTTCCACCGAAAATAGGAGGGTGCGCCACAACCGCAACCTTCATTCCGGACAGGTCGAGGTCGAGACCGAACTTCATGGAGCCATCGCACTTCGGACGGCTGTCGAGCCGTCGCGTGTCCTTACCAATCAACTTGAACTCGGATGCTTTTTTGAGCGACACATTCTCCGGCACTGGCATGTGGGCCGCGGCATCACCTAGTTCACCATAGGTCGCAGATCGACCGCCGGGGCCGTACACAACACTGGCCTCAGTTCGGCATTGAGCGCCCGGCACCTTCCATTGTTGCGAGGCAGCGGCAACCAGCATGGCGCGGGTTTTTGCTCCCAGCTCGCGGTATTGCTGAAACGAGTGCGCAACCGAGCCCGAGCCGCCAACCATCTGAATCCCAAATACGGGATCCTTATAGACATCGGCCGCGGGAGCCAGTTCGGCCACGACCTGCGCCCAGTCGGCATCCATCTCATCGGCCAACAGCATTGGTAGCGAGGTCTGAACTCCCTGGCCGAACTCGAGGCGATTCACCTGAATCACGATCTTGCCGTCTCGCTGAATGTGAACGAAGGCATCCGGAGGATAGATCTTCGGTTGCGGGGCCTGACCGTGCGCTGGGAAATCAAGATAGAGTGCGACGATCAACCCGCCGGCAGCCGTTGCTGAGACGCGCAGAAAACTACGGCGGCTGAGACCTGCTTCCGAACTCAACTTAGTGGTCGCGGACATGGTGTTCTCCTTCTACGCCAGCTGCTGTGCAGCAGTCTTGATAGCTTTGCGGATGCGAACATACGTGCCGCAACGGCAAATGTTTCCGCCCATCGATTCCTCAATGTCCTCGTCCGTGGGTTTCTGGCGGCTTTTAAGCAACGCCACAGCGCTCATAATCTGACCGCTTTGGCAATATCCGCACTGCACGACGTCCTCGGACACCCAGGCGTCTTGAACCGCGCGGCCCACGCGATCTTCTCCGACTCCCTCGATGGTTATGATCGGACGATTGCCGACCAGCGAAACCGGAACCACGCACGAGCGAGTCGCGACTCCCGCCAGGTGCACCGTACACGCACCGCATGCCGAGATGCCGCAACCGTATTTCGTGCCGGTCATCTTCAGCTCTTCACGCAGCACCCAAAGCAGCGGAGTACCGGGGTCCGCGGTGACCTCTCTGGTTTGTCCGTTTACCGTTAGCTTGTAAGTTTGCATAAGAGGCTCCAAGTCAAGGGTTCTGTGGGCAAGGCATTCCAGCATCGACCCACGTCCGCGTGGCGGCAACGAGTTGTTCGTGGGTGAGCGGGGGCA
>Ga0210396_10005189_pt1 | contig 12630 bp, 9 predicted proteins | sample IncBWH17OmetaG_FD_155466 | JGI IMG/M metagenome (GOLD analysis project Ga0210396, IMG submission 155466) | Forest soil microbial communities from Barre Woods Harvard Forest LTER site, Petersham, Massachusetts, United States - Inc-BW-H-17-O ...
CAAGGCGGTTGTGGCGCTGAAGAGCGCCGATGACGGAAAGGCGGTCGTCGAAGAGATGAAGAAGTTGCCCACGGATGATCTGCTGTTCGGCAAAGGCAGCGTTCGTGCCGATGGGCGCAAGATTCACCCAGCCTACCTGTTCGAGGTGAAGAAGCCGTCAGAATCGAAATATCCGGGCGATTTCTACAAGCTCCGCGCCACCATTCCCGCGGACGAAGCCTTCCGTCCGATGAAGGACGGCGGCTGCCCGCTGGTTCGCGGATAGTCATTCCAACAAGAAGCGAGCTAACTTCGGCTCGCTCGTTTCTGTGACAAGGGATTTGGGTGTCCGAAATCTTCGGCATCCCCTTCGAAGTTACGACTCATTCAGTTTCCCGGCGCGGAATCAGGTTAGATGCGGATCCAACCAAGGTGGTCACACCGAGCTTGCGCAAAGGGTCAGCGTTTGTTGGCGCAACGGGACTTTGCGCGATCGAAATGGAGCCAGTGATGCGAGTCGACGCTTTTCAGTGGGATGAAAGTACCAAGGGCTCCGAGATCATTTCTATCGATTGCTTTCCGCTGCGCTTGCCGCTCCGCAAGCCGCTCATCATGTCAACCTATCGGTTGGACGACGGCCCCGTTCTCTACGTGCGTGTGCGTTCGCAATCGGGGGCGGAGGGCTGGGGAGAGGCCGCCGCAAGTCCTGTGATGACGGGCGAGACGCTTCCCGGGATGGTCGCCTGCGTGCGGGAGCTCATCTCACCACATGTCATCGGCGCTTCAGTCTTCGACCGAGCGCTGATTTCAAGCAAACTTAGATCCGCGTTCTTTGCAAATGGCGGCGCACTCGCTGCCGTCGACATGGCGATGCTGGATCTGGCCGGCCAGATCCAGAATGTGCCAGTTGCGGATCTGCTCGGCGGCGCATTGCGGCGATCCATCAGGCCGCTTTGGCTAATCGGAGGATCAGGGTCCATCGAAAGGGACGTCGAAGACGCCAAGAATCTGTATTCCCAGCAATTTAGGGCCTTCAAGCTGAAGGTCGGAGTTGGGACGCTTCAGAATGATGTTGAGACGGTCGCGCAACTGCGCGCGGCTTTGGGTCAGGACTGCCTGATTGCCGCTGACGCCAACATGGGCTGGGGTGTTAAAACCTCGGTCGATTTTGGAAGATCTGTCGCAAGCCACGGGGTAGCCTTTCTGGAGCAGCCTGTAGCGCCGGGAGATGTTGCTCGAATGGCCGCAGTGGCCGCAGGCTGCACGATCCCGATCGGAGCAGACGAAAGTATCCACGGACTCGCAGATATTGTTGCTCTTGTGAACGCGAAAGCCATCCATGGCCTTAGCATGAAGACAATTAAACTGGGCGGCGTGACGCAGATCGTGAAGCTAGCCAGCACTTGTGATGCCTTGGGTCTGTCGATCAACCTTGCCATGATGATGGAGTCGAGCTTGGCGACCGCGGCAATGATCCAGACGGCTTGCGTTATTCCCAATGTGGATTGGGGTCTTAGCCTCGGCAATCTTTGGCTTGCCGAAGAGCCGATATTTGAGCCTGTAAGCTGTAAAGACGGGTACGCGATCTGTCCGAAAGGTCCGGGGCTCGGAGTGAAAGTCGATGAGCGCCGCTTAAGCGCGTTTGCTGCCTAGCTAGGCGCGTGACTTGTTGGCGCCGGCGTGAAGCTGTGCTGGTTCATCTCCCGCCGCGGCGTGATCGGTGATATCGCGCACTACTTAAAAGATCACCCGGAATAGATTCTGCGGCGCATCTTTCGAGATCATGACTGTCGATGCCTTGCCGCAGGGGTGGAACGCACCTGCGGCTGATGGCTTGTGGTTCACGACCTCAGTCGAGCGCGCCTAGAACGCGCTCGTGACCCTCGAGATCGTTGCGGATCAGGTGCTTGAGTTCGGCCGAGATATCCGGGCTGTCCTTGTGAAACAGACCGCAGCTCCGGATTGCCTCGCGCAGATCCGGCTCCAGGCCGAGGTTTTGATACGCCACTCTGGCCGCGAATGGGCGCTGCGACGACCCGCCACTGACGTTGAGGTGAACGCCCTTGAGCAGGGGGGCCTGATTGCGGTTGGAAGGAAACAGGATCGTGACGGATGGCGTGCGATTGACGGTCTGTTCATAGTCAAAGATGAACAGCCGTCCTGAATTTTGAAACAGCGCTCCGTCCCGCTTGAATATGAAGCCGGCGCGCTTTTCGCGGTCGGCATCGCGGTGTACGAGAATTTCAATCGTTTTGACGGCGCAGATGCCATTCTTCTCGCGGATATGGACAAGAGAGCGGATCACATGATCGGGGTGTCCGCAGGAATTGAACAGGCAGAAATAATAGCCGTGATACTTTGCAAGCTGCCGTCGCATCTTCTCCGGTTCGCCGACGGCATGTTGCGTCAACGTGCTAAGAAACTCGAGATACGGATTGCTGCGGTTCTTCCCTTCGATGATCCGGGAAAATTCCTTGCTGTCGAGCAGCATCTCGGATTCGTCTACACCGAAGAAGTCAGCGATCTTCTTGAAATTGGAGATCGATGGCGTGGCGGCGCGGGACAGGTAGGTGTTGAATTGCTGCCGGTTCATCCCGATCCGGCGGCAGACGGCCGAGATCGAGGGATAATACCGGCATGCCAGTCTCAGGTTTTCTGAAAAATTCTCTGCGATCTGATCCTGGTTCATGAGGGCCATCAAGGCGTAGGAGGATCGGACTTCACGGTCCGACGCGGAAACGCGTAAAATCGACTACGCGGTGCGGTCGCACGCATGTTTACTGGAAGTCATTTCGAGATCAAAGTGATTTAGAAACTACCGATTTCGCGACACAGACCCTAATGGCGCTATAGCCGCACCGGGCTCTTGCGATAGCTGCACGAATTTGATGCATTGACTAATGATTGGGCAGGCAGTGGACGATCATCTGGTTTTGTCAGAGAAGACCGAGGGCATTGTTCGCATTTCGATCAACCGAGAAGCAAAGCGCAACGCGCTGAGCCTCGCGACGATCGACCAGCTGCTGGCGAGTCTGACGGCTGCCGAACGGGATTCTTCGACCCGTGTCGTAATTCTTACGGGGGTCGGAGAGAAGGCCTTCGCGGCCGGCGCCGATCTCGACGAATTGCCTGAAGTCTTTTCAACCGCGGCGAGGGCCCGGGAATACGATGAACGGGTGACGCGGCTGTATCGCGCGATGGAATGGAGCCGGCTTCCGATCATTGCCCGGATGGCCGGCTCCGCGATCGGCGGCGGATGCCTGCTGGCGCTCGCTTGCGATCAGCGTATCGCCGCGTCTCACGTCAAGGTCGGATTTCCCGTGGCCCGTATCGGCCTCATGCTCAGTCCGCACGAATACGAACTGCTTCTCGATCAGCTGTCGCTTTCGCAAGCCAAACAGCTGTTGTTCTCTGGCCGCCGATTGAGCGCGGAGGAGGCGGTCGCCTTCGGCCTTCTCGATCAGGTTGTGTCACCGGCGGACCTCGACGCGGTTGTCGACGACCTCGCGCGCACCATCGCGGATGGTGCGCCACTTGCAATTGCGGCCTCGAAGCGGATTACCAACGCGATCCAGCGAGGGCGCGGGTTGCAGGACGCGATAGCGGAGGGGTATCGCTCGATCTATCCCAGTCGCGATCTCACCGAAGGTCTGGCCGCTGTCAAAGACAAACGCCTGCCAACGTTCGTCGGCGAATAAGAAAAAGGAAGACACAATGCTCGACGGTATCAAGGTCCTCGACCTTACGATGCATCTCTCCGGTCCCTATTGCTGCTGGCTCCTTGGCAGTTTGGGCGCAGAGGTTATCAAGGTCGAAAGGCCGGACGGCGGAGACCCTGTCCGCGAGATCGGTCCATTCGTCCACGGCCAAAGCACATATTTTGGCAGCGTCAATCGCAACAAACGCGGGATAGTGCTGGATCTCAAATCGAGCGAAGGCAAGCATGCGCTGGCCAAGCTGATCGAAAAGTCCGACGTTCTGGTGGAGAATTTCCGCGCAGGCGTCCTCGCCAAGCTCGGCTTCGACGAAGCCAGGCTGAAGGCGCTCAATCCTGACCTGATCTACGCATCCATCACCGGCTTCGGACAGAAAGGGGCGATGAAGAAGCGTCCCGCCTTCGATATCGTGATTCAAGGGATGGGCGGCCTGATGAGCATGACGGGCGCGACGGACGGGCCGCCAACGGCAGTTGGTGTGTCGATCGCCGATCTGACAACCGGAATTTTCGCGGCACTGGACGTGGTGGCCGGGCTGCTGCAGCGCCAGCGCACAGGCCATGCGCGGCGGATCGATGTCTCGATGCTCGATTGTCAGGTCGCGCTCCTGGAGAATGCGGTCGCGCGCCATCTCAATGCCGCGGAAATGCCGGCGCGTGTCGGCAGCCGCCATCCCAAGATCACGCCATTTCAGCTCTATCGCACGCTCGACGGAACCATCGTCATCGCCGCAGATGGCGAACCGAACTGGCGGCGCATGTGCGCCGCGATGAACCTCGACTCGCTCGCCGACGATCCGCGCTTCGGCGATAACGCCAGCCGGGTTCTTCATTATGACGAACTTGAGGGCGCCCTTAACGAAGTATTCCTGACCAAAACCTCCGACGAGTGGATCGACCTGCTGGTGGCCGCCGATGTCCCGTGCGGACCGGTCAATACCGTGCAGGGCGTCCTCGCCATGGAACAGATCCGCCACCGCCAGATGATCTCCCGCGTGCAACTGGACGGCGGTGAGACGCTTCAATTTTCGGCCAGCCCAATCGGTGCGCGAGGCGCCCGACCGGAACTGCCCGCTCCAGCGTTGGGCCAGCATACCGACGAGGTACTAGCCGAAATCGGAATCAGCCGGACACTTTCGTCAGCGATTTAAGCACTCCGCCGGGAGAGCCGGCCGATAGCCGTCGCGCAATCGACTTAGCGACAAGCGGAGAAATGAATGTTTTGGTTAGGAGTTGACGTCGGGGGCACATTTACCGATCTGGTGCTTATCAACCGCGAGACTGGAGAGATCAAGATCCTTAAGACGCCGTCGACGACGGCCAACCAGTCCGAAGGGATATTGAACGGCGTCCAACGCATAGGCGTCGACGCGGCGCAGCTCGAGCGCTTCGTCCATGGTACGACGGTTGCAACCAATACGGCACTTGAGCGCAACGGCGCGCGCCTTGCCGTTCTCGTTACCGAAGGTCACAAGGATGTTCTGGTTGTCGGCCGCGGCGGTCGGACGGCGATCTACAATATCAAGGCGCCGCCGCTCGTTCCGCTGGTCGAGCGGTCGCAGTGTTTTGAGGTCAGAGAGCGCATTCGTGCTGACGGAGCGGTTGTCACGCGGCTTGACGAATCGCAACTTGCGCGGATCGCCGAGCAGCTCAAGGCCGCGAACGTCGAGACCGTCGCCATCTGCTTTCTGCACTCTTACATCAACCCGGTGCACGAACTGCGTTGTGCCAAATTGCTTGCGAGAATGCTCCCGGGCGTGGATGTCACGGCGTCGGTTCAGGTTCTGCCGGAATTCAGGGAGTACGAGCGGTTCTCGACCACGGCCGTGAACGCTTATGTAGCGCCCAGAATGCGCCGCTATATCGGCGATCTTCGCAGCAAGCTGTCCAACGCCGGATTGCGTTCGACGCCAACCATCATGACGTCGAACGGCGGATCGCTGCCGGCCAATCGAGTCGAGGACATGCCGGTGCTGACAATGCTGTCGGGTCCTGCAGCGGGCGTCATCGCCGCAAGTCACATCGGCAGGCTGGCGGGATGTCCCAACGTCATTACCTGCGACATGGGGGGAACATCGACCGATGTCTGCCTCATCCAGGGCGGCGAGTTCGGCATGACAACCGACGGACGGGTCGGCGCGTTTCCGATCAAGATCCGCCAGATCGATATTCACTCCGTAGCCGTTGGCGGCGGCAGTATCGCGAGCTACGGATCGAGCGGCTTTTTGTCGGTCGGGCCGCGTTCCGCGGGGAGCACGCCGGGACCGGCCTGTTACGGCCGGGGGGGCACCGAACCAACGATAACGGACGCCAATGTCGTGCTCGGGCGCCTCGGCGTCGATCAACGACTCGGCGGCGAGATCAAGCTCGATCGATCGTTGGCGCAGAAGGCGGTCACCTCGCTGGCAGACAAGGTTGGCCTCGATGCGAACGCGACCGCGGAAGGTATCCTGCGGATTGCGACCGTTTCGCTCGCTAGCGCCATCAAGGAAGTCTCGATCATGCGCGGGATCGACCCGCGCGACTTCGCGTTACTGCCCTATGGCGGCGCCGGTGCGCTTCACGCAGTTGGGATCGCCGACGAACTGGGTATGAGATCGATCGTCGTTCCGCCGCTGCCCGGCAATTTCTCGGCGCTTGGTCTCTTGCTGGCCGACGTGCGCCGGGATTACGTGCTGACTCGAATTTCGCCGGCGGCCACAACGCCTGCATCCGATATTCGCGCGATGTTTGATGAGTTGATCGTGCGTGGGAGGGCCGAACTGGAGCAGACCGGGTTTGCGGCGGAACGATGTCGCTTCGCGGCAACGCTCGACATGCGCTACGCCGGTCAATCCTTCGAACTGGCGGTGCCGGTTGCCAGCGATATCGACGACACCACGGCGCTGCTTACTGCATTCGGCGAAATCTATGCGGCAAGATATGGCAGCACTACGCCGGCCGTCATCGAAATCGTCAGTTATCGCGTCGCAGCTTGGGGACTGACGGAAAAGCCGGAGCTGCCGCGCATCAATGCCGAGGGACGTTCGCTGCAGACTGCCAGGATCGGAACGCGAGAGGTGTTCATCGACGGCAAAGCCGTCGCGCTCGACATTCTCGACCGTGGCACGCTTCCGCTGGAATCGGCGATCGCTGGCCCGGTTCTGATCGAAGAGAGCGGGACTTCGACGTTCATCCCTCAGGGATGGTCCGCGATACTGGATCTGTTCGGCTGCATCCTTCTAAGCCGCATCTAAGAGGTCATCATGGCTCTGGATCAAATCACACTCGAAGTTCTCACCCAAGCATTGGTATCGACCGTTCGGGACATGCGCGCGACGGTGTGCCGGACCGCAAGTTCTGTCGCGATCTATGATGCAAAGGATTTCTCATGCGGTCTGTTCGGCCCCGACAGCCAGGTCGTGGCGCAATCGGAGGACATCGGCTCGCACGTCGTCCCGATGCCGTGGACGGTGCGCTCGGCAATGGCAAAACTGGGATCGTCGCTAAAGCCCGGTGATGCCATCCTCGTCAACGATCCGTATTCTGGCGGAACCCATCTTAACGACGTAACTGTCATCTATCCGGTCTTCAAGGACGGGCGGCTGATTTTCTTTCCCGCGGTGCGCGCTCACTGGAGCGACGTCGGCGGAATGGTGCCTGGCAGCATGTCCGGTAAGGCCACGGAAATCTATCAAGAAGGCATCCGCATTCCCCCGCTCAAGATCATGGAGGGCGGCGTGCGCAGCGAAGCGGTGGTCGATCTTCTGCTGGCGAATATGCGCGTGCCGGAAGAGCGCCTTGGCGATCTCAACGCCAGTTTCGCGGCCTGTCGCGTCGCCGAACGCCGAATTCACGAAATCTGCGATCGTTACGGTGTTGAGACACTTCTGGAAGCGGTCGCGCTCGATATGGACCGGGCCGAGGCACGCATGCGTGCCTGTATCGCGCAATTGCCAGACGGCGTTTATTGCTACGAGGACTACCTCGAAACCTTTATGAAGGGAAAATTCGAGCCGTTGCTGCTGCCGATCAAGTTGACAGTGAACGGCGACAGCATGATCGCGGATTTTACCGGCGCCTCCACGCAGGTGCCGTTCCCTGTCAACTCGACCGCGGCCGTATCTGCCGCCTCGGTATTTATCGCGATGAAGTCGATCTTCGATCCGCAGGCCCCACTAAACCAGGGATCTTTTCGGCCGATCGAGGTCATCACCCCGCCAGGTACAATCGTTAATGTGCAACGCCCCGCGCCGGCCGGATCGCATGGCGAAATCCGCAAGCGCGTCGTGGCGACGATGGTCGGCGCGCTATCGCAAGTGGTGCCGGACAAGGTTGCAGGCGATCTTTGCCGGACTTCGTTCCACAACCTGCTCGGCGGCTTTGATACACGTTCCGATCGCGAGTGGGTTCATTACGAATGGTCCAGCGGCGGCAATGGCGCGTTTCTGGAAAACGACGGCCCCAGTGCCATGGCGACGATCGACTGGGGCGACCTGGTTACCGTCCAATCGACCGAAGTGATCGAAAGCCGGCTTCCTATATTGGTCGAAACCTCGCGTCTGGCGACGGATTCCGGCGGTGCGGGAACGACGCGCGGCGGTCTGTCGATGCAGCGACAGATGCGCGTGCTCGCGCCCGAGGCGACGTATTCCCTGTTGTCCGACGGAGCGATCGTTCCCGCGTTCGGCGTACTTGGCGGCCGCTCGGGTCTGCCGGTTGGTGCCTGGACCGAACGCGCAGGCGAAATCTCGGCTTTCGATACGCCGGGCAAGGTGGCGGGCCACGCTGTACCGCAGGGTAGTGCGATCATCATTCGTTCGGCCGGGGGCGGCGGTTACGGCGATCCGCTTGCGCGGGATCCGCGCCGGGTAGCCGATGATTTGAACGAGGGCTATATTTCGGCGGTGTCAGCTCACGATTTGTATGGGCTGGTTCTCGACGCGAAGGGCAGCGTAGATGCCGCCGCGACGGTTGCGCGACGCCAAGCGATTCGCGATGCGCGGGTGTGGCTCCGCGTCGTGGCAAGCGATCATGACGGCTACGAGAAAGGCCTTTGGAGCAGCCGCAGGATTTTTCGCATCGCGCCTGCTGATGCTTCGCGGCTTTCTCTCCAGGAGGATAGCCTGGCCGAAATTGACGCCGAACATGCAGCACCGCTACGCGGTTGGATCCGGATCGATCCACCCCTTGAACCCGGAACTTTTCCGCTCGATTCACGCGCCCTGGGAATTCTCAAGATCAAAAGTGGCGCATCGATCGTCATGCGGCCCATTTCGGGGGTCGAAGCAGTGCCCCGTCAGAGCAGCGCAATAACAGGGGCCTGACCGATAAACATTCAAGGGGGGTGGCGCCGGTGTCGCGGCGTTACCTACCAAGTCGACGCTATTGAGGGCGATCTCTGGAATTGCCGCAGTTAGACTTTGCGATAGGGACAGCAGTCTGGAGCATGAGCCGGATCTTCTCGTTCTCAACAAGTTCGGCAAAGTCGAATGCGAAGGCGGCGGGTTGCGCGATCTGATTGCGAGCGCGATCGACCGCGGAATCCCTGTTATGATCGGCGTGCCGAGACGCAACCTCGAGGCTTGGCGAAGGTTCGCGGGCGATTTTGCAGTCGAGTCGTACGCCGATGACGTCAGCGTTCAAAATTGGCTGATGGAAGTTTCGCAGGCGGCTGAACAACCGGGGGTACCTGGATTATAGTCCCGTAACCTGATGCGATCCTCGTGTTTTTGGACTGCCGACCTTGTGCAATCAACTGATGTCAGAGTGCCATATTCTCAGCCGCAAGCCGAATCTTCGACTTGAATGGCGAGGCCCACGTAGCGAGGACGAAATATAGTAGCCTGATCATTTCCCCGGCTTAGGTGATTCCGTCACGTCATCAACACCGATAGGGTTTTCGGTACACACAAGGAGCTTTGCGACCTCGCGAGCGTACTTGGTAAACAACAGCGTCAGCCGGCTGATCGACCGGTGTCGCCAGGTAAACATCTCTAGAACGAGGTGCGACGTTCCCAACAGTCGCAACGACCCAGGTGGCCGATCCCTAAACCTAGGTATGCTCGTCTCAACCAAATGTAACGTATGGAGCAACCCTCCGTGCAATGGTCCGTCCATCTCTCAATGATTACGCTTGCCATGTAGCTTGGGTGACCGAACGGCAGCAGAACTATCTGGAACCGCCATACGGAAAACACCAAAAGGTGAGGGATGAGTGATGGGCTGGATCGACAGTGCCGGACGTTTGATTGCCCGGTTTCAGAAGCCGACCAACCATCGTGCGCCATTCATTGTTAACGATTTGACGGCCTTACGCGACACCCTTCAACCTGGTGATGTTTTGCTCGTCGAGGGCAAGGGTCGTATTTCCGGCAGCATCAAATATCTCACTCAATCAACCTGGTCGCATTCCGCGTTGTACGTCGGGCCGATCGCCAGCACCGCAACCGACGGCGAGCCTCACGTCCTGATCGAAGCTAATATCGACGAAGGTGTCGTGTCGGCGCCGTTGTCGAAATATCTGCATTGTCAAACCCGCATCTGTCGGCCGGTGGGCTTGAGCGACGCGGACTGCGAAAAGGTCTGCCGTTACGCCACCGAGCGCATTGGGCTCGGCTACGATTTCAAGAACGTCATCGACCTGATGCGCTATCTATTCCCATGGCCGGCGACGCAGCGTTGGCGCCGCCGAACGATCGCACTCGGCTCCGGCGATGCCAGCCGCATCATCTGTTCTTCGCTGATTGCGCAAGCATTCGACGCCGTGCGTTACCCGATCCTGCCCAAGATCACGCGCGTCGAGAGTCAGACGGCGCCGCGCGAAATCGCCGAGGTCCGTCACTCGTCACTTTATGCGCCGTGCGACTTCGATATTTCGCCCTACTTCATGGTGGTGAAGCCTACGCTCGCGCGCGGCTTCAATTATAAAGACATGCGTTGGACCGATCTTCCCCCGGTTCGCACCGCTGAGGTCTCGCTCGCTCCAGAAATCGAAGGCGCGATCGCGGAGGTGGCCTAGCCCGAATTTCCCGGATGAGGCACTGAGTTGCGCAACGCCTGCGCCGTTTCAGATATGGGCATCGTACTTTGTCCAGGAACGGGCGGGGCCGCGATGGTGAACCCGGCAGCCCAAATGCACAGCCGTTGTCAGTCGCCTAACCAATCGACGGCCGGTGAACGGCACGGCCGCAATGGCAGCTCGCTCTCGGCTTCAATCGCTTGGTTATCGATCGCCGTCTCGTCGACCACAAGTCTGGAGATTAATATGTCTAAGCCACACCTACTATTGATCCATTGCTCGGACGGCATCCCAGCGGGAGCGAAGGGCCGGCAGCGCGGCCGCAGCTTCCGACCTTTGGTTATTCGTGGGGGCGCGCGGGCGAGATCCGTACCGAGACAGAGTTCGTGGGAGGCTGCGCTTGAACTGATCGATCTTGGTTTTTTAGCTTCCCATGCAAGTTACCTTGCCTTCATGCAGGCGGGTTTAACAGTTCTTGAGAGCTACAATTGGACGGATCCTGAAAGGACCAGCTAGGTTCACGTGATCCACCCGGCCCGTGCTGGGCCGGGTGGATCACCGGAACACCGCGTTCGATCATCTCGTCGCCGCATTCCTCATCGACAAAGCACCTCGGCTTTATGAGCAGAAGACCCGCGCGGCAAGGTGCCGGGCTTCTTAGAGGCGCGCGGTCCGTGGTGGAGGCGGGCCACCGGGAAAGCTTTGCCGGCGCCGAGAGCGAACAGGAGGGGATCGATTGGGCGGCCGACGCATCATCGGAGACATCGGAGGTACGAACGCACGGTTCGCGATCGCCGAGGACGGCAAGTATCGTGAGCTCTTGCATGTGGAGGTCGCCCGATTCGGCTCGCTTCACGACGCGCTGACCGACTATCTCAACGGTCTGCCGCCTGCATTGCGGTCCGGGCTCGACGGCGCTCTCGCGGTCGCGGGCCCGGTGTTCGGCGACAAGGTGGCTCTCACGAACCTCGGCTGGTCATTTTCAATCAGCGATCTACATCGAAGCCTCGGACTGGGCTCGTTGAAGGTTGTCAATGATTTCGCCGCAACGGCAATGGCAGTTCCGCATCTGCCCGGCGCGGACGTGTTTCCGGTCGGGCCGAGAACTCCGGAGGCCGCCGGTCCGATAGGGATCATCGGTCCGGGCACGGGACTGGGCGTGAGCGCTTTGATACCGGACGGGCGAAAATGGGTGATGGTCGCGGGCGAGGGCGGGCACGTGACCTTGCCGAGCGGGTCCAAGGAGGAGGACGCCATCATCGAGGTCCTTCGGAAGCGGTGGGGCCATGTCTCGGCCGAGCGCGTGCTCAGTGGCGCAGGTCTCGTCAATCTCTATGAAGCGCTCTGCACGATCGACGGCTCCGCGGCGCGGGCACTGACGCCGGCGGACGTAACTCACGACGCCATCGGCGGGACAGATCTCCAATGTGAGAGGGCGTTCGCACATTTCTGCGCATTCCTGGGGTCGACGGCCGGCGACCTCGCGCTGACGTTCGGCGCCACCGGCGGCATATACATTGCCGGCGGGATACTGCTGCGATTCAAGGAAGCGTTCGCGTCGTCTTCGTTCCGCGAAAGATTCGAACGAAAGGGACGTTTCGCCGACATGCTGGCCAAAATTCCGACCTGTCTCATCCTCGAAGAGTCTCCGGCGCTCCTCGGCCTGGCTCATCTGCCGTTGGCGGGTTAAACGCATTTTCCATTTAGGTGGGAGCCTATCCTGCGTTTTGGATGTAGTTGGCGCGGTCCTGTGGTGTGAAGCCATTGAGTAGGGTTCCGATGCGCTGCCAGGTTGCTTCGACAGTTCGCTCGGCGGCCTTTCGGGGCAGCGTTTTCAGCTTGGTGAACACCTGCTCGGTGGGATTGAGGTCAGGACTGTAGAGCGGCAGGAAGAGAAGCCTCGCGCCGACAGAGCAAAATAGCCCGGCCCACCGCG
>Ga0210396_10005190_pt1 | contig 12630 bp, 11 predicted proteins | sample IncBWH17OmetaG_FD_155466 | JGI IMG/M metagenome (GOLD analysis project Ga0210396, IMG submission 155466) | Forest soil microbial communities from Barre Woods Harvard Forest LTER site, Petersham, Massachusetts, United States - Inc-BW-H-17-O ...
ACGGGCGCGGCGGCCACGTACTACACCTGCACTCTTCCCGCCGGGGTGATGGGCGCGGGGCAGGGAATCATCATCACCGTTCTGGCCAAGCACACCACGGGCACTGCCGCGGTCACCTACACGCTTTCGTTCGGCGGGACGTCCAGCACGCCCGCGGCCCCACCGGGCGCGGCCAATCAACTCGAGCGCATCATCTACCTCGTCATGAACAACGCCGGCTCGACCAGCGCGCAGACCATCTCCACTCTGGGCCAGGACAGCAACGCCGGAACCAACTCGATCAAGCTGGACACCGCGGCCGTCAGCACGGCCTCCGCGGTGACCGTCAACTTGCAATTCAACGTGGCGTCCACCGACGCCATTACCCCGGAAATGTTTTTAGTGGAATTGAAGCAGTAAAAGTAGCGCAGGCTTCAGCCTGTGGGGGTTGGTCCCTGCAACGACAAAAACCCACACGCTGAACAGGTTGCGGAAAAAGTATTTTATTTTGTCATTCCGAGCGAAGCGAGGAATCTCTCTTCGATTTGGCGCCATGAAAAGAAGGAGAGATTCCTCGCTTCGCTCGGAATGACAATATTCTGGATGGGCTTTTTCCGCAGGCTGTTTGGCCTGCGCGGATTAGTTAGAGCATGAGTGATCTTGCCTGAACAAAACCCCACAGGCTGAAGCCTGCGCTACTTGAACCCCCAGAAGAGGACACCAATTATGCGCAAATCAGATCAACACTGCGGTCGGGCTGCGGCGGCGCTGCTGCTGGCCTTGGCCTTCTTCGCCTCTGCAACTGCGGGCGCGCAGGGCATTCCAGGCGGCACGACGCACAGCGTCACGCTCTCCTGGACGGCGCCATCGCCCGCGGGCGGTTCGGGAACGATCAGCGGGTACAACGTGTACCGCTCGCCGTCGAGTTCGCCGCAACCGGCCTACGCCAAGCTGAACACGACACTGAACGCCGGGCTGACGTATTCGGACAGCAGCGTGTCCGCGGGCGCCAGCTACACGTATTGCGTGACCACCGTGGACTCGCTGAGCGAAGAATCGGCTTGTTCCGCGCCGGCCACCGCCAATGTGCCCTCAAACCCAAACGCCCCGAGCGCTCCCCTCATCATCGTAAAGTGAGGCGAGGCGCGTGAGATGCGATTCGTGAGTCGTGAACCGTGATTCGTGATTTGAGATTCATGAGTCGTGAATCGTGAGTTGTGATTCATGAAAACCTGCGTGGCCATAGCGAATTGGAAATTGAGCGATTCGCTGTTCACGAATGTCAATTTCAAATCTCAAATTTGAAATTTCAAATCATGATTCGCGGACTGTGGGCGAAACTTCAACGTCACGGCTCGCGCGCGGTTTTCACGAAGTACGAATCACGATTCACGAATTACGAAGAACGATTCGCGACTCACAATTCACGAATCACAAATTACGATTCACGAACCACGAATCACGTGTAACAGACGAGGACCCCGTGAGCGCCTGGACAACTTTTCAAGTGTGGTGGCGCGGGCTGCTGGCCGCCGCGATTGCCGGAGGCGCCAACGGCGTCATCACCGGGTTCGCCGCCGTGGGCATCGATCCGCAGCATTTCAACCTGCAGGCCGGGCTGCGCTCCACGCTGGCCATTGCCGCCGTGAGCGCGATGATGTCCGCAATCATCGGCGTGGCCGCGTATTTGAAGCAGTCGCCGCTGCCGCAGGGGGAGTGACTGGTGATTGGTGACGCGTGACTGGTGACTAAAACCCATCTCATAAATCGTCCTTGTGGGTCGCGGCTTCAGCCGCGACATTCAGATACCTGAAAAACGAGGGCTTTAGCCCCTGACGGTCTACCGATCTTGAATGGCTTGCCATTTAGGAGACAGCTTCTGGTGACTAGCGACTGGTGAAAACCCAATGAGCAGACGCCGCACGCAGATTGTTTTGGTTTTTCCAGCAGTCACCCGTCACTAATCGCCAGTCACTAATCACCAGTCACATTTCCCTGACGCTCAGATTTCCAACTCATCCGGTCAGCACAGTTAGCACCCAAACCGCGAGGACTAAACCATGCCAGTCGTCGGAACCACCGCGTACAACACTGCCGGGCAAATCACTTCGCTGGTGCGCTCGCTTTTGAATGACGCCGCGGGGAATCTGTTCACGGATACGGTGCTGTTGCCGTACGTGAATTCGGCGTATCGCAAGACGCAGCGCGCGCTGGCCAATGTGCAGTCGGGCAGCTTTTTGAGCGACGATGTTTTGCTGGTGCTGCCGGCCGTCACGGTGGTGGACGCCTCGGCACAAGTGTCGATCACGGACGGGACGGCGCCGCCAAACCAGTTGCCGTCGGATTTGCTCGTGCCCGTGAAATTGTGGGAACGCGCCAACCTCAGCTCCGACGATTTTATCGAGATGACCGACCTCACCGGTCACGATGGCCTGCCGTCGGAGCCGCAGGCGCGGACGCTGCGCTTTTGGGAATGGCGCGCCGACGGCCTGTATTTTCTGGGCGCCAGGCAGGATACGCAACTGCGCCTGCGCTACCAAAAATCGTATCCCGACCTCTCCGACGCGACCAGCCCGGTGCTGATTCGCAATGCACAGGAGGCGCTGGCCTACGCCGCTGCCGCGATGGCTGGAGCCGCACGCGGCGCGCCGCAAGCCGAACGCTGGGACATTGCCGCGTCCGACGCGCTCGAGGACCTGGTGGTGCGCGCCACGCAGCGCGAACAGCAGACCGGCCGGCGGCGCAGGCCCTTTTCCGCCAGGGCAGGATTCGCGCCGCTGATTTAAGTGGCGCACGCTTCAGCTTGCGGGGTTTTTTTGCAATTCGCTCCACAACCGGAACGGCGTGCAAGGCCAACTCCGCGCAGGCGTAACCAGATGATCGAAAATAATCCGCGTCGTCATTCCGAGGCGCGCTGCGCGCCGAGGAATCTCTCTTTTCCTGCGTCGAAACCGAAGAGAGATTCCTCACTTTGTTCGGAATGACAAAAATTAGAATGGTCTGGTACTTGCTCCGACATTGACTTGGAGCGCGTTGGCAACAATCCACAGGCTGAAGCCTGCGCTACTTAAGACTGGAATCTGAAAAATCCACGGGCTGAAGGCTGCGCTACTTAAGACAACTAGGACAAAAATCCACAGGCTGAAGCCTGCGCTACTTAAAAAATGAGCATTGCTGGAACTATTGATGCGCCGCTGGAACTGTTTGGCGGGCTGGTGACCGATCTGGCGGCGGCCGATTTGCCGCAGGGGGTGTCGCCCGATTGCCGCGACGTCGCATTTCTGCAGGGCGCGGTGAAGACGCGGCCGGGGCTGCTGTCGGTTTACGCGCCGATCTCCGGCAACCCGACCGTGAATTACCTGAAAACCTTTACGCAGCCGAATCTGGTGAAGACGCTGCTGGCGATCGATTCGGCGGGAACGCTGTGGGGCGAAAATTCTCCCGGAGTGCTGGCGCAAATTTCGGCGGGGCTTTCTGCGAACGCCGCGGCGAGTTCCACATCGCTGTTCAGCCGCGAATATATCGCGCAGCACGACGGCAACTTCGGCGTGGACATGCCGCGCCAGTACGACGGGACAAATCTGGACCGCGTGAGCCAGATCGGTCCGGGCGCGGGCCCGGCCATGGTCGCCGATGTCATCGCCAATATTTCCGCGATTTCGCGCGCCTCCAACGTGGTGACCGTGGCCACGGCCACGGCGACGGGAATGCTTCCGACCGACCAGGTGGTCATCGCCGGCGTCACGGACACGAGCTACGACGGAGCTTTTCCCATCGCTTCGATCATTGATTCGCTGCATTTCACTTACGCGCAGACGGCGGCCAATTCGTCTTCCAGCGGCGGCACGGCCGCGCCGGCCGGCTCGATCAGCGCGGGAGCGCACCAGTGCGCCGTGATTTTCGTGACGCGGCAAGGTTACTTGACGCGGCCTTCTCCGCCCACGACGTGGACGGCGGCGGGCGGGCGGCGCGCGAACGTGACCGGCATTCCATCGGTGGCCACGCTTCCGAATATTGTTGCGCGCATTCTGGCGTTCACCGCGGCGGGCGGCGATTTGTTTTTCTACAGCACGGGCCTGGACGGCGCGCCGCAGATGCAGCTGTTTGACAACAGCGCCTCGTCGTTCGTCGTGGATTTTTCGGACACCGCGCTGCTCGCGGGCAGCGAAGCGGATTCGCTGTTCAAACTCGTCGAGCTCGGCGAATGCGCGGGCGTGATTGGCTACGCGCAGCGCCTGTTCTGGTGGGGCGAGCGCAACAAGCAGAATAATTGGGAGAACCTCACGTTTGACGGCGGATTCGGCGGCGCGGGAAACAACGTGCCGCTCGGATGGACTCCCGACGCCACATTTTTCGCGGGCGGAAGTTTTGACACCACGGGCGAAGCGGTCTGGGGCGGCGACTACGCCATCCTCGGCGACGGCGCGACGGCGACGCGCGGACTCATGACGCAGACCGCGGTTGCCGACTACAACGGCGCGCCGCGCCTGGCGGCCAACACCGGCTACTCGGCGCGCGTGCGCGTGCGCATGACCGGCGCGCTCACGCAAGGGACGCTGCACGCGCACATTTACAGCGCGTCGCTGGGAATTTCCACGCCCGGCGTTTCCGTGCCCGCCGCGCAAATCAGCGCCGGCGCGTGGAAGGAATTCATCGCGCCAATCACTCCGGCGCTCGGATTCGCCACGATTCCGTCCGACTTGCTGCTGCGCGTCTACGCCGACGGCACGCCCACGGCGGGCGCGGGATTTCTGGTCGACAACATCGAAATATTTCCCACCGCCGGGCCCTACAACACTTCGCTCGTGCGCGCGTCCTTCGCCGAGGATCCCGAAAGCTACGACGGCGTCAGCGGATTCATGAACGTTTCCGAAAACGACGGGCAGACTGTGCGCGCGGCGTTCCGTCTGCGCGAGCGCCTGTACTTTGTGAAGAACCTCTCGCTGCACGTCACTGAGGACGACGGCGTGAATGAGCCCGCGTCCTGGACGATCAACGAAGTGTCTCGCGCCGTGGGCACGCCCTCGGTCGCCGGCGTGGATGTGGGCGAGGACTGGGCGGTGATCGCCGGGCGCGCCGGCATGTACATTTTCGACGGCGGCGAGCCCATCAAAATTTCACAGGAAATTCAGCCGCTGTGGGACACCATCAACTGGGCCGCCGGACAAACGCTGTGGGTGCGCGTGGACACGCGCAACAAGCGCATCCTGTGCGGCGTTCCCACCGGCACGGCCACTTCGCCGAATTTAATTTTAGTTTTGGATTATCGCAGCCTGTCCAGTGCCGGCGAGATCGAATCGCTCGGCTCCGTCCTGTTCTCGACGCTGTCCGGAAAGCTTTACGCCGTGGGCCGCTCGCGCAAGTGGTGTCCGTGGAACATCACCGCGAATTGCTGCACGCTAGCCGAACGCTCCGACGGCACCGCGCAGGTTTTCCTGGGCAACGGCCTCGTCAGCGGCGCGGGCAACGGGAAAATTTATCAGCTTTCCGACACGCAATTTTCCGACGACGGCGCGGCCATTCATTCCTACTACACGACGTACTTTTTCCTGAGTCACGATCTCGAACAGACGTATCAAGTTCGCTCCCACCGAAAACTTTTCGCCTACCTCGCGCTGTACGCCGAAGGAGCAGGGAACTTGAACCTCTCCGCGTTTGTTGACAACGAAGCGTTCCCCACCGCGCTGACGCCGCTCCCCCTGTCGTCGCCCGGCGCAAAAGATCTGGAGCTGCCTATCAACTTGCTGGGCGAGCGCGTCGCGTTCCAGGTAAGCACAAGCACGGCAGGCGCATGGTTCAAGCTGGAGCGTTTCATCCCGTCGCTGCTGCCGGATCCGTGGTCGCCCGTGCGCGGCGGGAATTAGTAGCGCAGGCTTCAGCCTGTGGCTTTTCATCGGATCCTGGCTAGCGCGCGCAGTCTTGGTCCGCTAATGGACCCCCACAGGCTAAACAGGCTGCGGAAAAAGTAGTGTATTTTGTCATTCCGAGCGAAGCGAGGAACCTCTTTTCGATTCGGCCCCATGAAAAGAAAGAGAGATTCCTCGCTTCGCTCGGAATGACAAAAAGAGTGAGGCCCTTTTTCTGCAGCGTGTAAAGCCTGCGCTGCAAAAGTCTCGACCGCTTCCATCGGTTCAAGCGGCTTTGCGGTGTTTCGCTCGAGTGCGCGCGGCTTTGCGCGCGGCCTGGCGAAGGCCGCGGCGTCCCTTGGTATGGACCGCCTTCACGGCGGCGGCGTGCAGCGATCGTCTGCCGCGGCGCCGCGCGGCGGAACGAGCCTGGCGCGCCAGCGCCCGGTGCGTTGCTGCGGAGTGGCCTTCGCGGCGCAGCGCATTCAATATCGCGCGCGAACGCCTCGCGGACGTCCTGTGCCCGCGCCGCGAACGTGCCCTGCTCAACTCCCGCTGCGCCTGCCTTCTCGCGCGCGCTGAAGTCTTGCCGCGCTTCGGCGCCGGCAGACGAACGCCGGCGCGGCGCGCCTTGGACAATCCAATCGCAATGGCCTGCTGCGCAGAACGCGCGCCGTGCTTTCACTCGCGTACGTGGCGCATTTCCTCGCGCACGAATTCGCCGGCCTGCGTGCTTGCCGATTTGCCTTCCTGCTTGTCGCGTTGCGCTCGCCGGATTTCTGCTTCCTCTGGCATGTTTCGCTCCTCTGAATCGGGTCGGGAACCCCGGAAATTCGCTTCCTTTTTGCTTGGATGCGGAACGGTGGCGAAGGTTTTTCGCCGCCATGAAAAATACGATGGAGCGTCTCAGGGAAACAGTGTAGTAGCGCAAGCTTCGGCCTGTGGATTTCCGATTGATCATGGCTAGCGTGCGCATCCCAGTTTGCTGATGGAACCCCGCAACCTAAAGCGTGCGCCACTAAAAAACATGCTGAAAATCGGACAACTCGCGCAGATCAAGAGCGAATCGCCTTACGTGTACGAAGCGCTGACGCAACTCGTCAACGGCGTGAACGCCGTGGGGCGCGCGGCGGGCGTCGATCCCTCGGGCTCGATTGCCGCGCCCTCGCCGATCGGCGGCCTGAACGTGACCGCCGCGGACGGAATTTTCGATCTGGCCATCACTGACAATTCCACGCTGCATCGCGGCATTTTTTATTTTGCCGAATCCGACACCACGCCCGCTTTCAGCCGGCCCTATGTGCATTTTCTGGGCAGCTCGCGCAATCTGCGCGTGGCGCTCGGCAACCAGACGCTCTACTGGCGCGCCTACTCGCAATACCTTGGCTCGGAAACTTCGCAGCCGGTCACTTTCGGCTCGCCGCCCACCGCCGTTGCCGGAGGCGGCACAGCCACGGGCCCTGCGCTGCAGGCCTCCAGCGGCAGCGGCACGGCGTCGGGCAGCGAAGGCGGCTCCGGCTTCGGCCAGGTCGCGCGGAGCAGCAACGCGCCCGCGATTTTGCGATAGAAGAAATTTCACCAGGCAAGCACAAAGAGTATGCCAGGGCCAGTAGCGCAGGCTTCAGCCTGTGGAAGTTAATTCTTGGAAGGACCAAAACCCACAGGCTGAAGCCTGCGCTACTTGTACACCATGCGCATTCGCGAATACACGGGCAATGATCTTGACGCGCTGCGGCGCCTGCACGCCGCGCAAGGTTTCGGCTACCCGTTTCCCGATCTCGACAGCCCGCTGTTCGTGACTAAATTAGTTCTGGAAGACGCAGGCGAAGATTTGCCCGACGAAAATAGCGAAGACCAGGGCAGGGAAGTGCCTCGTCGCAATTCCCCGCCAGAATCCTTCACGACCGCAGCCCCGCCGCTCGACTCGGTACCGCATGATCCGGGCTGGCTCGACTCGGTGCCGCATGATTCGGAACTGCGCGACGGGCGCCCGCGCATCGCCATGGCCGTCCTGCTGCGCCTCACCGCCGAAGCTTACTTGCTGCACGATCCCGCTGCCGGCACGCCCCGTCAGCGCTGGCAGCGCTTCCTCGCTCTCCACGCAGCCGCGCAACGCAGCGCCGCCGCCCGCGGCCTGGACGACGTCCAGGCGTTCCTCCCCCCGCGCGTCGCCCGCGCCTTCGGTCGCCGGCTCGCGCGCCTCGGCTGGAGCCAGGATCCCTGGCCGTGCTTTTCTAGCCGCGTCGAGTGGCACAGGCTTTAGCCTGTGGGTTTTCGTGGCGCATGCTTCAGCTTGCGGCAGTTAGTCCTTGCAAGCACCAAAACCCGCAAGCTGAAGCATGCGCCACTCGAGCCGCAATCTTAGCGGCTCCATGCAACATGCAGGTATGTTAAGTCACGACTCACCAATCACAACTCCGGAGGCTCCCCATGGGACGCGGCGCACAAGCCCAAACGCAGCAAATGATCGACCAGCAACTCTCCCAGCAAAACAATATGAACCAGCAGCTCTACGGTTCCAGCCAGTCGCTCGGCTCGCAAGCCGCGTCCGGCTATCAAAACCTGCTCGCCAATCCCGGCTACTCGCCGGCCGAGCAATCGGCCATCACCAATCTTTCGCAGTCCGCGCTGTCCTCCTCCTTTGACGCGCTGGCGCAAAACGCCGCCAACCGCGCCGCGCGCACGCGCAACTCCGCCGGCTACGGCGAGCTCATCGACTCCCTCGCGCGCACCCAGGGCCAGGATCAGGCCAACCTGGCGCAGCAAAATCAAATCGCCTTCGCCAACGCCGCGCGCTCTGGCACGCTCTCGGCTCTCTCCGGGCTTTCCGGCCTCTACGGCACCGACACGAATCTGCTCGGCCGCGCCATCGGCGTCCCCGCGCAGCTACTCGACGCCAGCGCCCGCAACGCCGCCGCCAGCGGCTTCAACCTGGGCTTCGGCCCCACCGGCCTGTCCTTCGGATTCCGCGGTTAAGTAGCGCAGGCTTCAGCCTGTGGGTTTCCACCACAATTACCCATATTGAAAAAGTATGCGGCAGCAGTTCGCAAAAAGACAGCTCGCATCCCGGTCCCCAAGTTCAGGCGAACCCCCACAGACTAAAGTCTGCGCTACTCAATCCCATGAACCCCTACTGGATCGTCGTCGGCTTCTCCTCGTGCCTGCAACTCTTTTTCTTCCTCCGCTGGCTGCACCGCCGCACGCGCGACGATGAAATTCGCCGCGCCTTCATCCGCGACATGGCCCTCAACCACCTCCCGCACCTTTACCACGCCCTGAGCCAGATCGCCGTCCACTTAGGCCTCCAGCTCAAAGAGCCCCCGCACGTCCAGTTCCTCGAACTGAACGGCCCCGAGCGCAAGCGGTGACAAGTGACTAGTGAAGGTAGCAGAGTGACTAGTGACGTGTGACTGGTGACGTGTGACGTGTGACTGGCGACTGGTGATGTGTGACTGGCGACTGGTGACGAGTGACTGGCGAAAACCAAAGCAGGGGTAGCCGGTGACTGCGTGCCCAGAGATCTTGTGAAGCGTGACTTATGATTCCCGATAACCGCTCTTCACAAAACTCCGCCAAAGGCACAAAGGTTTTGCCCTAAATGAATTTCAAATTTCAAATCTGAAATTTGAAATCTAGTGCAAACCCCAAATTCCAGATCCGAAAGTTCAAATCTCAAATCAGAAATCTCAAATCAGAAATCTGAAATCTCAAATCTCGATTCTGAAATTCCAGATCTCAAATCAGGAATCTCAAATCTGAAATTTCAAATTTCAAATCTGGAATCTCAAATCTCAAATCTCAATTCAGAAATCTCAAATCTGAAATCTGAAATCTCAAATCTCGATTCTGAAATTCCAGATCTCAAATCAGGAATCTCAAATCTGAAACCTCAAATCTGAAACCTCAAATCTCGATTCTGACATTCCAGATCTCAAATCTGAAATCTCAAATCTGAAATTTCAAATTTCTCATTCCAAACCACGTCTCGCGCCCGTCGTTTCACCAGTCACCAATCACCAGCCACGCCGCACTTCTCCCCAACCCCGAGACCACATGCCTCCCGCCCCTGTCCCTCCCGAAATCATCGACCTCGCCCGCCACATCGCAGCCGACCACGCCCTCGATCCCGCTCTCGTCTGCGCAGTCATTGAGCAGGAATCCGCCTGGAATCCCTGGGCGGTGCGCTACGAGCCCGGATTCCTGTCGCGCTACGTCGCCCCGCTGTACACCGCAGGCAAGCTCAGCGCCACGGAAGCCTACACTCGCGCCATGTCCTGGGGCTTGATGCAGGTGATGGGGCAAGTGGCCCGCGAATTCGGCTTCCAGGAAACGTCGCTCTCCGAACTCTGCGACCCTGCCACCGGAATCGATTTCGGCTGCCGCATCCTCGCCGTCCGCCTGGCTCGCTGCAAAGGCGACGTCCCCGCCGCCCTGCGGGCCTGGAACGGCGGCGCCAACGACAACTATCCCGCCGAAGTCCTGGCCCGCAAGCGCAACTATTCCTCCCGCTCCGCGTAGCCATGCCGACGAGCGCAAACCGCAGAGCCAGCGCGGTGACTCGCAGATCTTTGTGGAGCGCGTCATCAGCTGTGCTGAGAAGCTTGCAGGGTCAATACGGCTTTACAGGCCGCGGAAAAAAACCTCCAGAATTCCGTCATTCCGAGCGAAGCGAGGAATCTCTCTTTCTTTTCATGGGGCCGAATCGAAGAGAGATTCCTCGCTTCGCTCGGAATGACAAACTAAATTACTTTTTCCGCAGCCCATTTATCCGCCGTACTGCTGGAATTCGAGTAGCCGGGCACACTCTTCAGCATGGCCCGTCGGTAACCCACACCGCAGCATCCTCCGCGGTCACTCCGTCTCGCGAATAAAAACACCCCGCATCAGAGCAGGGAATTAACGCCAATCGCCCAGCCAGCCGACTCAAGATCCGCTAATTCCCGCCCCAATCCCAGATCCCGCAATCACGACGACTCCATCGAATCCGAATCTGAAATCTCAAATTTGAAATCTCAAATTTCATCTCGAATCTCAAATGTCCAGCCTCCAACCATCTCAGGTGCTGCAATCCCTGCCCCCCCCATCGAATCCGTATCTGAAATCTCAAATTTGAAATCTCAAATTTCATCTCGAATCTCAAATGTCCAGCCTCCAACCATCTCAGGTGCTGCAATCCCTGCCCCCCCATCGAATCCGTATCTGAAATCTCAAATTTGAAATTTCAAATCCCCTCTCGAATCCAAATGTCCAGCCTCCAACCATCTCAGGTGCTGCAATCCCAGCCCCCCCATCGAATCCGAATCTGAAATCTCAAATTTGAAATTTCAAATTCCCTCTCGAATCCCAAATTTCCAACCTCCAACCATCTCAGGTGCTGCAATCCCAGCCCCCCATCGAATCCGAATCTGAAATCTCAAATGTGAAATCTCAAATCCCCTCTCGAATCTCAAATGTCCAGCCTCCAACCTCCAGTATCCAGCCTCCAGCCCCCATGAAGCCCACACTCAAGATCATCCTCTTCGTCCCCGCCCTGATCGCCTGCGCTCTCCTGGCCGACGCCTGGCGATCCGCCCGCCACGATTCCCAACAACTCTCCGCCACGCTCGCCGCGCAAAACACAATCATCCAGCAAGCCGGCGATCGCCAGAAACAGCGCGACTCGCAGCTGGCCTCCGCCCTCGCCGCCATCCAATCGCAAAAGCGCGCCGTCCGCACCCCGCAACAAGCCGCCACGCAGCTCCCCTCCATCTTGTCCGACCTGCCGCTCCCCGTTTCCATCCACGATCCCGATCTGACCGCCCCGCTCCCGCCCGGAGAAACTCCCGCAGCCACCGTTTCCATCCCGCAGCCCGACCTCGTCCCGCTCTATGACGCTTTGCAGGATTGCCGCGCCTGCGCTGTGCAGACCGACTCCCTCAAAAAAGATTTGTCCGACGAAAAGTTACGCTCCGCGTCCCTGCAGCAAGAACGAGACGCCGCCATCGCCGCCGCCCGCGGCGGAACCCTCCTCGTCCGCCTCAAGCGAGCTGCAAAGTGGTTCGCCATCGGCCTGGCCGCCGGAGCCGCCGCAGCCGCGGTCGCTCGCCGCTAAAAACAATTCCATGAATATCCTATGTGGTTCGCTGCTTCAGCCGCAAAGAAGTTGACAGTCCTGAAAAACAAGCGCTTTCGTCCCGCCGTTCCTGCGTAGTTCGGATGAAGCGCCATTCGTGAGCCGGCTTCTGGCGAGTTTTTTCACAAGAAATAGCGAAACTCTTGCAGCCGTTTGCAGAACAAATATGAAATCGCGGCAGGGAACGAACCAGCAGGCAACTCTCTCGTACTGACCGAAGTAAAGCGCCGCCTGGACTTGTCCCCATTTGCGAGACAACCAGTTAAGAGACAATACTCAGCGAATGGAGGAGAGGCGCATGGGATTGTCTCGACGGCGGTTTACACGGGAATTTAAGATCACGGCGGTACGGCGGCTGCAGCAGGACGAATCGGCGGCCGTGTTGGCACGGCCACTGAAGGTCAATGCAAGCATGCTGCACCGCTGACGGGAGGAATTTGGGCACGGGCCCGGGAAGGCGTTTCCGGGTTCCGGGCGGCGCAGAATGGAACCGGACCAGGTCGCGCAATTAGAGCGCAAGATCGGTCAGCAGGCGCTGGAGATTGATTTTTTAAAGAGTTGCTTGCAGAGCATCAAGCGGCAGCGGCCAAGTTTCACTCTGAATGACAGTTCAGAATTTTCTAGCAGCCTCACCAGACGTGCAGCAAGAAAAGCAATTTCAACTCCCCTTTAACTCCACCCCTGCTCGGAATC
>Ga0210396_10005191_pt1 | contig 12629 bp, 14 predicted proteins | sample IncBWH17OmetaG_FD_155466 | JGI IMG/M metagenome (GOLD analysis project Ga0210396, IMG submission 155466) | Forest soil microbial communities from Barre Woods Harvard Forest LTER site, Petersham, Massachusetts, United States - Inc-BW-H-17-O ...
CGTTGACTCGAAATTGCGTTACTGGGCAGGGTAGGATCGCCCTGGAAAGAGGTGCATTCCTTGGGTCGAAATTCGCTTCTCAAGGCTCGAAACGGTACTGAAATGCTATTGGCAGTACATGGTCTGTGGGGCATTCTTTTGAAGGATCGAGATGAAGTTGGCTTTTGTCTCTATCGCACGAGCGCTCCTCTCCAAGTCTCTAAAGCAAGAGAATAGAAACAATGGTCCACATGGAACGAATACATTGGTTTGTTCGAAATGGCGGTATTGAACCATTAACTGGGAACAGTTCTATGAGCAACGAATGGGAGTTCGAGACCTGGTCGGATAAGTATCTGGCTAAACTGCAGAGAAAGGGTTATCCGCTCTTTGTCCGGTGAAGCGAGAGGTTCCAAGCCCGCTTCCGAAGCGGTAGTGCAGACTCTCTCTGGGACGCGTGGTACGATCTAGCCCTGCAACGCCCTGATCAAGAAGCTGTACCACTTCAGGAAATCGGGCTAGGTAATGCCCCTGTAGCTATTAAGGCGGACACCATGAAAGAGGGCAACCATTTCGATACCGAGAGCCTGGAAAGGATTATTCCCGATGAACTTGCAGAGTTTGGTGCTACCGGGCGCGAGACGCTAACTCTGCACCTGGCACGGTATGCTTTTGCCGCCCGGCACCTTCGCGGTAACACGGTTCTTGATATAGCCTGCGGCGTTGGATATGGCACGCGGTTTTTGATCGACGAGAATCCCCGGATTCAGTGTATTCACGGCGTCGATCTGTCTCCAACAACTATCGCCTATGCGCGTGAGCATTATGCCCATCCACGCGCTGAGTACTTTTGTGAACGCGCTCAGACGTTCCGAGGAAACGGACTCTACGACAACGTCGTGTCGTTGGAAACAATTGAGCACGTCCCCGACCCAGCGGCTCTGTTTCAAGACCTGGCAAGGCTGGTCCGGCCCGGTGGAGTGTTTGTGACCTCGGTTCCCACCACTCCATCCACAGATGGCAATCCTCACCACCTTACTGACTTTACCGAGAGGTCATTTCGCCGACTAGGATCGGGAGCGTGTTTGCGCGAAATCGATTGCCTGCGGCAAGTTCAGCGTTTCGATCCCGCCGCCGTGGCTTTGGGCAAAGAGAAGCGGCTCGCCCGGTCACGGGCTCAGCTTGTGAACTTCTACATTCGCCGCCCTCACAAGCTTGCACTTCGGCTGTGGGCCACTGCACGTTACGGGTTTGAGAATAGATACCTGACGATTGCGTGGGAAAAGCCGCTATAAAAGAAAAAAGCCTCAGGCAAACGCCAGGCTTCGGAATGACAACCGCGTCTTGCGATCCAACTCATGAGCCTTCTTCACCTGTATTGCCCATTGACTTCGTGGAGCTTGTCTTAGTGGGGTTCATTACAAGTCCTGTCTTTCGTGTTAGCCACCCTTGCCACGTACCTGGTCCCGCCCCTCCACGTCCGCCAACTTTTCCCGCTGCAAGTGTCGAAGCCGCACATTGCCGGATAAGACCGCGTCAATCCACCAGCAGAGTTTCCCCAAATCTTTTTTTCTTTTCGTCCGCTCTAGCGACACCGATTGGTAGCGTCGGCTGCCAGCCGGCACAAGTCCACCTTTAAATTATTCCAATCCCAAACAAAAACTCCGACCCTTGCCGCGGCAGTCTTACCGCTACCTCCAGTCGCTTGCCACTGCAACATTGTGATTGCGACCCGTTCCCCTCAGGTGTAACGTTCGAGTCGAAGGTCAATCCGAGCCGAGTGAGTACTGGGACTTTTCACCCATCCCCAACTAGAGCCCCAGGCTCATGGATTTATGGCCGGTACAGCCGCACAATGTCTACTCCGTCAGAATCGGCGGCATCAGCGCCTCGCCGGAGCCCAGAAACGCGAGATTCAGGCGCGCTCAATAAATGACTCTCCATGAGGTGGCAACTTGACCCCGCTGCCGGATCCCAAAATCTTCATCGTGATAGCGGCGTACAACGAGGCCAAAGCCATTCGCACCGTCGTGGATGCTCTGCTTGTCTCCTATCCCCACGTCGTCGTCGTCGATGACGCCTCCACCGACGCCACCTCCGAAGGCCTAAAAGATGCGCCAGTCTATCTCCTCCGCCATTGCCTCAACCGCGGCCAGGGGGCTGCTCTGCAAACGGGTATCGAGTTTGCCCTCTCATCCGGCGCAGACCTTATCGTCACCTTCGACGCCGACGGCCAGCACGATTTAACCGATATTCCTGCAATGCTGGCTCCCATCCTTGCCGGAGAGTGCGACGTAACCTTAGGTTCCCGCTTCTTGGGCCGCACCGAAGGCATGCCCGTGATCCGCAGGTTCGTTCTCAAGGGCGGCGTTCTCTTTACCAGGATTTTCTCGCGCATCAAAGTAACTGACATCCACAACGGATTCCGCGCCTTTTCCGCTCGCGCCGCCGCACACATCCACATGCAAATGGATCGCATGGCCCACGCCTCGGAAATCCTCGATCAAATCCGTCAAAGCGGCCTGCGCTATCGCGAAGTTCCCGTCACCATCCGTTACACTTCCTATAGCATCAACAAAGGCCAAAGTTCTTGGAATGCTGTGAAGATCGCATTTGAGTTGCTGCTCAGACGGAGGCTGGATTAATGCTGCATCAGTTGAATCCGTTTCAGTGGATCGTCGTTCCGATTCTCACTCTTCTTTTCCTGCATAGTCTGGCCCTCATGGCCCGCGGCGTACGTTGGGGCAGAGATGGCATTCGCGCGCTTCTCTGGTTAGCCGCCGCCGTCGCCGTCCTCCGCCCGGACGTGACCATCATCATCGCCCGCGCCGTAGGCATTGGCCGCGGCACCGACCTGGTTCTCTACCTCTTCATCCTGGGCTTCCTGGGCACCTCCTTCTATTTCTACGGCCGCGTCGTAAAACTCGAAACCGCCATCACCACCCTGGTCCGCCAAGCCGCCCTACAAGACAAAGCCCAATCTAAATCCTGATCTCAACGCCTGCTCCCTAGTGCGATTCACTGCGAGCCTCGGCGTGCTCTTTGCCTTTACGCTAACTTGGATTGGATTTTTCGGATTAACCGCGATGCGTTAGCACCGCGCACGGCGACTGGCAGACCAGTCTATAGGCCGTAGGCGAGGGCAGTTGTCCCGCCGATTTTCGGGAAGTGCGCAATCCCAGCACCACCAGATCCGCTCGCTGATCGACGGCCGCCCGCAATATCTCTTCGGCGGCATTTCCAAACCGGATCAGCAGTTCTGGTTTGCATCGTTCTACGCACGTTTCGGGAATTCCACGCTGAAGTCGCTTCATCAAAAAATCATGCACCATCTCGTGTGGTTTGGCTTTGTCTTGCGTGTCTTCCTCAACCACATGCAAAGCTGCCAATGCCGTCCCTAGCTGAAATTCCAAGCAATATGCCATCCGTGCGGCTCGCTCCGCATGCGGCTTGAAATTCGTGGCAAATAATATTCGTTTCAATTCCGGCGCGGCTCCAGACCCACTCGCCATCACGTGGGGCGCCACCGTCAAGGTCGAAAATTCCGCTGTGCGGAAGATTTCTTCCGCCACCGAGCCCAGCAGCATTTCTGTTTTGCCGCTCGCCCGCACGTTCCAAACGCAACAAGTTCAATTCGATTCGCAATGACACAATCCCGCACTACTGGCCACACCGGCCCTTCCTGCAAAATCGCTTCGTACGGTACGCCCGCCCAATCGACACTCGCGGTCAACTTCGCCATTTCCGCCGCAGCGTAGTCTTTCGCTCGCGCGATCGTTTCTTGCGATCGGTCCGGCCCCGCGTATTCCAGAAATTGTGGTGGGATGGCGTGCAGCAGAAAAATTTTGCTCTTCAGTCGGCGACCCATCGCCAGCGCACACTCCAGCGCCGCGCGCGCTCCCTCCGAAAAGTCGGTGGCGACCAAGATTCGAGAGAATCCGACGACGGGCAAGGTCAGGTCGTCTCTGACGGTCACACTTCCGCTGGACATGAATAGCTTTCTACCGACCCTGCTGTGACGAGTCGACTGAGAGAGGTGATGCACATCGAAGCGGGCAAACTCTCTTTAAATCTCGAAGAACTCGATCCTCGTGCTATTTTTGATTCCACTTTGCCTCTGGTCGCCGTCCAGGCCGCATCGAAAAATTTGCGCCTGATCGACGAGACCCTCGAGCAGGATCGCCCGTGGTTCGCGGCGACGAAATCCGTCTTCGCCAGGTGCTCATCAATCTCTTATCGAATGCCGTCAAATTCACTTCCGATGGCTCGGTGCGCGTGCGCGCGCTCCTCTCGCCTTCCGCCGGTCACCTGCGCTTTGAAATCGAAGACACCGGTGTCGGCGTCCCCATCGACAAACGCGATCTTATGTTCGAGAAATTCGTCCGCCACACTCCCAAGTCGCAGCGCGGCATTTCCGGCGTTGGCCTGGGCCTGGTTATCGCCAAACGCTTAGTGGAAATGATGGGTGGGCAAATCGGCCTGGAAAATGGGGCGAATGGCTCCGGTTCCCTCGCGTGGTTCACTTTGCCGCTTGGCAAAACTCCAGTTACTCCCGAAGCGTGCAAGTGTAATGGTGGTGTCAGACTCCCCGAAAAAACAGCGCATCATCATCGTGGAAGACAACGCCCTGGTCGCCAAATTCTTTAGCATGGCTCTCGAACGCGGTGGCGGCTATTCCTGCTTGGTCACCGAAGACGTCCCCGCAATTCTGGAAGAAGTGCAAGCTGGTCTGGTCGATCTGGTGCTCCTCGACGTTTCTCTCACCAGCGCGGAGTGGGAAGGCCGCAGTGGATGGCATCGAACTCTGCCGCATTTTAAAACTGCGCTCACCGCGACACCTCCCGGTTTTACTCGCTACCGCACACGCCATGAGCGGCGATCGCGAACGCTTCCTGGAAAGTTCCGGCGCCGACGGCTACTTGGAAAAGCCGGTCTTCGATTCCGCCGTTCTTATTCAAAGGGTGCGCGATCTCATCAACCGCTCAAACAAATAATCTCCGCGTCGTCTGTAACCAGACTTAATTTAATTTCTAAGAGAGTGTGGCTTGCAGAACTTCTCGTAGCAGTTCCAGTTTTTGTGGATTGAGTTTCTTGCCTTGCGAGGTGAGATAGAAAACGTCGATCGCCTTTTGCCCTTCGGTATCGATCAGCGCCACTTCAATATTGCATGTCAGTCGCGCCAGCGCCGATCCCACTTCATACAACAATCCTGGCCGGTCTTGCGCGGTAACTTCCATCAGCGTGCACAAGTCCGAAGACGCATCATCAAAATTAATCGTCGTCGGCACCGCTACTTTCACCGGACGCGCCACCATCGCTCCCAGCCGTCCCTTTAGCAACGGCTCCAGTGGCTGCTTGCCATTCACCACATCCGCAATGCTCTGCTGGAATCGCGGCAACTCATCGGGATTCAATTCCAGCGTGCGATGCAAATCCACAAAGTGAAAGGTGTCTAGAACCACGCCCGCCGAGTTGGCAAACGCATCCGCCTTCACGATGTTCATTCCCCACGCCGCCAGCACCCCCGCGATCGCTGCAAATAGCGCCGGGCGATCTGCCGACAACAATGTCAACGAAAACGCGTGGTGCGTAGCCTTCACTTCCGTCTGCACCGGCTCCACCCCCAGCTTGGTATAGAGCTTGAAGTGCGACGCAATTTCCGTCGGCGTGTGCATCGCCAGATACCGCCGCGGGAATCCTTCCAGGAACCGCTCGATTTCCGCCTTCGACGCCCCGCCCGCTTGCTGCCGCACCTGCTCCAGCAGCAATGCCTCGTCCGAAGCGTGCAGTCGATCGCGATCCACCGTCCGGCTGAAATGATTCGAAGTCGCCACAAACAATTGCCACAACATCTCCGCCTTCCACGGCGTCAACGCTTCCGGATTCACAGCATGAATATCCGCATACGTCATCAGGCACAGCCGCTGCAACCGTTCCTGCGTTCCCACATTCATCGCGAATCCCGACACCGTTGCTGGATCGAAAATGTCGCGCCGCTGCACCGTCGCCGACATATCCAAATGGTGCTCGATCAAAAAGTGCACTTCGGCTTTTTCTTCCGCATCCAGCTTCAGCCGGTCCGCGGCCGTTTCCAGAGCCTGCAAACTCCCCGCCACGTGATTCTCAACCGGCATGCCTTTGCCCACATCGTGCAGCAACAACGCCAGAATCAGCAGGTCGCGCCGGTCCACCGTGCGCCACAGCGGACTGAAGTGCGCGCCCAGCGAATCCGGTGGATCGGGCAGTTCCTGTAAATGCTCAATCGTCCGCAGCGAGTGCTCGTCCACCGTGTAACGATGATAAAAATCGCGCACCACCAGGGAGTCAATCGTCCGGAATTCCGGCAGCACTTCAATCAGCAATCCCAGCCGGTGCATTGGCCGCAACGCCATTCCCGGAAAATCTGCGCCCAGAATCTCGCTCAACACCGGCCACGCAATCCGCGAATTGCGCTGCGGCAATTCCGGATGCGTCATGATGTACGCAATCCCGCGTTCCGCATCACGGCTCAAGGGCACACCGGTCCGCGCCGCTTCGGTCAGCAAGGCGTACGTCGCGCTGCGATCCGAAAATACTTGCTCATTCGTAAGTTCCAGCAACCCGTCCCGCAGCATATACGGCTTGGCCGCAGTTCCTTCCGGCTTTGGCCCGCCTAATGTCGCATTCACCAGCCGCTGTCGCAGGGACAGCGTCGTCGCGGGACGCTGCTCGATATACCGCAGCAACTGCCGATTCAAGGTCCGCGCGTGCCGGAAATACAACCTCATCCACTCCGCCGCATTCCGTTTCAAATTATCGTCAATGCCCAGCGAACGTTGCGCCGCATCCGCCTGCAACTCATACGTCAGCGTATTGTCGTTGCGCCCGTTGCTGTAGTGCAGGAAGCAGCGAATCGCGCTCAGGAATTCCACCGCGTTGCGCGTCAGCTCATCTTCATTTACCGGACTGATCCGCGGGTCCCGTCGATCCCCCGCCAATTGCCGCATCCACAAGCGCGCATGATAATCGCGCAGCCCGCCCGGCGCTTCTTTTACATTCGGCTCAAGATGGAAAATCGTGCTGCCATAGCGCTGCAGCCGTTCACGCGTCAGTCGCTGCACTTCCGATAGTAAAAATGTCCGCGATTGTTTTTCTGGGCCTGCAGAAATCTTGGCGTCCTGCTTCTCAAACAGCGGATGATCTCCATCCAGAAATCGCCGGTCCAGCATCGCCAGATGAAACTCCGCGTTGCCATCCTCAATCCGCTTCGATTCTTCCAGCGTGCGTCCCGCGGAACTCACTCGAAATCCCAAGTCCCACAGCGTTCGCGAAAATTCCGAAATCAGTGGACGAAATTCCTGTTCTGCCTTCTCATTTCCAAATAGGAAAAGTAAATCCAGGTCCGAGTAGGGGAACAACATTTCCCGGCCATAACCACCCAACGCCAGCAGGCACAATCCCGATGAAGTCGTATTGCGAACTCGCAGCAACTCTGCAAACACTTTGCGGATCGTGTTATCCGCAAGCTCACACAACTGCCGCAGCGTATCCTGCGCGCTCGCGCCGTTCTCAAACAGTTTACGAATGCGCTCACGCTGTGCCTCGCACTGTGGGCCAAGCACAGACAGCGGAGTTACCGATTCTGCCATTGGTTTTTTCGGACGAAAGCTCGAAACGAGACCTGGACGCGGGGTGGACATCGGACTCACAGAGCGCTTTCGCCGCGTTCCTCGTTGCGAATCCGGATCGCTTCATCGACCCGGGTTAGAAATATCTTACCGTCTCCGATTTTCCCTGTCTTGGCGCTTTTCAGGATGGTTTCTACGGCGCGATTCACCAATCCATCCGCTAGCACCACTTCCAATTTTATCTTCGGCAGCAAATCCACGGTGTATTCCCGCCCTCGATACACTTCGGTGTGCCCCTTCTGCCGGCCGTGTCCGCGCACTTCCGTCACCGTCATTCCTTCAATTCCAATTTCCAGCAGCGCCTCTTTTACCGATTCGAATCGCGACGGCTGAATGATCGCTTCTATTTTCATCATACGAAGTTCTGCTCCCGCCCTGCGTGTTCCCGAGTGTACTCTCACTCCGCTTTTACGACTCCAGGTTATACGCCTCTTCGCCGTGCTGCGTGATATCTAGCCCTTCGATTTCCTGCTCTTCCATCACCCGCAGACCCGTAACCGCATCCACGATCTTCAAAATCACAATCGTTCCCACCAGCGCGAACACCCACGCGAACGCAATGCCCACCAACTGGTAGCCCACTTGGCTCCAGTGTCCGTCGAGCCCGCCAGTCGGTTTTCCAGCGCCATAAATTGGATTGTAAATCGCCCGCGCAAATATTCCGGTCAGCAGCGCCCCAATCGTTCCGCCAGCTCCGTGAACGCCAAACGCATCCAGCGCGTCATCGTAACCAAAAATTGCTTTGAACTTCGCCACCATCCAGTAGCAGAAAATTCCCGCGATGAATCCAATCACCAGCGCTGGCATTGGTCCCACGAAACCAGCCGCCGGCGTAATCGCCACCAGTCCCGCAACCGCTCCGGAAATCGCGCCCAGTGCGCTCGCTCGACCGTTCTTAAACCATTCCGCCAAACTCCAACTGCACGCTGCCGCCGCCGCTCCAAAATGCGTAGCCACGAACGCGCTCGTCGCCAATCCTCCCGAAGACAGCGCGCTTCCGGCGTTGAATCCAAACCAGCCCACCCACAACAGGCAAGCGCCAATAAAACTCAACACCAAACTATGTGGCGGCATTGGATGCTTCGGATAGCCCACACGCTTTCCCAGATACAGCGCGCACACCAACGCCGACACGCCCGACGTAATGTGCACTACCGTTCCGCCGGCAAAATCCAGCGTTGGAAATTTTCCGCCCAGCGACGCATTCAGAATTCCGCCTTTGCCCCACACCATGTGCGCCATTGGCGCGTACACCAGAAAAAACCACAACGTCATGAACAGCAGCGTCCCCGAAAATTTCATGCGCTCCGCCGTCGCGCCCGTGATCAGCGCTGGCGTAATAATCGCGAACATCAGCTGGTACACCATAAACGTCATCTGCGGAATCGTCGCCGCATAATCCGGATTCGCGTCAATTCCCACGCCCTTCAGAAACAGGTGTCCGAAATCTCCAATCACCGGCCCGTTTCCGCCGAAGCACAGGCTGTATCCCACCAACGCCCACAACACCGTGATCCATCCCATCAACGCGAAGCTCTGCATCATGATCGCCAGCACGTTTTTATGCCGCACCAGCCCGCCATAAAACAGCGCCAGTCCCGGCCCGGTCATCATCAATACCAGCGCCGCGCTCACCAGCATCCATCCGTTGTCCGCTGAAGACTGTGCCGCCGCCACCCGTTTATCCAGGTCGCTCAATTTGTCGTTAATTGCTTGGGAAGCTTCTGCGGAGGAGGCACTGGCAGGTGGGGCCGAAGTCGAAGTGGTGGTCTGCTGGGCGCGCAAGGGACAAGCGCTCAATACCAGGGTCAGTAGGAGGCAACAAGCTACTCCCATGCGCTTCATCGAGTTCTCCGGTAAGAAAAATTTGTCAGCTGCGTGTGCAGTTTCGCTCTCTTTTAACCTTGGGGAAATGTCACGGTGAAGACGGATTATACGCAGGAGGCGGCAGGCGCCGCCGTTCGAAATTTCGCTACACTCAATTCATTTTTCGGATGGACCCGTGCCTAAGAGCTTTCTTTTTGTTTCGCCCGCAAACCGGTTTCCAACCCCGCCACCGTTCGAATCTCCGGCCGCCGGTCTTCCCTCAATCCAGTGCTTGCCGCATCTCATCCTGAATCGCCCGCGCTCGCGCCGGAAGCACATTCCACCGGTGCCGCCGCACCAGCAGTGCTGTCTTGTTCTTCATCGTTATCATCGTATAATGCAGGGGTCGCGATTGAGATGACTGCCTTGCGGCGACCCAGCTACCCGTTCACCATGGAAGGGAAACATCGATGACCCTGCATCCGCCTCTGGAAGTTTCCGTGCGCCAAGCCGACGGAGTTCACTTCGTCGTTGTGCATGGACGTCTCACCATCGGCGAGCCCAGCGAGCATCTCAACGATTTCGTCAAAAAATTAATGGATGAAGGCGCCCGCAAACTGGTTGTCAATCTCAACGACATCCCGCAAATCGATAGCTCCGGTATTTCCGTCCTGGTGAAAATTTCCATCGCCCTCGCCCGCCTCGGTGGAGCTCTTCACCTCGTCACCGGTCAAGGCCGCGTCCGCGACGCCCTCACCGTCACCCGCCTAGTCGAAGCCATCCCCACCTTCGAAACCGAAGCCGCAGCCAAAACCTTCCAACCCCACTCCGCCTCCGCCTGATCTTTACTCCATCCAGCGACCCACTTTCCACACTACCCAACCCGTCATCATCTCACCCGCACTATCCGACCAACTCAGACCAACTAACCCCGCACCACCCAACCGTCATTCCGAACGGAGTCTTCGGAGTGAGGAATCCCTCTTGGGGTGACTGAAACCCAGCCACATACGCTGTCCTGAATCCGCGTAAGTGCATTTGTGCCCGCATACCGTGCTAGAATCCCGCCATTGTGCAGCACCGCTGTCTCCTCCGTATGCTCCTCTACGTCCTGCTTGCGGGACCTTATTTAACCTGCATCTCAGCACAGCAACTTCAACTTCTCCCAAAATCAAACTCTTCGTCGCCTCAATTTGGCCGACTGGGTCTTCCATTGCCATCGAGATCGGATTCCTCTCCACGAAAAATCGAGAGCGTTCAGCTCCTCGCGACAAGACTACTCAAAAACTCTAAGGACGCAGGTTGCACCCCCACCGACTGTAAGCTGCTCGTCACCAACTTCGTTCTGCCCGATGGCAATTCCTCATTCTATGGCCGACAGTTAGCGGATGAACTCTCTATCGAGATTGTCAGACAGCAACCCGCTATCCAGATCGTTGATCGAAGTCTCCTCCAAACTTGGCTGGCAAAAGAGCGCTACCCGTCGACCTTAATAAATGAAGCGACTCTTCGTGCCATCGGCGAGGATCTGAATGCCAACGTCGTGCTCATCGGCCAAACCGATCTTATCGATGAAAAGATGATTCAACTTTCCGCGCGTATGCTTAATGTGGGCGACGAAAAGCGAATTGGACCGAGCGCGGAGGTGATCCTGCCGGCTGACAATGATCTTTCTCCATCGGAGCCTTATCCATTTACTCCGGCAGGTGATTCCACTCCGGTTCAAGAGCAGGTTTACAGAGTCGGAGTAGATGGCGTTTCTTCACCAACCTGCTCCTATATGCCGAATCCTTCTTACTCCGAAAGAGCTCGAAAATATAAAGCGAATGGACCTCTTGAGGCTGAGGCGATTGTCAATTCCGATGGGAAACTGGAGAGCATCCGCATCGTACGGGGACTTCCCTTTGGATTAAACGAAAACACCATCGCCGCCATGCGGACTTGGCGATGCAATCCGGCACACAAAGACGGCAAGCCCGTTCCCACTCTTGTGCAATTTGAAGTGAATTTTCGACTGTATTGAGAGGAGCTAGCTGCCCTTCTTCAACTCCGCCAACACCAGCTTGGCCAATTCCTTCAACGTGTCAAACACGCCCTGCCCGTTAATCGCCACGCCTTCAATCACCGGCTCGCCCTTCTTCTGCAATTGTTTCTTCAACTCCTCCACCGTCATCGCATTCGGCAGGTCGCGCTTGTTCAGCTGCAAAACATACGGAATCGTCGAGAAATTTAAATTGTGTTCCTTCAGATGTTCCTGCAGGTTTTCCAGCGTCTCGAAATTCGCGTCCAGCCGTTCTTCCTGCGAATCCGCCACGAACACCACGCCGTCCGCGCCCTTCAAAATCAGCTTCCGGCTAGCCTCGTAAAACACCTGCCCAGGCACCGTATATAAATGAAAGCGCGTTTTGAACCCGCGCACCGTCCCCAAATCCAATGGCAAAAAGTCAAAGAAAAGCGTCCGATCGGTCTCCGTGGCCAGCGAGACCATCTTGCCCTTCTGATTTTGCCCGGTATTGTCGTAGATCCATTGCAGGTTCGCGGTCTTTCCGCCCAAACCTGGACCGTAGTACACGAGCTTGCAATTAATTTCGCGCGCAGGAAAATTGATGAATGGCACTGTGTCGTCGACCTGAGAACAACCTGAAACTTATAACACACGCGCACAACTCCGGCCAAACTCACCAGCCAGTTGCGCATATCCGTAACTACAATTAGTTTCACGGAGAAGCAGTCATTCGCGGTACTTTATTTTCCAACCGTGCTCCCGGTCGGTAAAGGCTATCGATCTCGGCACTTTCGTAGAGATTAGTTACGCTCCTTAAAAAATGTGAGGCTCCCTTGTCTCAGACTCGCCGCGTCCTGAAGATATTCCTCGTGGCACTGCTCGTCTTCGCAGCCCAGGGATTGCTGTACACTGCCCATCGCGGCTTCGATTTCCTCGAAATTGCCATAGTTGCGCCAGTATCCGCGGCTTTCACCACCTTCTACTGGCTGCGCAAATTTCCCACACCCCGCTAATACTCCTCCCCGCCTTCCGTTGACGTAAGCCACAGCCTTTGTTAGCATTCGCGCCATGGCGAAAGTGCAGAAAAAGCCTTCCGGCGCATCCGGCAGGTCCAAGGGCTCCTCCAAGCCGCAGCCTAAATCTAAGAAAAAAGGGAACTTACCCGCGCCTCC
>Ga0210396_10005193_pt1 | contig 12628 bp, 10 predicted proteins | sample IncBWH17OmetaG_FD_155466 | JGI IMG/M metagenome (GOLD analysis project Ga0210396, IMG submission 155466) | Forest soil microbial communities from Barre Woods Harvard Forest LTER site, Petersham, Massachusetts, United States - Inc-BW-H-17-O ...
GGTTGGAGCTGTCTGCCCAGATGAGCTGTCCCTCGACGAGGGTGAGCGCGCCCTCGAACAGGTCGCCCTGCGAGTGCGAGATCGTGTCGGGCGCGGCGATCTTCGGCACGGTCGTCTGATCGGCCGAGCACGGGTTGTTCGTCTCCTGCGTGCCATCGATGCGCTCGCGTGACAGGAACTGGTTGAGGTAGTCCGTCTGGTAGAGGTGATCGACGTCGAGCGCGAGCGCCCCCGTGTGGCTCTGCTTGCACGTCGCGAACGTCATCAGCGTCGTCGGCGCCGTGCTCGCGGACGGGAGCGCGTAGGTGCTCGCGCCCGCGCCGTAGTAGATCGTGCCGCCGTTCGCGAGGATGCCGCTCACGAGGGCGGGCGCCGTGAGCAAGGGCGTCGGCGCGGCGCCCGCGAGGGGCGCCTTCACGAGCGACAGGTCGCCGTCGTTGGCCCAGTAGACGTTGGTGTCGTCGACGGCGAGCGCGCCCGGCATCGGCTGGCTCGACGCGACGACGGTCGGCGCGCCGCCGGGGGGCGCCGTCGCGAGGCTCTTGACGGCGCCCGTCGCGCTCTCCGTCCAATAGAGCGTCGCGCCGCCGACGATCAGGTGCGCGACGCCGCAGCGGGGCATCGTCGCGACCTGCACGGGCGTGGGCTGGCACGCGCCGAGCACGCAGGTTTGGTTCGCGGCGCACGCGGGCGCGCAGCCCGCGTCCATGGTCGCGTTCGCGTCGCCGGGGCGCCCGTCGTTGCCGCCCGCGTCGCGCGCGTCGTTTTTTGCGCCGCCGCAGCCGACGAGGACGCCAATCGTCAGGGCGACGAGCGCCCGCGGGTGTGCTGCCTTCATTTGTGCCGAACCTCGTAGCAGAAGACGGCGCAAACGTGAAATCGGCTCCCCGCCCGCGGCATTTCGTTTCCGATACAATGGCCAGAGCATGAGACTGACGAGCGTCCTCGCGTCGTGCCTCCTCGTCCCGATCGCGTGCGGAGGGGGCGCCGCGAAGAGCGCCGGCGCGGCTGGCGACGTCGGTTCGGCGGGGAGCGGCGCCGACGCCGCGGCGGGAGCCTCTGGCACCGACGCCTCCAGGCCCGACGTCGGGCGCGCGCCCGCGACGGGCACGCCGGGGGTTTGGCAGAACGTGACGTCGCCCGACATGCCCGCGTCGCTGTTCACGGGCGTGAACGGCTTCGGCGTCGGGAACATCGTCGTCGATCCCGCGCGCCCGAGCGACCTGTATGTCGGCGGCTACGGCTCGATCTGGAGGTCGACGGACTACGGCTTGAAGTGGAGCGAGCTGCCGAGCCAACCGAACCCGCCGTACCTGCCGCTCGGTCACGTGCTCGCCGTGGCCGGCACGACGCCCGCGACGCTGTGGGTGGCCAACGTCATCGGCGACATGAAGGTCTTCAAGTCGACGGACGGCGGCCTGACCTTCACGCTCACGGGCACGCTCTCGGAGAAGGACGACTCGAGCCTGTACTCGATCGTCGTCGATCCGCACGACGCCACGCACCTGCTGAGCGGCTTCCACGAGTCGGACGCGCTGGCCGAGTCCACCGACGGTGGCGCGACGTGGAGGGTCTTCACGGGGGCGGGCTGGCCCGCGGGGGGCATCTCGTGGTTTCCGTTCTTCGTCGAGACGGGCAGCGCCGCGACGACGCGCAAGACGTGGCTCGCGATCGCGCAGGACGGCGCGTCGGCCGTCATGACGAGCGACGGCGGCGCGACGTGGACGAAGCCGAAGGGCCTCGAGAACCTGCAGCACCCGCACGGGTGCTCGCAGCTGTACCAGACGGGCCGGACGCTGTTCATCGCGGGCGATCAGGGCCCGGGCGACGGCGTCTATCGCAGCCTCGACCTGGGCGCGAACTGGACGCGCGTCGCGATGGGCAGCGAGGCCATCGTGTGGGGCACGGCGAAGAACGTCTACGCGATGTGGGGCTGGGCGTGCGCGAGCTGCGGCCTCGACGCGGGGGGCCCGAACTATCAGCTCGCGGCGGCGCCCGGCACGGATTGGTCGAAGGGCACGCTGCCCGCCGCGCTCGTGTGGGGTCCGAACAGCGTCGCCGTCACGTCGGACGGCGCGCACGCGATCGTCGTCGGCTCGATGTGGGCCACGGGGCTGTGGCGGTACGTCGAGCCGTGACGTCCGCGCGCGACGCGCGCGCGTCCGCTCACTCGAGGCCGAACATCCCCGGCTGACAGACGCCACCGCCGCCGTCGCCGGCGACGCACCTGCCCTGCGCTGGCTGCACGCACGCGATCGCGGGGCAGGCGATCACGCCCTGGTTGGCGCAGCCGGCTTGCAGCCACTGCGCCTTGAGCGCGTTCAGCGCCGTGGCGTCGTTCACGAAGATGAGGCAGTTGCTGAAGCACGCCGACAGCTCTCCGCTCGCGCTCTGCGCGCACTGTCCGCTCGCGCTCACCGTGCAGCCGCGCGCCGCCGTCACGGCCGCGCCGTACTGCGACTCGAGATCGGAGCAGCTCGCGCCGCCGCCCTGACCCGCGCCGCCCACGGCGCCCGCCGTGCCCGTCGCGCCGGCGCCGCCCGCGTGTCCGGCCGTGCCCGTCGCGCCGGCGCCGCCGCCGTGGCCCGCGCTGCCCACGGAGCCGCCCGTGCCCGCGCCACCTGCGTGGCCCGCCGTGGCTTGCGACGCGCCGGCCGTCGCGTCGGCGCCGCCGCCGTCGGGGCTGATGGGAGACGCGTCGCACCCGTAGGTTTGCGCGAGCGCGAGGGCGCCGAAGGCCACGAGGACACGCAGGCGAAGGAGCGTCATGGCGCGAGCATTCAGCAAATCGCGGACCAGCGCCACCCGCGCCGAATCACGCCCGCGGCGCGCGCGGGTCTCAGAATCTCGAGGGGCGCGCGCACGTTCTCTGACAGGATGCGCCCCATGGCCCTGCACGGCGTCACCACCACCGTGGCCGGTCGCGCCCGCCTCGCCGCGCGGCCGCCGCAGCTCTTGCTCTCCGATCTCGAGGGCGGCGCCGCGCTCGAGCCGGGACGGCCGATTCGCATCATCGACGCGCGCGGCGAGACGCTCGCCGTGGGCGCCGCCGATCCCGAGAACGAGGTCGCGCGCCTGTGGGCGCACGGCGGCGACGTGCGCGCGCTCGACGCGGCGTTCTTCCGCGCGCGGCTCGCGCCCGCGCTCGCGTCCCGGCAGACGCTCGGCCTCGCCGACGGCGCGTCGGCGTACCGGCTCGTCAACGCCGAGGGCGACGGGCTGTCGGGGCTCGCCGTCGACGTCTACGGCGCGTACGCCGTCGTGACGGCGCTGTCGCGCGGCTTGCTCGGGCACGCGCGGCTGCTCGCGCAGGTCGCGCTGCAGGCGCTGCCCGACGCGGGCCTGCCGCTGCGCGGCGCCGTGCTCAAGGCGCGCCTCAAGGGCTCGGGCAACACGCCCGAGCGCGCGAAGGACGACGTCGTCGGCGAGGCGCCACCCGACAAGCTCATCGTGCGCGAGTCGGGCGTGCCGTACGAGGTCCACCTGCGCGGCGGCATCAACGTGGGCCTCTTCACGGACATGCGCGAGCACCGCGCGGGCCTCGCGCGCTTCGTGCGCGGCAAGCGCGTGCTCAACACGTTCGCGTACACGGGCGCGCTGTCGGTCGCGGCGGCGCGCGCGGGCGCCGCGCAGATCACGAGCGTCGATCTGGCGGCGGGGCCGCTCGCGTGGGCGCGCGCGAACTTCGCGCTGGCCGAGCTCGACCCGACGCCGCACCGCTGGGAGGTGTCGGACGTCTTCCGTTTCCTCGAGGCCGAGCGCGCGCGCCGCGCGACGTACGACGTCGTCATCCTCGATCCGCCGACGGTCTCGGGCGCGCGCGCCGCGCTGTGGGCGCAGAAGCGCGACTACCCCGATCTCATCGCCGCGGCCTGCGCCGTGCTGCCCGACGCGGGCGGCCACCTGTGGATCTCGTCGAACACGCACAAGGGCCCGAGCGTGCTCGCGCACGTCGAGGCCGGCGTCGCGCTCGCCAAGCGCGACGCGCAGGTGCTCGAGCTCGGCGGCCTGCCGCCCGACTATCCGACGCCGCTCGCGTGGCCGTCGGCGCGCTACCTCGAGGTGTGCCAGCTCCGCGTGGGCGCCGCGCGCGATTAGATTTCGTCGTCGCATCCCGCGGCCCGCTCTGACAGAGTGTTTTTCGGATGGAGCTTGATGTGGCGCACCCGGAGCACCCCGATCGACCTGACGCGCGCCCCCGCCCCGAGCGGCGCGAGCGCCAAGAAAAAGAGGAGCCGAAGGGGCCCTTCTCGCGCGAGGCGCTGTCGCGCGAGCTGAACGCGGCGCAGCTCGAGGCCGTCGTTCACCCGGGCGCGCCGCTGCTCGTCGTCGCGGGCGCGGGGTCGGGCAAGACGCGCGTCATCACGTACCGCCTCGCGCGCCTCGTCGCGACGGGGGCCGATCCGCGCCGCATCCTCGCCGTGACGTTCACGAACAAGGCCGCGGGCGAGCTGCGCACGCGCGTGAGCGAGCTTTTGCGCGAGCGCATGGGCGTGGGGCTCGCGGGCCTGTCCGTCGGGACGTTCCACTCGATCTCGGCGCGCCTGCTGCGCCAGTACGGCGAGTCCGTCGGGCTGAGCAAGAGCTTCGTCATCTACGACACCGACGATCAGAAGCGCCTCATGGCGCGCGTGCTGACCGACCTCAAGGTGCCCGAGCGCATGTTCCCCGTGCGCCAGGTGCTGTCGGCGATCGACCGCCTCGAGAACCAGGGCATCACGGCGGCGGCGTTCCAGCCCGGCGACTACTTCGACGACGTCGTCGCCAAGGCCTACAAGCTCTTCGAGGAGCGCATGACGGCCGCCAACGCCACCGACTTCGGCGGCCTGCTGCTGCACACGCTGCGCATGTGCATCGGCGACACGCCCGCGGCGCACATGCTCGCCGAGCGCTTCGATCACGTGCTCGTCGACGAGTTCCAGGACACGAACAACGTGCAGTACAAGCTCGTGCGCTGCCTGTCGAACCGCACGAACAGCATCACGGTCGTCGGCGACGAGGATCAGTCGATCTACAAGTGGCGCGGCGCCGACATCCGCAACATCCTCGACTTCGAGCGCGACCACCCGGGCGCGGGCGTCGTCAAGCTCGAGCGCAACTACCGCTCGACGGGCAACATCCTGCGCGCCGCCAACGCCATCATCGAGAAGAACTCGGAGCGCCGGCCCAAGGTCCTGTACACCGAGGAGGGCGCGGGCGAGCGCATCACGCTGTTCGAGGGCGAGACGGAGCGCGACGAGGCCGAGTTCGTCGCGACGCGCATCGAGGCCGGGCTCGCCGAGGAGCTGTCGCCGCGCGACGTCGCCGTGTTCTATCGAACGAACGCCCAGTCGCGCGTGCTCGAGGACGCGCTGCGCGCGCGCGACATCCCGTACGTCGTCGTGGGCGGCACGCGCTTCTTCGACCGCACCGAGATCAAGGACCTCGTGTGCTACCTGCGCGCCATCGGCAACCCCGACGACGGGCTCGCGCTGCAGCGGATCGTCAACGTGCCCGCGCGCGGCATCGGTGCCGCGACGATCGATCGCATCGGCGCGCTCGTCTACGAGCGGCGCATCTCGGCCTGGGACGCGCTCGCGCTCGCGGCGGCCGAGCCCGTGGGGGCGTACGACGAGGGGCCGCTGTTCGAGCCCACGGAGCGCGCCGAGCTCGAGGAGCCGCCGCTCGGGCCCGGGCCGCGCAAGAAGGTCGCGGCGTTCGTGAAGCTCATGGAGAAGTTGCGCGCCGAGAGCGTGGGCCTGCCGCCCGCCGATCTCGCCGAGAAGGTGCTCGAGGAGAGCGGCTACCGCGACGCGCTCGCGGCCGAGGCCTCGCTCGAGGCCGAGGGGCGCGGCGAGAACCTCATGGAGTTCATCGCGCAGATGCGTGAGTACGAGCGCGAGGCCGAGGAGCCGACGCTGCACGGCTTCCTCGAGCGCATCGCGCTCGCGTCCGACGTCGACGGCTACGACGCCGACAAGGGCGCCGTCTCGCTCATGACGGTGCACACGGCGAAGGGCCTCGAGTTCCCGACGGTGTTCCTCACGGGCCTCGAGGAGCGCATCTTTCCGCACGCGCGCAGCGTCGACGACGACTCGGCCGTCGAGGAGGAGCGCCGCCTCTGCTACGTCGCCGTGACGCGCGCGCGCACGCGTCTTTACCTCTCGCGCGTGCGGCGACGTCGCCTGTCGGGCCAGGAGCTGCCCGGCATCCCCAGCCGCTTCCTGCGCGAGCTGCCCATGGACGACGTCGATCAGATCGTCATGGAGCGCCCCGCGATGTACTACGGCGACACGCGCGGCCGCGGGCCGTGGGGCGGCAGCTGGGCGAAGCCCGAGCCGCAGGCCGAGGAGCCGTCGTTCCAGCTGCGCGGCAGCGGCGGATCGTCGGGCTACGCCGCGCCCAAGCCGCAGCTCACGACCAAGCCCACGGGCGAGATCACGGTCGACTACGATCACGCGGACTCCGACGAGGGCCCGGGCCTGCAGGTCGGCGCCAAGCTGCGGCACCCGTCGTTCGGCGTGGGCGAGATCCGCGGCTGGCAGGGCTCGGGCGCCGACCTGAAGGTGACGATGCGTTTCCCGAGCGCGGGCGTCAAGACGATCCTCGCGCGCTTTCTCAGCAAACCCTAGACGGCAGGATCTCGTGAAGCTGTACGGCTCGACGAACAAGCAGTCCTTCAACACGCTCAAGCTGCGCGCGGCGCTGGCCGAGGCCGGCGCGGCGTATGAGTTCGTGCCCGTCGATCTCGACAAGGGCGAGAACAAGACGCCCGCCTACCTCGCCATCAACCCGCACGGCAAGGTGCCCACGCTCACCGACGGTGACTTCGCGCTGCCCGAGTCCAACGCCATCCTGTGGTACATCGCCGACTCGCACCCCGCGTCGGGCCTCGCGCCCCAAAATGACGGCACGCCCGCGGCGCTGCGGGCGCGCGCGCGCGTCGCCCAGTTCGTCGACTTCGCGCAGACGACGCTCTACGCCGCCTACGTCGAGTGGTGGGTCGCGGCGCTCGGCGACGCCGACGCGCGCGATCCCGAGGCCGCGACGGCCGCCATCGCGAAGCTCCACCGCGGCCTCGGCGTGCTCGAGACCGTCCTCGCCGAGCGCCCGTGGATCGCGACGTCGACGTTCTCGATCGCCGATCTCTCGAACGCCTCGATGGTCTTCGCGCTCAAGCGCCGCCTGCCCGACGATCCGCTCGCGAGGTACGAGCGCGTGCGCGCCTGGTACGACCGCGTGAGCGCGCGCCCGAGCTTCGCGGGCGCGCTCGCGCGCTGACGGCGAGCCTTGCGCGCGCGGCGCGCGCGGCTAGGTTCTCGTCATGACGCACCGGCGATGGCAGCCCAAGGTCAAGCGCGTGGCGATCGTCGGTCTCGTCGCGACGGTGTCTTTCATCGCGTGCCGTGCGCGCGCCATCGATCACACCGTCGATTTCACGTCCGAGGCCCCGGGCACGTCGCACCGTCGAACCCTCGAGGGCCTGCCGCCGCCCGACGCCACGCGCTCGGTCGACAACGGGGCGCGCATCATCGAGCGACCCCGCGATGCGTGGCCGCGCGTGCCCGAGGGCTTTCGCGTGCGCCAGTACGCCGAGGGCATCGCGAACCCGCGCGCGCTGCGCACGGCGCCGAACGGCGACGTCTTCGTCGCCGACAGCAAGACGGGCGCGCTGCGCGTGCTGCGCGGGCTCGGCGCCGACGGCCGCGCGCTGCGGCGCGCGACGTTCGCCTCCGATCTCGATCGGCCGTTCGGCGTCGCGTTCTACCCGCCGGGGCCCGCGCCGAAGTGGCTCTACGTCGCCGAGACGGGCGCCGTCGTGCGCTTCGCGTACACGTCAGGCGATCTCGTGGCGCGAGGCGCGCCCGAGCCCATCGCGACGCTGCCGGGCGGCGGGCGCCTGCGCGGCGGCGGGCACTGGACGCGCGACCTCGCGTTCTCGCGCGACGGCGCGAAGCTCTACGCGTCCGTGGGCTCGCGCTCGAACGTCGACGACACCGACCACAACCCCGCGGAGCACGACCGCGCCGACATCCTCGAGATGACGCCCGCGGGGAAGAACGTGCGCATTTACGCGTCCGGCATCCGCAACGCCGTCGGCATCGCCGTGTCGCCGCGCACGGGCGAGGTGTGGGCGTCGGTGAACGAGCGCGACGAACTCGGCGACGATCTCGTCCCCGACTACGTCACGCACGTCGTCGACGGCGGCTTCTACGGATGGCCGTGGTTCTACACGGGCGGCCACCAAGATCCGCGGCACGCGGGCAAGCACCCCGAGCTGCGCGACAAGGTGATCGTGCCCGACGTCCTGTTGCCGGCGCACAGCGCTTCGCTCGAGCTCGTGTTCTACGACGGCGCGCAATTTCCGGCGGCGTACCGCGGCGACGTCTTCGCGGCCGAGCACGGCTCGTGGAACCGCAGCGTGCGCAGCGGCTACGAGGTCATCCGCGTGCCCGTCGACGCGCAGGGCCGCGCGCGCGGCACCTACGAGGATTTTGTCACGGGGTTCGTCACGCCGTCGGGCGACGTGTGGGGCCGCCCCGTCGGCGTCGCCGTCGCGTCGGACGGCGCGCTGCTCGTGAGCGACGACGCCGGCGGCTGCGTGTGGCGCGTCGAGGCGACGGGGCGCTGATTCCGCGTCAGCGAATGAGCGTCAGCTTCGAGCTGCGCTTGCCGGCGCCGGGCACGGGCGTGTTCCGCACCGACAGCGCACACGCGACCGTGCGCGCGATGTCGAGGAAGATCTCGGCGACCTTCGAGCCGGGATCGGACAGCACGACGGGCGTGCCCGCGTCGCCGCCGCGGCTCACGGCCGGCTGCAGCGGGATCTCGCCGAGGAACGGGATGTTGCTGCGCTCGGCGAGCTTGCGTCCGCCGCCGCGCAGGAAGATCTCCTCGTGGTGGCCGCAGCTCGGGCAGACGTAGCCGCTCATGTTCTCGATGAGGCCGAGCACGGGAACTTCGACCCGCTGCCACATCGCGAGCGCCTTCTCGACGTCGATGACCGACACCTCCTGCGGCGTCGTCACCATGACGGCGCCCGTGATGGGCAGCAGCTGCGACAGCGAGAGCTGCGCGTCGCCCGTGCCCGGCGGCAGATCGACGACGAGGTAGTCGAGCTCGCCCCACTCGACGTCCTCGATGAACTGCTGCAGCAGCTTGTGCACCATGGGCCCGCGCCAGATGACGGCGCCGCCGCGCTCGACGAAGAACCCGACCGAGATCACGTGCAGGCCGTGGTGGATCGCCGGCACGATCTTGTTGCCCGTCTCGACGCCCGCGGGCTTCTCGGGCTCGCCCATCATCTGCGGGATCGACGGGCCGTAGACGTCGGCGTCGAGGATGCCGACCGTCGCGCCGAGGCGCGACAGCGCCGCCGCCAGGTTCGTGCTGACCGTCGACTTGCCGACGCCGCCCTTGCCCGCGGCGACGGCGATGATGTTCTTGACGCCCGGCAGGCGTGGGTTCGACGGATGGTTCGGCCGTCCCCACACCTTCGCATCGAGCTTGACGTCGACGGCGCTCACGCCCGCGATCTTGCCGACGGCGTCCTTGACCGACGTCTCGATGACCTCGCGCGACGGACAGGCGGGCGACGTGAGCTCGATCGTGACGGCGACGCGCGCGCCGGCGCCCCCGTCGCCGCTCGCGACGGCGACGGCCTTGACCATCCCGGCTGACACGAGGTCCGTGCCGAGCGCCGGGTCCTTCACCTGGCCGAGGGCGGCGCGGACATTTTCTTCGAGGGTTGGAATGCGCGCAGCCTAGGACTTGAAGCCGTCCGGCGCCAGCGAGATCACGCCTTGCGCACCGAAGGCAGCGCGCGCAGCTTCACCTGACTGTCTGGGTGGTGGCCCATCTTGCGGCGCTTCACGGCCAGGTAGTCGGCGTTGTACTGGTTCTCGCCGACCCAGTGCGAGATGCGCTCCGTGATGACGACGCCCGACGCGCGCAGCCCGGCGATCTTCGTCGGGTTGTTCGTGAGCAGCCGCACCGACCGAATGCCCAGGTCCTTGAGGATGGCGGCCGCCAGATCGTAGCGCCGCTCGTCGGCCTCGAAGCCGAGCGCGAGGTTGGCCTCGACCGTGTCGGCGCCGTCGTTCTGCAGGGCGTAGGCGCGCACCTTGTTGCCGAGGCCGATGCCGCGGCCCTCTTGTCGAAGGTAGACGACGACGCCCGTGCCCTCGGCCGCGATGCGATCGATCGCGGCGTCGAGCTGCTCGCGGCAGTCGCACTTCAGCGAGCCGAGCACCTCCGACGTCCAGCACTCCGAGTGGACGCGCGTGAGGACATTCGTGCCGCCCGCGACGTCACCCGCGACGATCGCGACGTGCTCCTCGGCCGGCACGTGCGCCGACGCCGTGGAGTCGCGATAGACGAACACGCGCAAAGGCCCGTGCTCAGTGGGGATTTCTGCTTCGGCGTAACGAATGAGGTCCATGGTGCCTGGCTCTATTGATGAAGGAAGGCCGGCGAAGTTACGAGGCGGACGCCAGCTTTGTCAAACCGCGCCGCCTTCGCTATCTTAGGGGTGAAATGGCTCTGCGGACGATTCTTCGGTTTCCCGACGCCAAGCTGCGGCAGCGCTCGGTCGAGGTGACGGATTTTGACGACGGACTGCGTCAACTGGTGGCCGACATGGCCGAGACGATGGACGCCGCCGACGGCGCGGGGCTCGCGGCCATCCAGGTCGGCGCGCCCCTCCGGATCTTCATCATAGACGGCCCCGTGGCCGGCGGGGCCGAGGGCTCACCGCCGAGGGTCTTCATCAACCCGGAGGTCGTCGAGATCTCCGCGGAGAGTCAGACGGGCGACGAGGGTTGCCTGTCGTTCCCGGGGATCTTCGTGCCCGTCAAGCGCGGCATGAAGGCGCGCGTGCGCGCCAGGGGCCTCGACGGGCAGCCCTTCGAGGCCGAGGGCGAGGCGCTGCTCGCGCGCGCGCTGCAGCACGAGACCGATCATCTGAACGGCCGCTTGCTCATCGATCAGGTGGGGCCGGTCAAGCGCGAGATCATCAAGCGCAAGCTGCGCAAGGATCTCGAGGCCGAGCGCGCCGACCGAGCCGAAGCAGACGACAAGGGCGGCGCCGCGAGCGCGGGCTAGCGCGGCGACGCCCCACAGGAAGACGACGTGCTCACGATCTCGCTCGCGCGCATCGAGTTCGACGGCCGACACGGCGCGACCGCCGTCGAGCGGCGCGCGACGCGCAAGTTCGAGGTCGACGTCGAGCTGGACGTCGACGTGAGCGTCGCCGAGCGCAGCGACAAGCTCGCCGACACGGTCGACTACAGCCGGGTCGCCGACGTCATCGTCGGCATCGGCGTGGGCGAGCCGCACCACCTGCTCGAGTCGCTGGCGCGCCGCATGGTCGACAACCTGCGCGGGCGCTTCCCGGCCCTCAAGGGCGTGCGGCTCGAGCTGCGCAAGCTCAACCCGCCGACCTGCCCCGGCCACCCCGCGTGGTCGGCGGTGCGCATCAGCGAAGCGTAAAGAGGCGAAGCGGCGAATTGTCGCAGCGGGCTCGCCCGACCGTCGAGGAGCCGCTTTCGATATAGTCGCCCCGACCATGAGACTTCGTCTGCCGCGCGTGTCGGCGTTGGCGCTGATCGCGGCGGCGTGCGCCGAGGGTCGGCCGTCGACGCGCGCCGAGGCCGTTTCGGAGCCGGCCCTCGCCTCGGCGCCGCTCGACGCGCAGCTTCGCGCCGTGCCGGGCGCGAAGGCCTTCTGGCTGCCGGACGCCGAGTTCGGCGGCGCGATCTACGTCGTCGTCGTCGATCCGCCGCGTGGAACGACGGCGGCGCCGCTCGTGCTCGTGCACGGGCTCGGCGCGGCGGCCGGCCGCGACTTCGATCCGGTCGTGCCGGCGCTCGCGCGCGGTCGACGCGTCGTGGCCTTCGATCTGCCCGGGTTCGGTCGCTCGAGCCGCGCCAACGAGCTTTACACGCCCGAGCGCTACGCCGCCGTCGTCGCGCACGTCATCGATCGCTTCGGCGGTGGACGCGCCGACGTCCTCGGCCATTCGATGGGCGGCGCCGTCGCGCTCTTGCACGCCGCGACCCATCCGCGGCAGGTGCGTCGCCTCGTGCTCGTCGACGTCGCGGGCGTCCTGCAGCGCGAGGCGTGGTTCGGGCACCACCTGCGCCGCGTGACCGATCCGGCGGCGCCGCTGTTCCCCGCCGCCGTCGACGAGCTCAACCAGCTCGTCGCGACGGTGTTCAGCTCGACGCGACTCCTCGATCCCGTGCCCGCCGTCGTGCTGCTCACGCCGATGCTCCGCGAGAAGATCCTCGACGGCGACCCGGGGCGCATCGCGGCGCTCTCGTTGATCCTCACGGACTTCAGCGACGCGCTCCCGGCGGTGGCCGCGCCCACGCTGCTGATCTGGGGCGGCGGCGACGAGGTCGCGCCCCTGCGCACGGGCCAGCTGCTGGCCGATCGCCTGCCGCGCGCGACGCTCACCGTGTTCGGCGGCGTCGGACACAACGTCATGGCCGAGGCGCCGGCGCGGCTCGTCGGCGCCGTGGCGCCGTTCCTCGACGCGCGGACCGAGGCGCCTGCCCCGACGCCCGTTCCCGCCGAGGCTTCGCGCGGCGACGTGACCTGCTCCAAGCGCAACGACGTCCAGCTCACGGGGACGTACGACGACGTC
>Ga0210396_10005197_pt1 | contig 12622 bp, 16 predicted proteins | sample IncBWH17OmetaG_FD_155466 | JGI IMG/M metagenome (GOLD analysis project Ga0210396, IMG submission 155466) | Forest soil microbial communities from Barre Woods Harvard Forest LTER site, Petersham, Massachusetts, United States - Inc-BW-H-17-O ...
TAACCTGGTGTTCCAGCCAGGACCCATGACCCAGCGTCACAAGCTCCAGCAAGCTCGGGGCACCTACCCCGACCCGGCTAGCGGCCATCCAACGTCGGCCCCGCCTCATGTCGCGCGCAACCACCGCGCCATAGGCCGCTCCGATGATCGCCGTCAGGAGAGCAGTGGCGTTCACAAGCGTCCCTCTACTCTCTGTGTCTAACACATGAACCACTGTTGGGACCTTTTGCCCGTTTCGCTGGTCACCGCAAACCGGTCCACGCTCTGCCCCGTCCAACCTGACAGGTGCCAATGGGTTTGCCGGGCGAGATCACTGCTCAAGGGTCTGCGGTGCGCAGCACCGACGCGCCGTAGCGCGCCCTTGACTGTGATCTTGAACGGTAAAAGAATCCTCGGCACCGCTGGACGGGCCACCCGCACAGATCGGCCTGGCGCGGTGCCGGAGACCGCGTAACGGCGAGCAACCACATACTCAGGGAAGCGGAGCCATCCGCCCGGCGTCGGCCGCCGTGCCCCGTCAGCGCCCCCGCGCGAGAGGGGCGCGGCTCAACCGACGCCACGGGCGCGAACCGACCCCCGCCATTCCCCGCTGAGGACCTGGTGGTCACGCTCGCACTCTTATGCATTCCTCTCCGGCACTTCGCGTCCCCAGCTCGCGATCCGTTTGCGCGTGCTCGGCCCGCGCACGGCGTGCCGGAGGCACGCCCTTGAAACCGTAGAGAAGTTGTCACAGGGATTCTGTTAGACGGTTGTCAGGCTCCGCTTGATGTGCGACACCGTGGCTTCACTTGATGCGAAACACTCCCGTGATAAATATGCCTCTATGTCCGCCACCGAGGCGCCGCTAAGTCCGCGCCCCCGGCCGTCTCGAAGGCCGCGCCTTTCGTCGCCCCGCGCGTGGTTCCTATCCCGGCCGCAGGTGCAGGCGGTCGTTTACCATCCGAAGGCCCAGTGGGCGATGACCAATCTCGGCATCCGCCGCTGGCTAACGATCCGCCGTTGGCCTGCGGTGTTCCTGGCAGCCGCCTTCGGACGCCCGATCCTTGACCCGATCCATGGCCCGCGTTGGCAGCAAGACACGGTGAGTGCCGCTTCTGGCCTTGCCTTCTTCGTCACCGCGCTAACCGTCGACGCGTACCTGACCCGGCGGGCCCGCCTAGCCGGCCTCCGTTCCCGCCCTATGTACCTGGCGATGGCGGCCGCTCCGTTGTCGCTCGCGATCGTCAGCTTCTACCTGTCCGTGCGGCTCTACGCCCACCACGTCTGGCTGTCTGACGTATTCACGCTAGTCGGCACGCTTAGCGGATGGACCGGCCTGCTCGCTTTCGGCCGTGCCCTCACCTGGGGCCGACTCCGCCGCCTCTGCTGGGTCTACCCGCCAGCTGGCCAACCGTCGTGGCATACCCGCGACGTTACCGGCGCTCCGCCCTCCACTAAGCCGCCGGTACCTTAGAGCAGCTGGGTTCCGTCGTGGATGCGGGCTGCGAGCCGATGTGTCGCGCATCAAGTGGAGCCAGGCACATGGTGTTCCGCATTTTCAGGCTCCGCTTGATATGCGACACCGTGGCTTCACTTGATGCGCGATACCCCCGCAGTGTTTCAGGGCTGAACGTGGCCGAGGACGGTGGAGGTCCGTCCGACGATAAGTCAGCTGTGACCACTCAGCTAGCTCGCTGCGGGCAGATATGTGCCGTCGGGCAAGACCAGTGCGTAAGGGCGTATCTCAGGCTCGTTCGCGAGTTCTTCAGCACGCACCCCGCCGGAGACCTCGAAGCCGATTACGGCAAGCCGGAACGCCGTCTCCTGTCGAACCTCGCCCGCAGACGGGCGAACCAGTTATCGATCGGCTGCCGCCAGGTCAGCGAAGCGCCGTCGTCATCAGGTGCAAAAGGGAATCCTCCGATGCGGGCGTCAGAGAGGCACAGCGCTTCGAGCGGGATGGACAGGTCCAGCCAGTCATCGCCCTAGTCCTCGCGGACCCCGAACACTGCGCAGATCATCGGCTCTCCACCTGGCAGCTGGATCTGGCCGCAAAGCCGGCCTTCCTGAAGGTCTGCGACCGTCCAGCTAACGTGCCGGATGCGGTCCGGCTGCCACTGGACATGCCAAGGGCCAGCGATACCGGCTGCTCGCGCGAAGACGGCGAGGGCCGCCTGAAGGCGCACGTCATCGCGCTCTCCAAGCTGCATGGCCAATTCGTAGTATCCGCCCGTCCATGCATCGCAGTCGGACAACTGCGGCGGAGGCCGACTCGTCATGGCGAACATCTTGCCCCATCATGCATGAGCGGCTCACCTGCATTTTCAGCCGCGAGCCGGTCAACGCACCGTGATCACGGTGCTGACAGAAATCTAGGACCAGTCGCACATCAAGCGGAGCCCATGTGCCGCACATCAAGTGAAGCTAGGCAATTCTGTTAGACGGTTGTCAGGCTCCGTTTGATGTGCGACACCTGAGTGATATCTATCGTCGCATGCCGGAATATCGCTCAAAATTAGATAAACATCATGTAGCGTTTGTTGTCCTTTAGAATTAGCAGTACCTATCAGAACCAAAAGAATCGGAGAGTGCGCTGAAGTTTTTCCCAGATTCTCTACTACCGCTAGTTCGTCATATCCTGTAGGGGCATTTTTTGCTAGAAATGACACACTTTCCGCCTCTTGCCGTTGGCTGGTCGCGGCCTGGTTAACGTCCACTGATCTCTGCTCCAGCAGGGCAAGGATGGAGATCGCGAGGGCGGCGACAGACGCAACTATGGGCCCCGCAGCCTTGGTAAACGCCCAGACCCGCCTTAGGCGTGTAGGTTCTTGCTGCTTCGGGATTGGTTTGGGAGATGTTTGTGTGATGGACTCCGGAATATTCACTACTATCTCGACAGTTCGAGCTGAGCGAGGAATTTTCAGGCGTTCATAAAACTTTGCCATGGTAAGAAGCGTAGCTGCGCGGCGGTTCTGGCGTCACCCGTCCAGGCGGTTATCAATTTCTGAGTCTAGTTCTTGGGTGATACGTCGTGGTCTACGGCGTTCTAGCCTGGCCGAGTTCCAGCTGACGTCGACGGCCGCATCCGGCCAACTGCTGGTTTTGCCCGGGCCGAAGATGGGGCCGGACAGTCTGAGAAGGTCTCGCGCGACTGCCCGCGTCGTCCTGGTGGTCCTGCCGCACAGCGTGATGCTGCGGCGCCAGTCCCCGGCCGGCGTGATTTCCCTGTGGTAGAGCTTGTGCATCTCGTCCGGGTCAACCTCGCCAACCCAGGCCGGGACCGGGGCGGCTGACCCCGAGCGCCAGGGTCAGGAGCAGCACTGAAATGGCGTCAAGTTGGTCTTGGTAGTCAGCTTGAGAACCAGACCTGTCCTAGCAACCGATGCGTTGTATTGACACGGAGATACATTCTTTTCACTTTAGCCTCTAACGTCCAATCGACATCACCCCTCCGGAACCGACTAAATCAATCGGAACGGAGGTCGCCTGTTCCCTCAATCCACAGGTCTTGACAATTCCTCCCAATCTACAGGTCTTGACAATTTCTCGGTCATGGAACAAACTATGATAGTTTCTCGGATTAACGCTTCTCCGAGGTACTCAAAGTCGGCAGCAGAATCCAGCGACCTCTTCCCTTCTTTCGAGTGGATGGAGATACGAAATGAAGGTCAATTACAGCGCAATCGAAGACCTGGTCCATCAAGGCAAATCTGTCGTATCCTCAGACGATGTCTCAACAATTGAATGGGCATTGAATGCGACTCGGGAAGGCAGAACCGCCACGCTGTACGTTGGTAAGCCTGTGCTCCAGGCGATCCTCAAACGGTATTGGACACCGAAACGCGTTGAATTTGCAGAATTGAAACCGATATCGGCCGAACAAGTCGCCAAAATCAAATCCGACTTCAACATAGATATCGGTGGATATGCCAACAGTCTAAAATGCCCTCGATGCGAACATCTTTACAGCACATACGAGTTTATTCAGCAGGGTATTCAGGAGCATGGGGTAGATGTCGTAAAGTCTACGTTCGCTTTCAAAGGCGGCGTTTTCCAGATTAATCCTAACCAAGTCCCAGTCTGCCAGAATTGCGGTCTGATCATTATTTGGGGTGGCTATAACTACCTATATACCGACCCGCAGGGCCGACCCGAGTATGCGTGCGGCGTACTAATAGTTATTGTAATAGGCGAGGAAGTCTTGGCATAATCTACAGCTGCATTTTGCTGGAATCACGGGCCATGCCTGCAGGCCTCTAGCCGCCTTGGCGTTAACCCATCAAACGAGGAAGAATAATCAAAGATCGAGCGTTCACGCTTGGCCGTCAGCATGACTTGAGGACCAGCACTCTGCCCCGTCCAACCTGACAGGCACCAAAGTGTTTGCCGGGCAAGATCGCTGCTCAAGGGTCTGCGGTGCGGAGTACCGACGCGCGAAGCGCGCCCTTGACTGTGATCTTGAACGGTAAAAGAATCGGCGGCACCGTTGGACGGGCCACCCGCACTGATCGACTTCGCGCCGTGCCGGAGACCGCGTAACGGCGAGCAACCACATACCCAGGGAAGCGGGACCGGTCGCCCGGCGTCGGCCCGCCGCGCCCGTCAGCGCTCCGCGAGAGGGCGCTGCTCAGCCGACGCCACGGGCGCGAACCGACCCCCGCCATTCCCCGCTGAGGACCTGGTGGTCACGCTCGCACTCCTCTCCGGCACTCCGCGGCTTCAACTCTCGATCCCTTTGCGCGGGCTCGGCCCGCGCACGGCGTGCCAGAGGCGCGCCCTTGAACCCGTGGAGGAAGTTGCCACTACCTCAGCAGCCCTCACCATCACAGGAGACGGTTCCACAGACCGCTCCCTGCGACGGGGTGCCTCAGCGGTGAGCGTGCCCCGTCGGCGACGTGCTGTGCGGCGGTGACGAAGGATAGGCAACCCTCCCGGATGACGATCGCTAGCGAGGACACGGGACCCTCTGCTTGCAAAATAGAGGTCGCACCGAACCGACGTTTGAAAACTTCGCTCTGAACACTGGTCGTTTGTCCGCCAGAGTCCGCCGACGTCCGCCGATTTCCGCCCAGTGTTGCGGTACTTTCCTGCTGTACTGATGCCGCGCGTGGCCGAGGTCCTGGCGCTCGTCGACCGGGTCAGCTCCATCGTGTAGCGAGGCATTATCGGAGAGTGCCCCGGTCGAGTGCGGCGTTGGCGAGCGGACCGTCGCCGACCTGCCAGGCGACAAAGGCCAGCTGTCGTTAGCCTTAGATGGTGGGACAACCCAAGTTTCCGGCCAGGCAGCCCGCAACGCCTGGATTTCTGCTGAGCGGCTAGTGCGCTGCCGCTAGGGGCGCTGCGCGGTCTGGGCGTTCGCGGCGTGCTGTTCCAGGCGTGCGGCTTTCTCCAGGTCGTCGGCCTCGAGCACGGCCGCTGTCGCCTCCCGCCAGCACGCGGTTGCCCGGCCGGGCTGCTTCATCTCCCGTTCGGCGCCAGCGAGGTTGTCCCGGGTCTGACCCTCGCCGTACCTGTCGCCGGTCTCCCGGCAGATCGCGATGTCCTGCTCGTAGCAGGCGATCGCCTCCTCGAACCGCCGCACCTCTCCCAGCACGTTGCCGAGGTTGGTCAGCCGCTGCTTCGTTGCCTAGGCTTACCCTTTGATCACGGACGTCCGGGCTGCGAAGTGCTGGCCGGACGCGAGCAGGCAGGCCCGCAACGGGTTCCCATACCGCCGGTCGCGCCGTGCCGCCAGCAAGGCAAGGAGGGTCAGCCCGCAGATCACGCCCGCAAGGGCCGGTGCCACAACGATCCACCCGGCCCACGTGACCAGTACCTGGCTACTTTCCAGAACGTCCGCGACGATTGCGCCAATCACGGCGATAACGCCGATTGCGATAACAGCATCCTCGTCGATAGCGACACCAAGAATGAGAACCGCGGCGCCTCCCCAAAAAGCGGCAAGCGCCCACCAATCCACCCAGCCCGGCCAGAAGTGCGACGCATTCCTGATCGTCTCGATCTGCCAGTAGGTGCCGAAGACGGTAGCGCTGATTATAACGAGCGCCAGGGTAGTCCAGAAAACTCCCCAGAGCACCTTGCCGGACTTACTGGCGGTCCACACATCCTGCCAGTCACGGTGATTCGTCGACGTGATCCGGGTGCCGAACACCGTGGCCAGCAGTCGTGCCCTGGCCGGCGACCGCAGCCGCTCGATCAGCGCCCGGTGCGCGCGGGCCAGGCGGAGTTCATCGAGCACGGCGACGCAGGCTCTCTCTTCGTCGTTTGTGGGTACCGGGGACCGTGCCAGCGCCATGAAGTAGGCCTCGCCTTCCTTCGGGATCAGCGGGTTGCTCCTCAGCTGCCGGTGGAAAGAGTAGTCCCAATCCGGAGGCTCACTGTGTGTCGCGTTTATCTCGAGATCTTGAAGCTGCCTCTTTATCGCGAGCCCGGCGAGCGGTATCGCGATCCGCGGGTCGATCTCCGCGTCGCCGTCTGACGCGTACTCGGGATTCACGTCAATGAGGTCGGCTACCCGGGCAACTATCCACCCAATGGGACCGTCCTGCGTGCCCGTGCGCGCGAAGGGCTGCCACACCCAGTAATAAGCTGGCTGGACTGGACCCGGCACTTGGTACCTGGAGTTCTTAAGACCTTCCTCGACGTCCGGGTTGGCGAGCAGTTCCGCGAGCCGCCACGCTGCCCTGACCGCCACTCTTTCCGTAGCACGCAAGAGATCGGCCAATGCCTCCGCCGCCGCCGGGGTTGCAATACAGGCCAGGTCGTCTACGGTCTGCTCGCCGCCGGCCGCGGCTCGTTCTGCAAGCACCGGGATGGCCAGCTCGCCCATCGCGCGTAGCGCAGCCCGTGCCTCGTCATCCCGCGCGGTCATCGGGGCGAGCGCCGCAGCGGCTTCCTGCCGCCCGGACGCCGACAGGGCCCTGCAGGCGGCCGACCGCCCCTGGCTGTGTCGCCTGGTCGCGATGCCGATCAGTTCGCGCAGCACCCGCTCGCCACGCGGTCCCCCGGACGCGGCGACGGCGCCGAAGGCCGCGATAAGTGCCTGCTCCTCCCCGCCGGGGTAGCTGAGCCGTTGCATGAACCAGTCGATGACCTCGCCCGCGAACCTGTCGTCGATGTACTTGGCCTCGGCCAGGCACTCAAGCGCTAGCAGTTGCTGCTGCGGCGTCCCCCACGACAGGACCTCCTGCACCACACTGGTGCAGTCACGGATCCCGCCGCACCAGAGTTTGACGACCTCCCGCCAGCCATCAGGGTCGTTGCGGTAGCTAGTCAAGAGGTCGTCGGGCCGGTCAGCGAGTTCCCGCGCAGCCAGGAACTCCTGGAGCGTCAGGTGACGGAACGCGAACTCGGTTCGCCGCTGGTCCAGCGGGATAAGAAGCTGGCTCCGGTCCACAATCTCCGTGAACAACGGTTTGGCGTGCGGCTGATCCAGGTTGATATCGTGCAGCACACTCTGAGTGACCGCCAGCGCCGATGTGTACGATATCTCCTTGCGGTCATCTATTCCAGTCGCGGATTGCTGTAGTGCCAGTGCTATCCGCTGCAACACGGGGAGCTTCTCTCCCGTTTCATAGACGGAGAGCGATCCGGCCCGGGCCAGTTCACGGTCGCGGTCCAGCAGGTGGCTGATGGCCGTTTCGTAAAAGGTCGCGCGAGATGCGGGCAGGCTTCGGCTCTTCTTTGCAAACTTATTGACGTATAGGTAGGCGATCATCGTCAGCAGCAGCGGGCTGCGCGCCAGGTGCATCAGGGACGGGTTTGACCTCAGGCTGGCAGCGAGGCCGTCCACATCCGTTCGCTCTATTCCGGGCCAGTTGCTAAGGAACCGACGAATACTCGCGTCGTCGAAGTCGGCGACCCGGACGACGTGCTTGAATCTTTCCGAGAGTTCCCCGCGGTAGACCGCGTCTCTGCACGTCACCACGATCTGGCAGGCCGGGTTACCCTGAGCGAAATCCATGATCATTTTTATGACCTGCTCACGCCGGTCCTTCCCAACCTCGTCAAGTCCGTCGAGTAGCAGTCTTAGCTGGCCATCCAGCAGCGCTTTCCCCACGAAGGACCTGGGCCGCTTAACCTGGTTCCTGCCGAGTTCTTCCAGCACGAGCTGGGTAATGTCGACGTCGCTGCTGTTGCACCGGTGCAGTTCGATCAGCACGGGAACGCGGCGATCGCGGCGGTGCCCATGTCTCGCGCCCGCACTCTCAGCCCATATCAGCATCGAGTTCTTGAGCAGCATGGACTTGCCGGCGCCGGCCGGCCCGATGATCACCGACCGGTGCTCCGCGCGGACCCGGGCGTAGACATCCTCGCGGCGGCCGCCCGTCTCGTAGCTGAGCGGCACGTACACCTGTCGGATATCGATTGGGGTGGCCCCGCCAAAGCCGAGCGCGTGACCGGAAAAATTGTCCTGGACGGCCCGCCGGTACTTCCTGAGCCGGGTCCCGCCCAGGCGCCTCCTCTTGAATCCTTTCATCAAAATTGGCGCCGAGTCGGAGCCGAGCCGGTCAAAGAGCGCGCCAAAGAACCGCTTCACGATCCACAAAACGGCCAACGCACCAACGGCGTAAACCGCGACCCAGCTATAGTGCGTGGCGGCGCTGCTCTTTGCCGCCGCGACGAAAATCGTCATCCTTGGTAGCCCCCACCACACTCCAGTTCGCCGGGATAGATCCCGACACGCAATGCTAAGGTCAAGTCGACCCGCAGATCGCATCGTTTCACGATTTGCCGCTAAGTTAGTTCCCCCGCAGGCGTGCAACAGTCGCTCCAAGATCATTTACGTGAGTCCGAGGATGCAGCTTCGCATAAACCATCGCCGCCCCGGACGGGAAGCCGGCGCTTGCAACGGAAGTCGTGCTCTCTGAGATGAGCGGCGCCCCGATCGTCGATGTCGTCGAGGATGCCGCCGACTGGCAGGCCGCGTTGCAGGCCAGCGAGGCGTCAACGTGACGGAAACCCAGACACGCCTCATCCCGGCCCGTCGCGATTGGTAGGCGCCTATCGGTGAGATAAGTTAGCTACCCCAGTCGACGCAACGCTCATTTCCCTATTGCGAGGGAATCAGGCGCGCGTCCTAGCCACGCATCCGGCCCTTGCCTCCGATCTCGAACGCCATAGAGGCTGGCTGAAGATGACGCACTGAGGGCCCAAGAGGAAGACGGCAGCGGGACCGATGGCCGGCTTAGTCCTGCCTCGACAGCTGTCAGCGTCAGTCACATGGGTGCGGCCGAGGCCCCGGCACTCGTCGACCGGGGCGCTCGTCGTCTCGCTAACCACGGCGAACTACCAGACCGAAAAAGAACGAAGCCGAATTTTCACTGTCCCTAGACATACCCCTGCATCCCCAGACGTCCATGCAAGTCTCCTGACGTCCGAACCCCCGTTCAACACGATTGGCCATATCGGATTTAGCATCGAAAGCAAGAGCACCAGTCACGTTCATCAAACTGGCTGTGTCCTGATGATCAACGACACCCATGCGTGGCACAACCTGCCCGACCGCGGTCAGCATGTCATGTGGGAGTTGTACAAGAAGCTGACCGAGTACCGCAAAGAGATGTGCGATGACCTAGCGGTGATCCTGGCCGGTCAGGCAGAACCCGTGCGTAGGCTGCTATATGCCGCTCCGCCCCATGCCGCCCGGTTCAGCACGGTCATCGACTTTCCTGGCTACACTCCGCCCAACTCGCCGCGATCTTCGGCACCTTGGCGGACGAGGCACGCTTGTCGCTGACGCAGGAGGCTGAATCCAAGGCCGCCGCCCTCCTGGCCCAGGCCGAAGCCGATCACGTATCCGGTAACGCACGTCTGGCTGTCCGGCTGCTCAATCAGGTCATCGCCGCACAGGCGCGCCGCGTATCTGCTTCTACAGAAGCGCAGCATCTTGCCGCGCTGACCACGGTCAACGAAGCGGATTTCCCCGAGCACCTCGACCACGACGACCCGACTCGGCCTGGCTCCGCCGGGAATACCTCGCCTGGCACCGGTCCCTGGATGACATCGCCGCCCAGATCGGCTGCCCCCTCCAGGCCCTCAACCGGTTCGCCCGCGACCACGGCATCCCGGTCCGCAGCCGCGGCACCAGCAACTACATGCCCGCCTCCTCCGCTCCTGGCGTCCACCCGCGCGACCTGCCCGAACCGCTCCGCAGCGCCCTCGTCGGGCCCCGCGCCGCGCCTGGCAGAGGCCCAGAACGACGGGAGGTCGCGGAGCGCGGGTCCGCGGCGGCTGACCGCCGCAGTAACCGGGGCGTCATTCCAAGCTGCACCGGGCCGATGTCGAGGCCCCACACGCTTGAGGCCGCCACCAGGCTGATTGCCGCCCACAGGACCAGGATCAATCGCGGACGCGCCTGCGGCGTTTCGCCGACGGCCTTGCTCATCGACCTCCAGGCCATGCCGGCTCTTTCCATCTGAAGCGCGATGTTCGGTAGAATTATCGAATACACCAGACCACGTGCGTAAACAGCACCATCACTACCACGGGATTACCATGCTCACCATGCTTCTTAGCGGCAGCCCGCTGTGCTTATGCCTTGCGGGGATCGCTGCCATCGTCACGGCTTCATCTTCGCTGCTGTCCGGCGTCGCGTTCATATTGCTGATCTGCAGGGCAGATCGCGGCGACCTGCCCGCCATCGCCCACGACCTGAGTCACTGCTTTTCTCGTCAGCGCGGAAGCAGGGCAAGATCATCGGCGAAGGCGACCCGACAGGGTGTGTAGCGCAAGCTAGGAAGCTACATAGGGAACGGCCTGGGCGTCAGCGACGAAGACGTCCAGGCCGCCGGCCCTCGACACGGGATCCGCGCAGCCGCGTCGCCTCGGCTGATCCGCCCACAGGCAAGCAGTGGGCACTGCGGACCACGTTCGCTGAGCCCGGACACCCCAACGCGCAACTACTCTTGCCGGCGATCGTGCCTGCCCTCGTCGGCATGGCCGGTCCGTTCAGCTCGGATACCCTCAACGAAAGCGCCAGGGACTTTCCGCTCAGGGGTCGAAGCCAATCACGCGGGCAGACCTCGCCGGATTGCGATCAACGCCGGAACAGCCCTGGAACATCTGGCCAAGGCCTGCCAGGCTCGGTGAACACCGCACGGGGCCGGTAGCCCTCCTAAGGGGAGTATCTGAGTTCCGGTACGCGCTTGGCGTTAAACACCGTCGAAGCGGTGAAGGGTGTGGCCGAACGTGCCTTCGGCGAATGCGAGGACCCGGTCGGGCTGTACTGAGTAGGTGAGCACCTCGAAGCCCTGCGGGTGGTGAAGCCGGCCTTCGCGGACCTCGTAGGCCCAGCCACCGTCCCAGCGGCGGCGCCACGCCGCGGCCAGCCGGGTGAGCACCTCCGGGTCGCTCGCGAGGGACGCCCTGCCCTCAACGACGACGTCGAGGCCGCCCTGCCAGTCCAGCCCGCCCGCCTGAAGCAGCACCCGGTCGTCCGCGCGCAGGTTCTTCCCTTTCTGCTCGGACGCGCCGGTGGTGAAGTGCATGCTGTCGTCGACCCACACCGGCACGACCGGGGTGGCGTGCGGCCGCCCGTCCGGGCGGAGGGTGACCAGCCAGGCTAGTTGCGCGGCCTCAAGCGCGGCGCAGGTCACCGCCCATGGCGTGGGGGCCGCAGCGGGATCGCTGTAGCGAGGGTCCAGCGTGGTCAGGGGGTCCGTCATGGCATTCCTTCCTTTGGCCGTGCTGCCGGCCGCCGTCCGCACAGATGCAGACTCCGGCACCGCGACTTACTCATCGCCAGCGTGCGAGAGTCTGGCGTGGGGAAGGTCCGTCCGTGCTGGGCGTTCCTGAGAGTGCTCGAGGTGGCGCCTGGAGGACGGTAGGGGCCGCCGGTACGGTAGTGGCCATGGTCAGCGATGACGGGAGCCGGATCCGCATGCCGACGGCGGCACTCGGGGCCGCGGGACCAGTGGTCTCCCGGGTCGGGCTGGGGCTGGCCGCTTTGGGGCGCCCGGCGTACATCACCAGCGGCCGTGAGCAGGACCTGCCCGACCGCAGTGTGGCGGGCATGCGGGCCCGGGCCTTCTCGGTGCTTGACGCCGCCTACGCGGCCGGGGTCAGGTACGTGGACGCGGCCCGTTCCTACGGCCTGGCGGAGGAGTTCCTGGCCGGCTGGCTGGCCGAGCGCGGCCACGCGGACGTGACCGTCGGCTCGAAGTGGGGGTACCGCTATACCGGCGGCTGGCGGCTCGACGCTCCTGTGCAGGAGGTCAAGGAGCACTCGCTGGCCATGTTCACGACCCAGCTGGGCCAAAGCCGGGCGCTGCTCGGTGACCGGCTCACCCTGTACCAGGTGCACTCGCTGACCCTGGACTCCGGATTGTTTACCGACGCCCCGCTGCTGGCCGCGCTTTCCCGGCTGCGCGCCGAGGGCGTGATGATCGGGCTGAGCACGAGCGGCCCGCACCAGGCGGAAACGATCCGCCGGGCGCTGTCACTGGCCGTTGACGGGCAGCAGCTGTTCACCGCGGCGCAGGTGACGTGGAACCTCCTCGAGCCGTCCGCGGGCCCGGCCGCGGCCGAGGCCGCCGCGGCCGGGTGGGCGGTCCTGGTCAAGGAGGCGGTCGCCAACGGGCGGCTGACTCCGGCGGGCGGGCCGCCGGCGCCGCTGACCGCGCTGGCGGCGGCGCGCGGCGTC
>Ga0210396_10005200_pt1 | contig 12621 bp, 10 predicted proteins | sample IncBWH17OmetaG_FD_155466 | JGI IMG/M metagenome (GOLD analysis project Ga0210396, IMG submission 155466) | Forest soil microbial communities from Barre Woods Harvard Forest LTER site, Petersham, Massachusetts, United States - Inc-BW-H-17-O ...
TACCTGCGTGAGATAGGCACAGTATCGCTGCTCACCCGCGAAGGGGAAGTGGACATTGCCAAGCGCCTCGAGCGCGGACAGCTGAGAACGCTGAAGGCGCTTTCACGCTCTCCCCTTGTGATCCGACAAATCCTCGTCATGGGGGAGGATTTGAAGCGCGGCATACGCTCGATTCAGGAGATTGTCGTCTTCGATGAGGATGAGATCACCGAGCAGACACTGCAGAACCGCTTCAACGACATTACGCACCGCATCGACGAGCTGCAGAAGCATTGCAAAAGAGCCGACCAGTTGGCCCGACGGCTACCAACCGTTGTGGCAAAACCAAAAGGGCACGAATACCGCCGCTGCCGATGCAGCTTGGGCCGCGAGATGGTTCGGATTTCGCTCATCGTCCGCAACCTCGGTCTCAGCAACAGCGAGCGTAAACGCCTGATCGATCGGGTGAATAGAACCGTGGACATCATGCGGTCACTCGACTGCCAGGTCAGCAATCTGGGAAAAGAGATTGTGAGCACTTGCAGTGAAGAATTGAAGGGAAATTACCGCAAAACACAGCGGCAGTGTCGCGGCAACCTGAAAAGGCTGGAGAGCGATGCCGGTGTTAACTTCCAGCAGCTGCAGCTCACCCAGCGCGATATCATCCAGAGCGAGATGGACGCGGAACAGGCCAAGCGCGAGCTGGTCGAGGCCAATTTGCGCCTCGTGGTTTCCATCGCCAAGAAGTATGCCAACCGCGGACTACAGTTCCTCGACCTGATCCAAGAGGGCAACGTCGGCCTGATGAAGGCGGTGGATAAGTTCGAGTACCGCCGCGGCTACAAAGTTTCTACCTACGCGACGTGGTGGATTCGCCAGGCAATCAGCCGAAGCATTGCCGATCAGGCGCGCACCATCCGCCTGCCTGTGCATATGGTCGAGATCGTGAACAAGCTGTCCCGTACGTCGAGGCAATTGGTTAGGGAGTTGGGCCGCGAGCCCACGTTGGAAGAGATTGCCAAGCGCATGGACATGCCAGTAGCCAAGTTGCGCAAGGTGCTCAAGATCAGGCAGACACCAGTCTCGCTGGAGACGCCAATCGGCGAGGAAGGGGATTCCAATCTCGGCGAATTGATCGAGGACCGACACGTTATCTCGCCCGCCGAGGCCGTCATCGACGTTAACCTGAGGGAGCAGACTGCGAACGTGCTGCGCACCCTGACCCCGCGTGAGGAGAAGATTATCAAGATGCGCTTCGGTCTAGAAGACGGTTCGGAACACACGCTAGAGGAAGTGGGTCAGTCCTTCGCCCTTACCCGGGAGCGCATTCGCCAGATCGAAGCCAAAGCCCTGCGCAAACTGCGCCACCCCTCGCGCTCCCTCACGCTCAAGTCATTTCAAGTAGACGTTCGCTGACGTTCAGTAATGATGCGGGAATCGGTGCACACCGGACCGGAAGTCGAGGAACGCCGGACGGCCCGCGCATCCCTTCGGGCTGCCCCGGACACGCACGCTTGTTAGCGGAGGGCTGAACAATGGCGAACGGGAGCTGGCGTCGACCAAGTTCCAGATAGGGGAGTTCAAAACCATGCAGTCTTCGCATAGCCGCATCTTCTTTTCGAAGCAAGTTCAGATTCAATAGCTTGGACCTGGGGTACGTACAGGGTCTTTCGCCCCGTGGATAGCATTCCGAGCATATTACTCGACAATTACAGGGGCTTCACGTTGTCAGCCTGCAAGCCTTTGGGACCCTTGACGACATCAAACTGCACTTGCTGGCCCTCTTGCAGGCTGCGGAAACCGCTCGCTTCAATGGCCGAAAAATGGACGAACAAATCTCCCTGGCCTTCCTCGCGACTAATAAAACCGTAACCCTTTACGCCGTTAAACCACTTCACTGTTCCTTTTTCCATAGCCCTCACTTCCCCTGCTTTGATTTTGCGCTCCGATCAATCGCAGAAACAGGACATTTTGCCTTTCTCGACGAGCTCAGCAGCCGGGTCCCAGAACTTTGCACCGATGTGCCGAAACCCTCAGACTTGAGGACAGTCGCAAGCATTATGACGTGTGTTGCTCCACCGAGGCACTTTTATCTCTGCCGGAATCACGTAGTCCGAAACCGGATGAGAGCTCTTTCTTGCGACCCTGTTAAGGGGGGCTCGTGCCCTGCCAAAGCCGAGCCCCCGGGCCACCTCCCAGAGCGATGGGACCATACTCCGGAAGGCACTCCAGAAGGTTACCCGGGCCGACTGTATCAATTCCTCAATAGGGCTTTGTCAAATCCCTATAACGGCTCGTTCAAATTTAGGATTTTAGCTGGATTGATAGAGGGGTTCGGGGTAGGAGCCCCTCTATCCACCCCTAGAGAAAGCCCACGCCTGGGATGATCCTCCTTGGGGCGCGACGAGCGGTTAGGCAGACCGTATCAAATTCTTCGTAAGGAATTCGTAAGTCCCGCGCGATTCTCCGAGCGGCTCCCTGGATCACAAGGGGAGCCATCCCTGAGACTCTTTAGAAGGCGACAGCTCCCTTCCACGCATTTGTCGGTATTGTGTCTAAAACCTGCTTCCATTTCAAGACGATCTAAGAGCCCTCTGACGGCTGGCACGATAATGCCCGGCTACCGGGCCTTCGGAACACCTAGGCGGAGGAAATCATTGGCTCTGTCCTGCTACAGAGCTACAGAGCCCATTTCCCCCGTTTCGCTTTTGTGGCGCGGCTTGATGCCGTAAACAATAGCAGTCTCGTCTAATGAATGGTGGGAGTCAGTTTTCGCCGATGCAAGCGGGTTTTGCCGATCACGTCAGAAGCTTGGGGGAATTGCTGGCCTAGGACATTATGTTCGCTATGTTCGCTCCCGTGTTCGGCGCAATTTTCATAATGGTGGTGTTGACGGTATGTTCGATCCTCTTTGCCATAACATGCGGAGTTCTCTATCTCTTGCGATGGGGCAAGGCGGGACGGCTGTTTGCCATCCTTGCGAGCACTTCAGTTATCCTTCTGCTTGTTTCGCTGTATTTCTGGGCTCAGTAGCCACCACCCCCTAAGGGGGGATAGTGCTGTGCCCCCAATCTTCCGGGACAAAACCCGGTCCCACGCCACCGCTAGCCGCAGGCGAAGCGGGGGTGGGGGGATGGGTGTCGTGTGTTCTATGTTCTATATTATGAACGGTTGGTTGTCAGGCAGCGGCTTTGCCTCACCCATTCACGGCTCCGCCTGATGCCCCGAGCTGCCTTTGTGGTTATCCAGCTTCTTTGAAAGGTATTCGTCAACCGAGTTCGATCAGCACCTCATCAGCGCCATCCGGGGAAGCCGAAACCGCACTCTTGGAATTGGTGTTCATGCTGCTAGCACAAGTTCTATCGCCGCAAAGAAAGCAGAATGGTTCCAACGATTGTCCAAAGATCACGAGGGGCCCTGGGTTGTGCATGAACTGTCCATATGAAAATGCAAGATAGTCAGAGGTATAAATCGATCGAAGCTTATCGCGAGAATCCCCTTCCGTGACGAACAGTGGGGTGGCTCCATCAAACTCCGGAATGGGTGTTCCGAAGTCGTCTAGCAGATTACCGAAGGCGCCTGCTGCCCGCTTGTATGTGCCCCCGGCTCGTGTGCGATATAGATGGAGAGCTCCGTGTAGAAACATAAATCTGGTCGATTTGTCCCACACTTCCACGTTGCTAGCATCGAATACGCTGCCGGAGAAGAAATAATCTTTGAAGTGCGTGGGATCTTGCATAATAGCCCAATATATCAAAAGGTCATAATTGGTCGAGTAAATGAACGCGTAGTCCAACAGTGTCTCCCTGATCGAACGCAGGGTTTCTGACGGGATCTGAGCAAACGGTACATGCGCTGCATGGACTGCTTCAACAAGCGAGGTCCGTATGCGCTCGTAGGAAGTCGATATGTCATGGCTGTCGAGGTTGTACACCCCATCAATCATGATTGCGTTTGATAGAGCGGCTAGCACCTGCTCGAAGTTCCTTGTGTCGAGAGTATCGAAAACTTCCCTTTCTGGACTTACAATCGGATGGGCAACAGAGCGTGAACACGCCATATCATATAGAGACCTATACGCAAATGTAGCGCTGATTGCTCGACTTGCGCCGTTGCCAATCAGGATTGCGCTCCACTGCTGATCGATATCTGAAAAAGCTGGGAGTGTGTCGTCGAAACTCACTGGATGTCACCTTTAGAAAGATGGTCGTCAATCTGTCGCGCTCATTACACTGAACAAGGTCGCCCTCGTCATAACTCATATTATGCCAATGCATCGGCGACCGCAGCGCTTATCGTACTATCCCAGCCTCCCACTCCCCCAAGCCCGCATCCTCCACGTGCCCAAGGCAGCCCAAGCGCCGTGGCAGCCGCGCATTAACTGAGCGGTAACACTTCACAATTTATTTACCAAATAGTTATGTATAGCACTTTTGCCGTCGCTACACCAACCCCATACGGGTTTGTCGGGGTAGTATCTTTCGGGAACAATTCCGCTACAGAAACTGAGGAGTAAATAGCAGGGATCACACCGCGCACCTTAACTGGGGGGTGAACGGACGGCGCGTGGTGCGGGGCAGGCACTTTCCATCTTCGAGCGAATTCGAAACTCCGTCGTTCTTATTTCGAGTCGAGACAAGCCTTGCACCCGTTGTCGCCCATCTGCGGCTTGCATTGCTTAAGTACATCACTTGGGCTAACGCCCAGTGACATGAGCCTTTTGTATGAACGACAGAGGGATCGCTGTGCCGCATCTGCTGAGCTCATCGTCTTCAGACTGAAATTGTATCCGCAGGAATCCTGCACGGAACGCAAACTACTGTCAATATCATCCAAATTGCTCTGCAAATCGTCCATTGCCGATTCGTAGTCAGATCGGCGGCTGCGGCAGCCATCATGCAACAAATCATAGGTCTCCGGGTACCGCCGGCACTCGTCTAAATCATCCAGTTTCGACTTCGCAGTTTCAGCTGCCTCAGATGCGTCAGTCGCTCTTTTCTTGAGTCGGTCTAGTTCATCTTCGCAACTGCCCAGAGCCAGGGACTGAGCCATAGCTGTGCCAGTGGCTAACAGGATGAACAGAATCGGCAGTGCTAGATAGCCAAATCGACGCATGTGTATCTCCACTGAGTTTCAAGTGACGCAATCCTATTCGTTCACCAACGAAATATTCGACTTGTTCCGGGAGCGTTTCGCACGCGTCCGCGTGCATACATTCCATCCCGCCTACTTATGCGCGGTTTGCTCATCGTTGATGTACTTGCAGACCAATTCAAAATGATGCTTATATTTGTGCGTGAAATGCATCTCTGGGTGCGTCGTCATCAAAATATTCCCATCCTTGCTGAGGAGAGTGAAGTGCCATTGGCTAGACGAATCTCCGTCTGAGTATGTTGTCTTACTCACTGCCTCCAGAACATAATCCGCCTTGGACTCATTCTCGGTGATCACGACGTTAGGACAGTACTTAGCAAATCCCTCCGAAACACTGGCTGTATCCAGGTTGGACTTGGAGGACATGATCAAACGCGTAGTTACCGGGGTTTGTCCAATAACCAATGCGGGAATAGTAGCGGCTACAAGAAACGTAAGAATGAGCCTTGCCGTGACATGCATTTTTGATCTACTTGTGATGGCGGTAGTGACTCGCGGTTCGGGCATTCTGGTCGTGACCTCCTTTGTGACTCGATCCTTACTCTCAAGCGGGCTCTGCTTGGCGGCATTGAACAATTGTTGGAGTTCCACACCAGAACAAGGAATTCCTTCCTAACTCCATCCTAACTGAAACTCTTCGCAGAACCCCAACGATCAAGGGGCAAAATAGCTGTATATGTCCATAATGAGTTGTGTAAGCTGGGAGGCATAGGCATCAGTCTTGCCGTTTAGGTTTGGCACGATCGCCATATTCGAAGTGATCGCCCCGTCATACGCGTTTAGCGTCGAAACATAAGGCTGTGGTCCGCTGTCTGGCCACAACGTAAGATAGCCGAGAGGACCAGGAGGCACCACGGTCGCATTGAATACGTACGCCTGTGCTGCAGGGGAGGGAGCACATACGCTTCCCGACACATTGATTGTAAGCTCGCCCTTGAAAGCGCCGTTGCCTTGTCTGGTGTCTAGCACGCGGCAGGGTGTGATCGGGTACAGTGAGAGCCCATTCTGACCTGGAGCCGCAAAGTAACCGTTGATATCGATAACTAGGTCTGTGTTATTGAACGCGAAGGCACTTATAGCCCCATTTGTCCCGGCGGGTACGATGGCAGCATCCGCGGTCGGGGTCCCCGTGGGAGCATTCAGTGTTGAGACGTTGGGCTGGCTCTGTCCGGTTGGCCACACAGTTAAATAGCCCAACGGAGCGGGTGGCACAGCCGTGAGATTCAACGAATAGGCCTGTGCGTTGGAGGGAATGTTGCAAGATGCCGCTTCCAGTATGGGGAAACTGCGTCCGACGCCGCCCACTAGGCTAGGTCCACCCAGGTCGCCCGGTGGATTGCGCGTGTCGGCAACGCGGCAGGGCGACAAGGGGTAGAAGGCCAAGGTTGAACCATTGTTCGGCTCAAAATATCCATTGATGTCTATGATCACGTCCGTTGTATCGCTCACGTAAATGCTTACATCTTGTGAAACGCCGCCCAGAACAATCACGGCGTCCGACTTGACGCGGCCATCTGTCGAATTGAGCGTCGAAACCACCGGTTGCGTCTCTCCCGACGGCCAGATGGTGAGATACCCCAGATGCCCCTTCGGTACTACCGTTATGTTCAGAGAAAATGCGGTTGCGGAGGTCAGGCTCGGGCAGCCCATCAGCGGAGCAAGTGCCGGAAGATTAAATGGCTGGAAGGTTCCCCCTCGGATCGGGTAACCAACACGTGTATCTACCAAACGGCACGGCGAAATTGGTACCAGCTGCAATGCGGACAATGGACTGAAGTTGGCCGTAACTGACTTATTGGAGTTCATGATCAGGCAGCCATATATATCCAATTGATCGCCGCTCCAAGATGTCAGAAGCCAGCCTTGATTGGGCGAGGCCGACAAGCAAACATTCGTACCCTGCAAGTATTTCCCATTCTGTGGGGGCGGATTGGCGACAATTGTTCCTGCACCCGATGGGTTAGTTGCCAAGCTCAAGGTGAAAAACTGGTTGCCGCTTGCGCTATTGATTCCGATCGTGTCGATGGCAAAGTCAGTACAAAGTGACCGCGGATTACAGTTGGTGAGGCTGAATACCAGCGAGGTGATGTTCGGCCCTGATTGATCAAGCACGCCGATGTAGACCGCATCGCCATTACTGTCGCTGGTGACGTTAAATGCTCCCAGCAAAGTTCCGCCACTGTAAGCCTGTATGGTGGCCTTGAAAGGTCCAGGGCCATCGGCCTGGATAAATGTGCCGCCACCGCTTATGCTGTTAGCGAAATTAAGGGTCACTGGTCCGTTAGCCTCGCTGCCGGCATCCGAAGTCCATACCAGGCTGTCGCCCGGTGTGAAGCCTATTCCGCCTGTCCAACTGCAGGGGCCTGCAGGACAGACACGCGAGACGATGCTGTTGGGCGCGCTGAGTACCGTTTGGACGATTGCGCCCGTTCCGGTTTGGACTGCAAAGGTAGCGGGCAAGAGAGTACCGTCAGCGCCGAGCTGCGCCCAGTTCAAGACATCGTTTGCGTTCTGACCCGCTTGGCTAGTCACTAACGAGAGATTGTCTGCCCATCCCACGCTAGCTACGAGCACTGCTACGACCATTACATTCCGTAAGAAATAGAGCGTCTTGAACACCAGTCCTCGCTATCGTTGCCAAGTAACTATTATTGGCAGACTTGCCCTGCATCTGTCCTGAACGTGCCGTTATCGGAATACAGGCCTCCCGCGCCGAGAGAGGGCTCCTCGCGGTAGAACCAAGAAAAGAAGGCTAGCTCTTGCATGTGGTATTCGAAGCCGTTAAGGTTCACCGACGGCAAGAGGGTGCCCGACAAGGGATCGCCAACTTCAAGGTTGGCCTGACATCCCTGCACTTGGCCGACGTGGCCCCACGACGGAGTGGGATTGTTCACGGCAGGGTCATTCATCCACTCTGCAAGTTCGTGACTAAGGATGGAGACATCACCGCCGAATGCTCCTGAGGTATCGAAACTGGCGATTGAGTAGGTCTGCAGTAAGCCATTTGGCATATAGGCGCTATGGTAGCCAAGAACGCAGCAGTCATTTGGGTTGTCGTTCTCATACTCAACGACGCTGTCAAACAGGAAGAGCGGAAGGTCCGTAGTATTGACTCCCTGGGAAGCCAGTTGCGGGATGATCTCACTCTGTACCAGCGAGTCCCACCAGTTTATGTCCATTAACCCGATCGGTCCGCAAGAGCCGAACTCCGTAAGACCGAACTGAGCCGGAACGGTAACTTGAATCGGGTTTAGTACCGTCAAGCCCATCATGGTGTGATGGGGGGTGCCGCCCACATAAGACCAGAACTCGGCTCGCTGAAAGGCATCGACATATTGAGTGGTGCCCATGTCGGTGCCATTCAAGATCCAGTCAATCGGCTGAAAAATTGGAGAGCTCGCTACCACATGCTCCACTGAATCCCCAAGACAAGGATCGACAGTCGCCGGGTTGAATACTATTCCTGAATACTGAAAAGCGAGAACAACGGGAATCATCAACGTGGGAGTTGTGGTCGAGCGGTGACCATGGAAATACGGGGCGCGTCCCACTACCGCTCCAGAATAGAGATTGCCCAGGGAATTGACACTATAGCTCCAAAGAGGAATCGTCAGAGCGGACGGTGAATATCTAAACCGCGCGTTACTACGAGTGTCGGCCGCCTTCATGGGCAAGGCACGAAACAGTCTTCGATAACCGTTAGGAGGTTCCGGCTGAATCACCGACTGCTGGGTAAATGCTGTCGAGCACAGCAGAAGGGTCTGGAGGGAAAGAAAGATGGCCCACCGACAACTCCGCATCATGTGAATACCTTTTCCGTTCCTCTCTGAAGAATGTGACTAGAATTGAAACTAAACCGTATATCCGCACTTAGGTGACCCGGTGGAGCTCCCGCCTACTAAAGACATAGGTAGCTTCGCCTTACACGTGAGTCATACTCAATGTTGTTCAGAAAGATTGTCTGGGGAGCGAACCTTGTGTAAGATATGCCGAAATCTCGGATGGCCAGTCACAAGTAGCGAGATTCTGTGCTCGTTGTGGTAACCTGTCAAGACCACTAAAGTGGGCTAGAAGGCTACTACAGGCTGCTCTCACCGTGGCGATATAATTAAGACCAGGCGTAGCAAGATTGGCTACATTTCGCGTAACGTCTCCAATGTATTACTACTTGTCACTGCACCGATAGGTGACAGAAAACGTTTTAGCTCTCACAAGTTGAGTTAGTGAACTAATAGAGGAAGCACCGACCTTCGATGAGGGACTAATCCACTTTCAGCGCCAAATCGCGAACTCGACATCAGACCGCTCAAGCTTCATGAACGCTGCCTCTGATTAGACTGTTCAAACGTCTCAACCGCTTTTTGCAAGTTCAGGCGCGTGAAAGGATGCACGCGTTCGCCACAAAGAAAACGCTCAACCGCACGTTGGCCCGCCCCCGACTGGCGCTTGAGCTCTCGGATTCCAATGTCTTTCGCCTTTAGAATTAGCGCTGGATCGGCTGCGCGGGTTTTCGTCTTCTGACCGGCTCCATATATCCTCGGTCCAGGGTTCTCGACGATACTGATGTCTTCTCCCTCTTGTGCTTTGCGCTCAATTTCCTTGCCTATGTAGATGAAGGGCATAATCGCTTCAAGCGGGCGACGCAGAAGTAAGCCACGAGTGTACGCCGCACAGGGGTCCGCGTCGGGTGACAGGGATTTGTGTTCAGGATGGAGATAATGACGCCAAAGAACTCCCAATGCCGTTTGAGGTTCCAATCGTTTCCCACGATATTCCGAAAGGAGCCCGACCGCATCACCGGTATTAACCTCGACATAATCCCGTGTCAGCCAAAGATTTGAGCGCTTTTCGGCAGGCGCGACCAATGTGCAGCCTGGCGGAGGATCAATCAACATCGGTGAGAGCGCAAAGTTATACGGCTTCGCTGCTCCTAGATCGCGCTTGCGCAGAGCCCACATTACATTTGGCGTTGTGACGCGGACCCGCATCATGGCAGGTAATTTTCCAAACCACAATTCCTTTGCAACCAGAGCGTTTTCCGGATTACTGAGGCGTTGGAAATGCTCAGCCAAGAGATGTTCCCAGGCCTCAACGATCCACATCGGAAACTGACTTTCTTGGTCTTTGCAACTTAAGCGCCGGTCTCTCAGAGTGACCCAGAGCGCAACGACTGAAATGGCAATCGGAAGGAACAGATTCAAGAAAGCCCAGACAAGCCCCGCTGAGGTAACCGCGTTGCATCGCATAACGGTTGGGACGATTCGTGTTCCCACATGCGTTCGCCTTGTCCGTCTGTTTACTCCTCAGTAATGTGTAGCCGAATTTTTCCCGAAAGATAATACCCCCATACGGGTTTGTCCCCCGATTCTCCTGTCTGTTAGCCTGGTAGTTCCATCCGACATAAAATCTCAAGCAAACCAGAGACTGACCAGCTGCTGTTCACTTCGCATGGAACGTCGCGACCGGACCGGCGACAGCTCCGCCCATCTGGTCCTGTTGTTGGCCTGCAATTCACTGCAAAATAACTCGAACCAGCTGCAATGCAATTCAAACATTACTGCAATTGAATTCCAGCAATCACAACTTGCCGAGACGCTGGGATGCGCGTGCAGCGTGTGAAATCGCATCACACTGCCAAGAACTTCCACTTTGCCGTGGGATCGTTTCAACGATTCGAGGGGGCAGCGAATTTTCCGACTGGGGATGGATGGTCGCCAGCAATTCTTGAGCTGGAAAGCTTCGACTTTATGAGACGCGAGCGCTAGGAAAGCCGAGGCATTTACGCTGCTCAGCCCAGTCCGCGGGTAGATCGTGCCAGAGTTTACGCACGGTGAGAGTGGGACAATGCCGCCCATCGAGAATCGCTTCCACAATGTCCGGCGCAAGGAAGGCACATTGTAAGACCCGCCTGACATAGCGTTGGTTAAGCCCACTCCGCCTCGCTATCGACGGCCCGTTGTGGAGACTGCCATCGACCATGCGCTCCCGCCAGACGTGAGCGCGCGCGATCGCTTTCAGCAACGCAGGTGCTGGCTTCCCGACGATCTTGCCATCCGATTTGGGTAGTGCGACGAGTCTAACCTCTCCGCCACAGCGTTTCAGCTTCGCCTCAGCTTCCAGTACGAAGAGGTCGTCGCCAGGAACTTGAGTCAAACTCGATGTACGACCCTCAGCTAGGACGTTGCGAAGTTCGGACCTAGCGACATACAGTTCGACCTTTCGTTCTTGCACAATGACCCGTTTGATCGCACCTCTGACAAGTTTGTGAATCTCTGCGGGTGCCACCGAATCCCACTCCTGCGACCATTTCCTTGCGGAAGCAATCAGCTGCTGAGTCACGCCGGGGTTGTCCGACGCCAAACCCAGTCGATCTATGATTTCGTGGTCGGATTGCAGCGCGGATCGCAATCTTGCTAAAACCACACCTTCGATCTCGCCGGCGGGCAGCCTAACGGTGGGACTCGCAGCGCTTTGCAAATTGCTCTTGGCTGATCGACCAACGTAGTAGCGATACCGACGACCTCTCTTCACCGCATGAGAAGGAGTGAAACGGGTGCCCTGCGTGTCCTGCAGCAATCCAGCTAGTAGGCTGGGTGATGTGGCGCGGATGCCGTTTCTGGCCCCTTGACTGTCGCTCCTCAGCTGGGCGGCAACTCGGTCCCAAAGTTCTCGCGACACGATGCCGTCGTGCTCGCCGGTATAGACCTTATCGCGATGGACGATCTCGCCCAAATACAGGCGATTTTTCAAGATCTGGTAAAGAGCGCCTCGGGAGTAGGAAGTTCCCCCGGAACGGTTTCCAACCACACTGACCCTAGCTCTACTTTTTATACCTCGCTGGTCGAGATAGAGCTTCAGCTTGGAGACGCACCCCAGCTCCAGATACAGTCGATAGAGATCGCGGACCAACTTAGACTCTTCCGGCTTCACGACTAGCTTTCGCTCCTTTACTTCATATCCGAGCGGGGGCACGCCGCCCATCCACATACCTTTGCGCTTCGATGCAGCAATCTTGTCCCTGATTCTCTCCCCCGTGACTTCCCTCTCGAACTGGGCGAAGGAGAGCAACACATTCAGGGTCAGCCGCCCCATCGAACTAGTGGTGTTGAACTGTTGGGTGACGGACACGAAGGAGACACCGCGAGCATCGAGGGCTTCGACGATCTTGGCAAAGTCGGCCAAGCTGCGGGTGAGCCGATCTACCTTATAAACAACGATGGTATCGATCCTGCTGGCATCGACGTCTGCGAGCAGCCGCTTGAGAGCCGGCCGTTCTAGATTCCCGCCTGAGAATCCACCATCGTCATATCTTGTCGGAAGCGCCTTCCAGCCTTCCTGGCGCTGACTCAGGATGAAGGCTTGACAGGCCTCCCGCTGGGCATCGAGAGAATTAAACGACTGTTCCAGACCTTCCTCGGACGATTTGCGGGTATAGACGGCACAGCGAACTAGGGGTTTGTGGTCCACGCTCATTTTGGCCTCGGGGAA
>Ga0210396_10005201_pt1 | contig 12620 bp, 10 predicted proteins | sample IncBWH17OmetaG_FD_155466 | JGI IMG/M metagenome (GOLD analysis project Ga0210396, IMG submission 155466) | Forest soil microbial communities from Barre Woods Harvard Forest LTER site, Petersham, Massachusetts, United States - Inc-BW-H-17-O ...
TCCGGGCCGGGCCAAACCGACGGCTAAGCGACCCTAAGCGACGCAGCCGGGGCAATCTCACGCACTCGTGGGGCGGTTTACCTGTTGGTTTTAGGTTAATGCGGGCTCTATTGCTGCTTTCGAGCCGCCGATAGTCGATACTGTGACTATGCCCCGCCCCTCCAAGCCCCTAATCCGCCGTGACGCCGTCGTGGAAGCGTCGCTGCGCATCATCGATACGGAGGGCCTAGACGCGTTCAGCCTGCCCCGGCTCGCGCGGGAGCTCAATGTGCAGGCGCCGTCGCTCTATCACCACTTTGAGGACAAAGCGGAGATCTTGAGGGCGGTGGCGCGGGCAATCGTGGTCGAGACACGCTTGCCCGACCCCAAGTCGGTGCCCAATTGGATTGAGTGGCTTGTCGCGCTGAGCTTGGCATTTCGTGAATCGATAATGCGCCACCACAATGCTGTGCCGCTGTTACTGCAGTTCATGCCCCGCGATGTGCTGATCCGCAATTACAACGAGTCCGCAATGTATCTGATCGAGATCGGTGTGCCGCTGGAACAAGTGGTGTTGATCCTAGACGGCCTGGACAAGTTGACCCTGGGTGCCGGTATCACCGAGGCGATGCACGGCGACGAGGGGAGAGGCCGCCCATTCGGCAACGCCGATCCAGCCACCGAGCCGGTGTTGGTCGCGGCGGTGGCCGCCAATCAGCGATCCGCCACGGGCGGGTTCGCCGAGGCCATCCGCAGTTTCCTGCGCGGTGCGGCGCCGGGTGTGCCGGAGACGGCGCCGCCCCCGCAGCATTGGGGCGACTTCGGCTCGGCTGCAACGGATCTCGAGGAGTCGACAGTCTCCTAGATGCTTCACCCGGCCGCTTGCGTGTGTTGCATCAGCTCGGGGTGAGCGTCACGGATTTGGCGTCGCGCAATCTTGCCGCTGGCCATCCGAGGTAATGGCGTGGGCTCGACGATGACGTGGCGCGGCACCTTGTAACCGGCGAGATGCGCGCGACAGTGTTCGGTGACTGCCTCTGGTGTCACGTGCTTTTCGGTGTAGATGATCGCCGCGGGTGCCTCACCGAATGTGGCGTCGAACGCTGACACCACGCAAGCCTCGATCACGCCGGGTATCTCGGCGACCACCGCCTCGATCTCCGAAGGGGCGACATTGAAGCCGCCGGTGATGATGATGTCTTTGAGCCGGTCGACGACGCGAATCCCGTGGGCGTCTTTGATCCCGATGTCGCCGCTGTGAAACCAGCCATCGCGCATCGCGGCGGCGTAGGCGTGATCGTTTCGCCAATACCCCGGGGTGATGCCCGGGCCGGAGACGATGATCTCGCCGGGCTCATCGGGATCGCAGTCGCTACCGTCGGGCCGCACGACGCGCAGCCGCGTGAAAACTGTTCCGCGACCGATCGACTCGGGCCGCGCGACGGCCTGATCCTTCGGGTTGATGGTGGAAATCCCGCCCAGTTCCGTCATTCCGTAGGCCTGCTGGACGATCACGCCCTTTTCCAGCCAAGACCTGATCAGCGAAACGGGGGCCGAGGCACCAGCGATCGTCGCCAACTCCAACGCCGACAGGTCAGCCGACTCGAATTCCGGATGGGCCGCCATGCGTTCGTACAAAACGGGAACGCCACAGTGGATTTGGATCCGTTCAGTGGCGAGTCGGTGCAGCGTGGTGGCGGCATCGAAGCCGCGCTCGTAGAAGATCGTCATGCCCCTGATCAACGGGTGCAGGATGTGCCAGAGCAACCCGGGGGCGCCCGACATCGACAGCGTGTAGATGATTCGAGCGCCGGGCCGAAGCGCCGGCTCGGTGATGGCCAGGTCGGCGACAAGGTTGAAGGTGCTGCGGTGGGTAAAGATGACACCTTTTGGGTGTGACGTCGTTCCGCTGGTGTAGACGATTTGGGTGATGTCGTCCGGTTGCGCATCCTCGCGGCGGGGAAGTGGCGGATGCTGTTCGTGGCGCAACGCGACGAAGTCTTCCAGACGCCGCACTTGAGCCGAAGTTCCTTGCACAGCCATCGTGATCCGGTCGCGGTGGGCGTCGTCGGCGAGGACAAGGCAAGGGGTCGAGTCGTCGATCAGATACCGCAACTCCTCGGGGGTGAAGCGGTTGTTCAACGGGACAACGACGGCCCCGAGCTTCAGCGCTCCGATCGCCGAAACGACCCACTCCAGGCTGTTGTCGCCGATGATGCCGACCCGGTCGCCGGGCGCAAGCGCGGCAGCGGTCAGATGCCGGGCGGCATTATCGGTCCACCGGTCCAACGTCTGGTAATCGATGGTGTCGGTGCCGTCGAACACGATGGCCGCGCGTTCCGGGGACTGCCGCGCCCAGTAACTCAAGCCGTCGGTCACCAGTTCGGTCATCGCGTGCGCTCTCCCTTGCGGATTGGGCCACAGCGTCGCGAAAAGCGGTCAACGCCACAGCCGGTGCGGCGTGACCCAGCCGCGGTTCTGATCAACATCCGGCTGGCCCGCATATGCGGCCATCCGGAGAAAACCTTATTTCAGTAGATTAGTAGGTGTCAACGATCACCGCTGCGGTGTGGACACGGCGGCGTCCGCGATCGGTGGCCGGTACACCGACTTCAACGCAACGTAGGGTGCCAGGCCCTCGGGCCCCAGTTCACGACCCAGCCCGCTGGCCTTGACACCGCCAAACGGCCCGACCACGTCGAGGGCGTAGTGGTTGATTCCCACCGATCCGGTGCGCATCCGCGCCGCCAGCTCAGCGCCGCGTTGCGGATCGGCCGTCCACACCGTGCCGCCCAGACCGTAGTCGGAGTCATTGGCGATGGCGATGGCTTCGTCGTCGTCGGCGTAGGGCAGCACGCTCAGCACCGGCCCGAAGATCTCTTCACGGGCAATCGTCATGGCGTTGTCGACGTCGGCGAAGACCGTCGGTTCGACGAACCAGCCCAGGGGCTGATCGGCCGGGGAGCCGCCTCCGGTAGTCAGCCGCGCGCCGCTGGCTCGGCCGCTGTCGATGTAGCCGAGCACGCGGGCACGTTGGGCCGCGCTGACCAACGGCCCGATCTGGGTGGCCTTGTCCAGCGGATCGCCGACGTGCAGCCCGCGGACTGTGTCGGTGACCGCATCGACGACCTCGGCGTAGCGTGACCGCGGCGCCAGGATGCGGGTACTGGCATGGCAGGTCTGGCCGTTATTGGGCAGGCAGATGTCGGGCAGCGCGGCGACAAAGGCGTCTAATTCGGCGTCGTCGGTGACGATCGCCGCGGACTTGCCGCCAAGCTCCAGCGTGACCGGCCGTAGCAGCCGCCCGCAGATTTCGCCGATCACCCGTCCGGCGGCGGTCGAGCCGGTGAACGCGACCTTGTCGACCCTGGGATGCGCGACCAGCGCGGCACCGGCCTCGCGGCCGCCGGGGATCACGTTGAGCACTCCGGCGGGCAGGCCGGCCTCGATCGCGGCATCCGCCCACGCGAAGGCGTCCAGTGCTGTCTCCGGCGGCGGTTTGAGCACCACGCTGCAGCCGGCGGCCAGCGCTGGGGCGATCTTCATCGCCGCCAGGCTCATGGGGTAGTTCCACGGGACCACCGCCGCGATCACCCCGACGGGTTCGCGGCGCACGCTGACCTGCGAAAGCGCGCCGGCCCGCACGTCTTCGTCGTCAATGTGTTCGGCCAGTCCGGCGTAGTAGTTCAGCGCGATGGACGGGAAAAAGCCGTTGGCGCCCAGGGAAAGTCGGCGCGGCATACCGTTTTCGCGGCTGACCAGAGCGGCGGTGTCCTTGGCGCGCGCCTGCAGCGACGTCGCCATCGCGCGCATCACCTCAGCGCGCTGGGCCCCCGATGTGGCCCCCCACGGACCGCGCAGCGCCTCTGCTGCGGCGCTCACCGCGGCGTCGACGTCGGCGGTGCCCGCCAATGCCGCGCTGCCCAGCACGTTGCCGGTGGCCGCTTCGAGCACCTCAGTGGTGCCTGTCGGTGCAGACGCGGGCAACCACGCGCCGGCTATGAAGAACGCATCCCTATCCAGGCTGATGTCGCTGATACTCAAGGGCCTAATGCTAGTAGGTTTAGAGGATTGGGGCAATGCGGTCGATTCTGTCGGCAACCGGTGGAGTCAGAGGGTGTCGGCGCTGCCGAACAGGGCGGTGGACACGACCGGGTCGCCGGGGCCGCCGGTCATCAGCGACAGCGCTGCTCCGGGAACCTGATTGGGCGACGTGCCGCGGATCTGGCGGACGGCTTCGTTGACCAGGCTCATCCCGTGGATGAAGCCTTCGGCGAGGTTGCCGCCTGAGGTGTTGATGGGCAGTGTGCCATTGGGCGCGATGAGGTTGTCGAACGTGATGAACTCAGCGGCGTTTTCCAGGGTGCAAAAGCCGTGTTCGATGATCGCTGAGACGCCCATGCCGGTCATGTTCTCGTAGATCTGCGCAACGTCGACATCGCCGGGGTGGCATCCGGTTTCGGACCACAGCCTTTTCGCGACGCCCTGAAAACCCGCCGACCAGTACGGGTTGTGGTTCTCTTCGAGCATTCCCCATCCGCGCGCCGCACCCATCGGCGCGCCGAGCAGGTAGGCCGGCGGCTGGCGCAGATGGGGGGCTTGCTGGGCGGAAACCATGATGCATGCCACCCCAGCGTCGTTTTCGCGCGAGCAGTCGAATAGACGATAGGGCTCTGAGATCCACCGTGATGAACCGTATTTCGATTCGTCGAGCTCGATTCCGCGTCCAACCGCGGCCGGGTTGCGCCGCGCGTGATAGTACGACGCCAGCGCCATGTCCCGCAGTGTGCGCGCCGGTACCCCTTCGGCCTCGATGAGCCGCATCGAGCGCATAGCGCACATCTGCGCGGGTCCGTCTAAACCGTTGACAAGTTGCTGGGCAGCCGTATCGTCCTGGGCGACAGCAACACGCAAGCGTTGTCCGCCGGTTTCTGACATTGCCCGATATACGGCGACCACGTTCGCCTGGCCGGTCACGATTGCCGTCGCGGCCAGCCCTAAAGCCCCCGGGATGCCACCACCGTGGGTCCATACCAGCGCGCCGAACCGGAGCTCTCTGGTGTTGAGCGCGGGCATCATGCGTTGCCCATCGTTACGTTCGGAACCGTAGGACACAAATCCGTCGATATCCGCGGGATCGATCCCGGCGTCTTCGCAAGCCGACACGATAGCTTGCAGCGCAAGCTTGAGGGCGGCCTGTCCGGAGGTCCCGCGCTTGTAGAACGGTGTCTGGCCGATTCCGACGACTGCTGTGGTTCCACGGAGCACCGTGTTGATTGCATTGCTCATAGTGCGGGTCTCACTTTGCGGTCAGTTCCCAACGAATCGCCGCGTATCCCTTGGTTTTTGCCGATGGCGCATCGATGTGTCCGCGAACCGCCGCTCCGATGCCCAATTGCTTTTCGGGGCCGCGCAGCACGCCGACGACCCGGGCGCCCTCGGCGGCCGGAATCTCAGCTAACACCACGACATAGGGCACATCGGGCGTGCGCTCGGCGGTGCGATCGAACGTGTACCAGCAGCGTGTCCAGGCGTAGACGGTGCCGACCGGATCCACGGGTTCCCACAACACCTGCCAGCACCCGCATTGCCCACAGCGGAAGTGCGCCGGCCATATCCATCGTCGGCAGTCCGCGCAACGAGGAAGCTCAAAGATGCCTTCCTCCAATGCTTCCCAATAGCGGTCGTCGGCGCAGATCCCGCCGGTGATTCGGTGGGCGTGAAAGCTGTACTGCACGGCAGGCGATTCACCGCCTTCTTGGCTGTCCGACTGGAGTTCCTTCTGCCGGAACGAAATTGGATCGCATGGGCCGGTTATGCTGTCGGCGCCTCAGGGGTGAAGCGAGTGTGCAATTCCAGCACTCCGCGCACTTGCGCGGTGTTCGATATCGACGATCGGTCGGGATCGGGCTCGATATCGGGTAACCGACGTAGCAGCTCCTCGAAGGCAATGCGCAACACAACGCGCGCCAGATGAGAGCCCAGGCACCGATGCGGTCCGGTGCCGAACGAGAGGTGGCGGTTCGGTGTGCGGGTCACTTCCATGTTGTCGGGGTTGTCGAACTCTCGTCCGTCGCGGTTGGCGGCGGCGAGGATCACCAACATCTGATCGCCGGCCCGCAGCCGCACGCCGCCCAGTTCGGTGTCGTGCACCACGCTGCGTCCCGCGGAGACGGCGGCCTCCATCCGCAGTACTTCCTCCACTGCCGCGGGTATCAAACTGGGGTCTGCGACCAGCGCCGCCCGCTGCTCCGGGTTCGCCCCCAAATGCATGATGCCCCAGGCCAACGACCCCTGGGTGGTATGGAGGCCGGCGATGAGTAGCAGCATGAAGATGTTGCACAGCTCGTCGTCGGTGAATTGTCGCAGCTCACCGTCGATCTCGATGTCGCTGTTGATGATCGATGCAGTCACGTCGGATGCGTCCGCTGACCCGGTGCGCCGGTCGGCGACCACCGCGGCGAAGTAGCTCATCATCCTGCCGGCCGCTTCGGTCCGGGCGGCCATGGACTCCTCCTCGCTGGCGCCCGGTATGCCGTGCAGCGTGGTGTCGGTGGCCTCGGTGAACATCGGCGCGTCCTGCAGCGGCCAGCCCATCAACGCCAGGAACACCCTCGCCGGCACCTCATGGGCGAATTCGGCGATGTACTCCGCCGACCCGCGCGCGGCGAAACCGTCGATCAACTCGGTCACGATGGCGCGGATCTGGGATTCCAGCGCGTTCATGCGGTTCGGGTTGAAAAGTGGCTGCAGCGCGTGCCGGAACACCGTGTGCACAGGTGGGTCGTACTCGAGGGGGATGAACTTGCCGAAGCCGTGCGGCACCAGGTTGTTCGGATAGCTGGAGAAGCGGGCGGGGTCGCGCAGCACCTCGGCAATCTCGTTGTACCGGGTTACGATCCAATGCCCGCCGTAGTACGGGGAGTAGACCACCGGGCCGACGGCGGCCAACTCCAGAACGTGCTGCTGGAACACGTCTTCCGGCGCGGCCAGTGTGGGATCGTAAACGTCGAAGTCGACGACGAGATCTGCGGGGACTGCGTTGGTGGAAGTGGTCATAACCGAGCTGGCTCCTGCCGTAGCCTTTGTTGCGCTGACCAGGGGGCTGCCCTAATGGCCCGCGTAAAGCGTCCGCGCCTTTGTGCGCGCCGCCGACCGATTGCCGCCGAGGGAGCGGTCAATGCCCATAACTTATGAGTATAGGTAAACTGTGTCAAGCGTCACCGCGGACTCCTCACTGCGGGTCCGCGGCATCGCCTCAACCGGCGGGGAGTACCGCCGTTGGGGTGGTCTTTGTTTGTCGGAGCGAATGGTGTAAACCTAGTGGTAGTAGGTATTGAGATAGCGCGTTGACATGGCGGATCGCAAGGAGGACGCGGCGGTGACACAGTCTTTGACGGCGTCGCAGGGACGCATATGGAAGATGCTCAATCACTTGAAAAATGGCACCACGGACGAATACGAGCAGGTGGTCGCCGTGCAGCCCGGCGAGTTCACCGATCCGGCGATCGCGGCGCGTGAACGCGAATTGGTGTTCGGCAGGGTGCCGTCGATTGTGTGCCACGGCTCCGAGATAGCGCGTCCGGGTGACTTCCTCACCGTGCAGATGCCGCGCAACAAAGTCCTCGTGGTGCGCCAGCGGGACGGCAGCGTGAAGTCGTTCGTCAACCACTGCCGGCACCGCGGTGCGCTGCTTGAGGAGCGGGAGCGCGGTAGCTGTCGACTGTTCTCCTGCGGATACCATCGCTGGTCTTATGATCCCGACGGCTCCCTGCGTACGGTGACGCGCGGGAATACCTTCGGCGACGTGGACCGCGCCCAGCACGGCCTCATCCAGCTGCCCACCCAGGAGCGCCACGGGCTGGTATGGATGGTCGACGAGGCCACCGCGTCCATCGATGTGGCCGAATGGCTGGGCGAAGCCGTCGACGAGATGCTGGCCGGCTACCGGATCGATCGGCTCATCACCTTCCGCAGCGCGGGTTACGACGAGCCGGTTAACTGGAAGATCATGCAGGACGCGTTCATTGACAACTACCACATCCAATACGCGCATCCCAATTCCGCCGGCAAGCACGTATACACCAATGTGCAGACCGTCGAAGACTACGGCCGCCATGCCCGCATGACCACCCCCCGCAAGTCGATCGACCGTGTGCTGGACGACGACCCGTCGGTCGACCTCCTGGCGAAACACGTCATCGACGGGCATTTCCTATTGCCCAACAGCACGTTGCTTCGCCAGACCACCCACTTCGAGTTGTTGACGTTTCGGCCCCATCCCAGCGTGGCCGGCCGGTGCCACATGGAGATGCGGACGCTGGTGCCTACCGTCGAGGACGCCGGGATGGATAAGGCGGATTGGCAACGGCTTTGGGACAAGAATTGGGCCATCCTGCAAGCGGTGCTCTACGACGAAGACTTTCCGCTGCTGCGGGGATCGCAGGGAGCCATGGAAAGCGCGAACGCGGGGCCCATGCTGTTGGGGCGCAATGAATTGGTGAACCACATATTCCGCCGAGAGTTGCATAAGCTCACTTCGTGACGAACGCTGACGGGACTGGCGCCCATAACTCCGCGCATCCGCCTTCGGGCACCCACGACTTGAGCGGTATGACAGTTGTCGTCACCGGGGGCAATAACGGCATCGGCGCCGCGCTCGCTCGGGGTGTGGGGCTTGCCGGGGCCGCGGTGGCGATCTGGGCCCGAAACGACGAGCGCAACCAAGCGATGGTGGCTTCGTTGCGCGCCGACGGCGTTCAAGCCTGGTCGGTGGTCTGCGATGTCGCCGCCGAAGACGATGTCGAGCGGGCGATGGACGCCACCCTACAGCGCTACGGCCGTGTCGACAGCCTGTTCGCCAACGCCGGTATTGCCGACACCACTCCGTATGTGGACACTACCTTGGCCGACTGGCAGCGCGTCTTGCGAACCAATTTGGACGGCAGCTTCCTGACTACGCGCGCGGCCGCACGGCACATGGTCGACAACGGTGCCGGGTCGATCGTCGTGGTGTCGTCGACGGTGTCGCGTTACGGAGCCGCCCGGCAGGCGTCGTACGCCACGACCAAAAGTGGTCTGGTCGGCCTGGGCCGAACCTTGGCCGTGGAGTTGGCCCGCCACGGCGTCCGGGTCAACATCCTGATACCGGGGTGGACCGTCACAGCGATGACCGAGAAGTCGCATGCCAACGCGAAGTTCTTGCAAGCCACAACTGCACGAACTCCACTGCGCCGCTGGGCAACTGCGGATGACTACTACGCCGTCGCAGCGTTTCTGGCGCACCCTGGTCTGACCTTCCACACCGGCAATGAAGTGGTCGTCGACGGCGCCTACAGCGTCTTCTGAACGCCGGACGCGCAGTTGGAAAATTGAAAGGTGGAATCGGCGGTGTCGACGAGCGATAGCGTGCTTGATCTGTTCCGCAGCACGGGTCGCGTCGCAGTCGTTACCGGTGCGGGTCCAGCTATATCACCGGCTCCACCATCGCCGTCGACGGTGGCACCTCGGGTCATTGACGTCGGTGGACGCGGCCAGCACGGTTCACGCCGCCTGAAGTGCCGCTCAGGCGGCAGGCATAAACGCAGGCAGCACAAACGTTTTCAGTAGTAGTCGGGTGCTTGGATCGTCGGCGCTGGCAACATCGCGGTTCCCCAGCAAAATAAATTGCACCACCGCCAGCCACTCGCCGACCGCCATTACGTCCAAGTCCGAACGGATTTCGCCGCGTTGGGCTGCCCGGCGGAGCACTGGCGCCCACATCTCGGCCGTCAATTCGGCGGCGAGTGCGGATCCGTTGACGATTGAGCTTGTCACATCGAGGTATTCGGGGCCAACCAGAGTCCGCACGATCGGGTCCCTGCGGCCGTGGTCGATAAGATACAACAGCCCTTCGACGAGTTGTTCAGGGAACGACTCGAACCCGAAGATGTAGTCGCGGGCTCGGTCGAACAGCATCCGCGCGCGCCGCTCGATCAACGCGCCCAACAGGTTATCGCGGTCGCCGAAATAGCGGTACACGGTGGGCCGGGAGACGCCGGCTTGCTTGCCGATGTCGTCCATCGTGGTCTTCGAGACGCCGTAGCGCGCAATCACGATCTCGGCAGCGGCCAAGATCTGCCGACGTGCCTCAGTGGCGTCGCCGCTGAGAACGCTGCTATTGGTGTGCCGCCCGATCCTGCCCTGCGGGGCGTGGCTGCGCGATGCTGCCGGCGGTGACAGCGCGCCCGCGTTGGGCCCGGCCTCACCTCGCGCGGGTAAATCGTTGGCCGATGTCATGGTATTCCTCTCGGACGGCCCGTTTGGCGATCTTGCCGCTGGGCTGCCGGGGCAGTGGCTCCGACCGCAGCACCACGTAGCGCGGCACCTTGTAGTCGGCCAGCAGTTGTTCGCAGTGCGCGATTACGGCGGCCTCGTCGAGGCCCTGGGCTTCGGGCGCTACCGTGATGATCGCTGCGGGAGTCTCGCCGAAGCGCGGGTCGGCCGCGGCGATGACCGCGACCTCGGCCACGCCGTCAAGGCTTGCGATGGCCGCCTCCAACTCCACCGGTGAGATGTTGATTCCGCCGGAAATGATCAGGTCTTTGATGCGGTCGAGAAAGGTGATGCGCCCCTGTGCGTCGCGTGTTCCGACATCCCCGCTGTGTAGCCAGCCGTCACGAATCGCGGTGGCGGTGGACTCCGGATCGTCCCAATACCCCGGGGTGACCCCGGGGCCGCGCACCACGATCTCGCCGTGCTGACCCGGTGGGGCCGGCGAGCCATCGTCGGCCATCACCGCCACTTCGGTGAAGATCGAGCCGATGCCGCACGAGTCGGGGTGGGCCAGCGCGTCGGCCTTCTGCGTGGCGGTGGCGACGCCTCCGGCCTCGGTCATTCCGTAGATCTGGCGCAGCAACACCCCTTTGTCGGCCCAGCGCTTCAGGAGGTCGGTCGGCACGGCGGCGCCGCCGACAATCGCGGTCTGCAGCGAGCTCAGGTCGGCATCTTCGAATTCATCCGCGCGAGAGAGAGACTCGAAGATCAGCGGGACTCCGAAGATCGCGCGCACCGAGTGCTGTTGGATCAGGTTGACCGCGCGGGACGGATTGAGTTCCGGCTCGACGACCAGGGTTCCGCCCAGCACCGTGGTGATCAGCAGTCCGTACACCAGGCCCGGGGTGAATGCCAGCGGCAACACCAGCAACGTTACCGTGCCCGGCCGGAAACCCTCCTCGGTCAGGGTGTTCTCCAGCACGATGGCCAGCAAGGTGTTGCTGGTCAGGACGACACCTTTGGACAGGCCGGTGGACCCGCTGGTGAAGATCACCGCGATCGGCTCCTCGCCGGCACGGTCGACGCGGAAATCGTCGGGATCACCGGTCCGCTCCGCGTCGACGCTGTCAAAAGACAGCACCGCGAATTCGCGGCCGGCTTGGCGTGCCTCGTGTGCGATCGCGGTATGGGAGGGCGCGGCGATCAACATGCTTAGCCCGGCGTCGTCGGCGATCTTGCGGACCTCGCCGGGCTTCAGGCGGGCATTGAAGGGCACCAGGACCGCCCCGGCCTTCATGATCGCCAGCGCCGCCACCGGCCACTGAAGTGCGTTGGGCGCCAGCAGGCCGACGCGGTCACCGGGCTTTACGCCATCATCGGCCAGCCGCCGGGCCAACCGCCCGGACCAGTCGTGCAGTTGCCGATAGCTGAGCTGGTCGGATCCGAGGAGGATCGCGGGCTGGTCGCCCTTGGTTCGTGCCCACCAGTGCAGTGCGGATCCGACTGTCGCGGCCATATTCTTCCTCGATTCTCAGATTGTGGCTGCCGACCCGAACACCGTCGAGCTGACCAGCGGGGCCATCGGACCCCCGATCAGCAGTGAAATATCGGCACCAGCAACAGCAGTAACAGGATTGGGCGAGCCGCCGCGGATCTGACGGACTGCCTCGGCGACCAGGCCGATGCCGTGCACGAATCCTTCGGCGATGTTTCCGCCCGCGGTGTTGATGGGCAGGCGACCGCGCTCGACGGTCAAGTTATCGACCGTGAGAACCTCACCGGCGGCCGGCCCAGGTGGGCACAGTCCGTGATCGATCATCGACGCCACCGCGGGCCCGGTGAAGTTCTCATACACCTGCGCCACGTCGACGTCGGCGGCGGTGAGTTCAGCACCGTCCCACAGTCGCTTCACCAGTGCGGGATGAAATCCCGCGCTGGTGTAGTTGTTTTCGTTTTCGACTGACTCGGTCCAGCCCGCGGCGGCGCCCTGCACGCCGGACAGGATGTACGCCGGCACCCCGCGGTAGTCGCCGACGCGTGCGCCGCTGACGACTAAAATTGCTGTGGCGCCGTCATTTTCACGTGAGCAGTCAAAAAGTCGTAGCGGTTCGGAAATCAGCCGGGCGCCCTGGTAGCGGTCGTGGTCGAGCGGTTGACCGCAGGCGACTGCGCGCGGATTGTTTTGGGCGTGGTGGTAACCGGCCAGCGCCACTGCCTCCAGCGTCGAGGGCGGCACGCCGTCGACCTCGAGCATCCGTTGCGTGCGCATCGCACACACCTGGGCGGGAGCCAGCATGCCGTGAGCGCCATAGAGGTGGCCCATGTGCCCCTTGTTGTATGCGCCGCGCCCATCGGTAGCCTCCGATAGGCCCCGGTAGACCGCCACG
>Ga0210396_10005206_pt1 | contig 12617 bp, 9 predicted proteins | sample IncBWH17OmetaG_FD_155466 | JGI IMG/M metagenome (GOLD analysis project Ga0210396, IMG submission 155466) | Forest soil microbial communities from Barre Woods Harvard Forest LTER site, Petersham, Massachusetts, United States - Inc-BW-H-17-O ...
GAACAGCTTCATGTCCGAGTTGATCTTGGCGAACCAGCCGAGACCGGAATTGGAAAGCCCATCCGACAGGTTATCCGCGTTGATATCGGTTTGGTACACGTTGAAGTTCGTCGTGGCGTTCCACCATTTGACGATTGGGATCCGCACGATGACCTCCGCGCCGTAGGTATTGCTGTAATTGCCGTTCTCATACGTGCTCAGCAGGGTATCGTTGGACAGCGGTTTGTTAAAGGCCATCATCGGGTCCAGCGTGTTCTTGAGATACAGTGTGGTATTCACGCCGATGTTGGACAGCCGGGTATTATAGGCCAGCTCTACGAGATTGGTGCGCTCCGGCCGGATATCCGGGTTACCCACCTGGGGGTTCTGCGGATTGGTGTAGTTCGTTTGCGGGGTGATCTGCCACCATTGCGGGCGGTTCACACGCCGGGAGAAATTGAGGTGCAGGTCGTTGTCCTCGTCGAATTTCTCGGTGAGGTATACACTCGGGTAAAGCCCGTTCATATCATAGCCGAAGTTCTTGTTCTCGTCGAGGAGATGTCCCTGATAGGTATAACGCTCGAATCGCAGCCCGGCCTGATAGCTGAACTTACCCAGCGTTTCGTTGAAGCTGGAATAGGCCGCATAGGTATTGTCGTTATAGCTGTAGTTGTAGCTGGCGTTCGTATCCACGACAAAACCCTGGGCCAGGCCGTCCTGGAAGTCGAGATAGCTGCGGCTGCCATGGAGGATGGTCTTGACGCCGGCTTCCAGTTTAGCGTTGCCGTTCAGCAGGGGATCGGTATAATCGGATTGCAGGGTCAGGTTATGGGCATTGCCGAAACCCGAATAGTCCTGAGGGTAGGGGCTGCCCAGCGCTGCGCCGGTCTTGTCCAGGTATTGCATGTCATAGCCGCCGTGGTCGACGCCATGATAGGTCTCCAGGGCGGCGCTGGCCGTCAGCTTCTCGCTGGGCTTATTAAAGGTGTGGGCGTAATCGAAATTGGAATGGGTGAAGACGAAGTGGCTGGCATCATACGAAGTCCGCGAGCCGGTGGAGTCGAGCGTGCCGCCTTTCTCCAGGAAATCGGTGGTTTGGGTACCGCCGGTAGGATGATAGCCGAAACCGACATTGCCGGAGAGGCTAAAAGTGTTGTGCCTGTCCATGTTATAGTCCACACCTGCCCGGAAGCTCTGGAAGGGGCCTATCTGAACGGTATGTCCGTGCTGGATCGTCGTGCTGTTGTCAGCGAGATCGTTGAGGGTCGTCGTCGTATTGGAGACGGAACGATGCTCATGCTGCATCATGTTGAAGGTGAAATTCCATTTGTGTTTGTAGACATTCAGATTGGCGAAGGCATAGGTCTCGCCAAGCGTACTTCCTACTCCCGTGACGGAGCCGTTGAGTCCGGGTTTGCGGTCCCTTTTCAACACGATATTCACGATGCCATGGTTGCCCTGCGCATCATATTTTGCAGAGGGATTGGGCATGACCTCGATGCTCTGGATCTGGTCCGCCGGGATCTGGTCCAGCGTTAGTGAGGTCTGTTTGCCATCGAGCAGGATGGTCGGGGAACCGTTGCGCAAGGTGACGTTACCCGTGGCGTCTACGCTCAACGTGGGCACCTGCCGCAGGGCATCCTGTGCGGTGCCACCCTTGCTGGCCAGGCTTTGTGTGACGTCGAAGACTTTTTTGTCGACTTCGGTCCGGAACACGGGCCGGTGGGCGACGACCGCTACTTCCTGCATCTGCGTGGCCGCCGGCGTCAGCTTAATGACACCCGTATTCAATGGAGCACCATGTGCGCCGGAGATGGTCCGGGTGAATGGCTTGTAACCCACGACGCTGATCTCCAGAACGCAGGGCGCTTCCGGGAGATTCCTGAGCGTAAAATCCCCATCGGGCTGACTGATGACTTCAGCGGCTATAGAAGAGTCTTTACGCAGGAGGACGACAGTGGCTTGCTGGATCGGCTGTTTTGTTTCGCCGTCGATGATCTTTCCGCTAAGGATGGGGCCGCCCGGATGGGCCGGTGACTTCGTTTGGGCGCCTGCTACAACTGGTAAGAAGAACAGCAGCGCATACATATAGCTTTTCACGGGAGCGAAATTAAATCAAAATCGTTTTAGCAAATAGCCAAATATTAACCGTTCGTGTAGGTATCTTCGCGTTAAACCATTTTAGCATGGCACCAGATCCTGAGGTTTATAAAAATATGTTAAAGGAATTGGGCGCAAACGTCCAACTAGTCGCTGTTTCCAAGACTAAAACGGTCGAAGAGATTTTAACCTTATACGAACAGGGCCAACGGGATTTTGGCGAGAATTATGTGCAGGAGCTGCTGGATAAACAGGCCCGGTTGCCCACCGATATCCGTTGGCATTTTATCGGGCATCTGCAATCCAACAAAATAAAATACATTCTCCCTTTTGTCTACCTTATTCATGGAGTAGACAGTTTGAAATTGTTAAATGAGATTAACAAACAGGCCGGCAAGACCGGTGGGCTCGTGGACGTGTTGTTGCAGGTACACATTGCCCGGGAAGAAACGAAATTCGGATTCGATGCTGCCGAGGTCGGGGAGGTGATGCAGGCGGCGCCGGCGATGACTGCTGCCCGGGTTCGCGGGCTGATGGGCATGGCTTCGAATACGGAAGACCCTGCAGCGGTCTGGGCGGAGTTTCGGGGATTGAAAACGCTGCTCGACCGGTGGTTCCCTGCGGGTGGTATTCTGTCCATGGGCATGAGCGGCGACTATCGTATCGCCATCGAAGAAGGGAGCAACATGGTGCGGATAGGCAGTCTTTTATTTGGCGCACGGAAATGATCGGCCGCGACGGCCGCCGTGGCAAGGGTGACGACTTGGCAGACAGCGGGGGAAAGTGTAAATTTGACCCCTATGACAGAAGAGATCAAAAAAGAAGAGGAAAAGTCCCTTAACTTCCTGGAAGAGATCGTTGAAGAAGACCTGGCGGCGGGCAAATACAACAGTATCCTGACCCGGTTCCCGCCGGAACCCAATGGCTATTTGCATATCGGCCATTCCAAATCGATCGTGCTGAATTTTGGCCTGGCACAGAAATATGGCGGGAAGACCAATTTGCGGTTTGACGACACCAACCCCATTACCGAAGACACGGAATACGTGGAGAGTATCAAAGAGGATATTCGTTGGCTCGGTTTTGAATGGGCCAATGAATTCTATGCTTCCGATTATTTCGAACAGCTATATACTTTCGCCGAAGACCTGATCCGCAAAGGGCTGGCTTATGTCGACGACAGCAGCGCCGAAGCTATCGCGCAGATGAAAGGGACGCCTACGGAACCGGGCAAGGCCAGTCCATATCGCGATAGGGACGTCGAGACGAACCTGCAGCTATTCCGCGACATGCGGGCCGGCAAATACAAAGATGGTGAAAAAGTCCTGCGGGCTAAGATCGATATGAGCGCGCCTAACATGCATTTTCGTGACCCCCTGATGTACCGCATCAAACATGCGCATCATCACCGCACGGGAGATGCCTGGTGCATCTATCCGATGTATGATTTCGCCCATGGACAAAGCGATTCCATCGAAAAGATCACGCATAGTATCTGTACGCTGGAATTCGTGCCGCACCGGCCGTTGTACGACTGGTTCATCGAAAAGCTGGACATCTTCCCCTCGCATCAATATGAATTCGCGCGGCTCAACCTCAATTATACCGTGATGAGCAAGCGGAAGCTGTTGCAGCTCGTCAATGAAGGGCATGTCACCGGTTGGGACGACCCCCGGATGCCGACGATCTCGGGACTTAGACGCAGGGGCTATACCCCGGAAAGTATTCGAATGTTTGCAGAAAAGATCGGGGTAGCCAGGCGGGAAAATCTGATCGATGTATCCCTGCTGGAATTTTGTGTTCGTGAACATTTGAATAAGATCGCGTCGCGCCGGATGGTCGTCTTCGATCCGTTGAAGATCGTGCTCACGGATTACGAGCAGGGTGAAGAGTTACTGTCGATCGAAGACAACCCGGAAGACCCCGAGACCACCCACCGGCAGATCCCTTTTAGCAGCGAGCTGTATATCGAGCACGAGGATTTCATGGAGAACCCGCCAAAAAAATTCTTTCGGTTGTCGCCGGGACAGAAAGTACGGTTGAAAGGCGCTTATATCATTCAATGCGACGAGGTGGTCAAAGATGCCAGCGGGAAGATCACGGAGCTGCGTTGCTCGCATTTGCCGGAAAGTAAGAGCGGCGGCGCTCAATCCAATATCAAGGTGCAGGCGACGATCCACTGGGTGAGCATTCCTCATGCCATCACCGCAGAGGTGCGGCTGTATGACCGTTTGTTCCGCGTGGAAGACCCGGCGAATGAAGAAGCGGATTTTAAAGAATACATCAACCCTGACTCGTTACAGGTATTGCCGGCGGCCTATGCCGAGCCGGCCTTGCGGCAGGCGAAATTCGACGAACATTATCAGTTTCTCCGGAAAGGATATTTTTATCTCGACAGGGATAGTTCGGAAGAGAAGATGGTCTTTAACCGGACGTCGACGCTGCGAGATACCTGGGTGAAAGAGCAAAAAAAGGGAGGCTGACGCCTCCCTTTTTTTTATCGATTTCCGCCGCCGCCACGTTGCGGACGATTCTGCTGTTCCCAATCCTGGTATTTTTTGTAGAGATCGGGCCCCAGCACTGCCTGGATACGTGCATTCTGTGCATCCATGAGTGGCTGCATCTTGGCCATCCGGTCTTCCCGGCTCATGCCCTGGTTAGCCGGGTCCATGAAGAGGTCACGCCGTTTCTGGAAGAACTCCATGCTAATGGCTTTCATCGAATCGGCCTGGACCTGGGTGAGGTTCAGATCGGTCTTCATTTTAGCCAACCTGGCTTCCTGCCGCTGACGCATGGCTGCCGTATCCATCATTCCACGCCCACCTTGGGCAAAGGCCGGGGATACAGCGAAAAGCGCTAGGACCAGGGTAGCGCAAGCAAACATTCCAAAACGGGTCCGCGACCCGTTGGCCGAAGGCCAGACATTAGACGGTAGCGGACGATTCGCTATTTTCTTGGCAGCGAATCGTTCGCGCATTTTACTGTTCATGATTCAAATAGTTTAATAGTTGATGGAGTACCAAATTTGTGCTAAAAACGCGCGCGCCTATGGGCTTTTACGTAGACGGCAAGTGGTATTTTGGCTTGTCGGTCAATGGCTGCTTTTTTGGCGTGAATATTGATCTGCTAACTTTTATTCCCCCGGGATCCACCGATCAAAAATCTCCTATAATGCATCTGATAATCAACGGATATGAATTTGGGCAGGGATTGCGTATCCTGCTGTGGATAGGCATGCCGGTGACGCTATTCCTCATGATGGTGTCGAGCTGGTTACACTACCGGCGCAGCCGTATTGCCACGCGGCTGCAGTTGTCGATGGAAGGTGGTATAGACGACGGGGGCACGTTCTCCTTAGAGCCGGAGGACCTTTCCGAGGATGGAGGAGGGGATGGACGGGTAGATACAGAGCGGAGTGTGAAGGAAGGGGAAGAGGATTACAAGGACAACTTGTACAAAGGTATCCTCTGGATGAAGGAAAAGTATGAGCAATACCGCGATCTGGCCGATGAACGCTATGATCGGCTCAAGGAACAGCTGACCCGGATGGAAAAAAAATACGAAGACCTGCTGGCGAAGGTCCAGCAGGTCGATCCCGGTTTGCTCGAGACGGCGTCGCCGGTTTCGGCGAAGCTACCCGCTTCGCTCGAAGGGCCGGCATGGACCGGGAGGACCGGGTTGGCGGAAGAGTTTCCCGTAGAGCGGGGACCGCGTGAATTCAGCGGCGAGACGGAGATCGTTGTAGAGCGGGCGGAGGCCAGCGGCGACCGCATCCGCATCCAGGAACTGGAGGAGCAGCTGGCGCGGACCCAACAGCGGTTCGACGAGGAGGCCGGCAGGCTGCGGTATCAGCTGGAAGAAGCGATCGGCCGCGGGCGCAGGCTGCAGGACGAGAAGAATGCCGGGATGGAGGCGAACCGGCTGTTGGAGCAGCAAGTGCTGCATTCCAGCAGACAGCTGGAAGAAAAACAGCGGATGATCGCGGATCTGGAAGGGCAGCTGACAACGGATCGCCTGAAGATAGATGAGCTCGTGACCAAGCTCCGTAACAATAGCCAGCTGCTGATGAACATCTACATGGAGCTCGACAAATCCCTGCATTTCAGCGACACCCCGCCGCAGGGGTAGGGGCCGCGTGGGCGATCCAGGGGCCGCGGCTGATACGGGCCGCGTGGGCCGGGTTCCCTCCCGGGAACAGGTGTCCCGATCTGGGAAAATCTCAAAAAAAGGAAAGTTTGTATCGCCTTCATTGGCAGTAGGTTGTATTTGGGCAAACCGATTGTAGTCTTTGCCATACAACCTATATGCATGAAAGCCATTACCGTACTTGTGATTGCCGGACTTTGGATGTCGACGGACGCCCGGGCGCAGACCGCGGCTTCATGGAATTTTACGGGTAGTTCCGCGGCTGCGAACACTATCGGCGCCAATATTACGGCCAGCAGCGTCACCATGGGCTCCGATGTCACCGGCGGCGCCCAGTTCAGTGGGGCCGATTTCTTTGGGCAGGATGGCTGGCCCGCTACGACTACCATCGATCCCAGCGCTTATATGCAGTTCGTTATTAGCCCCAGCAGCGGTTATTACCTCCAGCTGAACACGCTTTCCTTGCAACTTCGGCACAGTACGCTGGGTACAGCCGCCGGATCGGGGCCTACCAGCTGGCAGCTGCGCTCCAGTGTCGACAACTATACCAGTGTGCTTTCCAGTGGCACGCTGACCACCGCCTATCAAACCTTTACCGTTACGCTTCCCGGCAGTTTCCCCGGGGTCATGGGCCCGGTGACGTTTCGGCTTTACGGCTATAATGAGATTATGACCGCCGGCGGTTCTAACCGGTTCGTCACTGACGCCATCACGGTCAAGGGCAGCGCCGTCGCCGGAACGCTGGCGGCGCAATCCATCGATCTTAGCGCCGTGGCCACGGCGCAGGCCGTCAGCCTGCAATGGCAGACCCAGGGATTTGCCGGTGTGACAAATTTCCTGTTGCAGCGCAGTTCCGACGGCATAAACTTCACCACGCTGGAACCCATCACCGGCGCTACGGTCATCGACAACGCGGTGACGCCGGGACAATGGTTTTATCGGATCGAAGCGCAATCGCCCGACGGCAGCAGCTATTTCTCGCCGATCGTCACGGTGATGGTCGATACGGTGTCCCTATCCGGCGCCGGCCCGATCATCAGGGGGGTTGCTGCGCAAGGCAGCCTGGTGCGGACCTTTTTGCATCTGCCCGGTGCCGGCAGCTACCAGTTGAATATTCGTACGATGGATGGCCAGCCGGTCTACCGCGCGGAGATGAGCGGTCAGGGGGGCGATATCCCGATGGATATCGCGTTTGGCTCCCGGGCCCACGGGGTGTATGTGCTAACGCTCACGGGCAACGGCGCGAACAGCAGCCGCGAATTCTTCTATTAAGACACCCGCCGGCTCCGCGAGTGCGGGGGGCGCCGGCTTAGGCTCCGCGAGTGCGGGGTCGTGTTACAACAATTTTTTCGCTTCAAAGCTCAACGCTTCCGACACGACATTCTGTAAAGAGGCCTTGGGATTCTGCATGAGCAGGTCCAGCAGGGCACGGTTCAGATCGGCGCCGGAGGCTTCTTCGGGTAGGAAGGAGGCGATCTGGTTCACGATCAGCTGGTTTTGTTCCTTATAGTCGCGGACGACGCCCCACGCTTCGGTGCTGACATAGATCTGCTGGGTGATATTGTGTTCGAACTCCTGGCGGATGCTCTGGATCAGCAGGCTTTGCATGTCACGGGCGCTGAGACCGGGCGTGTTCACCCGCGCGACCAGGTTGGGCAGGGCTATGCGGTCGGTGAGGAGTATCAGCCGTTCGTAGGCCTGGAGCTGCAGCTGCCGCGTAGGGGTCCCAGCGGCAGTGTCGGGTAGGGTCTTAACCTGTGCGGTCTCGAGCGCCTTCATTTCTCTACGTTGTTTGATCAGCAAAAAAACCAGCGTGCCCGCAACCAGCAGGCCGAAGACGATGGCAATGATAAGATAGGTGGAGTCCATGCGTCAAATGTAAGGTAAAAAGACGCGGGACGCGTCTTGTCCGAAGGACAGACATTAGCTTTTTGTCGGAAATGCGCTAATTTTCGGAAATGCGCATTTCCGACACATTTAATCCTCGCGCTGATGCAGGGTATCCACTTTGCGATAGGCCAAAAAGAACACCAGCGGAAAGATCAGCAGCGAGAAGATCGTGGCGCAGATCAAACCGCCGATGACTACCCGCGCGAGGGGGCGTGAGCTCTCCGATCCGATGCCGGTGGAGATCGCCGCGGGGAGCAGGCCGATGGTCGCCATCAGCGCCGTCATCATCACCGGGCGGATGAGTTCGTTGACCCCTAATTTGATGGAGGTGTATAAGGGGCTTTCGCTATGCCGGATTATTTCCAGGTTGCGTTTGAAGGCCGTGATGAGGAGTACGCCTTCGAGGATACAGATGCCAAAGAGGGCGATAAAGCCTATACCGGCTGAGATGCTGAAATTGGTGCCGGTGATCAGGAGTGCCAGGATGCCGCCCACAACGGCCGTGGGGACGTTCAAAAAGACCAGGCCGGCGTCCTTGAGGTTGCCGAACATCGCGAATAGCAGGAGGAAGATGAGCAGGAGACTTACGGGGACCACCTGTGCCAGTCGTTTGGAGGCGCGTTGCTGGTTTTCGAAATCGCCCTGCCAGACCATGCTATAGCCCTTTTTAAGATTCACGGCGCGGTCGACTTTTTGTTGCGCCTCGGCGATGGTGCTGCCCATGTCGCGGCCCCGGACCGAGAATTTGATGGCGGAATAGCGGCGGTTCTCGTCGCGGAAGATCAGGCAGGGGCCCGTCTTCAGGGTGATGGCTGCGATCTCGTGGACGGGGACCTTGGAGCCGCTTTGAGTCGGGACCAGCAGGTTGCCGATGTCTTCTTGTGTGGCGCGGAACTGTTCGGGGAAGCGGATGCGGATATCGAATTTCCGGATGCCTTCGTAGAGTTGGGTCACGGCTTTGCCGCCGATGGCCATCTCGATGACGGCGTTGGCGTCGGCGGTGCTCACGCCATAGAGCGCCATCTTGCTTTGGTCGAGATCGATGTCCAGCTCGGGCTGGCCGATGTTCTTGATGACGCCGAGGTCTTCGATGCCCTCTACGGTTTTGAGCTGTTTATACACCGCGTTGGACTGGGCTTCCATATAATCCAGCGAATCGCCGTAGATCTTGACGCAGATGGAGCCTTTGACACCCGACACGGCTTCCTCCACATTGTCCATGATGGGTTGGGAAAAGTTAAGGTCGGCACCCGGGATAACGGACAGCGCTTTCCCCATGGTATCGATGAGCGCTTCCTTGGAGATCCTGGGATCCCATTCTTCCTCGGGGTAAAGCGAGACGCCAAACTCATTGTTATAAAAACCGGCGACGTCGGTGCCGTCGTCGGGGCGGCCCGTTTGCGACATGATCCGTCTTACCTGCGGGAATCGCATCATGATGGTCCGCATTTCTTCCGCCTTGGCCACCGAAGTGTCCAGCGAGATGCTATAGGGCAGGGTAGCCCGCACCCAGATAGAGCCTTCGTTGAGCTCCGGCAGGAATTCGGTACCCAATAAATTAAACGCATACAGGCCGATGATGATCCCGATGGACGTAACTGCCAGGGTCAACCGTTTATGCTTGAAATTGAACCGGAAGATGGTCAGGATGACGCGAGTGAGGAAATGCACCATGGGGTTGTGTTTCTCCTTTACGTTTTTACGCAGCAGCACGTTGACAAGCACGGGCACGAGGGTCAGGGTAAAGATCAGGGCCCCCAGTAAGGCGAAACCGAGGGTATAGGCCAGCGGCGAGAAGAGCTTTCCTTCTACCTTTTGGAAAGAGAAGATGGGCAGCAGGGCGGTGATAATGATGATCTTGGTAAAGAAGATGGCTTTGGCCAGTTCGGCCCCGCGTTTCCGGATCATGCCCAGCTTGGACAGGTGGTTGAACCGCTCCATGCCCAGCTCATGCGCTTTTTTATCCAGCAGGACGAACAAGCCTTCCACCATGACCACGGCGCCGTCGATGATGATGCCGAAATCGATGGCGCCCAGCGACAGCAGGTTAGCCGACATGTGCATGTAGTTGAGGCAGATAAACGAGAAAAGCAGGGACAGCGGGATGATGATCGACACGACGAGGGTCGTCCGCCAGTTGAACATGAACAGGGACACGATGAGGGTCACCAGCAGGATGCCCTCCACCAGGTTATGCAAAACGGTATGCGTGGCGTATTTGATCAGGTCTTCGCGGTTGTAAAAAGGGATGAGCCGGGTATCCGAAGGCAGGATGCGGTCGTTGAGCCGTTGGACGGCTTCCTTGATGCCCAGGATCACCGCGTCGGGGTTTTCACCCTTGCGCATGAGGACGATACCTTCCACGGCGTCGGGGTTGGCGCGGAGTCGCCGGTGAGCGGCCTTGATCGTCGTAGACGATCCGCCCGAAGGGCCGACATTAGCCTTGTCCCCGGCTGAACCTGCGGTGTCAGCGGCCTCCTCGATGGCATCGGTGCGGCCGACCTCACCAAGACGCGGCAGGTTGGAGACCTCGACATCCGCGACATCTTTTACGAGCACGGGGATGCCGTTGTTGTTCTCGACGATGATATTTTTAATTTCGTTGATATCGTTCAGGAGGCCGATGCCGCGGACGACATAGGCCTGGGAGTTCTTTTTGATGATGTCGCCGCCGATATTGATGTTGCTTTTGGCCACGGCGTTAAAGACGTCCAGCGGGGTGATGCCCAGGTTGTTCAGCACCAGCGGGTTCACCTGGATCTCATAGGTCTTCACCATCCCGCCGAAGCTGACGATATCGGCTACCCCGGGGACGGCGCGCAGCTCGCGGTCGACGACCCAGTCCTGTAAGGTCTTGAGCTCGCGCGGGTCGCGGAAGCTGCTCTCGATGGTATAGCGGTAGACCTCGCCGGTGGGGCCGGTAGGCGGCTGGACATTGGGATCCACGTTATCGGGGAGGTCGGCGTTATGCAGGAGGTTGTTGACCTGCTGTCGTGCATAGGTGTCCTGGACGTCGTCGTCGAAGATCAGTTTTACCACAGAAAGTCCGAAGATCGTGGTAGAACGCAGGCTGGTCTTCCGCTGAACGGGGTTCATCGCCAGCTCGATGGGGATGGTCACGAATTTCTCCACCTCTTCCGCGCTGCGGCCGGGCCATTGCGTGATAATGGTGATCTCGGTATTGGTGACGTCAGGGAAGGCTTCGATGGGCATGTTCCGGAATGTAACGATGCCGTACACAACGAGCAGGGCAGTGGCAAAGAAAATAAAGTACTTGTTCTTTAGGGAAAACGCGAGTATTCCCTTGAAAATTTTGTTCATCAGTGAGGAGTTTGGCAAGCGGATTTGGTTAATGGTCAGTTAACCGCTCGTTAAATCTACTGATTTCTTTGAATAGTTCAATAATAAAACGGGTGAAAGCGGAAGCCTTCGACCTCGTTCCATTCCAGGGCGGGGGCGGGGGTTTTTATCGTCCGGTTCACCTTGAGGAGGGTGGATGCCAGGGGGGAGAGGCCGTCGATGCGATAGAGATCGGTGTCGAACGACAGATAGAATTGCCTGTACCGCCGGAAATAGGGTACGGGTTTGCCGTCGACTTCCGTGGGATTGGTCACGGCGCCCACCATGCCTTCGGCGCCATAGCCCGCACTAAGGTTCAGCCATTGCGGAAAATGCGCGGAAGCGGGGAGAAACGAGGCGATATTGAAGGAGAGCCAGTAGCTCTGTCCGTTATAATCTTTGAGCATTCGTTGGGGCAGGTTGCTGCCCAGCTCCGCGGGATAATATTTCGGGAAGAGGGTTTCGTGATAGGAATATTTGAGGCTGATGCGTTGTTCGTGCCAGAGCAGCTGCTGGCCTTCGTAGAGGACACAGCCGGCGATATTGGCGAGCATATCGCCTTTGGAGAAGCCCCATTTGTCGGAATGACCGTCCATGATCTCGATCATGCTCATGAACGCCAGACCCGTGGCCGTGCCGACGAGCGCCGCGGTGCCGGCGCGGACGCCTCCCCAGTGGAGGACGTCGCTTTGGATGGCGGCGATATTATAGGCAGTGGTGGCATGACCGACCTTGTCGACGTTGAGCCATTCGTTGTTGTCGTTGAAGTAATGGAATTTGCTGTGCGGGAATTTCTTGTACCAGAGATAGTTGAGACCGATGGTGACTGCTGTGCCGATGGCGGATTCGACGATGATAGTGCCGGTGACGCGGCCGGAGTTATAATGATCGGACGGTTTGAAGAATTCCTGGGCAGTACAATCGGTCCGGACGCCGGCCATCAAAAGGACCGTGACGCCGAGACAAAGAAGAGTTTTGAGGGGTAGCAGGCATAGCGGATGCGCGGGGCGCCGTCTCATATGGGGGTAAATATACCAATACCTTGTTAATTTCAATGGTTTCGCCCTTAACAAATTAGAAACTTCTAATGCACCAGCGCGCGCGTCTTTAATGGTTAATTTTGCAGGACTTGGGAAAACTGACCTATGCCCAAAACACCCGCG
>Ga0210396_10005208_pt1 | contig 12610 bp, 9 predicted proteins | sample IncBWH17OmetaG_FD_155466 | JGI IMG/M metagenome (GOLD analysis project Ga0210396, IMG submission 155466) | Forest soil microbial communities from Barre Woods Harvard Forest LTER site, Petersham, Massachusetts, United States - Inc-BW-H-17-O ...
AAGCCGCTTGATCCCGAGTACGTGCATGCCGCTGCTTCGCAGCAGCATGAGGGGGAAGAAGAGCGGCGCCTGCCAGCGTGCCAGCCACGATGCGAGAGGGCCGGGCCCGTTTCCCGGCGCGTCTGACAAGGCCGGGGCGACTCCTTCGCCGATATCGGGGTCGCGGCCCATCTCGTTGGGATGCGCGTGGTGAGCGTTGTGCTTGGGGACCCACCAGCCAAAGCTCAGCCCGATGAGCACGTTCCCCACGGTGAGGCCGAGCAGGCGATTGCGCCGGCGCGTGCCGAAAACCTGGTTGTGCCCCGCATCATGGCCAATGAAGCCCAGCTGGGTGAACATCATCCCCAGCAACGCGGCGACGGCGAGGGTCGCCCATGAGTTGCCGGCCTTGACGAACAGGGCCCATCCAGCGACGACGCCGAAGATCGTCAGGGTGATCTTCACCCAGTAGTAGCCTGGCCTGCGGTCGAGCAGGCCCATCGACCGCACCTGCAGCGCCAGTGCACGAAAACTAGCCGTCGAAGGATCGGCGGCAACAGACAGCCCGCCTGCGGCTGAGGCGCGGCCAGGCGGCACGGTAAGAAGGCCGGGTGCTGTTCTTTTCATCGCTCTGCCCCCCGGGGGTCTTCCGAGCACACCGCTCGGGGCTGATGTCGCCAGGGTCTAGAGCAACGTGGACACGGATCAGGTGGACTCGGGTCAGCGGGTCAGACGGGTTGCTGATGGACGTAATACGCCGGATTTGTCAACGTCGGCCGGTTTCAGCCTCTTGCCCGGGTGCTGGCTGCTGGTGGGGCCCAGGTCGGTGCGGTACCAGGATCGCCAGATCAGGCGGTGTACGGGGATGAGGCGCGGGATGTCGCGCAGGCCGGGGATGAAGGGGACGAGCAGCAGCAAGATGGTGGCGAGGCCGGTCATGTAGATGGCGATCATGTCGATATTGGCCGAGTTGGTCCAGCCCGGCACCTGGTACCACAGGGTGTACAGCCACAGCCAGGGCTGCCCGGGATAGCTGCCGGTCTCGTTCATCACGCCCCACTGGCTGCCGGTCAGGCCCATCGCCTGGGCCTGATTGGCGAAGTAGGCGCCGTCCTCGATGAACAGCAGCGGCTTAGTGTAGTTCGTGCCGTAGAACGGCTGCTGGGACAGCAGGTCGGTGTCCAGCGCGCCGCTGCGCGCGAGGGTGAGCTCGCCGGCCATCAGCGCCGGGACCGGCCCGTCGCCAGCCGCGGGGACGACCGGGCTGCCATTGACGAACTTCACCTTCGCTACGGCGGTGTCGTAGGCGCTGGCCCACTTCTGCTGCTGGGCGGGGGAGGCCGCCCGGTAGGTGGCCAGCGGGGCGGCGATGGCCGGGTCGTCCGGCGCGAAGGAGGCCAGCGGCCCGAGGACGAAGTCCTGCGCCGCGTCGATTGGCTGGGTGACGCCGGCGATGGTGGCCGGAGAGAACAGCAGCCGCTGGGCGGCGCCGCTGGTGGTGTTGTAGGGCGGGCCGTAGGTGGCGGTCTCGCTGGTTCCGTCCAGCTCGGTCGCGGCGGTGGCCAGGAAGTCGGCGGGCGCCAGCCTGGACCAGGTGGCGACGGTGACCGGCGGGACGTCCGGGGAGGACAGCGCGGCGGCCAGGCCCGCGGTGAGCGCCAGCACGATCACCGCGGCGATGGCGCCCTCTTTCAGGATGTCGTAGCGCCGGTTAGGGCCGCGCCAGTCAGCGGCGCTGGCCGCTGCGATGGCGCGGCGGCGCAGCCGTCCCCGTCCGGCGGCGGCGGCGGCGTCGGTGTCGATCGGGTGCGACACCCCGCGCACCCGGACCAGCAGTACGTGCGCGCCGACAATCGCGATCAACACGATCGGCAGCAGCACGATGTGCCACATCAGCATCTGACCTGTATTCATCACGTTGAAGAACGCGCCGACCCCAACGGAGTTGAACGCGTCCTTGCCGCTGGTAGAGATCCACTGGAAGTCGAAGTTCTGCTGCGACACATAACCGGTGAAGCACTCCACGACCGAGGCCGCGAAGGCGACCACGCCGGTGATCCAGGTCAGGGTCCGGCGGCCGCGCCAGGCGGCCATCCAGAACTTGCCCCACAGATGGATGACGAGCAGGGCCATGAACAGCTCCACGCTCCACAGGTGCAGGCTGTTGAAGAAGTGCCCGGCCGGGTTGTAATGCCACCAGTCGGGGCCGCCCAGGGCGAGGCCGAACCCGGACACGATCGCCACCCCGAGCGCGGCTAGGGACCCGACCCCGAACACGTACACCCAGGACGCCACGTAAGCGGGCTGCCGGTCGGGCAGCAGCTTGCCCGGCGGAAGCGCATCCAGCGCGCGGCGCCGCACCCGGGCCGTCCACATACCAGCGGTGCCATCATCCCCGGCCGGGGCGCCCGCCGCTGCAATGCCGCCGTTCGCTGGGCCGTCGTCCGCTGGGTCGCCGGCGGGTGCGGCGGGCTCCTCGCGGACTCCCCGCGGGAACGGCAGCAGCAGGGCGGCACCGAAGATAACGACCATCACCGCGATCAGGACCAGATTCGCCACCGACACCGTGAAGATCGACCAGTGCAGGAAAGAGCCCGGCTGATTCATGTCGATAGCCAGCGAGCCCCCGTGCTGAACAACGACGATATTCATGTCGCGTGCTCCAGTGTCACGTGCTACAGCGGATCAGCCACCGGCCACGGCTGCCAAGGTGAAGGTCATCGGCCCGTGCAGAGCGCAGACGCCGGCCTTCGTACTCGTTCATCTCCGAGTCAACTCCTGCCGTGCCGTGCAGGAAATGGCCGATCCGGGAAAGAATCATCACCGCAGCCGATCACCGCGCTGCGCGGCTGAGGGGCCGCAGCGGGCAACTGGACGGAAGGCTGTTACCCCGGGCTTGCTGGTTTGCCGTCGAGGTGTGATCAGGCCTGGTGATGAGGCTTGCCCGGATTGCCGGTATCCCCATGGCCGCGGATGGCGTTTGCTGGGTATGTGGACCAGCCTGCTAGCCTGCTCACCGCCCTACGGACGCGACCTGATGACCGCCGTTGATGCCACCAGGGAACCCGTCCGGGTCGCGGCGCAGGCTAGCCTGTCTGTCCTCAGCCGGCCAGACTGCACCATTGCCAGCCTGGAGGGCGAACTTGACATCGCCACCGTTCCGGAGCTGCGGGAGCGCCTGCTCGGCCTGCTCGGCCCCGGCGTGCGGCTGCTCATCATCGACCTGTCCGGGCTGTCATTCTGCGATGTCGCAGGGCTGGCCGTGCTGATCGGCACGCAACGCCGCGCCACAGCGCGCGGTATCGTCGTCCGGCTGGCCGCTCCCCGCCCCCAGGTCCTGAAACTGCTGCGCATCACCGGCCTGGACCACAGACTCACGATCTGCGCGACGCTTGCAGACGCGCTCCCCTCGCCCGGAGCGCCCGGGTTGGTCTTATGATCGAACTGTCGAACCGCTCCAGACCCCGGTGGCCAATTTAGGCGTGCTACCGGAGGCGCGGACATGTCCCAGGTGTTGCAGGCATCCAGCCCCAGCCTCTGTCATGTGCCGGCGCGCGGTTCCCCTCCCGGCCCGCGCTGGCGCCTACGCGGGCCTGCGGACGGCTTGCAGTGTCGCCTGTAACGACCGGAGCGCGCTCCCTGAGTTGGATGTCGCGCGCCGCCTGCCGGCAGGCGGATCCCGAGCTGTTCTTTCCCATCGCGGCGGTAACAGGCCACGCTGCGCGGCAGGTCGAAGCGGCGAAGGCGGTCTGCGGCCTTTGCGCCGTCCGCGCGGACTGCCTGTCCTACTCTCTTGAGGTCATGCCGGAGGGCATTTGGGGCGGAACCACTCCGGAGGAGCGCCGCGCGGCACGGGGAGCTTCCCTCCGCCGGGCCCGGCACGCGGCGAGCCAGCGGGTCCCGCCGGCAGTGCTGCATGATCAGCTTGCCGGCCAGCCAGCAGCGGGCACTTAACGGATCAGCCTGGTCACCGGTGCGCCCAGCTCCTCCGCCGGCTGGTCCGCCGGCCGCTGCTGGTGCTTCTCCGCGAGGTGACCAGGTGGAAGATCAGCAGCAGGAGTGCCGCGCCGGCGATGGCGGTGAGCCAGGTGGAGAGGTTGAAGAACCCGTGCAGGGTGTGGATGTGGAACAGCTTCGTGGCGAGCCAGCCGCCGAGCAGCGCCCCGGCCACCCCGATCAGGCAGGTGAGGATGAGGCCCTGTGATCTCCTGCCGGGGATTAGCAAATTGGCCAGCAGGCCTGCTCCGAGGCCTAGAACGATCCATGCGATGATGCCCATAACCGACTCCTTGGTCAGTGAAGAATGTGACGTGGGGGTAGCCGGTCCTGCGCGATAGATCGCGGTGGGAGAAATTAGCTCCCGCGGGCTCTTGCCCTTTACTGGGCCGCAGCGCCTTAACGGCGCCGACCTCAATAAGAAAACTCCGGTCCTGCACTGTGCCCTGTATTCCAGGGTGCAGCCGCCAGTATCCGGAGCGATATTTCTATGATACGCGGTCGCGGCCCTAATGTCCAAAGGCGAAGTCAGCCCGGGATGTCCCTTCGCACGAAAGCCGGCAGGCGTGTAATATAAAAGTGTTGCTCCGGACCCTGGCAGCTGTGCCTCCGCGATATCCGCGGGGACAGCGGTAGGGACCGGAGTTTTTTCATGCGTACAAGGCCGGTAGCGGCAAGATGTAGCGGCTGAAGCACGATGAGAACCTTCCGTCATAAATACCGTCATAAATATCTGTGACTCAGATTCCTGGAGTCCGTCGGGACCCGGCGGAGTTCCGGTACGCGATGGGCAGGCGGTGTCGCGTAGCAGGCCCCGCAGGGGCGGGCCTGCTGCTGCGAACACCGCGGATAGCTCACAGGCGAGTACTGGTACGGCGGGTTATCGCGATCATCTGGGAGAGTGACGGCTTCGCAGGTCAGGCCCGCGTGGCAGAGGCAGCCGCCAGCGCGGGGCCTCCCGGCGGCGATCGTGCCGATCCGGCGGCAGCCCATTAGGATGCGCTGACAACGCATCGCCCCGCCCGGCGCGGGCTGCGGGGGCGAGGATGGTGACGTGGCAGGCGAGCGGACGATACGGGTGTGGGCGTGGATCGCCGCGGCGCGCGAGGGTGACGCGCCGGTGTCGCTGGCCGCACTATGCCGGGCGGCGGTGAACTGGCTCGCGGTCGACGGCGCTAGCGTGACCGCGGTGAGCGGCCTGGCGGTGCGCGAGCCGCTGTCCGCCACCGATCACCTGAGTGCCCGGCTGGAGGAGCTGCTGCTCACGACCGGTGAGGGGCCGGGAGCGGAGGATTTCATGTTCGGGTCTCCGATGCTGATCCCGGACCTAGAGCAGGTGACGGAGCGGTGGCCGGGTTTCGTCCCGGCGGCGGTGGCCGCCGGCGCCCGGGCGGTGTTCGCGTTCCCGTTGCAGACCGGAGCGATCCGGGTGGGCGTGCTGTCGCTGTACCGGGCGGAGCCGGGCCCGCTCACGCCGCAGCAGCTGGCGGACGCGCTGATCTTCGCCGACATCGCGCTCCAGCTGCTGCTTGACTCGGCATCGGGCATCAGCGGGCTGGCTGACTACCATCCCTTGGATGGCCTGTCAGACAGCCGCGTCGAGGTGTATCAGGCGACCGGCATGATCTCGGTGCAGCTGGGCGTGACCCTGGAGGAGGCGTTCGTTCGGCTGCGGGCGCACGCGTTCGCGGCCGACACGCCGCTGCACGATATCGCGGGCGACGTGGTCAGCCGGCTGCTGCGGTTCGACCCCGATCCTGATCCGGGCACCGCCAGCAGGGAACCATGACCGCGCGGGTCAACGGCCAGAAGGGCTATTGTGACGATCATGGCGGCAACGGTGGATGAGCGCCTGGCGCAGACGTTCGTGGAACTGGCGGACACCATGGTCGCCGGGTATGACCTGATGGAATTCCTGCAGACGCTCACCGACCGGTGCGTCGAGCTGCTCGAGGTGGACGCGGCCGGGCTGCTGCTGGCCGACAGCCGGGGCGCGCTGCGGCTGGTGGCGGCCTCGACCGAGCAGGCCCGGGTCGTGGAGCTGTTCCAGATCCAGAACGACGAGGGACCGTGCCTGGACTGCTACCGCACCGGGCGGGCCGTCATCGTCAGCGACATCCGCTCCGACCGCGCCGCATCGCGATGGCCGCAGTTCGCGGCGGCGACGCTGGAGATGGGCTACGCCGGGGTGCACGCGATCCCGATGCGGCTGCGCGACCAGGTCATCGGGACGCTGAACCTGTTCAGGACCGCGCCGGACGGACTGGAGCCGGCGGTAGTGGTAGCGGCCACCGCCCTGGTGGACGTGGCCACCATCGGCATCCTGCAGGAACGCGCCGTGCGCCACCAGGAGGTCGTAGCCGGGCAACTGCAACTGGCGCTGAACAGCCGCATCATCATTGAGCAGGCCAAGGGAATCCTCGCCGAGCGGCTCCGGGTCACCCCCGACGAGGCATTCGTCACACTGCGCCGCTACGCGCGCGATCACAATCATCCGCTGACCGGGCTGGCGGGCGACGTCATCCACGGCACGGCACGCATCACAGGCGACGGATAAGCACTCGCCCTCAGGCCCTTTCATCGTCAGGGCGAGAGGTGCCCCGGCCGGTTCGTGGTCGGCGGGCCCGGGTGCCCCGACGATGGCCGCCAGGTCCGACCCGTCGATCGTTTCGCGCTCAAGCAGCAGGTCGATGACCCGGTCGAGAGTCTGACGATGCCCGCGGAGCAGCTTGGTGGCCGTGTCCTCGGCATCCCTGAGCAGCCTGGCTACTTCCTGGTCGATGGAACGCTGCGTTTCCTCGGCGTACGGCCGGCCGGCGAAGGGATTGTCGCGGTTCGGTCCCTCCGGCCCGTAACTGATTGGCCCGACCGTTGCGGAGAACCCCCACTCCCGCACCATGTGCGTCGCGAGCTCGGTCGCCCCCGCGAGGTCGCTTGCTGAGCCGGTCGACGGTTCCGCCAGGACGATGATCTCGGCGGCGCGACCGCCGAGACGCACGGCGAGTGATGCGGTCAAGTAGCTTTCCGGATGCAGATGGCGCTCGAACTCAGGCAGCTGCTCGGTCACGCCGAGAGCGGCGCCCCGGGAAAGGATCGTGACCTTCGCGACGGGATCGGCGCGCTCAGAGAGCGCGGCCACGAGCGCGTGCCCGGCTTCGTGGACGGCCACGGCATACTTTTCCTCGGGCCGCAGCGCGTTCGACGCGTCACGCCGGCCGATAAGGAGACGGTCCCTGGCGGTGTCGAAGTCGGCGGCGCTCAGAACGCGGCGATCAGCGCGCACGGCGTTGATCGCCGCTTCGTTCACGAGGTTGGCGAGATCGGCGCCAGAGAATCCCGGCGTGCCCCGCGACACCACGTCGAAGTCCACGTCCGGCCCGAGCGTCTTGCCCCGCCCGTGGATAGCCAGGATCGCGGTCCGCTCCACGTAGTTGGGCAGTGGGATCTCCACCGTCCGGTCGAAGCGCCCGGGCCTTAGCAGCGCCGCGTCGAGGATCTCCGCCCTGTTGGTCGCGGCCATGACGACCACGCGGGCGCCTGGGTCGAATCCGTCCATTTCCGACAGCAGCTGGTTGAGTGTCTGCTCGCGCTCGTCATTCGCGCCGAACCCGCCAGGACCGCGCCGGCCGCCGATGGCATCGATCTCGTCGATAAAGATGATCGACGGGGCACGTTTCCGGGCGTCGGTGAACAGGTCCCGGACCCTCGAGGCTCCGACGCCGACGAACATTTCGACGAAACTCGAGCCGCTCAGGGCGAAGAACGGCACCTGGGCCTCACCGGCGACAGCCCTGGCCAGCAGGGTCTTGCCGGTTCCCGGCGGCCCGACCATCAGCACACCCTTCGGGCCGACCGCGCCGGCTTGGTCGTAGCGGGCCGGATGTCTCAGGAAGTCCACTACTTCCATGACCTCAGCCTTGGAACCCTCGTAGCCAGCGATGTCCGCGAAGCGCGTGTGTGGCCTGTCCTCGTCGTAGACCTTGGCCTTCGACTTGCCGAAGGTCATGAGCCCGCCCATCCGTCCGAGCTGCTTGCTGCTACGGCGGCTAAGCCAGAGGAAGAGCCCGACGATGATGAGAAGCGGCAGGACCCACTCAAGTACCAGTCCCAGCACCGAGGTCGTGCTCGGGCTGACTCCTGTCACCTGAACCTTGTGCCCTAGCAGCAGGGCGGAAAGAGCGTTGTCGTTGAGCGCGGTCGGGATCTGGGAGGTGTAGGCGCCGCCGTCGTGGAGCTTCCCGCTCACCGATCCCGCCGAGGTGATCGCCGCCGTCGAGACCTTGTTCGCGGTCACTTCGCCGACGAAGCTGGTGTAGCTGAACGTCCTGGCCGGCGTTCCGCCAGCGCCCGGGTGGAAGAGCAGTAGCGCAATGAACCCGAGCGCGACTCCGGCCGGCAGCAGCCATATCCGCCGCTTCGGGGTCGGGGTCGGGGTCGGAGGCGGAGTCGGGGGGACGGATTTCTTCGGCGGACCCGGACGGGCCGGGGTCACGTCATCGGGGGCGCGGCATGGACGCCGGGACGCACATGCAGCTTCGGTTCATAGCCCCCTGGGCAGTCGCCTGGCAGTAGCGGGAAGCGACGGAATCATGCTCCGCGGCAGTGTGCCCGCACGCGCACGCCGTGTCTGGCGGCGTATCGGTGCGCGATGGTGTCGTCATAAGGTTGCCCCTCCCATACCTCAGTGCCAAGCCAACCGCACCCCGGCCGCGTGCGAAATGACCAATCCCGCATGAGCCCATCACCGCAACCGATAGCCAGTCCCCCGCATCGAACGGCCAGAGACGGCCGCTATAGGACCGCAATCGGATTGACGGGAGAACCGGTGCCGTGCGGCAGTCGCAGCGGGGCGATGACGCAGAAAAAGGACCAGCGTCCGGCCGCCTCGCAGAGCGGCACGAGGTCCTCGAACTGCAGGTAGTCGAGCAGGTGCAGGCCGAGTGCGTTAATCGCGAGCACGTGTACCGGCGTCTCAACCCCCTCGGCCACGCTGGGCGCGGTGTCGCTGTTGCTGTCGCTGCCGAGGACCGCGACCTTCCGTTCGGCAATGAACTCCAGCGCCGCGGGGTGCAGCCCCGCGCGCAGCTTGGCGGCGTCCCACGGGCCGAACTCATTGCGGCGGCGGCGGTGCCCCGTCCGCACGAATAGCAGGTCACCCGGGCCGACGCTCACCTGCTGGGATTCGGCGGCCGCGGTCAGTTCCGCGCCGGTCACGAGATCACCGGGCTCCAGCCAGGGGACGCCGCGCAGCCGTGGTATGTCGAGCAGGACCCCGCGGCCGGCGATCCCGTCGCGCGCGACCTCGATGGACAGCTCTTGCGCGCCGCGCGAGGTCACCGCGTCCGCCGGTACGCCGTTGTAGAGGGTCTTGCGGTACATGATGTGGCACAGGGCGTCGATATGGCTGTCGACGTTGCCGTGCACGTTGATGCCCAGCCGGTCCTGCGCGAACGTGAGTCCACCGGGGTCGGCCTGGTTGCCCGGCGGGCCAGTCATCTCGTGGATGGCGGGCGCGGGGTCATCCGGCGTCAGGCCTGTCTCGATTGGCGCGGCAAGAGAGACCGTCCGGCCCTGTCTGATCTCGCCTGCCGCGGCCAGCACCCGCTCCGGTGTGAGGTAGTTCAGCGCGCCACGCCGGTCCGCTGAACCCCAGGCAGGCACCTGGCGCAGCCGCAGGTAAAGGGCCTCGAACTCAGCCGCGTCCAGTACGGGCTTTCCGGTTCCGATAGTCATGGCACCAGTCTTCCCCGCCGCGGCCCTTCATCCCTCGCCTGAACGTTTAGTTCCGAGCCTGTGGGTACCTCGCTACGTCATGCGCCGACGCCCAGACCAGGCATGCAGGCAATCGAAGGGAACCGGATGAAGCTAGGAAGCCCCCGTTCGGCGAGCGGACGCGCCCACCACGGCATTGACCGGATGATCCAGAACGTTGAGACCGGCCGGTTCGAGCGCAGCCTGTCCGCCCTGACGGCGGCCGGGGCGCTGGTTACCGCGGCCGAGATCTTCTTTGAGCATGACAGCGCCAGCTTCGGCAACAAGATGATGTGGATTCCCGTCGCCCTCGGGCCGGTAGGGGCGGTCGCGGGCGTGGCGGGATTCTTCAGTCAGCGGATGGCCAAGACGGCCCTGCCAGTCGCCTCAGCGGCCATCGTCGCCAACGGCCTGCAAGGGACCTACCTGCACGCTCGCGGAATCGCGCAGAAGCCGGGCGGGTGGTCCAATGCCCGCTACAACATGGAGATGGGGCCGCCGCTGCTGGCTCCGCTGCTGGTGACCATGGTCGGCGGCATGGGCCTGCTCGCCGCGATCCTGCGCCGCGAGAAGTGACCGCGCCGAAGGGCCGGGTGAGCGAACCCGCCACTGGTGACCGGTTCCCCGGCTTCAACGTCCTGGACCAGGCCGGCCACTGGGACCCGGTGACGGCGGGCGTCGTCCTTTCCCGGGTCGGAAAGCCGCCAGGCATCCGGTTCTTCACGCCCGCCGAGGAGGCTGCGGCCACGACGCTGTGTGACCGGCTGCTGGGCCAGGACGGCGAGCCGAAGGTAGCCGTCGTCCCCCAGATCGACACAAGGCTGGCGGACCAGGAGACGGACGGCTGGCGCTACGCGGGCATGCCCGAGGACGGGCAGGCCTGGCGAGAGTCGCTCCGGTTCCTCGACGAAGACAGCCAGGCCGTGTGCTCCCGCGAGTTCGCGCGGGCCTCGGCGGAGGATCAGCGAGCCGTCATCCAGGCGGTGCAGGACCTGGGCGCGAAGGAGTGGCACGGCCTGAACGCCGCGCACGTCTGGAGCCTGTGGACGCGATACGCGTGCACCGCGTTCTACGCCCATCCCTCGGCGTGGAACGAGATCGGGTTTCCCGGCCCTGCCTATCCGCGTGGTTACAAGAATCCCGGCGTGGACGCACGGGAGTCCTTCGAGGTCGCTGACACCCGCCCGTCGGATGACCCGGTTCACGGAAAGGACCGCTGATGACGGCGGTGCGCGAGCGCAACGAGTCGGCCTGGCTGCTGCCCAACGACGGCAGCAGGACTAATCACCGGCTGCGCGACGACATGCGCCGGTTCGCCGACAGCGACACAGTCGACCTGGTGGTGGTGGGCTGCGGGGCCGGGGGATCGACCCTGCTGCAGCGGCTGGCCCGGCAGGGCTGGCGGGTGGTCGGCCTGGACGCGGGGCCCTTCTGGGACCCCGACGCCGACTGGGTCAGTGACGAGGCCGGATCGCACCACCTGTACTGGACCGAGCCGCGGGTGATCAGCGGGACCGACCCGGTGCCGATGGGCTCGAACAACTCCGGCCGCGGGGTGGGCGGCTCGATGGTGCACTACGCGGGGTATACGCCCCGATTCCACCCGAGCGACTTCGCTACCTGGACAAACGACGGCGTCGGTGCCGACTGGCCGATTAGCTACGAGGACTTGCGGCCGTACTACGAGGACATAGAGCAGGAACTGCCCGTCGCGGGCGAGGCCTGGCCCTGGGGCGACCCGCACACCTACCCGCAGCGCCCTCATCCGGTCGGCGGCAACGGCGAGATCTTCCTGCGCGGCGCGTATGCGTCCGGCATCACGGCGAAGGTGGGACCGGTCGCCATCTCCAACGGGCGGTTCGGCAACCGCCCGCACTGCATCTACCGCGGATTCTGCCTGCAGGGATGCAAGGTCAACGCCAAGGCATCCCCGCTGATCACCCACATCCCCGACGCGCTTGCCCGCGGCGCCGAGATCAGGGCCAACGCCATGGTCACCGGGATCGGTTTCGACGAGCGCACCGGCCAGGCCACCGGGGTGCACTACATCCGCGACGGGGTGCCCCGTTTCCAGCAGGCGGCTGCGGTCGCGGTCGCCGGCTACTCGATCGAGACGCCGCGGCTGCTGCTGAACTCCGCGTCGCGTCGGTTCCCTGACGGCATGTGCAACGACTTCGACCAGGTTGGGCGGTACCTGATGGTGCAGGGCGCGCCCCAGACCGCCGGGCGCTTCGACGCCGAGGTGCGGATGTACAAATCGCCTCCGCCGGAGGTCAGCAGCGAGCAGTTCTACGAGACCGACCCAGCTAAGCCGTACAAGCGGGGCTTCTCCATCCAGACCGTCTCGCCGCTGCCCATCACCTGGGCCGAGCACGTGGCCGCGCAGGGCCACTGGGGCGCCAGGCTGCGCCAGTACATGAGCGACTACGTGCACTGGTCATGCCTGGGAGCGCTGTGCGAGTTCCTGGCGCAGCCCGGTAACCGGGTGACCCTGGCGCAGGAGAAAGACCGCTACGGCCTGCCCGTCGCCAGCTTCGCCTATTCCCAGTGCGACAACGACAACCAGCTCATGCGCGCCGCGCAGAGCGTCATGGAGCAGATCCTGCACTCTGCCGGGGCCGACGAAGTCATCACCATCGACCGTTATGCCCATCTGGTCGGAGGCGCCCGGATGGCCGCCGACGAGCGACACGGCGTGGTGGACCGCAACTGCCGCAGCTTTGCTGTGCCCAACCTCTACATCACCGACGGCAGCGTGCTGCCCACCCAGGGCAGCGCGAACCCCGCGCTGACCATCATGGCCGTCGCCGCCCGCGCGGCCGGCCACCTGGCCGCCGGCGCCGCTGACGCAACCCCGGAAGGAAACACCCATGGCTAAGCCCAC